>Ga0100393_10003659_pt1 | contig 14382 bp, 10 predicted proteins | sample CryGeymeta201517_FD_81546 | JGI IMG/M metagenome (GOLD analysis project Ga0100393, IMG submission 81546) | Groundwater microbial communities from Crystal Geyser aquifers in Utah, USA - Crystal Geyser metaG 2015-17 | ecosystem: Environmental > Aquatic > Deep subsurface > Groundwater | place... | reverse complement strand
GGCAAAATTGTACGCTGGTGGTGGAGGCGGCTGTACAGAATCATTCGAAATTGAAGATCCGCTGGAAGTAGAAGGCTGACTACTACTCGGTGGTGGCATGGGAGGAGGCAAAGGTTCGCCAACCGAAATGGACGGCTCATCCTCTGCCTCGTCTTCTTCCGAATCACTGAGACGGAACCGTGTGGATGATTTTCTCTTTCCTTCCTTGGCCTGTCCTGGACTTGCTTGTTTCATCAACATTTCTAATTTTTTCTGTGCCGAAAGACCTACATCTCCATTAGTGCTGGCATCCTGCGGTGACGACAGTTTCGATACTCTGGTTTGTTCGGCTCGTTTCATAAGTTCTTGCAACTGTCGGGCATCCTCTGCCTTTCGCTTTTCTTCCATTTTCTTCCGTTCCTTTGCTTTGCGAGCTTCTTCTCTTCTTATCCATTCCACTCGTTGCTTGTATTTTTCCCTTTCCTGATCGTCCATTATGGATTTGATAAATTCCAACTGGTCCATAATGGCTTCAACTTGGTCAATGTGCTTCTTTTTTAGTTTGGCGTACCTTGGTTGTTTGTAGTAAGGATGATGCTTCATCTGATTGACAATAAAATTGCAGTACCGTTTGCCGTACACAAAGGTACTGTCGTGATCATCTCGGTCGAGAGCCGCCTGGAAGGCCTGAAAGCAAGTATCGGCCGCACTGTAGTACTTTTCAATGCCAAAGAAACTGCTGACCACCATATTATCATTCGTCTCACCCATTAAAGCTTTCCGCCGTTCCGCACTGGGATCGTCTTCATTGAAAACGTAGCCATCCGAAAGCGTGATGACCGCCATGGTTTTGCTGACTCGTGTTTTCCTGATATGCAATACTATTATTAAGTTCAGTATCGTAGGTGAAATTCTACAACGTCGGAAGCCTTTTGTTGCTCCGACAATCGTACAAACTCTTGAGTCGTCGCCTCCCCTTACTCTGTAAAAATTCTGCAGAACAGAAAAGTGCACAGCTTGTTCGTCCCTCTGTCTTTTGACGGTACTGCTATTGTTTCCGCTTTTCCGGGTTGATAAAATCAGATGGTATGATTATTTTTAGGTCTTGTTTGTTGACATCATCATCTATCTATCGTTGTCTATTCGGGGTTGGGTTTACAGTATTGCTTTTGATTCGTGACCATAATAATATTATTATTGTTAAACGCAACGCTTATTTGTTCAGTAAACATTTTTCCAGTATTTTCAATTTACGGGTTTTATTGCGAAAAATGACAAAACCCAAACGACAAAAACAAAAAAACATGGGGCAACAAACCTTTATTACTACTACTGTATTATAATAATACACACACGTACACAAACATCACTTTTTCATTCGTTCGAGACGTATGCTATCTACCAAGACATTACTTCTTTGCTGTGCAAGCCTATCCAATCGCCTCGTTGTTCCCTTCTCCTTTACACCAATACCAACAGCTTCCTTTATTTCGTTCCACCATCATCATCGTTTCCTAAACGATCCATCCACAACAACGACAACAACAGCTTTTACAACTCCTCCTCCACCATTCAACTCATCATTTTAATTACCATTATTGTTCCAACCATACCACCACTACAGCATGGAAAAAAATTGTCGTCCTAAGAGCAGTTCCAAACGAGTTGTCATTGACTTGATGGACAGCAGCAGCAGCAGCAATAGTGACAGTGATGATGTCGAAGTTGTTGTTGTGTCATCCAATAACAAGAAGAGACCGGCGGCTGTCCGGAAAAAGCCTTCTTCTTCTGTTACCACCGCTAACGGTATCAAAAAAACTCGACAAGACACCAAAAGCCTGGAAATCAAACAGAGCAATGACAACAACACTAAGAAATTCAGTGTTGCTTCGTACAATATATGGTTCAATATGGAAGCCAATCCCGACGAACGAATGATGGCTTTGTCCAAAGCATTATTGGAGCAAAATACAAATGAACGTCCACTTTGGTTTGTCGGGTTTCAAGAAGTAACGGCTGCCTTGTGGGCCATGCTGTGTCCCGTACTGGAATCGGCAGGATATCGTACCTTTTGTCAAGAAGAAGCCATTTTTGGTGGTCACTACGGTGTGGCCATTGCTGTGCTTACAACACCGGACGTCGGAGTTCGCATTCTACAGCATGGCTTTGAATCGTTTCCTCGGTCCATGTCGTGTCAGGGACGAGGATTCTTGCACGTGCGAGCCCGATTGCCCCATTCGAATCAGCAAGTGGTCTTCACCACGACACATTTGGAATCCTTCATGCCTCCAGGACAAGCTGGTCCAGAAACGTATACTGGTTCTGCGCAACGACAACAACAAGTCAAACTCATTGAAACATTCTGCAACAATCACATGAAACGATTTCCAGACGTATGCACGGCCATGATTAGTGGAGACTTGAACTGGGACGATGAACGAGTGCAATCCACGGGCGCTGATCAGCCTCTACTTTCTATCATTTCTACTGGTGGATGGACCGATACTTGGTTCAGTATCCGCGACCAACGACGACGAGCTTTCATGGACAAAAATGGTAAAATCAAGAAAAAGGACGAACCAAATTGTTTCACGTACGATGGCAAGGAAAATCCAATGCTTTCGGGCTCTCTCCGACGTCGCTTTGATCGAATTTTGTTTCGCACTCAAAATGACACGACAACAACAACAACAACAACAACAACAACAAAAACAAACAACAACAACTGTAGACAATGTTATTCTAATAGGTCAAGATCAAATCGGTACCACTACATGGACAAAGCGGAGTGTCTGGAATGGTAAAGTGAGCACCAAGGTTGTGCCCCTGGCGCCCAGTGATCATTTCGGCTATGTAGCACAGTTGTCTGTGGATGATGGGGTCTAGCAAAAGGGGTTTCCGACTAAGAAAATAAACATTGTGTCTGCCAGATGCTGGCTGGCCGGCCGTGAAAATAACTCATTAAGCTAAATAATACAACATGAGCTACTCTATTTTTGTTAAGAAATCGACTTCATTGATTTAAAAAAAGCCTACTGCAGTAGTAGCTGCTGAAGAGCGGCCAATTTTTCTTCCGGGGTGGCATAGGTATTGAGCGGCAAGCGACGAAAGCGGCTCATGAAATCCATGGCTGCTGATTTCTCCTCTGGGGTGTACTTGTCGTTAGCATTACCCTCTTCGTCGGTACGTTGCTTCTTTTGGTAGTCAAAGTTTTCCAATTCCTGAGCCTTACGCTTGGCTTCCGCAATGACGACAGCGGGGAGCTTGGCCATCTCTGCAACGTGAATTCCAAAGGACTCTAGGCAGGGACCAGGCTTGACTTCGTACATGAAAGTTAGGCCCTCGCGAGCTTTTTGAGCTGTCACATGATAGTTTTTGACCTCTCGTTCCTCCTCTTCCATGGCAGTGAGTTCGTGAAAGTGCGTGGCAAAGACCGAAAAGCAGCCAATCCTCTGGACAATATATTCCGAAATGGCTCGAGCCAAACCATATCCATCAAAAGTACTCGTCCCGCGACCCAATTCATCAATGACAATCAAAGATCGTTTGGTAGCCGTCTTCAAAATAGATGAGGCTTCCAGCATTTCTGCCATGAATGTCGAAATACCACGATCCTGCAAATCACCAGCTCCAACGCGAGCTAGAATATGATGACAGATGTTGATGGTCGCACTGGAACACGGAACATAGGAACCAATCTGGGCCATCGTGACAATCGCCCCCAAAGCTCGGATGTAAGTGGACTTTCCTCCCATGTTTGGTCCTGTTAATTTGAAGTAGAAAAGAAATATATGTGAGCAGAAATTCACAGGCAGAATACAGCAACCACTCATCCCTGGACGCACCTGTCAGAAGTAGAAACGTTGACTCCCCAAAGACAAGATTAAAATCGTTGGGAATAAATTCAATGTTGTCTTGCAGTTCTACACATGGATGACGAGCAGCCTTGAGTTTGATGCCCATGCCAACGTCTTCACCATCGGTCATGGTTGGACGGCAGTACCCATGAGGACTGTAGGCCGCGACGTGGGCTAGACTCACCAACACATCCAATTGAGCAATGAGTTCATTGGTGCGCTCTAGGGGTCCTTGGTATGTTGCCGCGACTTTCATGGCGTCCTGGACGACCTGCTTTTGGTGGCGGTCGTATTCGGCGATCAAATCCTGTTTCTGGGTAGACAGTTCGCGTAGCTCCTTTGTGGAAAAGTAAACACCATTCTTGAGCAGTCGGTGTACCTTAACGCGATCAGCAAGATGTCCATCCATGAGAACCTTACTATCGTTTGTATCGGGCAGACGGAATTGCAAATTCCTGGAGGAATCACCACTGTCTGCACATGTTTCGAGGCGCACATGTTTGGAATCTAAATTGAGACCATTCGTCTCGGCCCACAACTGGTTCATATCATTGTGACACTCATCAATTTGCGCCTCGACGTTACCTAGATCCGTCATAATGTCTTTAAGTTCCTCTTTAAAGCTAGCTTTAATGAGGTACTCTCGTGGCGCCATATCCAGATCCAGGACGGCTTCTACCAAGTCTCGCGACCTCTGTAACTCGCTAAAGGCCTTTTCCAAACCCATATAGATAGACTGCAAGAGTGTCTGATCTACTTCGTTGGTGGGCACGCCCGAAATATCTCCCTCGGCCTCGGGACACACTATATTCCGCAAGATTTCCAAAAGCATTGGTACTTTTTGGGCTGTCAACAAGTAGATCTGATATAAGGACTGCAAGGCTTGTTGTGTAGACCCTATGTTCGTATTATTGTCGTCTTCTTCCGACAAGCATTGGTACACACCCAACTGGAGGGCCAGTTTGGCTATATCGGTACTGCTAAAACCGCGCAATCCTTCGTCTCGAAGTTGATCTCGTCCTACACCATTTTCGACCAATTCTTGCACTGCATCCTGACGTCTTGTAATAGCGTGTAGATCAATCAAAGGCTGTCGTAACCATCGTTCCATCAAACGCTTTCCCATTTTGGTTTGGCTCGGTTGTGACAAAATACCCAACAAGGAATTGTTGTGAGGCCGTCCTCCTACGATCGTGGCTACACCGGCATTGGGGGGTGGTAACAAGTGAATACAGGACGCAGCGGTTCGATCAAGCAGCAAGTGAGAATTCGTAGCACCGGCTTGAATGTGAAACCGTCCCATCATGTCATCGGGAACGCCACCCTGCAAAAGTCCTTCCGTGTGCAAAAAGAATCCCAGACCCTTTTGAAGTAAGGGCTGCGAGACGATTTCTGTATCCCCCCGAAAGGACAATTCCGATGCCGGTAGTAAAATCTGCGTGACTGTTTCAACGATCCGGGCCTGAGCATCCAGCTTGGGAAATTTGGAATGAATTTGATGCAGGGACGTGGGAGCTGCCGCGGCAAGGTCGGCGTCGTCGGTTTGATCGGCCAGATCCGATCGAGTCGCGATCATTTGATCCAGGGTCTGCAACAAATCCGAAGCTTGCAAGACCTTTTTACGACCGCCCAAGGATTTTTGAGCACTAACCGAATCTCCGTTCTCCGTACAAACCACGTGCAAGAGGTGCAGAGGTGCCAATTGCGTCAAGAGACTGTCGAGATGAGTGAACCGTTTGTCGTCCAGAAAAGAATAGTAAGTCAAAGTATTACGCCACGGATCATCCAGAGATTGACGAAGACGAGGTGTATTGGCCCAAACGACCACTTGATAATCCAAAGTGACAACGACAGAAGCTGTGGTTTTTAGAGCAGCAGATCGAGCCGCAGTGGATGCAGTGGATGCTGTGGAAGGTCTCATTGGAAGGCTAGTACCAGTACCAGTGCTAGTGCCATCGCTACTGTTGTTGATATCACTTTTCTTGGTAACATAGGCGTCCATGATGTATGGTTAGAAGAGTGATTTTGATAAAGCTACTTCCAGAATACGATCAGACTGGAAGATTAGATGCTACAATAATAAAATAATGAGAGGAAATAAATCTCGATTCTACGAGCTAGACTCGTCTAGTTTTATGGCGGCAAAAATGAAACAGAAATGACAACAGAACACGTGTGCGTCCTCATTTACATTTTCTAACCTTAACTCTGCTGCATCTCAATTTTCATGCATTCGCAATCACTACTGCTACCAAGCAATAATTTGGCATATTTGCGGCAGCAATGAATAATAACAACATCATAATAATATTATTATTTCGTATGAGTAGACTGCTGTACTCATACATTACTCGAGTACAAGCTAGCAGACTGGAAGGAAACAAATAAATCCATGTACAAAGCATCCAAACCAGCAAATCTTCACAGTACGGAAAACAACCGCCGAGCTCTTGTATCCGCTAGTTTACATGTTTCCTTCTCCTTTTTATGGCACTTTATTAGTAGAGTATGAATGTATGAATGCATTCGGATTTCTTTGCACAATTTTAGTTCTCGTCTGTGTTAAGTAGGTTTTCTCGAGACACGTTCCTATTGCATCCTCCCCACACCGCGCCGAGAATTGTTCGAAAGTAACAAGCAACAAAAAGGAGACTGCCAAGAAATTTGGCTTCTTCATGACGAATGTGATTGCCATTGCTCTGCTACTTTGGCTAGCAGTAGGGAACAGTATATCGTGTGTCTTTTCTCTGATTGTACCGCCGATTTCTACCAAGAATTTTGGTCCTTATCATTCAACAACCACTAGTATCGTTCTGAAAGACCAACAACAGCGTGGGGATGGTATCGGTCGATCCGGCAACAACAACAACAACAACAATTCGTCGTCTCTGCGAACATCATCATCATCATCTGCCCGATCACGACAAAACAATTCCTGGCAACCGGGAGGACCGCGACGGAGAAATATTTCCGCAAGCCAAATAGGACAAGAAAAAGTGGATTCTTTTCTTCGCAAGTTTGCGAATAAAGAAGAGATCAACCAGTGGATGCAAGACAAGGTAAACGAAAATGACTCCGAAAAGCTAGCGACTAACTCGTTTTTCCCACAAACATGGTCTTCTCGAGACGAAACAGACTTCATCCGTGCCTTGAGAGATATGGGGGCCTATCAAGCACTGGAGCTCTTTGTTTACCGTTTTGCCCGAAAGAACGTATTTGTGTATACAGCTGCCATTTCAGCCTTGGCCAATTCTCGGGATAGAAGAATGCGTTTTCGAGCCTTGAGATTACTTGACAAAATGGACGAAGATAGGGTTCTACCTACCTCATTTACATTCGAGGCTCTCTTTCAATCGATTGATGGCCCAGAGGCTGCCAAGCAGCTAATGACGAGGCTCGAACCATACAATAAGAGAACCAAATTTTCAGTAGAAAGTTTTAACCAAGCCATCATGGCTTGTTCGCGGACTCCACCGCGGCGACATCCTACCAACAAGAGCTGGCAGCTTGCCCTGGATTTTGCTCACAATCTACGACGACAAGGGCTCCGTCCTAATCTGAAAACGTACACGTCTCTGCTTCATGTCTGTGCACAGACGGGGCAAGTTCGCATTGCCATGTCCTTGTTTCGAGAAATTGAAAGCAATCCAGACCTAACTCCGAATGAACGAGTATATGGTTCCCTTTTGAATGTTTGCGCTCAAGCGGGTAATTACAAGCTGGCCAGTGACCTACTACAAACGATGAAAAAGAATGAAAATCCCATTAATCTGTATCACTGCAGTGCCTTTTTGAAGGCTCTATCAATGAATGGCAAAGTTGAAATATCGCTCCAAGTCCTAGACATGATGACTGGAGTTCCACTGTCTCATCAAAGCAAAGATAGTGGCAGTGCTTTTCAGGCAACAGAAATCCCACGAATAGCGCCCGACCTTGTGGCCCTGAATACCATCCTGAAATGTTGCGCTCAGGCTGGCGATTTTTCTGCAGCTCGAAAACTAGTGGATCGTATGAAAGAGGGTGATTTTACATCACCTGGTAGGCCTACCAGAATATATCCCGACGAGACTAGCTACAGCCTGCTCTTGTCCTCGTGCTCTGATCCCATTGAAGCCAGGGCAATTTTAAGAGAGGTATGTCCTTTCTTTGTAATGGTGGGATTTTCTTTTTGCTGCATGCCCTCATGAGATTGTAACGTCCCTAATCCTTAAATTTTCTTTATTCTGCTTGAACGATTGTAGATGCACCTCTCGAGAAGGCATCGACTTGGGGTAGTTCGGCCTTGCAGCATTACTTACGCTCGTGCCGTGGCTGTTTGTCGAAGAGCAGAGGTGCCAGATGTAGAGAGTGTTAGGTTCTTTCTAGAGTCAGCTCAAAAAGATGAAATCAAACCGACAGTGTTCATGTATTCGGCTGCAATATGGACAGCAGAACGCAGCGGAAACTACACGGTGGCCAAACATTTTTTGGAAGAGATGCAGGCCAAGGGGGTTAGACCTAACACAATATGTTATACTGGAGTCATCTCAGCTGCCTCTAAGAACGGGCAAGTCGAGGAAGCATCATTGCTGTGGAAAGAAATGACGCGGAGAGGCTGCATGCCAACGGTGGCAACGTACAATGTAAGCGCTTCAAATAAATGTTTATCGTAGCTGATAGGAAATTTCAGCTGATCCATTCTTTACTTTCTGTGTTAGGCGATGGCTCTCTGCGTAAGGAATTCGAATTTAATGAACAAGACGGAGATACTTGAATCCATTTTTAATTCACTTGATGAAGGAGATCGACGTGTTGATGTTGGTGGGCCAATAATTGAAACACTCATCAAAGAGTACTGTATGAAAGGAGAATACACCGGTGCGAGGCGAGTCTTTGATATGATCGAAGGACCTTGTAATGGTCAGTGCCTGAGAGCGATGCTACTTGCTTGTGCCGTGGACTCGTCGGGACCTCGATGGGAAGAGGTAAGGCTGTGGGTCGATGCTATTTGATCGTCTGTATAACAACGAATTTGACTTATTCTGCATGCTGGTTTTTCGACATTATTTATAAATGGCTCAGGCCATTTCAATTCTACACAGCAGTGACATCACTTCGACTGCAATTGGACCTGGCGAAATGGACCAGGGAGCACTTACCAATGCCATGATTGCATGCGCGAGAGCGGATCGGTGGGAGGAAGGCCTTAATTTGCTTCAGCTTTACGGCGTGAAAACGCCTAGGAAGACCAATTCTATTTCGGTTGTTGCTTTGAATGCAATAATGGCAGCCTGTGGGAGAAAAGGGCGCCCAGATGTGGCCTTTAGTGTTCTCAACGACATGGAGCGATATGGTATTAAGCCGGACGAACGGAGCTATCGTAGTGTGGTGGTGGCCTGCAATCAGGCCGAACACCAAAAGCGCAGACTGCTCGCATCCTCCAGCGGCAAGGACAAAATTGGAAATGAAGATGAAGCAGAACCCACTTTTCAGTGGTGGGAAGCTAGTGTCGCCTTGCTAAGGAGGATGAGAGAAGACGGACTTCAGCCGGATATTCAAACTTTCAGTTCTTGTATAAGTGCTTGTGAGGCAGCTGGGCAGTGGCAACGCGCCCTGGCAATCCTTCAATCCATGATCGATTCAAATCCTGAGGCGAATGAGGCAAAGTTTCTGAATTTATTCTGCTTTAATGCAGCCATTAGCTCATGCGAAAAGGGAGTTGCGTGGGTGGAGGCTCTAGAAGACTACGAACGCATGATAAGCTATGGAGGGCCGCTCCAACCTAACTTTGTAACTCTGAGCTCTCTTGTTCTTGCTCTTGCCAATGCTGGACAAAAAGAACTCGCAGACTCCAAATATTTAGAGGGTTTGACAAAGCTCAGAATTGTCAAGCCATGGCGAACAACCAGAGATAGCAATGGAGATGCCATCAAAGCAATGGACCTGCATAAGTTTAATGCCGCCATGGCATGCAGTGCAGTTCGGGGCTTTTTGGATCCGCTGCTGAAGAGGGGGGAAGATTCAGTGATTGAAGAAGACCTTATCATTATCGTGGGAAAAGGTCTTCGAAGCGCCGAAGAAGCTATTCTCCTTCCGACTCTACAAGAACTCTTACGCAAAGAGTATGGAATTTATGCGGAAGCTGACGCTGGAAACAAGGGACGCATAGTGATCAAGTCAAAGGAATTACGTGAGCTGATTGCAGGGAGAAGTTGGTGACAGATCTTGTCAGCAATTGTCCTGGTGGAAGCAATATGTTCTGGACCGAGAGGCTTTGTACTCCTCCTATCACGAACACAAATGAAAACTTAAGAAGTCGGCTTTAGTCAGTTTCATTCGTACATCTAAAAAGAAGTCTGCAAAATTCCTTTCTTAAATATTCGTGCTGCGATCTGAGCACAATCTCAAATTGATGTCTACTTCTGCGGCGATGCAATCTTGTTCGCAAAGCATACCGAATCATCAGAGGCGTCATCCCTGTTCCGTCTCGTCACTGGAACTAGACTCTTCCTTGGACGCATCGCGCGTCTTGTACCCGCCGTAACCAATGAGGCCCTCGGCCGTCCAATTCAAATGTTTTTTCACGTATTCTACAAACCCAGGTTCAAACGATCTTTCTCGTCGGAGTTGAGGAGGTTGAGGATCACATTTCGCCTCAATTCCGGTCCATTCCGATACTCGCTGAATGAGATGTTCCGTTCCACGCCGAAGCAAATATTCATACTGGACCGTCCAGAGTCCTGCCACTCCCTCGTAGTTCGCGATATCCAAATAATTTTGAATCTTGGCCGATCTCATATCCATCACACTTTTGAATGGTTGACCACCACTGTTGGGTCTCATTTCGTAAAAAGGTTCCTGTTCAGAAAATCTCAGTTTCTGGGGATATTCTTCTTTCGGTACAGGTTCTTGTATGCAAGACACAATATCCTGATAAATAAAGTTTTGCTGACAGGGTGTCGTTGCGGTACTATTGTTGGCGTCTGTAATAGTTTTTCCAATCTCAATGTCTTCTCCGATGCGCGGAGCCGTCCACGGAATGGTCAAAAATTCCTTCCATTCCTTTTGAATGTGCATCGAGGAATGATGCGGAACTCGTTGCATGGCCTTTAACCAATCGTAGGGATTGCGAAATTGAGCAATCACCAACGTATCATGAGGATATGCCGAGGAATTTTCGTATTGGAACCAATGCTTGTATCGTGTCAGATGTCGTTGCACTGGAATGGAATGATTGAAGCACTCTTGCAAGTGCCTTTAAGAAACGAATGTGATGTTTGTCATTGGGCAAGGTGAGACCATCATTCAATCAATTTCAATTTAACTGCCAATACAACAATTGAGTTATACTGTTATACTTACTCCAAAGACCATCGTGTTCCCGAGTTTCGTTCTCCCAACAAGGAAATCTGCCGTATCTTTGGTTGTCCGTGACTGTTGGTACTCGTGTCCACTGCTCTAGTAGTAGCTACTGTTTCTGTTTCAGTTTCCGGTTCAGGCGATGAATCTGGCTTGGTGTAATCTGTCATAATGGATGTCGATCTTTGATCGCTACCATTGGCCAGACCGCCTCCTCCCAATGTTTGCTTGGTTGTCGTGGAAGTCGAACGTAGACTAGCGTCCCCCTTCGGAGTGGACGTCTTGTACACTGCCATGGATACCAAGACGACCAGTCCTAGGCCCAATGCAAGCAATGTAAATTGCTTGCGCTTCGTAGTAGATGGATTGCCGATGTTGTTGTTTTTGTGAATTTCTACCATGGTTGAAAGGTGAGTTAAGTTGTGTGAAATAGTTTCTGCGAAAGGTGAACCGATATTATACTAGTACGAGGTAATGAATAGAGGAGGAATTCAAGAACCTCGGGATTTTATATTAATATTGGTCTCTGGATTTCGCTGGTAGCAATCTGGTGAACGTGGAATGCTGAAACGAAACTATTGAAATACAATATTATTACTTAATCAAACAAACGCAAGAGCAGTGGAATCAGTTGAGGTCTTCTCTGTTTGTGTTGTGAATTGATGATGTTTCGTTGCGGATTGAAGAAGGTTACGTTTTGCAAGTTTCTATAAAAAATCTGATTCTTGTTAATTAAAACGTGTGTTAAAAAAAATGATGATTCGGAAACAAGCGCGCATCCAGCTTTTTTCGTTTCAATGCACTCTCTTGCGTGAGTCGAGCAGCTTCTGGACTTAATCAATCACGAATATCACGTCATGTTCAAATTGGAAATGCACCATCCAACAAAAACAACGAAGAAAGAACGTCGCTATCTTTCTGTACGATTGCATATCTCGTCTGCAACTTGTTGTCCTCGTTCCTACTTAAGGAGCATCAAAGCATCGCCATGGGCCGGAAGAAAAACACGCCCAAAAGATCGGAGGCCACGGGAAATTTCTCTTCCGAATATCTTGGGCTGTATGGAGCTACTGTTGGTGAGTTTGTTGCACCGACGACGGCGGCGGCGACGACGACGGCACGGCAAAACAACAGTGGACAAGATCGAGTCAGAGATACTTCTACCGCAGCTATTGAATCGTCGCAGAAACTATCACCATGCAATACCAATACCAATGATGATGTTGATGTTGATATTGATATTGGAAACGAAGGTGGTGCCAGAAGAGAGGCAAAATCAAACAAAAAGAATAAGGCAGTCGTTTTTGCGGAAGGCTTCATCGCTGCTACTGTCGAGACTTTACCAGTTCAAGAAATTGAAATCGTGACAGAAGATTCAATAGTAATTGAAACGATCAAAGGTGGCAATGCAACACAAGCTGTCAAAGTCCCAACCATTCGTTACAACTTTTGCAATCCCACCAGCAGACAGCAAGAAGAAGAAGAAGAAGATTCGGAAGAACAGGAACTTCTTTTGCAGTCCTTTTCCTTGAACGCCAACACATGTCGTCTCGAACTACCTCTACTCAGCAAAAATGATGCTTCCCAGAAAGAATGTTCTTTGGATCATCCTTTCCCAATACACACTGCCGGAGGAGCTATTGGCCTACTGCAGTTCTGTCTGAAACATTCAACAACGGCTGCTGCCGCAAACAATCTTCAGCACGATGTGGAAAACATTGGATTAGCCGTTGAACACGGCCTTTTTCGATTAACCCTGACTCCCTCTCGACACTATACACAAGTGAATCTGCAGCAGCAGCAGCAGCACTGTGAAGTCAGGTTGGTCTTGACTAGTCGATCCTTTGACATTTGCTGTCCAGCTAGATTGCCCGTCAAGAGTAGCAAGGCATCCAAACTTTACCAGGCAGCCTTATGTCTCCAGCGTGCCTTGGCCGAATTGTTTCCATTTCAGAAAGAATTCTTTCCACTAGCAGCACAAAGTAGTCAGCACCACCATCCTATTACGGCCAAAGGAATCTATGCTCTTGTTGACAACAAGAACTTCAGAGCCCATTTGACCCAAAAAAGAACTGCTACTAATGATGGCAAACTCGAAATTCCAGGTTTCGTACCTACCTTACGACCGTACCAAGAAGCAGCAGTTCATTGGATGCTGGAACGGGAACGTGGTGAAGTGGTAACGACTGCCAATGAGTGGGAGTTGGCTTGGCTGGTGGTCCTTCCATCAACAGATCCCGAAACACAAGGTCGGGTCGTGTTTTTGCCCGAGTACACGTACGAATTACGAAACCAGAAGGATGCAATCTGCATTTTCTTTTGCCCCTTTACTTGTTGGCTCGCCAAGACATTAGATGAGGCCAGATCCATGACACTGGCCAAGGATCAACGGACTCATAGTTCAAACACAACTCCCAGCACAACGAAGTCATTTCGGGGAGGAATCCTTGCAGAGCAGAGTAAGTACAGTTTTTTTTTTTAGAAGTGTGCATATTTCCACGGAGCTTGTTCTTGCTGACTTGCTCGTCTCCATTCTTTAGTGGGACTGGGGAAGACTTGTGAGGTTTTGGCGTGTATCCTTGCCAATCCAGATCCAGAGCTACATGCTACTGTGCAGGATGAAACATCCGCCAAAGTCGTGTCGTCATCTTCGTCTTTCTCTTCTTCGTTGTCGTCGAGAAATTCCTCATTAACTTCCTTGGCAGTAGTTGGCCAGGATGGGGAGGCGTCTAATGCTGATATGCAGATCGAAAGTGATCCGGTACAATTCGAAGAAACCTGGGTCGATTGTGACGAGCACGAACTTGGGGCCTGCATTTGTGGAACATTGATTTCCATTTTTCCTTCTTCGAAAGCGGACTCTGTTGTGATTTGCTCGACGTGTAGAGAACCGATGCATTGGGACTGCGCTGCGTACCAAGCCGAACGGAAACAAATTTCACATTTGTCCAAGGGTATCCTCTTTCGAAAGAGATTTTCAGACGAAGTCTATGTATGCAAGTTATGTCCTGACCAGTTCTGCCCGTGCTGTGTGTCAGAAAAGGCATCGAAGAACACTAAAGATGGTTTGCTTTCCAAAACTCGCAGCCGCGCCACAGTGATCGTCACTCCGCCTGCCATCTTGAGTCAATGGGAAAGAGAAATACAGCGCCACACGAAAACTGCCGATGGAAGCCACCATCTAAAAGTTGTCAAATATCCTGGAGTT
>Ga0100393_10003652_pt1 | contig 14398 bp, 18 predicted proteins | sample CryGeymeta201517_FD_81546 | JGI IMG/M metagenome (GOLD analysis project Ga0100393, IMG submission 81546) | Groundwater microbial communities from Crystal Geyser aquifers in Utah, USA - Crystal Geyser metaG 2015-17 | ecosystem: Environmental > Aquatic > Deep subsurface > Groundwater | place... | reverse complement strand
GATTGAATGTGTTGCCGAAGCCCACTTATATGTGCTCTTACTCCTGCCGCACTAAGGCCTCTGTTGTTATGAAATTCCAGCAAAGAATAATGAAACACTTTAACAAGCTCTACCCTGATTTGTGCAACTTGGAGAGGGATTGGAGAGGGACGTTGGTTCTCAAAGTGCATTGTACTTGACAGCCATGAATGATGTTCGATAAAATCTTTTATGCCGCGTCAAGCCCGATTAGATGTCCCCGGTGCCCTTCATCATATTATGGTGCGGGGCATAAATAAATCGAACATATTCGAAGACGATCAGGACAAGGCACAATTTCTTGAACGACTTGGACAAACGGTCATCAAAGGAAAGTGCACAGTCTATGCATGGGTCCTCATGAACAATCATGTTCATATTCTTTTTAAGAGCGGTAAGGATGGAGTATCAGCCGTCATGAGAAAGCTGCTCACGTGGTACGCATTGTACTTCAACCGTAGTCATCGTCGTAGCGGCCACCTCTTCGAAAACCGCTTCAAATCCATTCTTTGCGATGAAGAAAACTACCTTCTTGCCCTGGTGCGTTATATCCATCTGAATCCCATCCGTGCAAGTATTGTTCGGACACTAAAGGAATTAGACCACTATCCATGGAGCGGGCACCGAGCCATAGTCGGCAAGGCAAAACATACATGGATGGATACCGATACCGTCCTGTCCCAATTTGGCAATACAAAGAGAAAAGCGATTACTGAATACCGGCGTTTCGTACAGGAGGATATAGGTAAAGGGCAAAATCCCGTGTTAACCGGAGGAGGGTTAATCCGAAGCCATGGCGGTTGGTCTCAGGTGCTTTCCATGAGGAGAAAAGGTCTTAAAGAGGAGTCGGATGAACGGATATTAGGGAACGGAGATTTTGTTCAGGAGATTCTCAAAGAAGCAGAAGAAAAGTATCTGAGGCAACTTAAGTTTCGACAGAGCGGTCTCAATATTGCTGAAATTATACGGCAAGAGTGCAAGAAGGGCAAAATAAGTCCGGAGGAACTGAAGCGGGGCAGCAAGCGACGCAAGGTAAGCGAAGCCCGAACCATAATTGCACGCCGGAGCAGTGAAGAGCTTGGACTTTCCGGCGCTGAAATCGCGCGTCATTTGGGAGTGAACACATCAAGCGTCAACCGGGCCATAGCGAGAGTTGAGGAATCGGCGGAGTTATGAGAAATGCACTTTGAGAACCAACGTCCCCAAAAACCAACGTTGAGGAATCGGCGGAGTTATGAGAAATGCACTTTGAGAACCAACGTCCCCAAAAAGTCCCCAAAAAGTCCCCAAAAACCACGTCCCCAAAAAAAACGTCCCCAAAAACCAAAAAACCCAAAAAACCAAAAACAAAAAAACGTCCCATGTACAGGGCAGTTTACCCGCGGGGGCCGCACATAAATATAGGTCTCCATCTGGCAGGTGTTCAAATGGCGATACACTCGCTCCGGCGCATGATCTCCCTGCGGGTTCAAGTTTGCAACTTGAACCCTTTGTTTTGATACAATATATCCCATCATGCCATCAGTAAGGATTTCAAAGGAACTCGCCTCGGGCATTTATTATCTTACATTTACTGTGAGAAACTGGTATTACATATTTGACAGACACAACAGATTTCAAATCCTCGCGGATTCATTAAAATACTGCCAGAAGAATAAGGGAGTCAAAATATATGCTTACGTTTTCATGATTAATCATCTCCATTTGATTGCATCCGGTTATGATATGATCGGCTTTGTTAGAGACTTTAAAAGACACACTTCAAAAGAGATGCAAAATAATATCATTGCAACAGAATTAGGTGTGTTAAGACTATTTGATCTCGGAAATGGCAAATACGAATTCTGGTCAAGGACAAATATGCCGAAGATGATTGAAAGCGAGGAATACATTATTCAAAAAATAAATTATGTTCATGCAAACCCTGTCCGCAGGCAATATGTGAAAAAGCCGGAAGACTGGATGTGGTCGTCTGCCAACCCGGATAGTGACATTGTAATTGAGCCATTGGTTCTATGAAAAACAAAATATTTGGTTCAAGTTACAAACTTGAACCCGCAGAGGAAAAAGTTTCATAGAGCAAAATGGCACCTCAACCCTAAGAAATATCCTGATTTATATAAAAAGTTAAAAAATATTCAAACACCAGGAATTGATAATTAGTAAATTTTAAATAATTTCGCACAAAACTCCATGAGGGTTCAAGTTTGCAACTTGACCCCTTTGTTTTGATACAATATAGCCCATTAAATCCATTGTGGTCTGCCCTTGACATTGGACAAATATCAATAAATATCTTAAAGATTCATCGATATTGGAAAGGATTTGCATGGTGAAGATGAAAGACAAAAGAAATGAAGCAGGAAGTGACAAAAGCAGAAGTAATAAAACATGGATTTAGACCCGGTCAAATTTTAAAAAGTGCTGTTTAGGGAAAATAATTCCAAAAAATAATGTATCACAAAATAAGTGAGAGTAGGAATTTTCAAAAAATGACTTTTTCTACAGACTCGTTAGCCAAAAAAGTATTGACGCAACCATCGCGTATGACGTACACTATAGCGTACGGTGATAGGAGGTGAAGTCATGACAACAATAACAGCAACCGAAGCAAGAAAAAGATTGTACCGCTTGATAGACGAATTAGAAGAGTCACACGAGGCAGTGCATATTACCGGGAAACGTGGTAAGGCAGTAATAGTTTCTGAAAGCGATTGGAGTTCTATTCAGGAAACGCTTTATTTGCTTTCAATTCCGGGCATGGGAGAATCAATACGCAAGGGTTTGAAAACACCAATCGAAAAATGTTCAAAGGAGCTTCGCTGGTGATATGGAAAATTGTATATACCAAACACGCTCGAAAAGATGCAAAAAAGATTTCTGCTTCAGGTTTGCGCTCTCATGCAGAACGGTTAATTAAGATATTGGAAGAAAATCCCTATCAAGACCCACCACCTTTTAAGAAACTGGTCGGTGATTTGGAAGGCGCATATTCCAGACGCATAAATATACAGCATCGACTTGTCTATGAAATTCTTGATGAAATCAAAACGGTTAAAGTAATACGTATGTGGACGCACTACGATTAGAAAAGGGCTAACAATTCAAGCGACAGGGAATAAACCTCTATGGTTTTGTGCAAAGTCTGGTTGTCCCCGCGCCTTATTTTTTTTCGTTAGTAGTGTCGGAAATATCTCAATAGAACCATTAGCGTACATGAGCGGTGAGGTCAGAATGCTTCTCCTTGATGACATAGTTAAGACCCTGTGATACTATATAGAATTGCCTTATCATTGTAGCCATATCAGGGTTTATTAAGATGAGCAAGATAAAGAGTGAAGTGATAGATACAGCACTTCTTGAGAATATAAAGAATATATATAGAAAAATCTCATACGCTGCTATAAGGTCAGGCAGAAACCCTTTTGATGTAAAACTCGTTGCTGTTACAAAGACAGTTGGTATTGATAAGATAAAAGAAGCTATAGATTTGGGGCTTAGGGTATTTGGAGAGAACAGGGTTCAGGAGGCGCAAAAGAAAATTGCGGATTGCAGACTACAGATTACAGATTGTAAAGTCGAGTGGCATCTGGTCGGACACCTCCAAAGAAACAAGGCAAAGACTGCTGTACAGCTCTTTGACCTGATTCACTCACTTGGTTCAATAGGACTTGCGGAAGAGTTGAATAAACATGCTGAGAGGGATAGTAAAATACAGAGAGTTTTAGTGCAGGTAAAAGTTTCCGAGGAAGAAACAAAACATGGGGTTGCGAGAGAAAACCTCATTGATTTAATTAAGGCTGTATCAGTTATGAAAAACCTGAAGCTCGAAGGTCTGATGACCATGCCGACATTCTTCGATAATCCTGAGATGGCAAGGCCGTTTTTCAAAGAACTAAGGGAAATAAGGGATAAAGCTGAGGAATCAGTCTCAAAAGCTTTCGGGAATAAACTACCCGAACTTTCTATGGGCATGACAAATGATTTTGAGGTTGCAATAGAGGAAGGGGCAACAATGGTAAGGATAGGGACCGGGATATTTGGAGAAAGGAGATGAATTGATGATAGGGTTTATTGGTGGTGGAAATATGGCAGAGGCGATGATTAAGGGTATATTTGGTAAGCACGGCAGGGATATAATGGTCTCTGAGCCAAGGGATGAGAGACGTGCATATCTTGAAAATACATACAAGATAAATACCACTTCCGACAATAAAGAGGTGGTCAAGAGTTGCAATATCATAATACTTGCCGTAAAACCTCAAAATATGGACAGTGTCAGTGCCGAGATAGCTGATTTAATCTCAAGCGATAAATTAATCGTTTCGATTGCTGCCGGCATAACATTATCCTATCTTTCTTCACGACTCAAAACCTCAAAGATAATCCGCGTAATGCCTAACACCCCTGCACTTGTTCAGGAGGGCATGTCTGTTCTCTCCATGTGTGAATGTATTCATGATAAGGAAATGGGGTTGATAAAGGATATTTTCATGTCTATAGGGAAAGTTATGATGCTCCCTGAAAAATATATGGATGCCGTAACTGCACTATCGGGTAGCGGACCTGCGTTTTTTGCATATTTTGTTGAAGCGATGATAGAGGGTGGAATAAAAACAGGACTCAGCAAGGACAATGCTGCTGAACTTGCGATAGAGACTCTTATCGGCACCGCTAAACTTCTTGAAACAGGCATGCCGCCTGATAAGCTCAGGGAAATGGTTACCTCACCCGGAGGTACTACAGCAGCAGGTCTTAAGGTATTTGAAGAGAAGGGGCTTAAGGATATTGTTGCTGCCGTAATCGAAACGGCTGCGAACAGGTCAAAGGAATTAGGAAAGGAATAGATGTTCATATTTGCAAATTTACTGCTTACTATAGCTAAAATACTCGATATATTGCTTACTGTCTATATGTGGATAGTAATCATCAGAGCATTGATAAGCTGGGTTAATCCCGATCCATATAATCCAATCGTCAGATTCCTGCATGCTGTTACAGATCCAGTTTTAAATCCTATCAGAAAGGTTATCGGCTACAGGCTGGGTCCCATAGATATATCACCGATGGTTGTAATACTCGCTATAATATTTGTAAAGTATTTTCTTATAGGTTCTTTAATAGAGCTTGCCTATAAATTAAAAAGAGGGGGCATTATATGAGAATAACACCGCTTGATATTCAGCAGAAACAATTTCCCATGAAGTTCAGGGGATTTGATGTTGAAGAAGTTTATGCATTTCTTGAGGTAATCAGGGAAGAGATGGAGGATCTGCTCAGGGAAAATGCATCGCTCAAGGAGAGCGTGCAAAGGGCAGAGAATCAGATTAAAGAGTACAAAGATATTGAAACCACGCTAAGAGAGACTCTCATGACTGCCCAGCAGATGGTTGAGGACTATAAGACGAATGCAAAAAAAGAGGCGGAACTCACTGTGAAGGAGGCTGAACTCAGGGCAGATTCTTTAATTAAGCAGGCGCAGGAGAAGGTTATAAAGATTCACGAAGATATAGTTGACCTGAAAGGTATAAGGACCCATTTTAAGGAAGAACTGAAGAGGATGGTTGAAGGCCATTTGAAGATGATCGAGTTTGATAAACAGAGAGAGGAAGAAGAGGGAGGCATGAAGGGAGAATGAAGTATAATGCCCTGAAGGGTATGCAGGATATCTTTTCACCTGATATATATATATGGCAAAAGGTTGAAGAAGTTGCAAAGGATGTTTTTTCTGCTTATGGTTTTCAAGAATTACGGGCACCAATAATTGAGTCAACTGACATATTTGTAAGAAGTATAGGCGAAACTACTGATATTGTTGAAAAAGAGATGTACACATTCTCTGATAAGGCAGGTAGGCATATCACCCTCCGTCCAGAGGGGACAGCTCCTGTTGTCAGGTGTTATGTTGAGAATCACCTTTATAACCTCCCCTCGCCGCAGAAATTTTTTTACTCAGGCCCGATGTTCAGATACGAAAGGCCCCAGGCAGGACGCTTCAGACAATTTTTTCAAATAGGTGCTGAGGCATTCGGCGTAGGAGAACCAAAGATTGACGCTGAGATACTCTCAATGCTCAGACTCTTTTTCGAGAGACTTGGGCTAAAAGGACTTAATTTTGAGGTTAATTCCATCGGCTGTGAGAAATGCAGGCCTGATTACAGAAATGCCCTTCTTGATTTCTTCTCAGTCAGGATCGATGGGCTGTGTCCTGATTGTAAAAGGAGATTCGACTATAATCCGCTCAGGATACTTGACTGTAAGGTGGATGCATGCATAAAGCTCAGAGAAGGCTCACCCCGTGTCACAGATTTTCTGTGCGGCGAATGTAAAGAACATTTTAATACACTCCTGTCTCTGCTGAAATTGCTTAATGTCCCTTATGTCGTAAACCCTGATATGGTCAGGGGACTTGATTATTACACAAGGACAACCTTTGAGGTTACATCTAAAGACCTCGGCGCTCAAAATGCAGTGGCTGCAGGAGGCCGCTATGACAGACTCGTTGAGGACTTCGGAGGCCCTCCTACACCTGCGATTGGTTTCGCAATAGGGATGGAAAGGATTACAACACTTCTCAAGTCATCAAGCAACCATAAAATCCCTGTCCCCAAGGTTTTCATTGCCACAATCGGTACTCCTGCTGAGGAAGAAGGTCTTGTTATTGCAGACAGGCTCAGGGATAAGGGGATTTGGGTTGAAGTTGGATATGCAGGAAATTCTTTAAAGAGCCAATTGAGAAGGGCAGACAGGTTATCATCTGCTTATGTCCTGATAATAGGCGATGATGAAATTAATTCTGAGAAATTGAAATGGAAAAAGCTTTCAGATGGTAGTCAGGGTGAGATAGCTTTTACTGAAGTGTACGATTTTTTTAAGTAGAATAAAATACTAATTTTATCCTACAACATCAAGCTTCCTGACTCTAAACCCTACCCCTGAATCCTCAGCAATCTTTCTGCATTTCTCCACATCGACTCCCTCAAGGGTAACAACTGTAACCTGTACATTAGGTATGAATTTTTTTGCTTCTTTGATAAAAAACAGGATTTCACTGTAAGCGTTTTTAAAGGAAGGTCTGCAGATTTTATTGTATGTCTCTTCATCATGAGCATCAAGGCTTATAGAGATGCTATCAACAATGCCTTTCAGCTCGGGAAGGATATTTCTACCGTGTATCAGGTTTCCGTGGCCGTTTGTATTTATCCTGACTCTACCTTTGTTCTGTTTTATCCATGCTGCAACACTTTTAACGAGATCAATCCTCAGGAGCGGCTCTCCATAACCACAGAATACAACCTCTTTGTATTGTGAGGGGTCACCTATTGCATTCTTAAGGTCTTCCTCTGTGGGTTCATCTGAAAGTCTCAGGTTATGGCCTTTCACATAGTCTGTGTGGAATCTTATACAGAAGGAGCATTCATTTGTACATCGGTTCGTGATATTAAGATAAAGGTTATCCCTTATCTTATAGGCTATTTCACCTTTTTCAGGCATCTGACCTATCTTGAAAAGTCTCTTTGCATTTATTGTCGTAATCCTCGACAGGTCTTCGAGGGTAATGCCTCTGAGTTCCGCAATTGCCTTTGCAGTATGCACAATATACGAAGGCTCATTCCTCCTTCCCCTGAATGGCTCAGGTGTAAGATATGGCGCATCTGTCTCAATAAGCAGATAATCATCAGGGATCATTTTTGCAATTTCCTTTGGCTTTCTGGCATTTTTGAATGTTACAGGTCCTGCTATAGATATAAAAAAACCCATTGCAATTGCCCTCTCTGCCATGTCTATATCACCAGAAAAGCAATGTAAGACACCTTTATTTACTCCGGATTCCTTAATGATTTCGAGGGTATCCCTTTTTGCCTCCCTGCTGTGTATGACTGCTGGAAGATTGACCTCCTTTGCAAATTGCAGCTGCTTCATAAATACTTCACGCTGAATCTCGCGTGGAGAATTATCATAATGGTAATCAAGGCCGATCTCGCCTATGGCAACCACCTTACCCCCCCATCCCCCCCTTAGCAAGGGGGGGAGTTGGGGGGGTGTATCCTTATCAAGGGGAGTACAGGAGGACGTCGCCTTATCAAGGGGGGGATGGGGGGGTGTTGCCCATTCTTTTATCTGATTGAATATATCTTCTGTGAAGTCTTTTGCACCATGTGGATGAAATCCGACGGATGAGTAAATGAAATCATATTTCTTCGAAAGCTCAAGACCTCCTATATTGCCTTTTAAATCAGAGCCGATAGTAATTATTGCCTCTATGCCCGCATCTTTAGCCCTCTTGATAACTTCATCCCTATCTAGATTAAATTCATCCATCTCGAGATGGCAGTGGGTATCAATTAAGCTATGAGCTATGAGCTGAGAGCTAAAAGCTGAATTATGCACCGAATTTCTTGAGTCTGCCTGCATTGGCAAGGGCTAACGGCATGAGGTTGACTGTGGGGAATATACTGAATTCACCTTTTAAACATTCCCTTTCAGAAAAAGCCTTACTGGTGTTGCCGAGCACATATGGGGAATTTAAAAGCACAGGCACAGGATGCCAGCTATGGCTTTTTAGTACAGATGGGGTTGAGTGATCTCCTGTTATTATAAGTACATCAGGGTTAAGATTGAGTATTTCAGGCAGGGCACTATCAAACTCTCCTATCTTCAATGCCTTACCTTTGAAGTTTCCATCCTCAGCATAAGAGTCAATTTTCTTCACATGCAAGAAGAAAAAGTCATAGTCAGCATAATTCTTTTTAAGGAAATCAATCTCCTCTCTTATATCCCCTTTTAGGGTAGGTGCATTCATCCCAATCAATCTTGCAAGGCCGCGATACATGGGATATATGGCAATGCACAGGGGTTTCAGTCCATAGACTTCCTCGAAATGCGGTATATCAGGCACCTGTGAAAATCCACGAAGGAGGATGAAGTTTGCTGCTGGCTCATTTTTTATAATATCTAAAATACTGGATATTAATTTTTCAACAACCTTTGCAACTTTCTCTGCCTGTGGTGTTTCAGATGTTACGGGAACAGGTCTTTTCCCTTCTTTCTGCGGGTCTGTATCTTTTATCGAGGCAGAACCCTTTGGTAAGGGCTTAGGGAATCTGAGCACCGCAGCAAACCTGTGCTCCATCCCTGGCCTGAAGATTATTTCGACATTATCAATCTTTTTGATCTTTTTTTGAAGTCTTTCAGTGATCTTTCTGCTTTCATTTGTGGAAATCCTTCCAGCGCGTCTGTCTTTAACAATGCCGTTTTCGATGGTAGCATAATTTACACGTATGGCAATATCTGTCTTCTTTAATTCTATTCCAAGTCCGAGTGCCTCAAGAACACCCCTCCCTATCTGCCACTCCACCGGGTCATAACCAAAAAGAGATAGGTGTCCTGGTCCGCTTCCAGGTGTAATCCCCATAGCAACAGGGATGTGAAGTCCGCATGCAGATTTTTTTGCAAGTGCATCCAGGTTCGGTTTATTTGCGATTTCAAGCTCTGTTTTTCCGTTTACAGGAAGCCCTCCGAGTCCGTCAAGGACGATAAGAAGTATTTTGGTGTTGTTTTTCTGTATTAAGTCCTTAATTAATTTCTGCATAACAATTGAAATATTACTTGAAATGGGTGAATGTTTTCAAGTAGCCAAATGGTTCATCGTATAAGCAGGAGATTTAAAAAGGAAGGCTGGCGAAAAACCAGCCTTCCTTTTTAATTATACATTATTCCATGGTTAACGCCCCGGTGGGACAGTTATCAGCGGCCTCCTGACAGTTGCTGGTATTACATTTGTCAGGGTCTATAACCTTTGCTTTTTCATTTTCCACCTTAAAAACCTCTGGGCACAGCTCTTCACATGTACCACATCCTTCACACAAATCCTCGTTAATCACTGGCTTTGGCATAATCTTAACCTCCTTACAATTGAGTTTTTTAAAAACACCTTCCTCTTTAATCCCTTAAGAAGGGAAAGGGGAAAGCAGATATGTATATTATATGATAAAATTTTAAAAAATTGCTATTACTTTTCTCCTCCTCAGGCCGTCCTCACTGGTTGTTATCATAAATTATTACCATGTCTAGAAATAATGTCAAGATTGATTATAAAGAACCAACTTTAAAATAGATTGTAGCCTTATATTCTGCTATAATTTTTATAACAATAATTTAGGAGGTCACTATGCCAGAATTACCATGGCAGTATTTAAACGTTAAAAAAAGGTTAGTGTCCGCTGCGTTGAGCTGGGCCGATGATGTTATAAAAAAGCAGAAGGCCTAATGAAAAGACTTTAAAATATGACTATTGCAACAGTTCTTCTTATACTTGAATCAATACTGCTTTTAGCCACTATCATACTCCTCCTTTATAGTATCAGGGAAGGGAGAGGCAGAAAAAACCTTTTGTTGGAAGTAGGAAAGGCAACAAAAATACTTACACGACAGGAGTACTTTCTTACAGTCACTGATTCTATGACGGATGCAAAAGCTGAAATTTTAGGATTTATTACAGGCAGATTCCCAGCAGGAGACGATAATAAAAGGGTAAAGGATATTACAAATAATATCGAGAAATTAGAAAAGAGTGGTGTAAAGGTAAAATATCTTATACCAAAGTTTAACGACAGATTCCATGTAGGTTATCTTTATACAAAGGCTGGCGCTGAGGTACGATATAGCAACTGTGCTATTGCGAATAATATTCGCTTTATAATAGTGGATGACAGATTAGTCGTGATTGGTATCCCTGAAAGCATTGGTGAAAAAGAGGCTACACGAAAGGGATACAGGATTCCTTCTGAAGGTCTTGCCTCAATACTTAAAAATTTTTTTTATGAATGCTGGGAGGGAAGTATAATTTATGAAGAATACGTAAGGGAGGTTATCAAGCAAACTGGAGTAAAACCAAAATTACTTGAGAAAGAGCTACAAATAGATGAAAAGGAACTGGAAAGGATTGCTAAGAAATAAGTGAAGATCATTGCATTTCTTGGAAGTCCGAGAAAAGATGGCAATACAGAGCTTCTCCTTAAAGAGACGAGCAGGGGTATCGAGGAATCAGGATTAAATGTCCATCCCTTTGATCTGAATCTCTTGAACATCTCACCCTGCCAGAACTGTGGAGGATGTGACGATACAGGTATATGCGTCATTGAGGATGATATGGTTCAAATCCATGATGCAATAAGGACTGCTGACAGGATTATCCTTGCCTCACCGATCTTTTTCTCCGCCCTCAGCGCTCAAGTGAAATTGATGATCGACCGATGCCAGTGCATCTGGTGCGAGAAATATCTTCTCAAGAAACCAATCCCGGCAGGCCCGTACGGGAGAAAAGGACTTTTATTGTTGGTCGGGGGCCAGAAAAAAGAGAGCGGCCTTCAAGGTATTCAATGTGCAGAGACATCTGCAAAGGCCTTCTTCAGGACGATCAGTGTCCCTGAATACAAAACTCTGAGCTATATGGGTGTGGATGCAAAGGGTGCAATTCTCAAGCATCCGACAGCCTTAAAAGAAGCATATGAGGCTGGAAAGAAACTGGCTACACCCTATAATTATAAGGCTCTTAGTTAAAAACTTCTGTTTACAGTTATTAATATCCCCCCATGGGATATTGGTATGATAGTAAACGCGGTTTCTTTTGGCTTTCCTGTTCTTTCTATAGAATTACAGCTTAAAAGGGCAAGATACCAGCCAATGGCAGCCTGTGAGAAGTAATGCTTATTGTCATTTATCCTTGATAGACCTGGTAAAACAGAAAATCCATACAGAATACCCTTAATATATGGATTATCGTTCATCTTTGCCGCAGTTATGAAGGGCACAGCGCCAATAAAGGCATGGCCGCTAAGTCCATTAGAGTTTTTAAAGGGTCTCCATTTTGAATCATCTTCTGATGGTCTTGAAGACCCTGTTAATCTTTGCAGGATTAATCCTGCAGGTGCACCCACAAATAAAGCCCTAAGGGATCGCTGGGCCCATTCACCTGTTTGAGTTTTTCTAAAGAGTAACCGTGTGCCAATAAGGAGAGGAACCGTTATAAGGGTTTCTCCAGGAATCTTTCCAATATTGGAGATGTCATCTGTTGTATTGCCTCTCACGTTGTCCTGATAAAATTCCTGGATATCACCATCCATTGATGTATTCGCAAGGAGGCCTGCACCACCAATACCGATAGCTAATCTGGTAAGATTCCCTCTATCAAGATAGAAGTTTTTATAATCATCTTTTAATAAAGCAAGGTCATGGATTATTGCATTGCCTTCATTTGCCTCTGTATTAGCGGGAAATACAAAAAAGGTGAGAAATAGATATAAAATAAATCCAAGCACCTTAACCATAGTGTATTGGTGCTGGATAAATCTAACCTTTGAGTCGAAAATTGGCATTTTTCTTTATTGCCTCTAATCTCACTTTATCTTCAGGGTTGCTCTTTAATTTTTCTATATATTCCATGAAGAATGCTGCGAACACTGAAAAAAAGAGTCCAGAGAAGGTAGCAATCATCACCATCTGTTTTCTTTTTGGCTTTACCCTTTTTTCTGGCGGTATTGCCTTCTCTATTACCTGTATTATTGCAGCATCTCTTGCCTCATCAAGCCTTGCTGCCTCATACTGCTTTAGCAGAATCTCGTAAAGTGCCTCCTGGTATTTAAACTCCCTCAGTTTTCTTATATACTCTGTGCCAAGTGCCGGTATCCTGCCTGTTGGCATGAGTGGGTCTGGATTATGGCCTCCACTTCTCGTCTCAAGCCTTCCGAGCTGTTCCCTCATCCCCCTGAGCTCCTCCTCCGCCCTCTGGATGTCAGGGTTCTGTGGGGTTGCATAGGTTCGCATCACCTTAAGCCCTACCTCTTTAGCAGCAATCTGTGCCCTCAGATTCGCAATGCCCTCTATTACTGCCTTAGCCTGCTCGTCTATCTTGATAGCACCTGTCCTCTCCTGAAACCCTTCCATAGAATCCTCTGCCTTTATAAGGGCTTCCTTTGTGTCCTTCAACTGCTCTTCGAAGAAGAGCCTCCTCTGACCTGCCTCTGTTACAGCAAGTCCTTTATTCATATTCTTTAATTCCTCAACAAATGCATTTGCCATATCAGCAGCCCTTTTGGGATCTTTATCCTCAACTCCAATGGTTATTATGCCGCTTTTTTTATCATCTCGTGCCTTTAGTGTATCGGCAAGACCTCGCCTTGCATTCTCACGGCTTTTAGTCTTATAAAGCTCCATGAGTTTGAATCTATCGATGACGCCATCAAGGACAAGTCTTGATTTTAATAATCCTATATAAAGGTCATTCGGTGTTTTTATACCAACTGCCCCACCTACAAGTCCTGCAGCACTACCCAGCTGGCTTAAAAACTGAGTAGCCATTGAGCTGCCCTGCTGTGGAGGGAGTATCTTTGTTTCTGCCCTGTATATCGGCGGCATGATGAGGCTTATAATAGCGGTAATTATGGCTGCACCAAAGGTAATCCCCATAATGAGCCTTTTACGCTTTAGAAGGACGACAAGATAATCGAGAAGGTTAATCTCGTCACTCATTATATCTTCTTTACCTTCCATATCAGAAACCTCTATTGTTGTTCAGATTCAAGGATTTCTATGCGGCTTTCGTGCTCTTTGAGTCTTGCCGCTACCAGTGTCTTTTCCTGATAAAGGTCCTGAAGGACCTTAACTATTGTATCATTCTGCCTTGCAAGGTAATCAAAATCGTAAAATCTCAACTTACTCTTGATTTCCCTCAATTCATGTTCAACCTCTATAAGGGAAAGTCTTACCCCTTCTCTTACATTCTGTAAGGCAGAACTTAAGCGGCTCTCCATTTCAAGAAAGTCCCCCTTTGTAGCAAATGCCTTAAGGTCTCCCTTTGTAGCAAATGCCTTAAGGTCCTCCTTTGTGGCTACTTCCTGTCTAAAGGTATTTAGTTCCTCTCTTACTACCCCTCTCACCATTTCTACTAAGGCCTTCTCGTCCATAAAACCTCACTTATTCTGACTAAAAATTATAACTTATCATACCAGTGATTATATTTATTTTTCTATCCTCACCAGGGATATTTCCCATATTTTTAATCTTCCCATATCCATATGATGTCTTTACCTTCAAATCCTTAGCCAATTTAATATCTACATTCACATCAACCTCATCCTTCTTCTCTCTTATTGTCTCTGAAAGGTTATGCTCTTGCCGGTCATAAAAAATAGATATTCTTCCATTACGCTCAGGTATGAGGTATGACACCTCTAAAAAAATATCCTTCGAATCTGTTCCCATGTGATGCCCTATAATCCTGCCTTTGTAAGTGTAAGCCTTGGGACCATATATACCGTGAGTATACCAGACATCTTGATAACCACTCACATGGGTAGTTGCATATTCAGCCCTGAACCCT
>Ga0100393_10003638_pt1 | contig 14436 bp, 8 predicted proteins | sample CryGeymeta201517_FD_81546 | JGI IMG/M metagenome (GOLD analysis project Ga0100393, IMG submission 81546) | Groundwater microbial communities from Crystal Geyser aquifers in Utah, USA - Crystal Geyser metaG 2015-17 | ecosystem: Environmental > Aquatic > Deep subsurface > Groundwater | place: USA... | reverse complement strand
TGCGGGTGACTTCCTAGAATCAGGTCTGGCCCGCAGGTTTCAAAAATGCGGTGGACGTTTTCAACCGTATGTGCAGATGGATAGGCTTGGTAGGCATTGCCATTATGCAAGGAGAGCACGACGAAATCGGATTTTTCTTTCGCTTTTTTCACCAGTTTTTGAAGGATGCTCAGGTCAGCATTTGGGAGATTGAAGCGGCCAGCATTTACGCAATAGGCATGGTCCTCTGGTATGGATAGATGGTTGAGACAATAGGTAGCCGCAACAAAGGCCATGCGAATTCCTTTTTTTTCAATGACTCGAATTTCTTCTTGCTCGGTGGCGCTTCTAGCTGTTCCTGTATGGATGATATGCAGTTGGTCGAGGAAATCCAATGTGTTTTTCAAGCCCATAACTCCCATATCCAAGCTGTGGTTATTTGCTGTAGAAAGCACATCAAACCCCTTGAATTTGGAGGCTCCATTAAAAAGTTGAAAGAGTGCCTTATCGCCATTAAAATGCATATCATTGAGCATCACTTCGGGGACCATTCCTGGTTTTTGATTCAAGTCAATGGGTGTTTCGAGATTGGCAAATACCAGATCAGCATCGAAGAACCATGGGCCGATATCATCCCAAAGTTGTTTGGTGTTTGTCTCATTGAGCCATTGATAGGGCATCAGATCTCCACCAGCGCTTAGGGTAATTATGGGGCTATCGGCTCGGAGCTTTGGAAAGTCAAAGACCATGGAATTGAAATAGTCTTTTAGGGAATCGGTTTCTGCTTTTTCTGGAGGCGACAAGTAATATTTGTAGGCGAAATAGAGAATGTCTTTAGCAGAATAGAACGCTGGGTTCTCTTCAAAATTCGGAATAGGACGGCCCTTAGCGTAGAGTGGGCGAATAAATACTCCAAGAAAACGAATGAGCACAACGAGTAATTTACCTTGCCAAGTGAAGGTTGAAACAGCGGGGTATTTCCTTAGGCTCATCCCTGCAAAAATACATTAATTGAATTGGCTTAAAATGAAAAAGCCACCCCGAAGGATGGCTTTTCAAACTATTCAATTCAGAGAAATATTATTTACCTGCAACGAGAGATACGTTGAAAGTGATCATGTCGTTAACCAAGTTGTTTTTCAAGAAATCAATAACCCCTTGATTTGGTTCTTGCGTTCCACCCCAAACGATTCCCCATTCGTTACGGTTAATTTCAAAAGAAGCGATTGCAGTTGCACCGGCTTCAGTTTGAGCGATAGTTGCAGGGAAAGTAATTCCGTGGGTTTGACCTTTGATAGTCAAGTTACCTTTAACGGTATGTGTTCCTGCTTCGCTACCTTCAAGTTTTTCAACTGAAGAGATTTCGAAAGAGGCAGTCGGGAAAGTGTCGACCATAAAGAAGTCAGCACCTTTTAAGTGACCTACTAATTTAGATTGACCAGTTTCTTCTGTTAAATCACCATTGGAGATGGTGTTCATGTCGATAACGAAGTTACCAGCAGTCAGGTTTTCACCTTCGAAAGATAGGCTTCCAGAACTTAAGCTAACTGTTCCGTTATGTTTGGTGTCAGCGATTTTAGATCCAGTCCATTCTACTTTTGAGGTAGCTGGGTCAACCGTGTAAGTAATGGCCTCAGTGCTAGCGGCTGCTACTTCCTGAGTTTCTTCAGCAGTTTTCTTTGATTCTCCACAAGCGGCTAAAAATACGCCAGCTGCAAGTACAAGGATAAATTTTTTCATGTCGTGTAATTTCAAATTGTACAACAAATGTAACGATATTAAATGTATATACAATTAACGAAATAAAAGGGCTCACAACTAACTGATTATCAGGTCATAATTTTTCTATTCCCTAAAGTAAATGCGGTTTACACGGCTAGATATGCCTGCAATGATTTCATAAGGAATGGTTTCTGCAGCCTCAGCCACCGCTTCAATCGATAGGTTTTTACCGAAAATCTCGACCGGGTCTCCTTCCTGGCAATTGATAGCCGACACATCCACCATCACCATATCCATACATACATTGCCAATAACAGGCGCCAAACTGCCGGCTATCCATACCTGACCTTTTCCATTGCTCAAGCTTCTTCGGAATCCATCGGCATACCCAATGGATAAAACGGCAACCCGACAATCCCGATCAAGTTTACCCCTACGGGAATAACCTACCGTTTCGCCTGCCTTTAAATCACGTATTTGTGAGATTCGGGCTTTCAAGGTAGCCACAGGGAGCAGATGGGCTTTTGTATTTTGAGTGCTCTCAATGCCATACAAGCCAATTCCTGGCCGAACCATATCAAAGGGTTGTTCGCCAAATCGCTCAATGCCCGCAGTATTCAGAATATGAAAGAGTGGCTCGGACTTAATTCCTGACTGAATTTCTTGTTGAATGGCTGCGAAACTGCTCAACTGTTTGCGGGTATAGGCATCATGTTCTGCTTCATCAGATGCGGCCAGATGACTAAATACCGTAGCTACAAGGATGCGTGGGTCTAGATTTAGCTGGGTGATAATTTCGGTGCATTGCTCCTCAGAAAACCCCAAACGATGCATGCCAGTATCAAACTCAAGGTGGATGCTGGCCTGTGGAATTCCAGATTGATCTAAGGTGTCTTTCAAAAATCGAAGAAAGTCGAAATCATAAACAACAGGCTCTAGCTGGAAATCGAGGCATTCCGCTAAGGAATCACGGCGGGCATTCATCACCATGATAGGAAGAGAAATGCCGTTGCGGCGCAATTGAATTCCTTCGTCGGTATAGGCCACGGCTAAATAATTGGCCCCTGATGCTTGAAGCTGCCGGGCAATTTCCACACTTCCGCTGCCATAGCCTTGGGCTTTCACCATGCCCATGATACGTGTTCCTTCAGCCACCTTGCTCTTAAAATAATAAAAATTTTGTTCGAGGGCATTTAGGTCAATTTCCATGACCGTTTCATGCACCTGAGCCTCCAATAAACGAACGACTTTTTCGAAGGCATAATTTCTTCGGCCTTTGATGAGCACCATTTGTTCTTGAAACATCTTCGGGTCGATATGACTCAATAGTTGAGCGGTGCTCTCAAAATAGCGCGTGGAAATGCCAAAGTCGGGCTGAAAATCGAAATAATCTTTCCCAACCAAATAGCATTGTTCAACCTGATAGGCTTGCAGTAGACTTTTTAATTCTGGCCATTTTTTATCCGCCTCCCTAGTGCTGGACTGAAGGCTACTTAAAATCAGCACCTTCTTCATAGAACCTGCCTGCTTCTTCTGAAATTGAAGGGCAATCTCTAAGGAACTGATATCGGCGCTATAAGCATCATTGAGTAACTTGCTTTGAAACTGACCATTCAAAAGCTGAAGCCGCATGTCAATATTCGGTAAGGTGGCAAAGGCCTGAGCAAAGGTTTTAGGCTGAAGGTTTAAGGCAGATAGCAGGGCAACGCAACTTGATGCATTTTCTTTGGACGCATTGTCTTTAAAGGGAATAATAACTTGTCCGGAAGCAAAACGAAGCAGACTGCCTTTAGCATGCTCTTCGGCTTCAATATGTAGGTGGCAATTCGAGGCTTGTCCCCAAGAAAGCAGTTGTATTTTTTTGGATTTTGCCCATTTCTGTATCAAAGCTTCTATTGCTTCCTCTTGTTTTGGATAGACCAAGAATCGGCAATTATTAAAGAGTTGTAGTTTCTCTATGACCTTCTCTTCGCGATTTTTGAACCCATCATCGTGGGCGGCACCAATCGACGTAAGGAGTCCATATTCAGCCTGCACAATTTCTTCGAGTTGGTTCATTTCCCCCTTTTTGGAAATGCCTGCTTCTATAATGCCCAGCTCATTGTCTGCCTCTAATTGCCAGATACTTAGCGGCAAGCCTATTTGTGAATTATAACTTTTCGGACTGCGGCCAATTTTCATCGTGCCTTGAAGGAGGTGGTATAGCCATTCTTTTACCACTGTTTTTCCATTGCTACCTGTAATCGCTAATAGCGGGTAAGTGATAGATAAGCGATGGTATTGGGCAATGCGTTGAAGTGCCTTAACCGGATTTTGAACCGGAATAATCAAACTGTCTTTTAGGGATGGAAGCGCATGTCTGGTCTCCACCACAAAAAAACGAACTCCCGCAGAATGCGCCTCATCCAAGAAATCATGACCGTCTCTTTGTCCGGAAAATGCAAAAAACAACGTGTTTTCAGGGTCAATAATCCTGCGGCTATCAAAGCTCAGGTGGCGAATTTCCATTTCTGGATTCGAACCTTGGTAGCGCGTGCCAAGCAAAGTGCAAAGCGAATGAATTGTGAGGGCCATCTTTTACAAAAGTCGTAGATTTTTCAGGTAACTACTATCTTGCCGACATGAATAAAGTGCGCCCAAAGAAATTTCTTGGCCAACATTTCTTAAATGACCTTTCTGTGGCTGAGCGAATTGCCTATGCTATCAGCGGTGAAGGCTATGATAAGGTCTTGGAAATTGGTCCGGGCATGGGCGTTCTAACCCAATATTTGCTCGACCGAAAGGAGTTTGAAACTACGGTTGTTGAGATTGATCGTGAATCGGTTGCTTATTTAAAGGAGCATTATCCGCAATTGAGCAACCGGATTATTGAGGATGATTTTTTAAAAATGGATCTGACTCCACTCGGAAATTTCGCGCTGATTGGAAATTTCCCGTATAATATTTCAAGTCAGATCATGTTTCGCATGCTCGATTTTCGCCAACAAATCCCAGAAATGGCTGGCATGTTTCAAAAGGAAGTCGCTGAACGTTTTTCCGCAAAACCAAGTACAAAGGCTTATGGGATCTTGAGCGTTCTTCTACAAGCTTATTATTCAGTAGAGTACCTCTTCACCGTTCATGAACACGTATTCACTCCCCCTCCGAAAGTGAAGAGTGGTGTCGTTCGACTTACCCGATTACCAGAACCTGAAGGATTAAAAGATCCGGTATTATTCAAGCAAGTGATAAAAACAGCCTTCAATCAACGGCGCAAAACTATGCGTAACTCCCTGAAGGTATATGGATTAGAAGACGATGCCCCGGGCTGGATAGATTTTGCTAAATTGCGTCCAGAACAACTGTCGGTGCAAGCCTTTTTTGAATTGACAGACATCATAGCTGAGAGTCGTCGTTCGTGAGTAATGAAATTGAAATAACGCCAAAAATTGCACTTCAAACGCTGAAAGAGCTGCTTGATAGTGGGGAAAATGAACGCCTGCTTCAATTTATCGATGATGAAGTTTATGCGGCTGACTTAGCCGAATATGCCTACGATTTATCCGTTGACGAGAATGTTCATATCCTCAATATTCTAGACGAAAAGATGGCGGTGGCCGTGTTGAAAGACATGGATTCTTCCTTGCAAGAAAAGATTCTAGAAGAATACGAGCCCGAGACCATTGCTCACCGATTCATTGATTGGATGGACTCTGATGATGCAGTGGACGTGCTCAACCAAATGAATATTGAGACCCGGGACCGGGTAATCTCCTACATGACGGATATGGAGGCTTCACGGAACATCGTGTCGCTTTTGCACTATAGGGAGGATGTTGCAGGCGGATTGATGGCCAAAGAGTTTATCAAGGTAAATATCAACTGGACGGTATCTCAATGTACAGATGAGATTCGTGAGCAGGCCGAAAATGTCTCCAAAGTGTATAGCACCTATGTGGTCGACAATCAGGAGAAACTAGTGGGCACTGTTTCTTTAAAAAGCATCATTTTGGCCAATGCCCGCACCAAGGTGGAGACCATCTATAACGATGAAGTCATATCGGTGAACACCTATACCCCAGCTGAGGAGGTGGCGCAGATGATGCGTAAATACGACATGATTGTGCTGCCGGTTGTGGATACTTTGGATCGATTGATTGGCCGAATTACCATTGATGACGTGGTAGATTTTATCAAAGAAGAAGCGGATAAAGATTACCAGCTGATGTCGGGTTTGGCGGAGGATGTAGAGATTACCGACCGCGTATGGATTTTGTCGCGTGCACGTCTGCCTTGGCTCTTGATAGGCCTCTTAGGCGGCATAGCCAGTTCACGTGTAATTGGACTGTATGAAGGAGAGCTCGGCGCCTTCCCACAAATGGCCTTTTTTATGCCCTTGGTGGCGGCCATGGGAGGAAATGCAGGGGTTCAATCCTCGGCGATTATCGTTCAAGGTCTGGCGAATAATACCTTAGGCTCTACGAATATTCTACCAAAGCTGGGCAAAGAATTTACAGTGGCCTTATTGAACGGCGTTATCTGCGCCTTGTTGATTTTGGGCTATAATATGATTGTAGGAAATAGTCGGGAGTTGGCCCTTACGGTGAGTATCGCTTTATTGTCTGCGATTGTTTTTGCATCGCTTTTAGGCACCATCATCCCATTGCTGCTTAATAAGTTCCAGATAGATCCGGCCATTGCTACCGGACCCTTCATTACCACCACCAACGACTTGCTTGGTTTGGGAATCTATTTTACGATAGGTGCAATGCTGTTGGGCTAAACGATTTCCGAAATCATTAGATATTACGTATTATTGAATAGTGTTAAGCTATACTTTATGAAATTAAAACTACTTCTATTCGGTTTGTTTTGCCTCTCGGTCCAAGCGACTTTTGGTCAAATACCAACCAATGGTCTCGTTGCATATTACCCATTTAGCGGGAATGCCAATGATCAATCCAATAATTCAAACGACGGAACGGTTTACGGAGCCACGCTTAGCACCGACCGCTTTGGCGACTCAAACAGCGCCTATGCATTTAATGGCTCATCGAATTATATAGAAGTCGCGAATAGCAGCAGCCTTCAATCACCAAGTAATGCGCTCACATTGTCTTCATGGGTGCAGATCAATAGCACAACCAATTTGAATTGGATTTTAGATAAACGAATTAACACCCCTTCTGCACCTTATTCTTCCTATGGGTTGTTTACTGTTGCCGCGAACTCAACCATTACCAGTGGAGTTTCTGCCGGCTCTATGAAAAGTGCGGGAAGCCAGAGCATCCAATTAAATACCTGGATGCATATCGCAATGACTTATGATGGCTCTAAGATAATATTCTATGTTAATGGCGTAGCTAAAGATTCGGCCAATGTGAGCGGAAATATCCAATATTCATCTATGCCTTTATTCATTGGAAAAAGCCCAACGAATTCGGCCTGGATGAATGGTAAGATTGATGATATCCGAATTTATAATGTGGCATTAAATCCTTCAGAAATCCATTCATTGAGTATTGAAGGTATCGTGTGTAATCTCCTAATTACGGAAGAGCCATCCGATAGCAATACGGCCATTGGAATGCCTGCAGCGTTCGAGGTAGGCGCCAGTGGTGGCGGCATCAAATATGCTTGGGAAGTAAACGATGGCAGCGGTTTTAAGCCGATTTCTTCATGTCTCTATTCAGGAACAAGTGCTTCTAAGCTTCAGGTTTTGGGCTGTCTCCCATGGATGGATGGCTATGCTTATCGCTGTATTTTAGATAATGACACCTGTCAAGATACCAGTGCGGTGGCCTATTTGGGTGTTGATACGGCCTACTATCAGACCTATATCGATACGATTCCTTATTTGGATACCGTTATCATCACGCAATATGATACCGTGGATATATTTGATACCACCTATTCTTTTGTAACGATATACGACACAATCGGGCATATTGACACCCTGGTGATTTATGATACAACATACATAACAATCACCACCTATGATTCGGTATCAGTCACCGACACCTTGGTGATTAATACCCCTCTCGGTGGAACTACCCCAGCAATCAATACCTTTAAAGTATATCCGAATCCAGCGAAGGACCATATTTATATTGATAATGGAAACTATTCAACCATGGGCGCTTATACCATTGAGATTACAAATGCACTGGGGCAATCGGTGTTTAGTTCTAGCGTAAATCAGGCACAGTTTTATATTGACCTGAGTACCTGGACAGGCAATGGCCTCTATATGCTATATCTCAAAGATGGTTCTGGGAATATGAAAGAGACACGAAAGATTATTTTACAGTAAGATAAATTGAAAACTTTTTTGAAGAGGAGCTTAGGTTCCTCTTTTTTTTTAAATGCCTATAGGGGCAAAGACTTTTTTAATTGTCATAGCGTTGAACACACATGATTGCCATGAAAAATTTTTTCCGAATGGCGGGGCTTCTTGCCTTGTTTTTACTATTCCACAGCATATCTAGCGCTCAGACTAAGCGCTACACGATAAGCGGATTTGTGCGCGAGGCGGGGAGTTTGGAACCCTTGCTTGGGGTGAATATCTATATTCCAGCATTGCAGAGTGGAACCACCACAAACGTCTATGGATTTTATTCCATCACCTTGCCCGAGCAGGATACTGTTACGTTGATCTATTCTTATGTAGGATATGAGGCCAAGGAGGCAAAAGTGCGCATTCATAAAGACCACGAACTCACGGTTGAACTGAATGTAAACACAACCTTTAGTGAAGTTCAGGTGGAAGCGAAAAAGGAAGTTACCGTGACGGAACAATCCCAGATGAGCAAGATTGAAATTCCCGTTTATGCCATTAAAACACTACCTGCCTTATTCGGAGAAAAAGACGCCTTAAAAATTATTCAGCTGATGCCAGGAGTGCAATCAGGGTCTGAAGGGCAAAGTGGTTTATATGTGCGTGGCGGCGGTCCAGATCAGAACTTGATTATTTTGGATGATGCGACGGTTTATAACGCGTATCACCTTTTTGGGTTTTTTAGTCTGTTTAATGGCGACGCAATCCGCTCTATTGAACTCACCAAAGGCGGTTTCCCGGCACGTTATGGAGGGCGACTTTCTTCTGTGATTGATATCAATATGAAGGAAGGGAATAAAGAAACCTTCCACGGCGAAGCGGGCATCGGATTAATTTCATCGCGCCTCACCTTGGAAGGGCCTATTCAAAAGGGGAAATCCTCCTTTCTCATTTCCGGAAGAAGAACCTATGTGGATGTTTTAATGCAACCCTTCGTGCTCGCCCAAGGTTTCAGAGCGGGCTACTTTTTTTATGATTTAACAGGGAAGGTGAATTTCGATATCAATAAAAACAATAAACTCTATTTAAGCGCCTATACAGGTCGCGACAAATTTTATTACAAAGAGAAGTATTTAGACAATACAACAGAAGCCGACATGCACTGGGGCAACTTCACGTCAACCTTACGCTGGAATCACCTATTCAATAAAAAAACCTTTTCAAATGCCTCACTCATCTATAGCCAATATAACTTGGATATTGGATTAAAAGACTCCTACCCAGGCGGTGGATTTGCCCTCAATTTCCGCTCGGGAATTCGTGATATAGGACTTAAATACGATATCGACTATATGCCCTCAATCCGGCATACTATCAAAACAGGATTTATTAGCACCTTCCATACCTTCACTCCAAATGCTGTAGTGATTGAGGAGTCGAGCGGACAGTTTGACTATTCTAAGGTTCAGAAATATGAAACTTTGGAGTCGGGAATTTATGTGCAGGATGATATTAAAATCACCTCCTCATGGCGCGCTTTGGTTGGCCTCAGGATTAGTCATTTTGTGGCAGAAGGAAAGCAGATTGCTCGTCCGGAGCCGCGAATTTCAACGAGCTATATGCTTAATAATCGCACCTCTTTCAAAGCCTCTTATGCGGAGATGAATCAATATGTGCACCTATTGAGCAATACTGGAGCAGGCTTGCCAACAGATTTATGGGTCCCAGCAACGAAGCGAATTAAGCCACAACGTTCCAGACAAATTGCTGCTGGGTTCAGCCGCGACATTAAGAAGCCGGAACTGACCGTATCAATCGAAGGATATTATAAGCGCAGTTTTGATGTAATAGCGTATAAAGAAGGAGCAAGCTTTTTGCAAATTGAAGACCCTTTTAGTGGGAGTGAGGTTACTTGGGAAGACAATGTAACTACCGGCAAGGCAGAGAGTTATGGAGTGGAGTTTTTGCTTGAAAAGAAACTCGGCAAGTTCACTGGATGGTTTGGCTATACCCTTGCTTGGGTTTGGCAAGATTTCGACGCCCTAAATAACGGAAAACGCTTCAACCCTCGCTACGATAGAAGGCATGATATTTCTGTGGTTGGCATGTATGAAATCAATGACCATATTACCATTGCGGGCACATGGGTATATGGAACTGGAAACGCCATATCCCTTCCATTGGCCTCTTATAATATGCACGGTATTGGTGATGTTACGAACATCAATCAAGGCATGATTCAAGGATCATACTATGGCGATAAAAACACCTTTCGGATGGCGGCCTATCATCGTTTCGATTTATCCATTCAGTTCACCAAACAGAAGAAGTATTTTGAAAGAACTTGGGAAATCAGTGTATACAACTTATACAATCAAAAGAACCCATATTTCTACTATGTGCAGCAGGAGATGAACCAAAATGTGTTGAAACAGGTGACCCTCTTTCCAATGATTCCATCCATCTCTTATAATATCAAATTCTAGTCATGAAAAGCATCTTATACAGTTTTGCAGCAGTTCTGGTATTCGTAAGTTGTGAAAGAACAGCCGATATAAAAGTTCCAGAAAACCCACCGATGATGGCGGCATTTTCCTTTCTAGAGGTAGGTGAACCTATTGTGGTTAAACTTGAAGAGGTCGTGCCAGTTTTTAGTCAGGTTCGTCGAAGCCCAGGGCCAATTACTGGAGCGCAAGTACAGGTAATCTATGGAACAAACGTTTTTAATCTCGTCGAATCATCACAAATTCCAGGAACATACGAAGATCCAAGTGGGCATAAAGTAGTTGCCGGAGGTCATTATTCATTAAAAGCAAATAAAAATGGTTTTCCTAATATCCAGGCAGCCTGTACTGTTCCGGATTTTAATGCGAGCATATCTCGATATGAATATTCTGCTGCCCCAAATCCTGACAATTCGGGCGACTCCATTCGCCGTATTGGTTTTTATTTCAAGGATCAGCCGGGGGTAAATAATTATTATCGCGTGGCAGGAATAGCCAAGTTCCCGGTAAATGCTGAGGCGGAGATATATTTTGTACAGAAGAACATATCGGATACGCATAAAGATGGACAAGAACTTTTTAGTGGGCTTGGTGATTTTTATATTTATAGGACTGGCGCTCCCAGCAATCGGCTGTCATGCACCTTTGAATTGATGGTGATGGACCAACATGCCTCTGAGTATATGCGGAGCTACGACGCACTCTACTATAATGGAGAAAACCCTTTTGGCGAACCCGTTATCGCCTACACAAATATTGAGGGAGGGCTTGGTGTCTTTGGCGCAATTAGTCGAAATTTCCTTACGGTGAAGATTTATTGACAACTAGTGACATTTAAATCACCTAATCGGCTATAATTCAAGAAGAAAATTTTGATTTGTCTGGCTCATAATGCTATTTGCGTGGCCAAGTGTCTTTTCCCTTCATGAATCGAATTAGTGGATTCGTTTTTCTTTGCAGTAGCCTTTTAATTGGGTGTATATCGGATGAAATACCTTTAGATAAAAAGCTGAATGAATTTTGCTTGGCTGCTCCATCTGGTTCGGCCATGCATAATGTCGACTCACTCGATAAGAAAATGAATGCACTCTTTCAAGCCATTGGAAGCCCAACGCATTTCGACCGCTACAATTTCTATTCGCGAAAGAGTTGGTATTACCGTGAAAATGGAGCTTGGGAAATCGCTTTGATTTATACGGACAGTGCCCTTGCAGAACTAGCGCCACTTCATGGGGTGGAAAAGCACTATATTAAAACCCTCCATAGTCGAGGAATGATACTTCGGGTAAGGAGAATGTATGATGAGGCCTTGAAACAATTCTATGCGGCAAAAGTCTTCACAGACCATACGAGTGACCCATGCGGCGCTACCGCTATTTATCTCAATCTCGGCACGATCCTCTATGAGAAAGAAAATTATAAAGAGGCCCTAGAGCAATATCATTGGGTGATGAATACGCTTTCGAAGTGTGATACGTTAAGCCTCAACCCTTATCTATACAACCTCAATTCTGCTTTTAATGCGTCGGGCTTATGCCATGAGAAGCTGGGTAACTATGACAGTTCCTTCTATTATTACCAACGCAGCCTAACCCTCCTGCAGAATTTGGGACCAAAATTCCCAAGGCAAAGCAACTATGTGAAGGCGGCTCTTGGAGTTACCATGGGCAATATGGGCTTTACCTATATGATGCGCGGAGAATTTGATACCGCAGAAAATATTCTGAAGGAATCGATCGCACACAACCAAGATAACCCACATCTAGAAGAAGATGTGTTGTTTACGAAAATAAAGCTGGTTCGACTTTATGTTCGAGCAAAGAAGATTGATCAGGCAAAAAGTCTGATTGCAGAAATTGAGGGAACGAATTTTCATACTGCAATCACATTCATGCGTTTAGAAGAAGTAAAGCATGAGCTGTATAAGGAAGAAGGGAATATTCCTGAGGCCTACGCCTCTTTAACCCTATACAATAACAACCGCGACTCCATCCGAAAAAGTCACAAGGAGCAGTTACCGATTAACCTAACAGAAACCTATACCTACTTAAGTCAGAAGGAGCAAATTCATCAATTAGAAGAGGAAGAACACAAGCGTACATTCTTCTTGATTCTTGCCGTGATGCTCGTGCTTGGCTTACTCATCATTGCCTATCTAATTCGGCGAAACTTGCTTGAATCAAAGCACCATTTAACCGCATTGAATTCTGTGAATAAAGAAATGCTTTTTCAGCATGATCAGCTTGAGAACACATTAAAAGCCTTGGAGAAAAGCCACAATGAGAATAAGCGACTGATGAAGGTACTCGCGCATGATTTACGCAGCCCAATTGGTGGGATGGTTTCTCTCTCGGAGTTGATTAAAGACTCGCCGCGTTTAAATGAGGAGGAAGCAGAGTCCTTGTCGATGATTGAAAAAATTGGGAGGGATTCTTTGTCGATGATGGAGGATATTCTTGAGCTAAAGGAGACCTTGCCCGTTCAGCAAAAAACAGAAGTTGACCTTTTTGAATTGGTGACCTATTGCACCGCCTTGATGCAGTTTCGTGCCAATGAGAAGAAGCAAAAGATTCACTTTTCAGGGACGTCCATCAAAACCCTTCTCATGCGTGATCAGGTATGGAGAGCCGTAAATAATATCTTGAATAACGCCATAAAATTCAGTCCGCAAGGAACCCATATTTATATCCATTTAGAACAAAAAGAAAACACGGCACTCCTTAGCATCAGAGACGAAGGCATCGGCATTCCTCATGCGCTAAATGACAAACTATTTTCACTGGTTTCTGTGGCACAAAGAAGCGGAACAGAGGGAGAAAAAACCTTCGGACTCGGACTACCATTGGCCAAGCGGGTGATGGATTCGCATCATGGAAAAATTTGGTTTGAGAGTGAAATAGGTAAGGGCAGTACCTTCTATTTAGAATTTCCTATTCTATAAATTGCCTTGACTCTATGATAAGCGCTTGGATTCAGCTAGATTGGACCGGATATTCCCATTCAAAGTGAAGCGTCGTAATTTATTCTTCTTCTTTGGCATTATGCTCCTATTTAATGCATGCGTTCAGCCGACCCCAGAAAAGTCTGCCGAGATGCAAGCATTGCTTTATAAGGTGAATAGCATTCGGAATCCAGCCATGGCTAATGTGGTGAAAAGCATGATGGATAGTGGCTATGCTGTTTTACCAAAGCCCGCTGCAATCGACCCATTCTTCTACTATGAGTTTTATAATTGGTACCACCGGCAACAAGGAGAAAATGAGCTGGCCCTACATTTTGCCGACAGCATGCTCCTAACGATCGAAGGGTTGCCTCACGTGGAGGACCTGCTTGCTCATGGCTTGGTGACCAAGGGAATTGCATTGAAGGCACTGAATCAATATCCAGAAGCATTACAGGCATTTTATGCCGCCAATGTATATGCCGAAGAGTATACGGATAGTTGTGCTTCGGCTGAGATATATATCAGTTTGGGATTTATGCTCTATGAGCAAAAAAATTATCGGGATGCAATTGGCTATCTCAGCAAGGCTTATCAAGGGACACAAACATGTGCGCCGACAGATTTTCAGCATTATTTTGTGAGGCAACAAATGTGCTTGAATGCCTTGGGCTTATGCTATGAAAAGCTAGGAAAAAATGATAGCGCCTTGCTCCACTACCAAAAAACACTAGATTTTATTGATGACCAGTTTAGCAGTAAATTTCCGAATGCAGAATTTCTTGAAGTAGCGAAAGGGGTGGTCTATGGTAATATGGGCACGGTAGAAATCCACCTGGGTAAGCTGGATCAAGCAGAAACCCATTTAAAAAAATCAATTGCCATCAATAATAGAAGGAGCCGAGAACATACTGATGCGGTGCTTTCGCAAATTAAACTGGCCAAGCTTTATTTAGCGCAACAACGATTTTCCTCTTGCGATAGCCTCATTCAGCGAATTGCGGAGTATACCAAGTCTAATGATCTAACTGAAG
>Ga0100393_10003629_pt1 | contig 14447 bp, 6 predicted proteins | sample CryGeymeta201517_FD_81546 | JGI IMG/M metagenome (GOLD analysis project Ga0100393, IMG submission 81546) | Groundwater microbial communities from Crystal Geyser aquifers in Utah, USA - Crystal Geyser metaG 2015-17 | ecosystem: Environmental > Aquatic > Deep subsurface > Groundwater | place: USA... | reverse complement strand
CGGCACAGACTTTGGCGCGCAGGCCGGGATCGTTCTCGCCGATACCGGCGGTGAAGGAAATGACTTCCGCCCCACCCATTTTAAAGTAGAAGGCACCCGCCCAGTGGCGGATGCTGTCGACCAGCACATCGACTGCGAGTTGAGCGGCTGCGTCACCACTGGCCGCCGCTGCGCGAATGTCGCGGGCGTCGTTGCTGACCCCCGAGAGCGCGAGCAGGCCGCTTTCGGTGTTGAGCTGGCGCTCGGCTTCCGTTACCGAGAGTCCCAGCATCTTGTTGACGTAAGGAATCGCCATCGAATCCAGATCCCCCACCCGGTTGTTCTGCGGCAGGCCGCTTTGCGGGCTGAAGCCCATGCTGGAGCCGACCGCAACGCCGTTTTTGATTCCAACCACCGAGCTGCTGCCACCCAGGTGGCAGGAGATGACGCGCAGCGGATCACCAGTGTAGTCGCCCGGACCATCCACGTAGAGGCCGCGTGCCCGGGCAGCAACCGCAGCATTGCCCAGGAGTTCCGCCGAGCGTTCCGCGATAAACTTGTGACTGGCGCCGTGGAAGCCATAGCGCCGGATGCCGAGATCCCGCCATGCTTGCGGGATGGCGTAAACCGTTGCCGCCGGCTCCATCCACTGAAAAAAGGCAGTCTCGAAGAGCGCGACCCGCGTGACCGGGGGCAGCTTCTCCCGGAAACAGCGAATCCCCTCCGCGTAGGCCGGATTGTGGGCCGGAGCAACTTCTTTGAAACCGTCCAGGGCCGCCAGCACCTGCTCGTCCGCTTCCACGCAGCCGCTCAGATTCTTGCCCAGCACGGTCTTGAAGCCGACGGCATCCAAGTCCAGCGCCGTGGCGAGATGCCCCTCGCCCACCAGGGTCTCCAGCATGGCTTCAATACAGGGCGTGTAAGCGTCAACCCGCTCGAAGCCACCCTTGGCACAAAGCGTAGCCGACGCATCGTCCATAACATACAGACGATACTTGAAGGAGGTGGATCCGAGATTGGCGACGAGGATTTTCATGCGAATTCGTAGAATTCGGGTTATCCGGTTTTTCAGTTAACTAGTTTTCAGTTGGGTGAGGCAGTGCTTTTCAGTTATCCGGGTTCGGCTGGGTCAGTTTCAATTGAGTTGGGTGTCAGCCCAATTCATAACTGAAAACCGGTAAACCGATAACCGAAGAACCGCTGGCTCGGCCAGATCCGCTAGCCAATCCAGCTGCCCAGTTTGCTGAGGTCGTCGTGCGGGCGTGCGATCACCTGGACCGCGACCACCTCGCCGACCTGACCGGCGGCATCCGCCCCGGCTTCGACCGCAGCTTTCACTGCGGCCACGTTACCCGTAAAGAATGCAGTGACGAGCCCGCTGCCGATCTTTTCCCAACCGGTCATCGTGACATCGGCGGCTTTCAGCGCGGCATCGCTCGCTTCCATCAGGCACACAAAGCCCTTACATTCGATCATTCCAATTGCTTCTTTTGCCATAATAATAGTCTCCTGGTTTAAAGCTTATGCTTCGAAAAATTTGAGTAGGTCATCATGCGGACGCGCGATGACGTGAGAGGCGACGAGCTCGCCGACATGGTTGGCGGCCTCGGCTCCGGCTTCGACGGCGGCCTTAACGCTGCCGACATCCCCCTTGACGATCACGGTCAGATAACCGCCGCCGATGGAGACTTGTTTAACGAGGCGAACCGAGGCCGCCTTCGCCATGGCATCACTGGCTTCGATGGAACCGGTCAGGCCTTTAGTTTCGATTAATCCGATGGATTCACTCATGATATGTGTGGTTTGGTGTGGGTTGTTTTATTTTTTCCTAAACTGCTCACTACTTGATTAATTCGCAGGGAAGATCCGGACCAAAACCGCAGGCATTGCCCTCGTCGGTATCGATGTGGACTTCCAGTTTAAAAGAGGGATCGACGCGCACGAAGATGCGGTCGAAGGTCATCCCCAGATCCCCGCCGACGCGCAGCTTCATAAAGGTCTTATTCTCCACGCCATAGTAGGCGGCATCTGCGGGTGCCATGTGCACGTGCGGCGCGGCGCGGATCACGCCCTCGTTCATTTCGAGAAACCCGGCCGGGCCCATCAGCATGCAACCGGGCGTGCCGGCAATATTCCCCGAGTTGCGCACCGGAATCTTGAAGCCCAGCGAAATCGCGTCGGTCGAGGCCAGCTCGACCTGGTCAAAATCACGGCAGGGACCCAGGATCCGCAGATTGGAGATCACCCGGCTGCGCGGCCCGATCAGCGTGACCGACTCCGCAGCAGCGTATTGGCCTTCCTGATACAGCCACTTCTTTGGCGTGAGTTGATGCCCCTGGCCAAAGAGCAGTTCGACGGATTGCTGCGACAGGTGGCAGTGGCGCGCACTGATATTCACCACCAGAGGATTCGGGCCTTGCGCCAGAGCAGCCGTCCCCTTGCCCTGTAATTGTCGTCGGAGACTTTTACGCCCAGTTGAGCAATTTGGGCCCGATTGAAAGCGGTTGGAGTTGTGGCAGCCATTTGGTAAAAATTTGGAATTTACGCCTCAAACTCAAAAATTTACCATTAAAGTCAACATATTTCTTGCCTAAATCCAAAAATATCCAGATTTGTCCAGTATGTTAGCCCCCGAACGACAGCAGCAGATTTTAACTCTGCTGGAGGAGCGCGGCACCGTGCGCACCATCGACCTGGCGGAAGAGTTTCAGGTCACCGATGAGACCATCCGCCGCGACTTGCAGATCCTGGCGGACAGCGGCCAGCTGAGCCGGGTGCATGGCGGCGCGAGCAGTCTAAACGGTCGCCCCAAGCTGCAATCCTTTACCGAGCGGCGCTCGATCCATGTGGCGCAGAAGCGGGCGATCGCGCAGGCGGCCATCGAGTTTATCCAACCCGGCCGCACTTATGCCTTCGACAGCAGCACGACCGTGTTTGAACTGGTCTGCTCGCTGCCCGACCTGCCCTACCGGGTGCTGACCAATGCCTATGCCGTGATCGACCAGCTGGTGGCGCACGAGCAAACCGAGCTGATTTGCACCGGTGGCCGCTACCATCCGAAGACGCAGACCTTCGTCGGCGGCGACAGCTACCACTTCCTGCGGCGGCACAATATCAACTGCGCCTTCGTTTCCAGTATCGGGCTCGACCCGCAGCAAGGCGCGGCGGAAGGCTTCGAGGAGCAGGCGATTTTCAAGGAGCACCTGGTGGAAATGGCTGAGGAAGTCATCCTGTTGATCGATTCCAGTAAGCTGATGCAACGTTCCGAATATTTTTTCGCGGGGATTCACCAGCTGACGCATATCATTACCGATAGCGGCGCCGACCCTGCGGTGATTCGCACATTGACGGCGCAGGGTTGCGCAGTGACCGTAACGGAGTGAACATTCTGACGATTACCGGCGAATGGGTGGCGGTAAAATGTATCCAGCAGGAACAATCTGTTGCTTATGATTGACCTATGTCATCGGATTTGCTGCTTAGGCGCATCTACATAAACTCCCATGCCCGGATCGGCTTGATCGACATGTCCCCTTTTATGCTTTTGCCAGCCCACAATTACCCACGCCTCAAAGCGCTGGCCTATCGTCTCTGTTGCTTGTTGCTTGCGACCGCCGCCTCGTTATCCGCGCAGCGCGCCGGGGATGAAATCACGTTCCCGGCGGACGCCTATAAGATGCTCGACACCTTTGAGGCGCTGAATCTCGAGGATGCGGACAAGCTCTACAACCAGAAGGACTACAAGGGGGCCTTTGCCGCGTATCGGGCCTACTCTTTTGAATTCCCGCAGAGCCGCTCCATGTCGTATGTGTTGCTGCGAATGGGGCGTTGTCTGCATCAACTGGAAAAGCGCAACGCCGCGATCAAGGCCTATCAGGATGTGGTCAACTATTTCCCCGACGATGTCCGCTATGCTGCAGCGGCGCTGTTCCACATTGGCGAGTGCCACGGGCAGAACGGCGACGTGGACAAGCAAACCGCCGTCTGGGCCCGCATGGTCAAGGACAAGGACTATGTCAGCCAGCCGAACTCGGGCACGGCGCTGACCCACTTGGGTAAAGCGATGGAAGCCCTCGGCAAGCATGAGGAGGCCGCCGGGTATCACTGGCGCACTGCCGTCAACTTCCTCAACAGCAATCCACGGGCCGCCGGAGACGCGCGCGATGCCGTGCGTTTCCACTATGCGGTCCGCTCACCCAATCACGAAAAACTCAGTCAGTTCTACCAGGAAGCCAGTGACTTTGAGGGGCGCGGTCGCAACCTGGAAGACACCGGGGCCGACCCCCGCTACTGGTCGGCCGTGCTCAACACGGTGCTGAAAGCGGCCGAGGGCGAAGCACTGGAAAAAGCCGCCGCCTACTGGACGGCAAAAATGGGCACCCGTTTCGAAGACAACGACGACCTGCGGAAGCTCTGGTGTGATGCCCAGCTGGCCCACGAGAAAGATCCCGAGCGCTGGAAAAGCCGGCTTCAGACGCTCTACGCTGCCAAACCCGCATCGCTTGAGCGGGTGCTGCAATGGTGCCGCTACTACAGTCCGGTGCCGGAGCTCCGCAGCGAATTTTTCGCCAAGGAGGCGGGGTCCCTGCTCTCCGACTTGGCGAGTGGCGAGCGCATGCAGCTGATGAATGACCTGCGCGGACTGCGGATGGACGAGGAAGTCCGGCTGGTGATGCGCGGATTCGACACCCGCGGCTTGAGTGACGAGGAAATCGACCGCTTTGTGAATTTTGCCGCCCACTATGAAAGCGAAGACGTCATCCTGCGTCACATCAACCGGATGCAGGATCCGCTGGCGGCGACCAAGGCACGCTTTGACTACTACCAGTCGCGCAGCCACCGCAACCCGCCCTTTATGGAGAAAGCGCTGGTCGAGATCCCGGAACTGAAAAAGTCTCCGAAATACGCCGGGCAGCAACTCAGCTGGGACGAAGGCAGATTACTCCAAGGTCTCGGGCGCTACGAGGAGGCGATCAAAGCCTACCGCAGTTCCAACCGTGAGCCGGACGCCACCTGGGCCATCGCGGAATGCCTGGAACGCATGAAAAATTACCCGGAGGCGATCAAGACCCTGCGGGAGATCGAATCGGTCGGCGGCAACGTCGCCTCCCGCGCCAGCCTGGAGATCGCCAAAGTCTATCGCGCTGCCGGGGACAAGGCCCGCGAGGTGGACCAATTGCGCATCGTCTTGCGGCGCTACCCGGAGAGCGGCGAGTCCAGCGAGGCCCACCGCACCCTCGAGAACTACGGCGTCGCCCTGATCGGGGGCCAGTCGGAAGCCAACGACTGATTTTTATTCTGGCCGCACGGTGTCGGCTGAGCACCTATATTGAAATAATCATGCACGCGACATTCCCCTTTCACAACTCCCTGTATCGGCACAGCGTTCGTTCTTTGTCCACCTGTCTCATGCTGACCACCCTTTGCCTGATACAGGCACCGGCGCAGGAGACCGGCGATTCCGGCCGCACCCGTGTCGATGCCGGCGAGGTCAACCGCCAGGCCAAGCTGCTGCTCGACAAAGCACTGGAGCTGCTCGACTACAAACAATACGAGCGGGGGCTTGCCATGCTCAACACGGTGGTCCGCGACAACCCCGGCACCACGATCGCCTACCAGGCCCACCTGGAAATGGGCAAACACTTCCTCGATCAGCGGCAGAACAAGGAAGCCCTCGACCACTTTCTGCTGCTCACGCGCGTGCTCACGCCGGAACCGGGCGAGCCACTTTCGGAGGCCAATCAGGCGCTCTACCACGAGGCCCTCTTTCAGGCTGGCTTCACCCAATATCAGTCCGGTCAGTATGCCGCCTGTTTCCCCCTCTTCCGGCGGCTCACCGAAGTCGCGGGGCGCACCAAGTGGGCCAACATGGCCTACTTCTACATCGGCATGAGCCACTACAACCTGAAGAACTGGAACAAGGCCATCGATTCACTCTCACTGGTCGGCACTGCGGTGGATGCGGCCGGCAACAGCGAGGGCGACGCCCTCGGCCGCATCGAAATCGGGCAACGTTTCTATTCCAAAATCGAGGACGCCGACATCCCGATCATGCGCAAACTCGAGATCCCGGTCACCGCCGAGGTCCAGGTGAGCAGTGGCGACCGCGAGGTGATTACCGGCGTGCCCGTTCCCGGTAAAGCCAACGAGATGCTGGCCTCCGCCCCCACCACGCTGGGTGAGCCCAAGCCGAACGACGGGGTCATTCAGTTGATCGGCGGCGACACCCTGACCGTCACCTACATCGACGACAGCACCGCCGACGGCGAGAAAGGCGTGAAGCGCACCGGCAAGGTCCGCGCCGTCAGCACCGGCACGGTCGGCTTCTATCTGGGCGACCTTTCGACCCCAGCCTATATCGCCTATCCGGGGCAGCCGCAGGTCGTCATGCTGCGCGATGCCGACCTCGACAATTCGTCTCAGGCCGAGACACAGACCATAACGGTGATCTCCCGCTACCAGGTGGAAGCCGGCGACGCGGCGGAGAGCGATGACCTGCTCGACATCTTTGCCCTCGAAGACGAGGAGAAAGACGTCTGGAAAGAGCGCGACCGCATCACGCTCACCCTCACCGAGACCGGCGAGGCCCCGCAGATCCGCAGCGGCGAATTTGTCGGAAAAATCGAGCTGAGTCCGGTGATTGAGGGCGTCGACCCCGACCCCAACGATGATGTCCTGACCACCGACGAGCTCGACGAATTGCTGGTCAGCTACACCGATGAAGTGCACCTTTACGGCGATGAAGCCCGCGAAACGGAATCGGCCATCCGCGTCTCCGGTTCGGTCAACTCCGGCGTCACCGCTGATCAATACGTCGTCTTTGAGGAGCTGCTCAAGGCCCGCAAGGGCTCCGTTGAAGCCGAGGCCCTGGTCGGTCTCGGGCGCATTTACAAGGATATGGGGCTCGACCAGCGCGCCGCCACCCGTGCCGAGGAAGCACTGGACAAGGTCAACCCGATCATTCTCAACCGCGAGCAACTACCGGGCCACCTGGTGGAACAAGCCTTCAAACTGAAATGGGAGAGCGAGCTCTTGCGCGACGACTTTGACGCCGCCACCGCCACCTGTCTCGCGTTCAACCGCCTCTACCCGGAATCGGTGCTGGCCGATCAGGCGCTGATGACGCTCGGCCGCAGCCTGACCGACAAGGGCGACTACGAGCAGGCCGTCGAAGTTTACGGCAAGGTGCTGGCGCTGGAGAATCCGATCTCCGCCGCTGAGGCCCAGTTCCGCATCGGTGTGGCGCTGCAGCAACGTGCCGAGGCCATGACCGAGGCCGCCGATGAGCACAACAGCAAGTGGGGCAAAACCGGGTTCAACAAGATGACGGCGCTGCAAAACCGCATGAGCCCGGCCATCCAGGCTTACCGGCGCACCTACGAGACCTACCCCGAAAGTTCCTACGCCGCCGAAGCCCTCGGGCGGGTGGTGCGCCACCACGTCGAGACGGAAAACTTCGCCCAGGCAGCTGACTTACTCGATAGCGTCTTCGCCGACTATCCGGATGCCGCCTTCCTGGATGAAATGCTCCTGCTCTGGTCGAACGTCGCCTTCCGCATGGGTGATAACGCGACCGCGATCGCCAAGCTGCGGCAGTTGGTGTTCGACTATCCCAGCAGCGCCTACGTCGGTGAAGCCCGCAAGAAACTGGCCGGCCTGGAGGGGGAAGGTGCCGAGAGCCCGGAATAAACGCCCATGGACACGCCAGCCCCAGACTTTTCCAATCGATCCATGCGTGCCCGCCTCGGACAGCGCCTGCTCGCGCCGACCCTGGCTGCGTTCCTCGCCGGCAGCACCTGTTTTGCCCAAAACGTGGAATTCTCCGTGCAATACGCCGCGCTCGCGGAGGCGCAGGAGGCGCAAACTGAAGCGGCGCTGCTCAGCCTGCTGCAAGCCGGCAGCGAGCAGCAGCAACCCGCCAAGGCATCCGCCCTGGCCAAGCGGTGGCTGGAACAGAACCGCCCGGATAATTCGGTCTTTTTATATCAGGTGGCCCGCAATGCGGAACTGGCGGGCGAGTTGCGCGAAGCCGCTGCCTTCTACCAGCAATACCTCAGTCAGGCGGACCCCGCCAGCGAGGAGGCCGCTGCAGCCATTACCGCCCTGCACCATCTCTGGATCGAAGAACTTTCCGATGCGGACAGCGCCTATAACTTCGGCCGCTTGCAGGCTCCAGCGCTGGCGGTGAATCCGCGCTTCCGGCAGTATGACCGCTGGTTTCTGGATCAGGCCAGGTCCCGCGAACGCGAGGACATCCACGGCTTGGCCACACGCCTGCTCGCCACCGCCCAGGCCGGCGTTTCCGACGATCATCTCATCACCTTCCACCTGGAGGATCTGGTTTGGCTGCTGGACTATCTGGATGACGTGCGGCTCGACCTGCGTCCCAGCCGGGTCACCGAGGCATTCCTCGCCACCACGCGGGAGCTGGCCGGGGAATTGGATGCTGCTCCCGAACTGGGGCTGCTACTGGTTTGGAAGACGGCAGCGATCCGCTACAACCTGGATCGGATTGATGGTAAAGACAGTGCGCCTCCGCTGCAAGAGGCCAAACAACTGCTCGCCAAATACCCGCAATATGCCCTTGAGGTGCAGACCGATTGGGCCGGTGGCCACACCGGGCGCCATTATAAGGACAACCCGAAGAAATATTGGCCCCATCAGCTTGCGGACAAACTGGCAGCCATCAACGAGGCCCGCACCAAACTGACTGAATTGAAGCAGTTTCAATACCTGCAAAGCTGGTCGCCGGGTTACTACGACTCCGGACCCGATCTGGTTGATGCGGAAAAGCTGCGGGAATTATTGCTCGAAAAACCAGAACGCATCAATCACCGCCTGGGGCCGGTGCTTCGATTCGACTGGCGTAATCTCAGTGTCGCAGCAGCGGTTGAGCTCGCGCCCCAGTTGGCGCGCAATCCCTCGCCGGAAATCGCTGCTATTCGCACAATCGCGCATGTCGGCGAGTCCAAAGATCTGGATCAACTCATCGACCATCTCCTGAGCAAAGAGCTCTGGCGGCTGGGCCCGTCCGAACTCAACGGCCACTATATCGACCAGCTGTGGCATTACGCGGGACGCCCCGGCGGCACGGCCAAGCGCGATCAGGAAATCCAGCGCAGCAAGGCCCTCGCCGCATCCATCCCCGACGCAAAAGCAATCCAGGCCATGCCGGCCAATCAGCGGCTGCAGCGCTTCCGCCAACTGTGGCAGGACTACCGTTCGGACAATCCCGTCACAGTGGACCTGGTGGGGCAGATCCTGCGCTTTGCCGAGCACACACCGGAGGCGGTGGCCGAACTGCTCCAGGATCCGTCCACTGAAGCACAGTTTTTTGCCAGTCAATTGATCACCAAAGCGCTCACGAGCGGCCAGGAACCTTTCTATGACTATCGGGCGGGCACCCTCTCGACCAAGGACTACGCGCCATACATTTGGGAGCTGGCGCGCCGCAACGGGGGCATGGAGCGCTTTCAGGCCAGCGAGGCATACCGGCGCTATCCCCTGCTTGCCGAGCTGGACGCGGCCTTGACCCGTCAAATCGAGCGCCAGCAGGTCGAGCCCTGGCTGGTCATGAGCTGGCTCAACACCCGTTTCCCCGGAGATCATCAGCAATCGGCTGAGTTGGTCAAGCAGCTCGTCCAGTCTCCCGCCTGGCCGGATATGCCGGTTCGGGTGCGCTACGGCCTGACCATGCACTTCCCGGAAGTGGTGCTGAGCCCGGCGCAGCAAAAACTTCAGGCAGCCGCGAGCGCCGCTTTTGTCAGCCAGGCCCTGTTGGGGCTGACTGGGGAAGCCTCGACCGAAGCTGCGGTTGAGGCAGTCACAGCGACCACCGCATCGATGCTCGCGGCGCCCTTCCGGGTAGAAGTGAGTGGCTTGGACCAACTGGCCACCCTTGGGGACACGGTCTGGGCCGATCCGCAATTTATCAACGCCGTAGTGGGGCTGATCGACCACGCCCGCATAATCCGTCTGGATGCCGACTTCGGCAACCGACTGATCAATCATGCGAAAAACGCGCGCGAGCCACAGTTCATTCTTCCTGCCGCGACTTACCTCTGGCGTATCGTGGAACGCTTCCACCGGCCACATCAGGACATGATGCAGCTCACCGCAGATTTGGCACAGGAGCAAGCTCAGGCAGCCAGCACGCTGGCCCGGATCGGCCTGCTGGTCATCGACCGTCACACCAGAGGGCATACCTGGTTCAAAGCCGAAAGCGACATCCCGCAACTCAAGAGCGTGCGGGGCAAGACCGCGATGGCGCTCGGTCTGGTGGAAATCCCGGTCGCGCCCAGCGACCCCGCTTACCCGGTGTATCGCTCCCAGGCAGAATGGATAACCGACAATATTGATTCCGCCTGGAAGCTGCTCGATGCCCACTGGGACAAGTTTGTCGAAATCCACCGCTCCCTCGCCTTAAGCTACACCATGTGGGCGCTGCAACGCAGCATCGAGACCCGCGACGAGGCCCGTCAGGAAGTGTTGATCAAGCACCTGCTCGCCTGGGCCGAGGCCGCGAGCAGCCCGCTGCGCCCCACTGAAAAGGCGGAGATCGAAATCGCCTATGGAGACATTGCCATGCAGCGCGGCCAACTCCGCCAGGCGCATGAAATTTATACCCGGGTCGCGCAAAAGGAAGCCTACGCCGAGCTGATGATCCGCCATCAGGCCACCCTGCGCAAAGCCGCCGCCGAGCGCGTGGCGAAAGATTTTGACGGTGCACTTGAAACCCTGTCGGAACTGGAATTTGAACGCGTCCCCGGCCTCTGGGTTGAGATCCGCTACGCCCGGGCCGAAGTTTACTACGATATGGAGGAGTTCGATGACGCCAAGGACGACGTCGATTCCATCCTGGCCCGCGCGCCCAATCACCCGGATTCCAAAATCCTGCTGGGCAAGATCCAGCTCAAGCGTCAGAAACTGATGGAGGCCACCGAGGTGGAACTCGGCACCACCACCAGCCAGCAAAGTCTCGTCCCGGGCGAGCGGCTCAAGGTCACCCTGACCGACCCGACTCTGGCGGTTTCCGGTGCGGGCACCGAGATTGAGGTGGTCGTCTGGACCGTGACCGGCGACCGGGAGCAGTTCTTTCTCCGTCAGTTCGGCGATCAGAAAACCAAGTTCCGCGGTGAAGTCGCCACCGCGCTGGGTGCCCCCGCGCCCGGCGACGGCACCCTGCAGGTGATCGGCGACGACGAAATCTACTACGCCTACTCCGAACGCTTCCGCGAGAAGATGAACAATCTGGAGGAAAAACGCGGCGGCCCGATCCGTGTCGCATCGGATGCACTGCTGATGGCTTCCGCACGTAAGCTCCTCAGCGCGGCCGAACAGCGACGCGCCGATATGCAGTCGATCATGGATGAGATTGAAGGTAAAGTCAGCGGCGACCTGCAGGGTGCCGCCCGGGCGCGACTGGCCTCACAAACCCTGGAAGCCGCATCCACCGGCGATGCGGTCGAAGCTGAATTCGGCCGCTACCTTCAGAATGTCGCCAAGCCCGGCAATCCGATCTATGTGCGGGTCATCGATCCGGACCGCAGCCGCACGGCGGAGATCGACAGCCTCGACGTGAGTGTCCGCACCAGCAGCGGCGACTCCATCGGTCGCGTCACCCTGCAGGAAACCGACACCCACAGCGGTTGGTTCGAGGGGAGCATTGCCACCACCAGTGCCACCGCCCGCGCCTTCGCCCAGGATACGGAGCCCGGCCTCAACCCCAACATGGTGATCAGCGCGAATGCCAGCTATCCCGCCTGGCGGGCGATGGTGCGGGAAGACCGCAAGCCGGACTTCATTGTCGACCTCAATGACCGCGTCGGCATCGACCAGCTCAAGCTGACCGCGACGGAACCCGGCTCGGCGCTGCGACAATTCATCGTGCAAACCGCACCAAATCACCAGGACTGGACGACCGTGGCCGCCTACCCCGGCACCGCCAAGGTGATTCCCGCAAGCCCGGTCCACCCTTCGGTCACCGTGATCAATGAAGCCGGCAACCATGCCCATTACGGAGCCCGCTCGGTTTACGAAATCGCCGGGATGCGCCGACACATGGAATACGGGTGGTTGCAGGATCCGGAGATGGCCATCAGCAAAAACATTATCGGCCCGTCCCATGCACTGCCCGCCACCATTCCCACCGACGTGAAATGGCTCAAGGGCGGGCGCTGGAGCAACCCGGCGGTTCTGGTCCGCTTTCAGGCCTTCTTCCACGAAGCGTCGGGTGTCGAACGCCAATTCAAACTCAAACTCGGCAAACACAATCCGCTGGAGGGCCCGGTTAAAGCCAATGAGAAAGAAGCGCAGCAGCCGGCCGAATTTCTGCTCTCGGTGAACGGTAAAGTCCTCACGGCAAAAGACGACAAGGAGCTGCAGGGCCGCATCAATCTAGGGCCCGGGGTGCACCACTTCGAGATCTGGGCCAGCGGTTGGCTCAGCAACATCGGCTTCGGCCGCGGGGTGGAATTACTCACCCGCACCAGCGACGCGGAAGAATGGAGCCCCTGCCCGGACGCATTTTTCAATCCGGATGAATTCCCGCAGGGCAGCCTGGATCACCGCAACGCACCCGCAGCGATTACCGCCGACGATAGCGGCACCGAATTTACCATCGACTTTGCCCCCAATTCCAAGGCCCGCCTGATCCGCCTCCTCTTCGTCGATCAGGAAAGCCCGGCCCCGGCGATCAACAAAATCGCGCTGACCGATCAGCAGGGCACCAAAATCCTCCCGCTGGAGGATGACTTCGCCCAACTCAATAAAAACGATACCCTGGAAATGCTGACGGGCGACCGCATCACGGTCCGCTATCGCGACGACCGCTTTGTGACCCGGAGCAAGGAGAACCAGGAGCGTTTCCTCGCGGTCTCGTTTACCGATGCCCGCATCGAATTTGCCGATATGGAGCCGCGTTTCGACGAGCGACATCAGATGATACTGCCCTATTACGAAGAGCGAATCCGCTTCCAGCACGGCGAGCCCATCAGCATCGCCATCCATGATGCGGACATGGATACCTCCGTCCAACCGGACAAGGTGACCTTCGTTCTGAGCAATGAGCGCGGTGAAGAAAAGCGCTTTGACGCCAGCGAGACCGGGGACTCCACCGGCATTTTCAAGTTTTCGGTCGTTCCCGTGAGCGCTGCGCCACAGGCACCGAACCAGTTTCAAGTCGCCGAGGGCGGCCGGATCACCGCCAGTTATACGGATGCGGAAAACAATCGTCCGGGTGTCGTCACCGAGCGGGTGGCGAAGATCGAACACGCCGCCTTCGTTCCGCCACAGTTTCTCATCGGTCATGCCGAGGTGAGTGAACTGGCAGACCGGGCCGCCCCGCAACCGCTTTATCACGGATTCCAGGGCTTCTCCCAGGAAAACAGTCCGGACCCGCGCAAGATCACCGAGCGCGTGCACCCGCGCTGGGAGATCAAACCGCGCTTCCTCCCGAAAAGCCAGGCCCCTGAGGGCGGACTCAAGGCCGTTCTGGGCCAGCGCCTTTATCTGGAACTCATCGCGCCGCAATATCTGCTCGGCACCAACTCGGAGGTCGCGGTCTATGCCCAAACCGAAAGCGGCCGCCGCGCAGCCAAGCTTCCCGCAGGCAGCGGCTTCGACATCAATACGCCCGGCACCGTCAAACTCACCGGCAGCGCGGGGGACAGCCTGCCCGGCCTGCATGGTTGGCAAACGGCAAATACCATCAACACCTACCGCAACCACTACCCGTGGAGTCGTTATCAGAAATCGAAGCAGGATCGTTTCCGGGTCGCAACCACCGTCATCCCCGGCATCACTCCCGAATACGGCGTGCTCAGCGAGACCGAGATGAAAGAACTGGCCGATTCCCAGCTCGACTCCCGCAGTGCCAAAGAGATTCAAATCGGCCAAAACAATCTGGTGGCCAAGCCGGGGGACACCATTTACTTCGGCTTCCGCTACACGGGACGGGACGGTCAGGAGCAATGGGAAACCAGCACGGCTAAGGTGGTCACACACCCCGACTTCGATATCATGAGCGAGGGCTACAGCCACGAAGTGGACAAAGCTTACGCCGGAGAACGCCTCTACCTGCGGGTGGTGGATCTCGGGGCTGACGTCAGCGACGACATCGACCAGGTGCGTCTGCTGATGCAGGCAAAGTCCGGTGCCAAGCACTACGTCACGCTGGTGGAGAGCGGACCGCATACCGGGATTTTCCGCGACAGCATCCTGCTGAGCTACAGCAAAGACCCGGCTGAGGCAACCGGGGAACGCGATGTCAACCGCGCAGGCTTCCCCATCACCTACGGTGATACGGTGGCCGCGCGCTACACGGATGCCAACGGTGTCAGCACAGAGACCAACTTCGTCACCATCAGCAAGGGGGCCGACGGCTCGATCGCACCCTTCTCCAAGGTTTACGAGGACGAGGCGATCGCGATGCGCACCCAGTTCTCTTTGGCTGAGGCCTACCTTGAAAT
>Ga0100393_10003615_pt1 | contig 14500 bp, 8 predicted proteins | sample CryGeymeta201517_FD_81546 | JGI IMG/M metagenome (GOLD analysis project Ga0100393, IMG submission 81546) | Groundwater microbial communities from Crystal Geyser aquifers in Utah, USA - Crystal Geyser metaG 2015-17 | ecosystem: Environmental > Aquatic > Deep subsurface > Groundwater | place: USA... | reverse complement strand
CAAAATGGGAATTACTCTATCAAGTGATTGATGAAAAGCCAGAGGTCGTATCCCATAATATGGAAACGGTTGAACGCCTTTACCGTAAGGTTCGTCCGCAGGCAAAATACGAAAGGTCTCTCGAACAAATCAAACTCACCAAAGCATACGGACGCCGAACCAAATCAGGAATCATGCTTGGCTTAGGTGAAACCGATGAAGAGGTCTATAAAATTATGGATGATTTAGTTGAACATGGCTGCGATGTATTAACCCTCGGCCAGTACTTACAACCGACTAAAATGCATTTAGATGTTGCCGAGTTTGTACATCCGGATAAATTCGATATGTTCCGTGTGGAAGGACTCAAACGGGGATTTGATTTTGTAGAATCAGGACCTATGGTGAGAAGCTCATACCACGCTGAACGCCACCTTTAGGATTGCCTATATAATTATCACTTTAGTTATTATCTATTTTTCTCTTCCTGATTGGAATTAACTGAAAAGACCATTCCATGAAATCATAACAGCAGTTAACAAATAGTTGACCTATTCATACGATTGATGGTGCACCTTGTCATATCCAAAGCAGGCGAACACTTTCTACTTCTACAAAAAATTCTATATGTAGTGAATTTTCTGACCAGGTTCAGGAACAAGTATTTACATTAATCGGATAAGAAAATCATTTCAACCCTTTGTAGTAAATTACTTGGTATGGGTGGACCAGCAACTGAAGTTATTTTCTAGGCATCAGTAAAATAGGGAACTGCAACTCAAAACATAATTATAGAAATATGATAAGATACCCGATTGCCATACTTCCAAATAAATTCACTTGGCTTATCTGAAGTATGGAGTCATGAAATCACGAAATTGATTGCTAAAAATATCGAATTCAAGCCCTTCAATAGAGAGGCTAGCTTAATTTTTAACAAATCGAAGCACATGTATCCCGCTACTTGTCCAGATCCGTAGCACATAGATTCCAGCATTTAGTTCGTCTATTTCTATTCCCCCTTCATTCATGACCCGTCCCGAGTTTACTTGCTTACCAGCGCTCGAAACAATTTCCCAGTTCTTAATTTCATCTAGCTGAGTCACAAATAAGCGACTACTGCATGGGTTTGGATAAACTTGAAAGCTTTGATCTGATAAATCGATAAACCCTACGCCCTCGCCTGTCTCAAAAAAAACAGTTGAGCTATATGATGATTGCTCGGAGCCAATAAGTGAATTGACGTGCCAATAGTACACCGTGTTTTCTTTGAGAGGACCAACCTGCACAATGGTGTCTGTAACCGATATGGGACTGACCGTTGACAAATCAGAATTTGTTCCAATTCTATACCGGTAGGACGTTGCCCCAGGAACACTGCTCCACACCAGTTTTACAAATATTCCTTGGTTACTCACGCCAACCGGAAATGCTGGAATTGGAATTAGCGGCTTAGGCAATATTGAAAACTTCCAGGCCTCACTCCACTCACCTTGCTTCTCACTATTCTCAGCTTTAACCCGCCAGTAGTATGTCGCTCCTCTTTTTAAATTTTTCAATTCTTCCTTTGGGTTTACATTTCCGAAGAAGATTATTAAGGTGCTGTCGGTAGTGGGACCAAAATTGGGATCTTCTCCATATTGGAACCAATACGCATCATCATCCGCCCCCAACTGCCATTCGCAGGTAACATTAACGGGTAAATTTTCCGTATCATCAGCTGGAGAAACCAATTGAACTTGGGCCGGTTTGGGAAGCTCAGCCGCGGTAGTTAGATTCCATATATTGGACCAATCCGAGGTATCTCGAGCATGAATAGCGCGGGATTTCCAATAGTATTTTGTAGAATATTTTAATGGCATGCCACCCAACCCATAGGCTACTTCATCCCAAACCGGATCATAATTGGCCGTATCATAAAAGGCATTGGTGAAATTTTGATCTTCTGATACTGCAAATTCATAATAGGAGGAACCTTTGATCGGGTCACAGGTGATTTCCCAATTTTTAGTATAGTCCATCTCATTGGTCTTTGGCCAGGTGAGGTTTGGTTTTGCTTTGGTTGTGAGCGTCCTTACTCCTTGCCATCGACCCGAATCAACATCGCTCAGCACCCGCATTCTCCAATAGTTTTTCACTCCATAATACAAGCCGCCTACTAGGCTATCCTTTTTGTTTTCAGGTATCCGAAGGGATCTTATTCCAGCACTAGAGAAGTCGGAAACAGTGTCGTATTGCAGTTCAAAGTCTACATACTTTACATTATTCCATTGAAAGAGTTCTTCAACATCTCTGTTTGTGCTATTATTCGACGGACCTTGATAGCTCATGGCGTCAGAAATCACAAATGATACTCGTGTTTCATCAGAGGTGTCTAGCCCCCTCACTCCGCGCACTCCGAACCAATATTTTTCAAAATGAGGTATGGAAAAGGTTTTTTCTGGAGATGCTGTCATATTTGCCAGCGTATCCGACTGCGCATGGACAGAAGAAAAGTCGGATACGGTATCCCACCGACAGATATAATAATCGATGTCGGGGTGAGTTCCCAGCTTGACAAATAAGGGTAGCGGGTCTTTAAAGTTCGTTTTTGGACTGATTAATTCAGGACTACTATATATTGTGAAATTCGTTGCATACCAATCTGAGGTATCTACGGGAGTCAAGGTTCGTGTTCGTATATACCATTTGCTACCGAAATGATAGCGCGTGCTCGATGTATCCTCAAAAAATAAACTATCGGTTGCTATATGCACCAAAGCAGGACTAGTAAACGAAGCGTTCGAGTCCAATTCAAATTCATAGCTTGTTCCTGGGTAGTTAATATTCGTGTAATATCCTTTTGACCAGGTATAAGTATGCTTCAAACTATTCACATCAGGGTATTGCACGATGGACCCACCCAAGGTTGTAAAACTCCTCAAGGGCGTCCATTCAGAAGTATCCCTCGCGGTAATGCCTCGTGACCGGACATAGTATTTCTCTTTATAGTGCAGATCATAATAAACAAAGCTTGCCGTATCGGGATGCGGACTCGTTATCTGCTGGAAGCGAGGACTGTTAAAGTCCATGCTCGTATCAAACTCATGTTGCACATATCCCCCATTATTGAAGGTCGTAGCTGTCGAAGCAACAAAGGCATTGGCCGACTTAAAGGAAAGAACATCTGGATAGAATAAGGTAGTAAAGTTCCCGTAATTCGACCATGGTCCCGCTCCGCTTCCATCTACACCTCTTACTCGCCAATAATAGCGCTTTCCATAATGCAGATCAGAAATTTGAACCGTATTGCTGTTTTCTGATAGCTGAATTAAAAAACCGCTATTAAAAGTAGCCACCGTATCGAGCTGCAATTCGTAGGAATTTGCTCCTGTAAGGTTGGACCATCTAAAGCTAGGTTTTACCCGTTCCCCTTTAGCACTCGTGCCCGGTGATTGCAGGCTTGGTGCACTTATTAACTGCGCTTCAGCAAAAATGCACAATAAGAGCAGAAAGGAGAGTAGATAACTTCGCATAATCTTCAGGTTAGGAAGCAAATATACGAATCTAGCCCAACGACGAGGGATTATCGAACAAATAGAAAAGCCCCCATTAAAGGAGGCTTTTCACTAGAATTAAAAAATGATTAGGCTTCCGCCAATTGTTCGCTGTATGATTCAATAGGCGGACAAGCACATACCAAGTTCCTATCTCCGTAGGTACTATTGATACGACTTACAGCTGGCCAGAATTTATTGGTACGTGTATAAGGCATTGGGAAGGCCGCCTTTTCACGTGAGTATGGACGATCCCATGAATCACTGATTACCACTTCCGCGGTATGTGGTGCATGTTTCAATACATTATGTTCACGGTCTGCGGTACCTGCTTCTACCTCGTCAATTTCGCGGCGAATGGAAATCAAGGCTTCACAGAAGCGATCCAATTCTGCTTTACTTTCACTTTCTGTAGGCTCAACCATCAAGGTACCCGCTACAGGGAAAGAAACAGTTGGAGCATGATAGCCATAATCCATCAATCGTTTGGCAATATCCTCAACTTCAATCCCTGCACTTTGTTTGAAAGTACGTGTATCCAAGATCATTTCATGAGCCACACGATTATTCGATCCTTTGTATAAGGTTTTGAAATATGGAGATAAAACCGTCTGCATATAATTGGCATTTAAGATGGCCATCTTTGTTGCGTGAGTCAAACCTTCCGTCCCCATCATCTGGATATAGGCATAGCTAATCAACAAGATGCTTGCACTACCCCAAGGGGCTGCAGAAATAGCGGTAATCGCTTGCATTCCACCTGTTTTCACAATGGGATGACCTGGCAAGAATGGAGTGAGATGCTCTGCCACGCAGATTGGACCCATTCCAGGACCTCCACCACCATGAGGAATACAAAAAGTTTTATGAAGGTTCAGGTGACAAACGTCTGCGCCAATCATACCCGGACTGGTTAATCCAACCTGAGCATTCATGTTTGCTCCGTCCATATATACCTGACCACCATTTTCATGGATGATGCGGGTAATGTCTTTGATGCTTTCTTCAAATACTCCATGCGTTGATGGGTAAGTGACCATCAAGCACGCCAGGTTTTCTTTGTATTGTTCTGCTTTTTCTTGCAGATCGGCTACATCAATATTTCCTTTTTCATCAGTTTTGGTAACGACTACCTTCATACCAGCCATAACAGCAGAAGCCGGGTTTGTTCCATGCGCTGAGGCAGGAATTAGGGCCACATTTCTATGCCCTTCATTTCTACTCAAGAAGTACTCACGAATCACCATCAATCCCGCATACTCGCCCTGAGCACCGGCATTTGGCTGCAAGCTTACCCCTGCAAAACCTGTAATTTCAGCCAAGGCCCCAGAAAGTTCATCAAAAATTTCACGGTATCCACCAGCCTGTTCAATCGGCACAAATGGGTGAATCTGATTAAACTCTGGCCAAGTGATAGGAATCATCTCGGTGGTCGCATTCAATTTCATGGTACAAGAACCTAAGGAAATCATGCTATGCACCAGGGAAAGATCCTTTTGCTCTAAACTATGGATATAGCGGAGCATTTCATGTTCTGTGTGATAGGCATTGAAAACAGGGTGCTCCATATAGGTGCTAGTTCTGCGCAAAGATGCTGGCCAACTAAGCTTGAGACCTTCAGCCATATCATCCACATCATCATCGTTCAGGTGATCTCGATTCAGCGTGAATAAGGCCAAGATATCCTTCACATCATCCAGGGTGGTGGTTTCGTCTAAAGAGATACCAACACTGTGATCGTCAAAATAGCGGAAATTGATACCCCACTCCAGAGACGCCTGGCGAATGTTTTCGGAAATTCCGTCTACATCAACACGTAAGGTGTCAAAGTATTCGCTATAACGAATGCTGTGACCTAATTCTACCAATCCTTTGTCGAGTACGCGCGTAAGTCCATGAATGCGTTCAGCAATATTTTTCAAGCCTTTCGGTCCATGATATACGGCATACATACTCGCCATGATAGAAAGTAGTACCTGTGCCGTACAAATATTTGACGTCGCTTTTTCACGACGGATATGTTGTTCACGGGTTTGCAGCGCCATGCGGTACGCTGTTTTTCCTTGGGCATCGATAGAAACACCGATAATACGTCCAGGGATACTTCGCTTAAATTCGTCTTTGGTAGCCAAAAACGCAGCATGCGGCCCGCCATAACCCAAAGGAACCCCAAATCGTTGGCTTGATCCAACGACGATATCTGCTCCCCATTCTCCTGGAGGAGTTAATAAGGTTAGAGACAATAAGTCTACCGCAACGCAAAGCATCACATTAGCAGCTTTTGCTGAAGCGGCAAATTCCGAATAATCGAATATTACACCATCATTGGCTGGATATTGAACTAGAGCACCAAAGAAATCTTCGTTCAAGGTAATCTCTTCGTGACTACCAATTACAAGTTCAATGTTCAAGGGAATAGCACGTGTCCGAAGAAGGGCAATGGTTTGAGGGAAGCATTTACGGGAAACGTAAAACTTCATTCCTTGATCTTTCTTTTTCAAGGAATAAGCCATGTGCATTGCTTCAGCTGCGGCAGTTGCCTCATCTAATAAAGAAGCATTGGCAATTTCCATCCCAGTGAGGTCAATCACTAAGGTCTGGAAATTTATCAGCGCCTCAAGTCTTCCCTGCGCTATTTCAGCCTGGTAGGGCGTATAAGCGGTATACCATGCCGGATTTTCAGTGATATTACGTAGAATCACTCCTGGTGTAAAGCAATTGTAATAGCCGGTACCGATATAGGATTTAAAGACCTGATTCTTTGCCGCAATTCCTCTCAATTTCTTCAGAAACGCTTGTTCTTCCAATCCTTCAGGAAGATTCATGGGTTCTGGAAGACGAATTGTGGCAGGCACTGTTTCATCAATCAGTTGATCAATGGAGCTCACTCCAATGACTTCAAGCATTTGCTTGGTTTCTTCTGCATCAGGTCCATTGTGCCTGTGCTCAAAGCGGTCGTAATTGTGAATGGATATTGGCATTAGCAGCGTTTGAAAAATTTTTCAAATATACGCAATACAAATGCTAGAGTCGAAGGAAATCCTACCCTTTATATTCAAGTGCCTTACTTAATTTTTCCATTCCCATAGGTTTCAAGATATAGCCTTGTAGTTGAGCAGGGTGCATTTGTGCTTTTTCGATATCCTGGGCGAGTGGAGATGAACTGACAATATAGATTATCGATTGTTTGCTTAAACGCTCTTGGGTCCTTTCAACTTCATCAAGAACTTCCCAACCGTCCATGGCGTTCATATTAATATCAATGAAGAAAAAATCGGGAAATGTTTCAGTTGTGTAGGCTTTAATTGCCTCCACAGCAGACTCTCCATCTTCATAAAATTCTGAGATGTCAATCTGTTCAATTCTTTTAATTAAGGTCGTTCCAACAAAACGATAAACTGAATCGTCGTCAACTAATACAACTTTCATTTCCGGTCTATGATTTTCGAAGTTAAAGAAATATTGGCTAAATTTATAGGCCCATAAAAAAGGCCGGATTAACCGGCCTTTCTATTTCTTGCAATTTTATCTAGTTATAGGTGGGTAATAATGAATATTTCTTGCTGTACTCCATCATTTGACCGGTAAAATCATTTGGGTATTCAACTTTGACATCAATGATTTTATCCCCTTCCATCACTGGAACTAGTTTCGGCTGAATAAATCCTGAATAAGGGGCCAAATTTAATTTTGCATAACGTTCAAGCACTTCTTTGTGCAGTTCTTGGTCTACTTTCACACCATACGTTTCCACTAACGCCTGACCTGCTGCAAAATCACCCTCAGATTTGATGCGCTGAATTTCACGGAGCAATTCTCCGAATAATACCCGCAACCTGTCGTAATCATTGATTTGAACATAGGTCTTTCCATCCCGCTTCACAAATTCAATAACGTTTTCGCCTTTTCCTTTCTCGTAAGCCCATTTCGCCACCAGCTGACGGTTACGCATATGTGCCTCCTCAATTTCATCGCCCAATTTTATACGGGTCAGCTGAGTCATTAAGCCATTCATGATATAACCATCATACTCTGCCTTTCCTACATCCAAGGTATTCATCACACCAATTTCTATCAACTTAGGGTCCATAACAAAATATAAGGCCACCAAATCGGCTCGTGCCTCTTCAAGACATGAAGCATATTGTTTTAGCGTTTGGTCTGGAGTACCAATCCCTGGGTTAATTTTTCCAGAGGCATGTCCGATTACTTCATGCATATCGGTATGTAGGTCGGACGACAATGCGCCATGCTCCTTGATGCGTTTGATGACGGTTTCATTTACTCCGAACTCATCCAATGTGCTTCCTTTTGCCTTTGCGGCATTATAGGCATAAACAATATTGCCGAGGGATACAGATTTGGAGCCTTTTTGCTCTCTCACCCAGTTATTGTTCGGGAGATTGATTCCAATTGGGGTAGTCGGAGCAGCATCCCCACTTTCCACAACCACTGTAATTACTTTGGCTTCAATCCCTTTAACTTCTTCTTTTTTATGCTCTTGCATCAATGGCGAATTGTCTTCAAACCATTGAGCTTGCACAGAAATTGCTTTGATACGTTCCGTGGCTTTGAGGTCCTTAAAGGAAACAACCGATTCGAAACTCCCCTTTTTTCCAATGGCATCAAGGTAAACTTCGATAAAGCCGTTTACTACATCTACTTGGCTATTCACATCTTGAACCCAAGCCGTATTATACACATCCCAATCATTTACATCACCGCTGCGATAATAGGCAACTAGCTTCTCGAGGGTTTCTTTTTGTTGTGGGTTTTCAGCTACAGGGATTGCTTTTTCTAACCAGTAAACAATTTTTTCTATGGCCGTTCCATACATGCCGCCCACTTTCCAAATACGCTCCGATACCACACCATTTTCTTTGACTACTTTACTGTTTAAGCCATATTCAGGACGTTGAGTTCCTTTTCCATCCGAAAATTTAGCATAATAAGCGTCTACTTCTTTTTGGGTAACTCCTTCATAGAAATTATTTGCACTTTCCGCTACATTATCAATGTCTGCTGCTTGATTTACAATTTTTGGGTCGATGCTTCCATCAAACATAACCTCTACTAAGTTGGCGAACTCTGGAGACTCTGGAGAAACAGGAAATCCATCTTTTGCCGAAGCAGCCACCAGTTCAGCGAAATAGGTTTTTGAAAACTCAGGCAAAAACTTACTATTGCTATAATGATGGTGAATTCCATTGCTAAACCAAATGCGTTTTACATAGGTCATGAAATTATTCCAGTCTTCCGTTTCCTTACTGCCGGGATAGCTGGCTACAATATTCTCTACCGTTTTTCTGATCGCTAGGTTATGCTTGTATTTTTGATCGTAAATGATGTCTCGACCGCAGAGAGCCGCTTCATACAGGTAATATACCAACTCTTTTTGTTGGGGACTTAGTTCTTCAAAGCCAGGAACTTTGTAGCGGAGGACTTGTAGGTCGGCAAATTGCTCAGCTACATAGTCAAACTCGTCTTCTTGGGGTGTTACTTCTTCTTTCAATGTTTCAGTACTTGCGTTGTTGCATGATGAGTTAAATGCCACGGAAGCGGCCAACCCAAATAGCAGAAGGTATCTCTGTTTCATGATGTCGAATTTCGATTAACTTTGCCGCAAGTTAAGGAAAGCACATTCGAAGGCAAACCATGATTCAGAGAAAACAAACCCTTTATCTCCTTTTTATCGTATTTATTTGCGCCTACCTGTTAGGTGGAAACCCAGTAATGTTTGAAATATCAGGCATAAATACTTGGTCGATGGGCATTGTAGGCACAATCGAGGTAAGCATCTTAAAAATCGACAGAATCGCTAAAGAGACCTCCCAATTTTTTACTTGGAACTCTTACCTCATCTATTCATTGTCGGCCGTTACACTACTCGCTTTTCTATCCATATTCCTATATAAAAACAGAAAATTGCAGCTTTTACTTTGCGGATTCAATTACCTCTTCATGCTAATTAGCGGGGTATTGATGTATTTTTATATCATGGATGGAAAGGCATGGATGGCTGCTGCTGAGTCAAGCGAATTGCATTATGCCTTTTTGATTGCTTTGATTCTTCCGATATGGAACTTTATGGCCATGCGCGGCATCATGCACGACGAGCGCTTGATTCGCTCCATGGACAGATTGCGCTAAAAGACATAACCAATACCGAGTCCAAATTGGGTCATTCGAAACTCCTGCTGAAAGGTGGTATAGGTGATTATCGGGTCTTGCCCTACAATTTCGGTTACTTCTTCTACTTCTGAAAAAACTGGACGAGCATAAAACAAATCCGCATTCGCCAAGAGAACCCAGCTCCATTTAAATTCATATTTTAGGGTGATACCTCCGCCAACTAGCGCTGAAGATGCCCGCTTATCTTTCATGGTATACTTGGCTGAGGCTCCTCCTGATTTGGAGACTCCGTTTAGTTCAAGGTTTGGTGAGATGAAATTCAGCACTCCCCCAGCCAGACGGAAATCCATCGCCATTTTATTAAAATTCTGGCTAAACTGGGGACCAAAAGTAAATCCAGTAACCGTCCAGAATCCCTGCTGTGCCTTCCATGTATAGTCACTGGCCTGCTGGTTTAGGCCATCCTCAATCGCTGTAAAATCCGTTCCATGTGCAGTAAAGGATAACATGGCATAAGCTCCGAATTGCTTGTAAATCTTATGACCAAAAAGCGCGTTAACCGTAAGACCTGCGGAAGCATATCCTGAAGCAGGGTCATCTGCATCGGTGCTCTGAAAATCGCCTGATGGTAAGCTTGCCCCAGCCGTTACATGAAAAAAACCTCCTACCTCCTTCTGCGCATTCGCAGTCCCAAAACATACAAGCAGCAGAAATAGGAGTCTTAGTTTCACTTCCGTTGAATGGTTTGTTCTCGATCCGGACCAATGGAAATAATACCAATGGGCACTTTGCATTCCGCTTCCATAAACTGAATATAATTTCTGAAAGTTTCTGGCAACTGGCTGTATTCGCGCATCACCGAGATATCTTCTTGCCAGCCCGGAAAGCTTTTATAGATGGGCGTCACTGTTGTTCCCTGAATATTAAAAGGACATTGTTCCTCATCGGAACTTCCCTCATAAGAAAGCGCTGCATTGATGGTATTCATTCCGCTTAGCACGTCGGCCTTCATCATAATCAACTCATCAACACCACTCAACATGATAGCATATTTCAGTGCAGGCAAATCGAGCCAACCAGTTCTCCTTGGTCGGCCAGTGGTTGCTCCGTATTCATTTCCATGATCACGCAGGTATTGTCCCATTTCATCTTCCAATTCTGTTGGAAAAGGACCACTACCCACGCGCGTGCAATAGGCCTTAAAAATTCCAGTCACTTTATTAATATGTTTTGGCGCTAAGCCCAGTCCAACGCATGCCCCGCCAGAAATGGTATTCGATGATGTGACGTAAGGATAAGAGCCAAAATCAAGATCAAGTAAAGAGCCTTGTGCTCCTTCGGCTAAGACCTTTTTCCCTTCACCAATCAGGCGGTGTAAGAAAAATTCAGAGTTTACTTGAGAGAAGCCTCGGAGGTATTCTACTGCCTCGAACCATTGAGTTTCTAAATTTGCTAATTCCGCTTCGTAGGGGAATTCATAGTAACGAAATACCGAGATATGCTTTTCCAATGCACGGGCGTAGAGATTCTTGAACTCTGGCGAATCTGCATCACCAATGCGTAGTCCAGACCGACCCGTTTTATCTTGATAAGTAGGAGAAATACCGCGTAAGGTGGAGCCTATTTTTTGCTCCCCTTTGGCCTTCTCACTTGCTGCATCGAGCAAACGATGGCTTGGCAAAATGAGATGAGCCTTTTTCGAGATATGCAAACGAGCACGTACGTCGGCACCTGCAGCAATGGTCTTCTCAATTTCTGCACGAAGCAAAATTGGGTCAATCACTACCCCATTTCCGATCAGGTTGATGCAGTTTTCATGAAAAATACCAGAAGGTATTGTATTTAAAACATGCTTTTTTCCATTGATTTCTAAGGAGTGACCCGCATTCGGGCCCCCTTGAAAACGCGCTACTACATCGTATGAAGGAGTAAGGAAATCTGCAATTTTACCTTTGCCCTCATCGCCCCATTGCAAACCCATCAAAACGTCAACCATCTCTATAAATTCTTTAAACTGTAAATATTATTTTTCGTCAATTACTGTGAGCTTCACTTCTTTTTTGCATGATGCACAGCGGCTATTTTCATCCAAAATCGGGCTGCCAAAAAGATTTAGGGAATGAGAAGTTACTTTGAATTGCAATAATTCTCCCATCATATTCTGTATTTGTTGCAAGCGTGGGTCGCAAAACTCCATCACTTTTTCGCAGACATTGCAGATGAGATGATCATGCTGTTTGAACCCATAAGACTTTTCGAACAAAGCCATATTCTGTCCGAACTGATGCTTCGTTACCAAGCTGCAATCCAGCAAAAGGTCGAGGGTATTATACACCGTAGCGCGCGACACATGGTAGTTACGATTCTTCATTTGAAGGTAGAGCGTTTCTACATCGAAGTGACCTTCTTGTGCGTAAATCTCGTCCAAAATCGCATAGCGCTCTGGCGTTTTACGTTGTTTTTTGGTCTCCAGGTAGTCGGTAAAAATTTTCCGAACCTGTTCCATCATTTGATTCTTATTGGTGGGCGCGTTGGGCATTCCAGTAATTAAAGTGCGAAGCTAATGAAATACAATCAAACGAAGAAAAGACAATGAGATGGTAAGACGTTTAGACAAATATACTGTAACTCGTTGGTTCGTCCTCCTGAGCTTGCCGAAGGACAGAAACTAGCCCCCTTTCACTCTGTTACGTTTACACGAACAACTTGCGTATGCGGCACTGCTGCTTTGATTTTCTGAATGAGATTGTCCAAATGCGACGTATCGAAGATATACAAGGTCAATATTCCTTCGAAGGTTCCCGAGTTTGACTCTACGGTTATCGATTTCATATTCACCTGAAGTTGTTTGGAAATGGTATCCGTGATTTTTGAGATGATACCTACATCATCAATACCGGTCACTTTAATTCCAGCGAGGAAGGCATTCTGGCTCTTCACAGGGGTATTAGCCCAAGTAGCTTTAATAATTCTGTATCCGTAATTCGAAGAGAGCTTGATCGCATTCGGACAACTTGTGCGATGCACTTTTATGCCTTCGCCCACGGTGATAAATCCGATTATCTCATCACCAGGGATTGGATTACAGCAGCGTGCTAGTCCAAAATCCAATTCATCCATGCTTTCACCAAAGAGAATGGTTTCTGCGCTATATAATTTCTTTTTGACGGCTCCAGTTCCAGAAACATGCTTTTGACTTTCTTTGAGGTGAGGAGCTTGATGGAACACAGCCTCCAAATCCAGCTTTGAGCGATCGAACTTTTCATTACTGATTGCATAAAAGAGGTCGAGCGAACTTTGGTATCTGAAATAATTAGTGAGAGCATTCAGCTTCTCTGCATTGAACGGAAATCCAGCTTGTTTGAATTTGCGTTCTAGCCATTCTTTCCCTACCAATGAAGCTTCTCTTTTTTCCTCTTTAAGCAGCTGTTTGATTTTCGATTTGGCCTTAGCCGTTACCACAAACTTGAGCCATTCGTCGTTTACTTTCTGCTTTTTCGACGTGATAATTTCTACTTGATCGCCATTGGAGAGGTTATGGCTCAAAGGCACCAACTTATTATTCACCTTGGCACCAATACATTTTGAGCCGAGGTCGGAATGAATATCAAAGGCGAAATCCAAGGCCGTAGCATTAGCTGGCATCTTTCTGAGTTCTCCTTTTGGAGTAAAGACAAATACCTCCTCACTAAAAAGGTTCAATTTGAAATCATCCAAAAAATCTACGGCACTGGCATCTGGGTTTTCTAAGATTTCCCTTACCCGTGTTAGCCAGTCTTCGAGTCCGCTTTCATTGTTTCCTCCTGCTGAATCCTTGTATTTCCAATGCGCCGCATACCCCTTCTCAGCAATCTCATTCATACGCGTGGTACGAATCTGCACCTCTACCCATTTCCCTTTCGGCCCCATCACTGTGGTATGAAGTGATTCATAACCGTTGGATTTTGGTGATGATATCCAGTCCCGCAAACGATCTGGATTGGGATAATAAAAGTCTGTAACGATGGAATAAATATTCCAGCAAGCACCTTTTTCCTCGTCAATAGGTACGTCGATAATAATCCGAATCGCAAATAAGTCATAGACCTCTTCGAAGGTGATCCCCTGCTTCTTCATCTTATTCAAAATGGAATAGATCGACTTGGGTCTACCTTTTACTTCGAAGCCAAAGCCTTGGGCCTTTAGCTCAGAATCGATTGGATCGATAAAGCTGCGGATATACTTATTACGCTGAACTTTGCTGTCTTGCAGTTTCTGCGCTATCTCAAAATACCTTTCTTGTTCAGTGTATTTGATTGAAAGATCTTCGAGTTCTGTTTTAATATTATACAAGCCCAAACGATGAGCCAGTGGTGCGTAAAGATAGAGGGTTTCCGAAGAAATCTTCATCTGATTCTTCCGCGACATGCTATCCAAGGTCCGCATATTGTGCAGACGGTCGGCGAGTTTAATAAGAATCACACGCACATCTTCAGACAGTGTTAGTAGCATCTTTCTGAAATTCTCTGCCTGAATAGAATTGGTCGTTTGATCAAAGACACCAGATATTTTGGTTAGTCCATCAATAATTTGAGCCACTTTATTCCCGAAGCCATGGCGAATATCCTCTAAGGTTACATCCGTATCCTCTACGGTATCATGCAATAGGGCGCAAACGATAGAGGTTGTTCCAAGGCCAATTTCTTCCGCACAAATCTGAGCCACAGCAAGTGGATGATAAATATAAGGCTCACCCGATTTACGTCGCATGTCTTTGTGGGCATCTAAAGCCAAATCGAAGGCTTTTCTGATTTGCTGCTTGTCGCCCTTTTCCATGGAGCGCCTACAGGCCCGCAATAAACTTCTATACCTTT
>Ga0100393_10003603_pt1 | contig 14517 bp, 15 predicted proteins | sample CryGeymeta201517_FD_81546 | JGI IMG/M metagenome (GOLD analysis project Ga0100393, IMG submission 81546) | Groundwater microbial communities from Crystal Geyser aquifers in Utah, USA - Crystal Geyser metaG 2015-17 | ecosystem: Environmental > Aquatic > Deep subsurface > Groundwater | place... | reverse complement strand
GATCGTGGCAGCTTCACGCTGGAGGACCCTGAGTTGAGTTTTGAGGACGGCGTGTTGCTGTTCGAGACCGGAGGCGATGTCCCCCTGGGTGCCTACGGTGCGAGCTTGACCGCGACGCTTGCGGTGGCCGACGTGACAGGCAATGCCACCAGCTATGAGTGGAGCTTTGCGCTGGAGGAGGCGGTCGTGCTGGCGGATAATCTGCTCATCTTCGGCTCGGCGGATGCCCAGCGGGCGGGCCAGCGTATCCCGCAGACGCCCACCCGCGTGCTGGCGGGCGATCCCGGCCCCATCCGGGCCAACAGCAGCGGCTGGCAGTTGCACGCCGTGACCGAGACCACTTTGGTCGTCGCCTACGAGACCACCGCACCGAGCTTCCCGGCGGGGCAATATCTGACCAACCGGACCCCACGGAGTCTGGACGAGATCTTTTACCGCAAGGTCGTTTCCACCAGCGACGACCCGGCGACCAGGCGCCTCACGATCACCACCGAGTCGGTGCCGGCCAGCGAGATCATGCAGGCGGGTTCAGCCAGCCTCTCTGCGAGCGACATCATTTTCGAGGTGGACGAGGCCGGGAACATTATTGCCGCGCGGGTCCTGCGGGCCTTTGACGTTTCCGGCGAAGTGCTCATCGATCCCATCAAGATCAACTGGTCGGGTAAGCAGTTCGCCGGGTTTTACACCAAGCCGGACAACAGCTTCGGTGCGGATTTTGCCCTGCCCCTGGGCAAAAAAGCACCCGATGGCGGCGACTGGGACATGACGGTCGCGATGAAGCAGGCCCGCCTGATTTTTACCCCGACGCTCGCGCTGGCGGTCAAAACCAGCTTCTTGGAAGGCGTGGAAAAATTCTACTCGCGGGCCAATCTGGATGTGGATGCGGTGCTGGAGGCAGAGTTCGTGTTTTGGTCCGCCGGCTTGCCGGATTTTGAATATAAGAAAACCCTGTGGCGGCATGACTATGTCGTCTTGCTGGGCACGACGCCGATATGGGTCTCGATCACGCCGAAGCTCAATGCCAAGGCCGGATTCAGCACCGGGTTGAGCGGCAGCTTCTCCGTGGGGGCGATGGGGGGATTCTCCGATACCCTGATCTATGATTACCTGAAAGCCCGCGAGGACCGGCTCGATATCAGTCGCGTGATCGGCAACTTCCACTTCGATCTGATTGATCCGGAGATTAAACTCGGCGGCGAGGTTGGGGCCAGCGCCAGCCTGGAGCCGGAGCTGGAGGTCAAGCTGATCAGCCTGGTCGGACTCTACGCCAATGTGGACCCGACGGTTTACAGTCATTTAAGTGCGGATTTTTCTACCGGGACCCTCTTCAGCGCAGAGGCCAGCCTCGGGGTGCGGGCCAATCTCAACGCCGGACTTGCGATCACCGGTTTTGATAACGGAGACCTGCCCAGCTTCGATCCGTGGCCGCTGTTCGACAAGGGCTGGACCTGGAACTATCCCGTGCCGGATACCAGCGCCCCCTTGCAGATTATCAGTCAGCCCCAGAGCGTGAATTTGCAGAGCGGGGCCACGCTCAACCTGCGCGTCGCCACCAACCACACCACCGGCGTCAGCTACGAGTGGCTCAAGGATGGCCGCCGACTCTTCGACACCGGTCCGGAGCTGATCCGCTATGGCGTCGGCACGGCCACTGCGGGCGAATACCAGGTGATCGTCCGCTACGGGGAGGAACAGCTTTTGTCGGAGACCGCGACAGTGGCGGTCAATTCGCCGGATGGTGGAACTCCTGCTGGCATGGTTCAGGTGTCCGGCGGCACCCTCGCCATGAGCATGGGCACGGTTTCGGTGGACACCTTCTACATCGGTCGTTACGAAGTGACCTGGGGCGAGTGGCAGACCGTGCGCACTTGGGCGGCGGCGAACGATTACGACATCGGCAGTCGCGGCGCGGGCTGTGCAGACGACCATCCGGTGCATTCGGTGGCCTGGTATGATGTGGTGAAATGGTGCAACGCCAAGAGCGAGCACGAGGGCTTGACGCCGGTTTACACTTACAACGGATCGACCTACAAGTCGGGCGAGCCGACGCACACTTTGATCTCGCAGAACCTGTCGGCCAATGGCTACCGCCTGCCGCAGGAGGCGGAGTGGGAGTTTGCCGCCCGAGGCGGCAACCAGACCAACGGCTACACCTATGCGGGAAGCAACGACCTGAACGCGGTGGGCTGGTATTGGGACAACAGCGTCGGAGCGGCGTGTAACATGTATAGCGGCCGCGGCACTTGGCCAGTGGGGCAAAAGTTGCCAAACGAGTTGGGCCTGTATGACATGAGCGGTAACGTTTGGGAGTGGTGCTGGGATCAAAACAGCTCCTCCCGCCGCATCCGCGGCGGCTCCTGGGTCTTCTACGCGCTCAACTGCACCGTCTCGAACCGGTACTACCTCTACAACCCGGACTTCCGGATCAGCAACTTCGGCTTCCGCATCGCCCGCAGTTCTGGAAACTAAGTTCCTGAGCTCAAGTCAAGCCCAGTCAAGATATGCAAGCAAAGAGGCAGAACGATGCACATGGCCCGCGTGAACGGAGCCGTCGGGCTGAGGGACGAAGCCCTGCGAGCGAAGTGGAAGCGGGGCATGCGCAGTGCTGGCGGGAGATGTCAGGATATGCAGTGAGGGGTTTCCAAAGGGGAAACTTCCCCTTTGGCCGCGCGATTTTTTTGACCCGAAAGTTTGAGGTATGGCGTTAAAATTTTTCCGCATACCCGCCGAAGGCAGCCCGCCCATCGAGGCGGAGCTGAACGCCTTTCTGGCCGGGCACAAGGTGCTGCGGGTCAAACATGAGCTGGTGGAGCGCGAGAGCTGGCTAGGCGGTGTGCGGCGAGATCCGGCGTCCCTTCAGGACGCAATTTGTGCGTTGGTGAACCCGTTTCCCAGGGTTAAAACCCTGGGCTTTGATTCGCAGCCCCTTCAGGGCATAGGTGTCGGACATAGCCCCTTCAGGGCATGCACGTTGCGCCCGTGCTGAAGGCACGACCGGACCAAAGGCCGGGGTTTCAACCCCGGTGGAAAGGGATAAAAAATATTCGCGTCCTGAAGGGACGCCGGGTGGGCGGTGGAGGTGCCCGGCGGCGAGATCCGGCGTCCTTTCAGGACGCAATTTGTGTGTGGGTGAACCCGTTTCCCAGGGTTAAAACCCTGGGCTTTGGTTCGTAGCCCCTTCAGGGCATGCGTGTCGGACATAGCCCCTTCAGGGCATGCACGTTGCGCCCGTGCTGAAGGCACGACCGGACCAAAGGCCGGGGTTTCAACCCCGGTGGAAATGGATAAAAAATATTCGCGTCCTGAAGGGACGCCGGACAACATCGCGACATGGGCCAATCACTCCATGTCAAATACTCGCATCTGGTCTTTAGCACCAAACATCGCGAAGCACTTATCTCGGCGGAACTTGAACCCGAACTCCATGCCTATCTGGGCGGTATTGTGAACGACTTGGGGGCGCATCTGCTCGCCATCGGAGGGATGCCCGACCACGTGCATTTGATTATTCGGGATTCGAAAACGGCGGCGGATGTGCAAATGATCAAAGAGTTAAAGGGTGGGAGTTCCAAGTGGGTCAATAGCAGTTCGAAAACACCGGGCAGATTTGCCTGGCAGGCGGGCTACGGGTGGTTCAGCGTCAGCCCCAAAGGGTTAGAAGCCGCGCGAGCCTATGTGCACAATCAAAAAGCGCATCATGAAAAGGCGAGCTTTCAGCAGGAATACCGGAAATTTTTGAAGCAATATGGCGTCGATTATGACGAACGCTATGTTTGGGATTAGGGCTCGCGAACCCTCCGGCGTCCTTTCAGGACGCAAATTTGTGGGGGTGATGCGTTTCCCCAGGGTTAAAACCCTGGGCTTTGATTCGCAGCCCCTTCAGAGCCAGGGTACCCACTCGGCCCCTTCATGGCATAGATATTTCCGCGCCCGTGCTGAAAGCACACCGGACCAAAGGCCGGGGTTTCAACCCCGGTGAAAATGGAAAAAAATATTCGCGTCCTGAAGGGACGCCGGGTGGGAGACCGGATGGGCGGTGCAAGGCGGCGAGATCCGGCGTCCTTTCAGGACGCAAATTTGTGGGGGTGATGCGTTTCCCCAGGGTTAAAACCCTGGGCTTTGATTCGCAGCCCCTTCAGGGCCAGGGTACCCACTCGGCCCCTTCATGGCATAGATATTCCCGCCCCCGTGCTGAAGGCACACCGGACCAAAGACCGGGGTTTCAACCCCGGTGAAAATGGATAAAAATATTCGCGTCCTGAAGGGACGCCGGATGGAATGCCGCGTAAGCACAAAGTTGACTTGAGCGGGCTTTCGGGCCAACTTTCCCACTATGAAAATCACCGCATTGCTTCATGATTGCTCCTTGGACGGAGAAACCGGCTACGCCGCGTCCTGCGTTGAATTCCCCGAGGCGAATGGGCAAGGCGAGAGCGTGGAAGACTGTATCGAAGATCTGCGTTCGGCGGTCAACGATGTGCTCGCCTATCGGCGCGGCGAGGCCGCGCGGTCTTTGACCGAAGGAGAGCGTCTGGAAGCACTGGAGGCATGAAACGTGCGGCCCTGCTGGCTCACCTGACGGCACATGGGTGTTTTCTGGCGCGGGAGGGCGGTAGCCACTCGATCTGGAAAAACCCACAAACGGGTGAAATCCAAGCGGTTCCCCGGCATAAGGAAATTAAGAAGTTTACCGCGAAATCGATTTGCCTGAAGCTGGGGATCAACCCACCTGACGGGTCTTGATAACCCTTCTATTGAATTCGTGAACCAATCCCGGATAGTCGCCGCCACATTAACTTTATTGGTATCCACGTCCCTCCACGGCATCATGGCCGGTGGTGAATTTGACTCGCCGGAAGATCGTCCTTCGTTCCGTGTCGATCCGCTGACCACAACATCTGCTTACAATTTCGTCGGCGGTCTTTCCATCGATACGGGCGCATCCACCTACTACGGCACGGGCGTAGCACTCTCCTCCAACTGGGTGCTCACCGCCGGGCATAACGTTGACTTCGACGATAATGGAACAGCTGACTCCGACCTATCCATCGAAATCAATCTCCCGGGATTCGGCAGTTACACAGTGGATTCCTACCAAACCCATCCCAACTTCACCGGCTTCGGCAACCCGACGGTCCACAACGATCTGTCTTTGCTGTATTTCAGTTCCCCGCTACCGGACTTGGCTTTTCCGACACTGGGTTTGAATATGGGGGTCGGCGACACATTGACCCTGGCAGGATTCGGTCGCTCGGGCTATGGTTCCTACGGCTATACGACCAGCGCCAACGTCACGGACCGTCGTCTCGGCCAAAATGTCGTCGATGGTTTTGAGCAAGCGGATACCGGCCCCGGTCTGTTGTTCCGCTACGACTTTCATGCCCCCGATACTTTCGGGACCGTAGGCGGCAGTCTGGGCAACGACGTCGAAACGATCATCGGTCCCGGTGACTCGGGCGGTTCGGCACTGGTGGAATACGGGGACGGTTTCGCACTTGTAGGCATCAACTCTTTTACCGAGGGCTTCGGCGGCCGCTTCGGCGATATTGGCGGCGGCGTCACCCTGAACGATCAGTGGGACTGGATCACCGAAACCACCGGGTTGAGCCTTGTGCCCGAACCCTCGCAGTATGCTTTACTCTTAGGCTGGGCGACTCTGCTTTGCATCGCGCTGCACCGCCGTGCGAAACCGTGGCGCACTGAATCCCCTGGAGCGTGAGTTTGGAAGGCAGGCTTTGCGGGTCGATCCGGGAACCGAAGCGGACGTGTCCGTCGTAGCTCACAGAGCGAAGGCGGAAGCGCTCCGGCTACGTGAAAAAACTTAGCCTGAGCGATCAGCAGCGGCCCGGTAGCTGTGTCGGATAAAGTGCACTTTATCCTAGATTCGTGAGTTGAGATAGCCGCAAAAAGGCACAGAGGGCGCAAAATATAAGGATGGAACGAAGAATTTCAGCCTGTAACCACTCGCCAAAATGGCTAAGCATCCAAATAATACAAATGCATGGTTTTGAGTCTCTTGCGCCTTTTTGCGGCCATTATCTCATCTTTTTAGCTTAATGGTCAAAACAGGTCAACTGAAGGAGACCCGCTATCACTTGAATGTGCCGCACCTGGTAAGGCAGTTGGAGCATTAGCAGATTTCGTGGGTCTGGAGTGGCCTTAAAACCCGATTTTCTTTTTATCCTTTTTCATTTGCCGGCGGCGCTCGGAGATCGTTCTCGAAGAAAGCGACATACCTTCCGTGACATCGTTTCTACTTCAGGGCTTCTGTCATACTCTGAATCGAGGTTCCGACCACTTTCGTCAGGCCGGGACCCAGGCCGGACGCTTTGGCGAAGCTTGGCCACTGCCGCAGTGCGTCCTCCATCTTCTGTCTCATCTCATGGAATTGCCTACTGCCGATTCCCATCAGCTCCGCAAGCTGCAGGAAGTCGTCCAGCTTCAGTTGGTTGCGCTTCCCACGCACCGTCATCCAATTGCCGCCCAGGTCATTGTCGGTATAGAGCAGATCGTAGGCCGGGGTGAGCGACCATTCACCTTTTTCATTCATCCGGAAGGAGAAGTTTTTGGCGTGATCGTCCCGGTTGTAGGCGAGCACATTGAAGAGCATCCGGCGGAATTGCTCACGCACGTCCTCGTGATTTCGCGTCAGATGTTTGGTCAGGCGGAGCAGGTCCTCATAGTCGCTGGTGGGCTCCTGGTAATTGATCCCAGCCAGCGCGGCGTAGGTCTGGATGTGGATGCGCTGGTTCGGGTCCGCCGCATCGCGGTCGAAGCGTTTAATCGCAAAGTGGACCAACCCGTTCTCGTCATAAATCAGCCGGGTTTCCGGGACCGTCAATCCTGACTCCCGGGCCATGGCGAAGTAGGCATGCTCCAGTTCGATGAGCGCGGCTTCCTTCTTGTCCCGGGTGTTGAGCTTGATGAGCCACGACTCCCATCCGGCAGGTATTTGATGGGTGCCCGTCGCAATCGAGTCACCGTCGGGCGATAAGGAGGCGAGGATTTTAGGCATCATGCCTCCAGCTGTTCCACCAGCCTGCAGTAGCGCCGGGTCGAGTTCCGGGCCGTGCGCATGCTGCATTAGTTGCCGTGCCGAGCGGGTCGCTTTGACCAGATCGACCGGACCAGGCGTGTCGCTTGCAACTTCCGCTGGTTCGTAGCGGAGCGCCCCCATCGTGCGATCACCCAGGCAGGTCAGCATCTGCAAGGGGCTGGGATCGTGAACGCCCTTTTCGCTCAAATTCTTTTTCAAAACCATCATCCCAAAACGATCCGGCAGGGAATCGTGACAGAGCGACGGCAAGGTCAAAAAGTGCCCATCCCTGTGCGAGCTGACGCCAGGGTTTGCGGGTAACTGATAAGGCGATAAGGGGAGGGGAGCTTTCAACCAGTCCGGGTCGTAGCTAAAATAGTGTATCCCATCCTGAGCCAGCAGCTCACCGACCCGCCGTTCTTCGTAATAGACGCGGGCACGTTTCATGATCGTTTCACCACTCTCTGTTTACGGGTTTTAGCCGAGGCCATGCGCTCCACTTCGTCGAGGCTCTGCAGCGGCAGTTGGCTGAACAGGGCTTCGAAGTCATCTTCGATGCCCAGTGTCTGGGCGATCCGTATCAAGCTGACAAATTCAATGCGCCCGCTTTGCTCGAAGCGGCGGTAGGAGCCCAGGGAAACGCCCGCACGCTGACTCAGCTCGGTCTGCGTGAACCGCCGGCTGACCCGGACCGCCCGCACACGCCTGGCAATTTCCAAGGCAATTTCTTTCTCTGTTTTAAGCTTCAATATGCGAATATATGAGCAATTAATGCAGAAAATGCAATAAAATGCTAAAATATAAATAATTGCAGGAGTCGGTAGGCCGCCTAGTATTCGGTCAAACAAGTTTTTTCATTTGATGTAGCGAACTGGCGCGAACCAGGTCCATCGCAAGCGAGTCGCCGTCCCGAAAGACGGTGCTGGCGCACCATCGCTACGGGAAAGTCGACCTGAAAAAACTTATTTGAAGCTCCACAAGATGGATTAGCATGTATCTGAAAGGACCAGTCAGCTATCAAACCCCGATGCTTCGATCCCGCAGCTTTCGGCGTAGACGCCCAGCAGACGGTCCTGTAGCCGGGTGCGCTTGTCTTGTAGGCTCGCTTCTTCATCCAGGGCGAGGAATTTTTCGATGCTGTCTGACTCACCGACTTGCTCAGCATAGGATCTCGCCAGGCAGCCGAACAAAAGCTCCAGATTTCCGGGGGCCTTCAATCGGCAGCCTTCAAGCATTTTCAAAATAAGCGCCCCATCATCCGAGCCCTCCCGGGTAATTGGCTGTCCGGTTCCGAGTCGAAAAAAGATCAGGTCGAGCCCCTTTTCGAGGGTGCAGACTTCGACTGGCTCCAGTTCGCGGGACCAGATTTCTTCGGTCGGCTCTAATCGCTTTGCCTGGATCTTCTCATAGCACCACTTGCCGCAGGCCCCTATCTGAACCGCCAGCCAATAGAGCCCCTGCAGTGCGAGGATGGCCACTTGCACGAGAAAGAGCAGGAGATAGGCGATGATCTGGATAATCCCGATAATGAGATGCAGATAAACGGCATTTTTTCCGCGCACCTGCACCCCGCCGATCTTCACGCTGGAGTAGCCGGGCTTGAACCAGTTGATCGTCCCGATGTCCGTCTTGCTGGAAACCGAAACCCCGCTCTTGGAAAGGTTCAGCTTGGTCGGGCCGTCGCCGTAGCGTCCGCGGAGAATGAAGCGTCCGTTCTGGAAAGCTGCCTGCGTGCCTTTGGCCAATCGTGTCGAGACCCGTGCGCCGTGCGTCGTATTCGCCGTCAGATTGATACCCGCCGCCCGGGTCTGCGCCCGCAGCGCCACCCCGCCGGTCCGGCTCGCCCTCAGATGGCGGCCCCGATATTCGATCCGCTTGAGGCGGCCGACGGCGTCTTTTTCGAAAAGCATGGAAGGCCGGGAGAGTGAGGTTACTTCAGGATAATGACAAGACTGGTCGTGAGGTTAGCAGGGATAGGTATGCCTAATTTTAACTATGGACTTTTCAAGTCGGTTGATCGCTTCCACGCTGTTGCGATGCAATGGGTGATTGACGGCGAATTGTTGCGGAGCCACCGTCCGGGGTATCCATCGGAAAGGGTGCCGGAGGACGTCGTGGCAAAGTGGGTCGAGGGGCTGCAATGGCGGGGGATTGCTTCGGTCTTGTGCCTGCTGTCGCCCACGCAGGTTCGGTTTTACCAGTTGCCGGAAGGGCAGAGTCTGGTCGACTACTATCGCCAGGCGGGCCTTGAGGTGGCCTGGGTGCGGGTGGCGGACTGGCAATCGCCGGCCTTGAGCGAGGCGGAGATGGCGCAGGCACTGGAGGCCTACGACGCCCTGCCCAAGCCTTGCCTGGTGCATTGCAGCGCCGGAGCCTACCGCACGGGTGCAGTGGTGGAGGCGATTCTGGCCCGCCTGCCGTGACGCGCCGCATTCTGCGCTCGGTCTATATCCCGCGTGGCGATGGTCCTCGCGGGTGCGGGTTGACGACGTTTTCACCGGCGTTTTCACCCGCGGTGTCTTTTGGTTCCCTTTCAGTTTTTCACCCCCCTTATTCACCTGCGTTTTCACCTGCGTTTTCACCGGCGTTTTCACCGACCCTTACACCGACATTTTCCCCGACGGTTTCTTTTTCAGGGACGACGCGGGCAATGGCTTCTGCCCGTGAATCCAAATGATTACTTACCCTGTGATAGAAGAAAATTTTGACACCGCTTATGTGCACCTAATTGACGCTTATAAAATAAAAAAGAGAAAAAAACCATAATCCTAGGTTCGGGGTCTTGGCGCGGATTTGCCGTCCTGACCCATTGCAAAGTTTGGTAGCCGACCATTTGGCAAGTGCTAATCCGACTATTTGCAAAGTTATTGATCGTCGATTTGCACTCTGTGGTCGCGGCAGATTGAGACATAAGAGGCGTGACCTCGCAGCCATTAGGCATTTTCCGTTTTGAACGGCTAAAATCTAGTTGGGTGTCCTTTAAGTAGTTGGGCGAGAATGGGAACTCCGTCCACAGGTCGTGCCCGTCGAGACTGACGAGTGGCTCGGGAGCACCGTTCTTGCGACAGGCCTCGAAGATACGTTGGATGCCGCGGCCCCAGGATTCGATCTCACCGGCTCGAAAGAAGGCGTTCGCGATATCCGGGTTGTAGGGATGCGAGGCGTGGTCGCCCAGCAGTTTCTCCAGATTCCAGCCTTCCGGTAGCACGGCAGGATTCCAAATCTTGAGCCGGTCGGCAAAGACCTTGATTTGGACCGGAGCGGTTACTGCATAATCACGGTGGATCAGCGCGTTGAGCACCGCCTCGCGGAGGGCATCGTAGGGCACGGGGTAGGTCTCGATCCGCTGGAGCCCTTCGTAATGAATGGCTGCCTTCAGATATTTGGTGCGGATGAGGTCCACCGCGCCCGAGGTTTGCGTGCAGAGGTCGCCGTGAATTTCGTCATGGTAGGCGAGATCGGATTCGGAGCGGAAAAAGCCGATTTTGACAAAGGCCCCGGTTACGAAGCGTTCCGGATCTTCGTGGAAGAGAAGCACCGCCGCCCGCTTTAGATAATCGCCTTCGGTCAGCTTGAGTTTTTCAATCAGAATGGGGTCGGGTTCCTCCAGGAGCTTCCGCTCCAAACGTCCGCTGGAGGTCGCCAGTTGGCGGAAGTTCTTGATCACGGCCCCTGAAAGGTCGTCGATACCTACGCCCGGCACCGGCACACCGTCCCAGGTCTTGCCCTGCTTGCGCAGAATGAAGCGATCCAGAGCGGCCCCCTTGAGCTCCTGCAGGGTGCTGCCGCTGCGTTGGTAGTATCTCCCCTTGTGGCTGATCGGGTAGGGGTAGGGCTCCACCGCAATCTCCAGATAGTCCAGACCACTCTCGGATTTCAAATTCACCTCCACCAAAATCCCCAGTAGATCCTGCACCTTGTTCGGAATATCCTCTAGGAGCTTCTTGGCATCCGAAACCCCCACCACCCGGTCGGCATCGTCACGGCCGATCACCATTACACCGCCCTCCGCATTGGCGAAGCCCGAGACCCATTTTAGATATTCGTCCCGCCAGGACTGCTTGTATTCGGTGTGTTGGGATTCAGGCATTTCGTTACTTTCTCTCAAGACTCTCCGTGTATTGATCAAAGGACGCGATCATTGCGTTTTCGTGTTCAAGTGCAAGGTCGTCGCTCCATACTTCATGCTTGTAAATCAAATCCATTTTTAATGAGTCCAAGCGCGATTTGTTATTCAGCGCCGCATAAACTGACACCTTTTCTGATTACACCCGGCGGGTAGGGGTGCAATTAAAAGTGCGGGGCAAGCTTTATTCGGGTAGCGCGGCCGCGTCCCGCGGCGCACCTTGCGGCTGTGGTGTTCTGGAAGTGTTGGGTCTGTTCTTGGAGGCTTGGCTCTGCGAACGCTCCTGCGGTGCGGGGACGCACCTGCGCTACCTTGTTTAGGCTAAGTTGCCCCTCACTTTTAATTGCACCCGGCGGGTAGACTGATTGTGCCCTGAAGCTCCGTCTGATTGCGCTCTGATGGCCGGACATATTGCTCTGAAGGGCGGACAAATTGCACACTGTAGGGCGGACAAATTGTGCTCTGGGAGTTCGTCCAATTGTGCTTTGGGCACTCGTTAGATTGCTTTCCCGCTTCGCTGAATGCGCACTACGGGGGCGTTAAGCGCCAATCAACTTCAGCTTGTGGCAGCGCACGACCGCCTCCCAGGTGGGATGGGGCTCAGGAGGCAGGTAGGCTCCTCGATCACGATCGTAGTGGCCTTCGATGCTGGTGAGCGCCCGCATCGAGTCGGTGGCGGCGGCCTTCACGCCATCGTCGGTGCAGCGACTGCCGGCAAAGAAGTCGTTGCCGGGCCAGGAGACGTGGTCCCAGGCGACGATGCTCGTGAGGTAGCAGTCCGAAAAATCGTCTCCGGGCTCTTCGTAGGCGGTGGGGTGGCAGAGTTGCGGTTTGTCTTCGTTTCCCTGCAGAAGGGGCCGAACCAGGAACGATATGCCGTGGATGTCCCGGCGTGTGTTGACGCATTCATTGTAGGGATCGAAATAGACCGCCCGGATGCCCGAAAACGATTCCCCGTGCTGTTCAAGAAACCGCTCCAGCACAGTCTGCAGGGCAGCTCCCAGCCGTCCTTGGAAGGGACCTGCAAATTGACCGCAGCCTAGGCCGGGCAGGGTGATCAGGGCCTTTTGCCCGCACTGGGTTGCCTTCGCGTCAACGTAACGGAATACCGGCAGCAGCCTGCGTTCGTAAAGGCCGTAGTAAGCATCGGCGTTGAGTGAACCATCGGGGTCGACCACTTCGGTCCAGTCGGCGGGCGTTTGCCCCATACCATTGCGGAGCAAGGCACCCGGGGTAAAGACGAGTGTTCCCGTAAAGGGATCCGCGTGAGGGATGGGGTCGCGATGCCGACCGTCGTCAAAGACGGTGACGGGCAGTGCAATGGAGATATCCCCGAGAATTCCGAGTTCCTCCGCGTTCCAGTCCGAGCCGTCGCCGACCACCGCGCTCTCCGCAAAAATCTGGGGCAGCTTGGTATTAAGCAGCGCGTCCAGAAATGCCCGCTCGATCCGCGCGCCCCAGTCACCACCTTCCAGCCCAGCTTGCAGGCGTCCGCCCGCCCGCGTCGACCCGGATCGTAGCGCGGCCAGATAGTGCGTCATCCGCCTGCGTGTTGCATCGGGGATCAGAAGCTGGCTGCGTTGCGTTTTCATGGGGCACGGGTCTTCTCGTTGTCTCGGATGCTCAGCTGCTTCAAATAATCCGCCAGGGCTTTGCCCTGGAGTCCGTATCCCGGGGAAGGGGGGAGGGCGGAAATTTCAGACTCCTCCGCTTGGGCTTCGGTATCGGGGTTTGATTGGTCTGCTTCCTTCATAGCTTCCATGTGGTGACGGTGGTGCCTGGGGCCAAGTTTGCGGTTTGGAGGCATTGTTTGAGGCATCCGAGATACTGTTTCTGGTCCACCGGGCCTTCCCGGAAGTCGAAGTAGAGCGCGGTGCAGCGGGCGTATTCCCTGTGCGCTTTGAGCGCATCCTCGATATGTCGACAAATTGTGGCAGGCTCGTAGCCGCCTTCGCAATAGCTTGTTTGATCCATTCCGGAGTAGCTGGCCTTTGGTGTTGGAAGCAGGGTGAGGTGACGCCTAGGCAGGAGGGTGCCGGTTTCGCCCTTGCGATTGACCTGATTGAAAAAGCTCATGGCCCGGTTGTGCCCGATGCCGGGGGAAATTTCAGCGAGGGCTGCAGCCTTGGTCAGGCCGGGTTGGGCGAAAGCAACATAATGGACTTCCCTCTGCTTGATGGCTTCGATGAGGTTGAGGGAGTCGTCCGAGCTGTCGAGATAGTGCAGGGGTGTTTCCTTCGGAGTGGGTGCTTCACCGCCTTGCGGGTCAGAACTCTTTTGCCCGCTTAGAATTTTCAACTGCTTAAAGAGTAGGGCATCGATGCAGCGCTCGTCAGCCTGTTTGAAAGCCGGGTCTTTTTCCAGCGCACCGCCAAAGTCTGCCAGTGATATCGAATAGTGTCGAAGCTGTTCGCGCAGTTCGTCCGCGCAGTATTTGGCGAAATCGACAAGCATGGCCTCTTTTGGGCTGAATTTAACCAGCTTGTGCGGGGGAACTACCTTTACGCAGCCCATACCCGAACCGGCTACCGGAAGCTTTAAATTTGGGTGGTTTTCAACCCAGAGGGAATGTTGAGCGGGGAAATGCCGGAAGATCACCTGCTCCAGCAGCGTGAGCCCATACCATGCGAGTGCGAATTTACGGGTGAACTGGCGCGCGTCACTCGGTTCAACCCGGGCGCGGCGTTCCAGCGGTGCCTGGCAATGTTTGCATTCTGAAACATCGGGGTGTGCTTCGGCGTAAGCAGTCAGATCGTTCTGGAACTGAAGCTTCTGATAGGTTGCAAATCGAGCTGGAGGGTTCATTATGGACATGGATGGGATTTAGGTGAGGATTAATGAATAACGCTGGCTATAATTCAGACTTCCTTTTCCTATTATAGGGTATTGTGCCGTGAAGTTATATTTTTTGAACCGTCAGCAACTCGATTTACAGACCCGGCGCCGCGCTTCTGTTGGTAAAGGGAATACCACATTTTGCTCGCTTCTATGTTTTGCTCGACTCCAGCGCCACGCTTGTAGCATCCCGCCAGATGGCACATGGCTTGATGGTCTCCGGCGTCGGCGGCCTCTTTAAAAAGCGATGCGGCTTTACTTCTGTCTTTTTCTACGCCGGAACCAAACATATAGCATCCTCCTAATGCGGTTTTGGCAGGGATATACCCCTCCTCAGCAGCATTTTGAAACAAAGAAGCCGCTTTTGTATGATCAACTTCAAGAACTCCAAAGCCTTTTTTGGTTCTTCGTGAATTCTTGTGAAACATTAGGGTTTGAGGTCGAGTTTGCCACATTGAAACAGGATGGCGACTCGATAGTTCTCGAAGCTGCGAAAGCCTCTGGCATTGGCCTTGATACT
>Ga0100393_10003602_pt1 | contig 14518 bp, 11 predicted proteins | sample CryGeymeta201517_FD_81546 | JGI IMG/M metagenome (GOLD analysis project Ga0100393, IMG submission 81546) | Groundwater microbial communities from Crystal Geyser aquifers in Utah, USA - Crystal Geyser metaG 2015-17 | ecosystem: Environmental > Aquatic > Deep subsurface > Groundwater | place... | reverse complement strand
CTTGCGTGGGGCTCGTGTTGGTGACTGGAAATACCAACTTTTTAATGGGGATAATGACCCTCTATTTTACCTTCCGGATGGAAAAGACGGTGCAGACAAAAACGATATCAGCGAGTCGAAACCCTTGGTCCGCCGCATGATGCGTGATTCGATGGCTTTTCAAGTTGGTCTCGATAAAGTCATCGATAAATCCAAACATGGCACGGCAAATAATCACTCAGCAGAACTGGCTAAAATGCTCGACTCGAAGGGCTGGTAAATGAAAGAAGATAAAAAGTTGCATGTCGATGTTCGTGAGGCTGAACTCGAAGATCTCGCCCCGATTTACGCGTTGGGCGAAAGGCTATTCACAGCCGACAAATGGACGAGCCTGCACCGCACTTGGGATGAGTACGAGGTCTTGAACCTGTACATGACCGACGGAGAGACCTGTCTGGTGGCCGAATACGACGGCAAGGTCGTCGGTTTTGTGCTGGGGGCCACGATCGATAAACGTCATTCATCGTGGAAATACGGGTACCTGCTTTGGCTCGGTGTCTCGCCGGAAACCAAGGGGCTTGGAGTCGGTAAAAAGCTCGTAAAACGTGTCACCGATTTGTTTATCCAAGACGGTGCGCGGATGATGATCGTCGATACGGATGCCGAGAACGAGGACGCCATCGGCTTCTTTAAAAAGACCGGTTTTTCCAATGAACAGCAGCACGTTTATATGTCGATGAATCTTACAAAACATCCTCATTACGATCGATTAAGACCCTCAAAACCCGATAAAAAAGAAGCTAAAACGGGTGATGGAGCCAAAAAACATGAGTGAATTTCAGGCTGTCATCGATTCCATAAGTCCCGAACGTTTGCTTCATTGGTTGAGCGAAACGGTCGACACCTACGGGCCCACGTGGGCCGAAGGACCGGCACTTTTGGTATTCGAGGACATGCTGAATGCACTTGAGCTGCCATACCGAAAACAAGCGGTCGATGAAGAACGTTATAATTTAATTGTTGAAGTTGGGCCTCAACCGCCGTCGTTGATGTGGGTTGGCCATGTGGACACGGTTGGGCTTTACGACGAGGAACATCGCGGCGTTCGAGTCGAAGGCGACCTGCTTTACGGGCTTGGTTCCGCGGACATGAAATCCGGTTGCGTGGCAGCTGTTGAGGCTCTGGCGGCAGTGGTCCGTAGCGGCATTGAATTGAAACAAGGGCTTCGGCTGGCGTTGGTCGTCGGCGAAGAGGAATACGGCGACGGTTCCGAGAAATTGGTTGAATTGGTGCCTGCGCCTTTGGTCGTGGTCGGGGAGCCAACAAACTTGCAGCCATGCACAGCACATTACGGGTATTTCGAAGTGTTCTTGCGCAGCCGCGGGTCGCGCGCACATGCGGCTTTGCCGGAGGTAGGCGACAACGCGATTCACGGAATGTTAGCGTGGTTGATGCGGATTTTGGAGGCGACTCCTGATGAGCCATGGGCCCATGATTGCGCCTTCACACCTCGTAAAATCGATGGAGGAACGCCGCTATTCGCCGTCGCCGAAGCCTGCGAAGCCGTGATCGACGTTCACCTTCCAGCCTCTGTGGACTTTGCATTGGTGGCTGAACTTCTAGAGCGCACCTGTCAGGTTACACGTCATGACCATCGTGGCTGCGAACTGGAATTCGAAGTCGCGTTTGCGTCGCCGGGCTTTGATAGCGGTGCGGACTTCAGCGCCCTTGAGCAGGGTTTCTTGGGCGTGGACCTGCCATGGGCTCCCGTCGCGTTCAGAAGCCACTCAGACGCCGCCCTATTTCACGAGAAAGGCATGTCGACCGTCGTCTGTGGACCGGGTCAGCTCGAAGTCGCCCATACACCTGATGAACACGTATCGCTCGAACAGCTGAATCAGGCTGCACGGCTTTACGCCTCGATGTTCATGAACGTCGCGACAAGCGGTGAGTAGTGGGGCAGTGATTGGTCCTCCAGCCCGGCATGGCGATTTTTCGCAGCGCTTAATCATGGCTGCCCATCATGTTTAACCCAAATACTTTATAGCGTTCGACCATTGGATTGATGAGCAGGTGATGCAGACCCAATGGCATCATCTGGACGTTCGTAAGTTCGTCGGCATTCCACCAACATATTTGTCGCGGACGCCCGAATTCCAAGAATTGAAGGTCGACGTCTGACGTCTTGATTTTCAGGTCGAAACCCACGCAGATTTCATGGATTTGATTTCCGCTGAGTTCAAAATAGTTTTCGAAACAGAATCGAAATTGCAGGTCTTCTGCCCGAGCAGTCACGTTCAACTCCTCTCTGACTTCGCGGATACTGGCCACCATGAATGTCTCGTCCTCCTCGAGCTGCCCTCCCGGCAAAATCCAATACGGATCATCGCCTTCCCGCACCAAGAGCACGCGATCGAACTCGTTTCGGCATACCAATGCCGCTCGACGCCAAAGTCGTGTTTTGGGTTCTGTTTTCATCGCTTCGCCGATGGCCTGCGTACCAATCGCAGAATCGTAAAACTCGCAAAATAGGCCGAAACCGGTACCCAATTTTTTCGCGTCAAATCAGCCTCCCTATGGCACAGCGACTGGTGCGTAAGCCATTTTTCAAGGAAGGGCTGAAAGCATGTAAGCGCTAGGCGAGATGGGGCTGGGCGTGTCCATGGCCGCGCCCGGACGTTCGTCGTAGAGCGCGGTGTGAACAAGCCATCGCCCATCGGGCAGACGACCTAGCGACACAGGGTGCACTCGAGTCGCCAGCGGAAGCTCGATGCCAAGGTCTAGCGGCGTCCATGACGCCCAGTCGCCCTCCGCATGCATGACCGTTCCATCATCAAGTACCGCGACCAATTCTTCCGAACCTTCGTCTTGATAGAATGATTCGACCTTGCCCGCGTGTGCGGCGCTCGGCAGAATTTCCCAAGCCGCCCCGGTTGGCGTGGCGTCGAAGTCGGTCCGCACCAAGGTTTTGGTCATCGGGAAATACAAAATGACCTCTCCGCCGCGGACCTTATGCTGCACGGGCAGAGCGCTTAGGGCGAGCCCTCCGTCGAGCTGGCCTGGAGGAATCGCGGCGATGGTGGGGGTGAATATTCCATCAAGTGAAATCGCGTGCACGCCGTCAAGTCCAGGGGCATTGGTCGGTGATTCCATCACCAAAAAGAATGCTCCCGCCGCAGCGTCGACTCGAATCGGTTCACGATATCGTTTATCTGCTGCACCCACGCTCACTGAAGGCGCGAACGAGAGCCCTCCATCGGTGCTGAGCGCGAAGCCCGCGCCGGTCTCGCCCGTCCCAGTGGCAAGCACCACGTCGCCAGCGGCTGCGACTGCGGCCATCCCCGAGATAACCAATTGGGGAGCATCAGCGTGCACAGGAATATAGGACATGATTTCTTGGAGCCAGCCCGTCTGCAGCCGCAGTTCATACTGATAATTATTGAATTTTATGAACACCCAAGCTCCCGCACCGCCCGGCAATTCCCGCCAGAAGTCGGGGATTCCCCGATGACTCGCAACCGTCCCAGGAATGCGGTCGGAAGGGTTCGCAAAGGCCAAGCGCTCGCCGTCGATAAAGGGATGTTGCCCGCCAAGGCCCAACACGATCAAGTCGTTGGCGATATGCGTGAAACTAGATGCCCGTCCGGGCGTGAAGTTCTCGAGTCTGGAGGCGAGTGCCCAACCTTTGTCGCTGACGAGTCGATTCTCGAGCCGGTAGAAAAATGGCCGAGAGAAGTCTCCGATGACCAGCGTGGATGCGCCATCCGTTGGCTCCCCAGCGCCCTCAGTGAGGACGCCGTAGCGTCCCTCGGCGAGCAACAGATCTTTGGTAAGTCGAATTGGGTCCGCGTTTCCGACGATATCCTCGAAGCCTGCAAGGTCCCCTAGGTCGACCGAATTGATTCCTTGTCCGAGAGAAACGCGGTCGTTGGGAACGTTGTCGAATGGAGTTGTTGCAGTAGGTGTGCGGTGAATCCAGAACGTGCGTCCGCCTGTGGTTGTGCCAGTGGCGGCTTCGACTTCGATCTTGCCGCTTTCAGGGAGGCTCGAGTCCATCGTGAATGAGATTCGGTGGTCGCTCCACTCGGTGATCGCAGATTGGGGTACCTGCACACCGCCAACGCTGATTTTGCCTTCCATCCCAAAACGCAGGCCGTGAAGCATCACCGTGCTTCCCGTCCACGCGGCGGTCCGAGACGTCGAGAGGAGCCGGGGAGGTTCGCTGTCGAACTCTCGTTTGGTGCCGTAGACAAAGGCATTCACAGCGTTTCGGATAAGCCCGGTGGGCGGCACGATGCATTGTTTGGCCGCACCACTTTTGACCGCGGTGATACATACGGCCTGCGCTTCGCCGGTCGAGGTGTCACGATAAGCGGCGAACCAACGTCCATCAGGTGAGACGATGCCGAGCGCGTCGCCCGCCCAGGGCTTGCCATCGAGCCAGCCGACCCACCAAGTCGCATTGTTGATGTCCGTTGCGTTAGAAGGCACAAGCAAGTTGCCCTCGCCGAGGTCGATTAGACCCAATGGTTCGAGCACGTCTGCTTGTGCGGCACGCTGCAGATAAGCGGTGCGAAACGGCGGGTCGATGCGCAATTGTCCCAGGTCACGAGTTCGAAATCCGCGGACTTCGCCCGTTTTCGAAACCGCCACCAATGCGGCCTGAATCGGAATTTCGGTGAGCTCATTGCTTAACCGGTCTGACTGCGTGACATGGGAGTTGACTCGATAGACAGCTTCCGTGCCGTCGCCGGTGGTGCCTACGAGCGAATATCGGCGTCCTTCGCCTTCATTGAAGTACGCCATCAGCGCATCCGACGTGGCCCATTCCTCTGGGGTTGGGACAGCGCCGGTAGTGACGGCACCAACGGGCGAATAGGTCTCGCCGTTCGACGGCGGGGCGGTCTCGGTTTTCGTTTTGAAAACGGTGACAAATCCCGCAGCTTCGGCGACCACGTAGGTTCCGTGCACGCCCGGCAGAAAGACGCCGTATTCGCCGTTGGCGAGCGAAGTAGTGTCCTCTTGGCGTAGTCCACCGAGTGCCTCAACGTCGGTGCGGAGCGCGCCACTTGGAACGTGTACGTTAAAACCACCGAATTGCCCGTCTGCCGACGTGATGCTGACGCTTTCGGCAAGCGGCAAGTCATCGCGAAGCAGCGCAGATTGGCAGATGATGTCGTGGCCACCCGCCACCGCAGAAGCGGGCTGTCCCGGGAGCACCGGCTCATCGCACGAATACACCTCTCCGCTCTCCACATCGATGGCGCCGGTATCGTATACGAGTCGCTCGCCGTCTGGGCTCCAGAGCAGGCGCACGACCGGGCGCGTCAGGCTGAGCTCCTCAAACGACCATTTTTTTACCGAGGTCATCGTCGGCCCAGAAGCTTCGATGTTGACCTCTGCGAGCTCGACGCCGTCCAACGCCGTAAAGGCGAGTCGCGTGCCGTCCGGCGAGACAGCCACCGAGGAGAAACTTGTCGCCTGGTTTGCGGCGTAGACGGGCGAAGGGAGTCCGGTGGATGGGTCAAAAAGCTGCAGAGACCCACCCCCGGCAAGTACGACAATGGCCTCCATATCGACGGAGCTCACATCCTTGGTTTGATTGCCTGCATTAGGCTCTTCGTCCGATCCGCTGTCGCATGCCTGAGTCAATAACAACGCAAAAATGAGGAGGATTCGTGTCATGACGGATTCACTGTTTGGATATTGATCTGCAATCGAGATGTTCATCCCACGACAGTATTGGCGCAAATTTTTGACTGCAATTTGGCCTCAACGCCGTGGCCGGTACTCAAGCGAGCGAAACCTTGTCAAAGTATGGGATTCTATTTCTAATGCCGCGAATTCCTTTTTCTTGAAATTGCCAGGCAAGTTTTCTTTTGAGGGAAATAGCAGCGTTAAGCGTGAGGTCCGGTTTTAGTCCGTCGGCATCAGCCTCACCCAAACCAGCCAAGGATTTGCGGAATTAATCCCGGTTTTTCTGCGAAACCAAGGTCGATGTTTTTGGGGAAATAAACATGACCGCCATCATCGAGCCATTTGGTTTCGATGTGATTTTGCGCCTCCAACCAGTGTTCTACCAAATACAAGGGAACCATCGGGTCGATGCGGCTGCCCACATAAAGCGTCGGGATTTTAATACGATGCAGGTCGTCTTTAACGCTGGCCGTTTCGTAATAGTCTTCCAGGTCTTTGAAACCAAATCTGGGAACCACCACCAATTCATCAAAATCACGCAGCCGGCGAGTTTTTTTCACACTGGAGATCGTGGTCTGATGGCGGCCGCGGTCGCTGGCGCGCTGATGCATCGCGCGCAATTCCTGCAAAATATATTCGCGGTAGAAAAAACTTCGTGGCTCATCCAAGGAGCTCGCGCCGGGCGAAAGGTCTATCGGGGCAGATACGGCCGCGATGGCTTTTACGCGGGCGTCTAGGCCTTCTGAGGCGGCCTTTAGCGCCAGGTGCCCACCTAACGAATAACCCACGACCAGAATTCGCGAGAATTTCTGAAGCGCCATATGGCCCAGCATCGCCGTCAAATCCGCGGTCAGCCCCGCGTGGTAGATGTCCTCTCCGCTGCCATCGGCGCCACGCATCGACATTCGAAGGCACGAAAAACCCGCTTGTATCACGTGGCCGCACGCGTCTCGGACGTAGATACTGTCGGCGTTTCCGCCCAGGCCGTGCAGCAGCAGAACAAGTGTGTCGGCCCCGACATCGTTCAAAATCCCAGTGACTTCGACCGTTCCAAAGGCTTGGTCTTCGGCCAATGCAACCAGTTTTTGCCCATCGGGTAGACCGGGTGCCCGCAATTTTCCAATCAGTGTCGGACCGACAGTCCAGAAATGTCCTCTCATCTTTCGCACCGAATTCAGTCGTCTTCGTTGATAATGACCACGTCTCCCACGTCGGCCGAACATGCTTCAAGGCTACCTCCACATCCCACCAAGAGCCAAACGGACTTGTTACTCGTTTTTGCTTCCGTCACTTTTGTCTCCAAAGCGGTGGTGCGGATCATCGAATTGATCACCTCGCTCAAAACCTCTGTATCATAATCTGAGCGGCGACCAGCCGAAGTCTCAATTCTCCGAGAAGTACTCAATGACCGTTTGGCGACAGGCTTCGTCAAATTCCGAGTAGAAATCAGACTCGCCCGAGATGAAATCAAGGCACCTGGCAAGGTCGTCCCGATAGCAATCTTTGAGGTGTCCTAGTATCGACCAGTTCTCGAAGAAATAGTCGATGAGTTCACGCAGACTCAGCGTTTTATCTGACTGGATTTCGGGCCAGTCCGATTCATATTCATCAACGAGTCGGTAACAAATACCGCCCTTGTCACGTCTTGCGAAAACAACGGTTACGTCACGGGTCACAGATTCAAGAAGCACGCGTGCAATCTCGACCTCATCGTCTTGCAAATCGGGGAGATAGTTTCCGCCCATATACATGGGGTGAAACGCCTCCAGGGCCTTCTGATCATCCCGGGACATCGCGGATTTCAGAAGCTCGTCCACAGCTTCGTACCTTCCTTCACGAAACAACTCTTGGATTTCCTTCCTTAGAACGACACTCTTCACTTTACTGAGCAGTTTGCTTTCCTCCGTCGAGAGGTCGAAATATGCGGTGGGCCTGAAATCTAGATTGATAGTTTTTGTCATTTCACCCTCAAAAAAAGTCGATTAAGAAAACAACAAGACGCTGGAAATGAGCGGCCACGCCTATTTGATGGCTTCCCAAGGAAGATTCAAATCCTCTCGCCCGAAATGCCCGTAGGCAGCAGTCGGGTAGTAAATCGGGCGCAGTAAGTCGAGGGTCTCGATGATTCCCTGCGGGCGCAAATCGAATTCCGCCAAAAGCTGCGCTGCGATGTCGAGCTGTGGGTCGACCTCGGTGCCAAAGGTTTCAACCGAAAAGCTCACAGGGTCTGTTACGCCGATGGCGTAGGCAAGCTGCACCAAAGCACGTGTAGCCCATCCTCGTGCCACCACTTGTTTGGCCAGGAATCGAGCCATGTACGCAGCGGATCGGTCCACCTTAGACGGGTCCTTGCCCGAGAACGCCCCGCCGCCGTGCGGGGCAGACCCGCCATAGGTATCGACGATGATTTTACGCCCGGTTAGGCCGGCATCGCCCTTGGGTCCGCCAATCACAAAGCGCCCGGTGGGATTGATCCACGCCCTAAAATTATCTGCGCGAAGCTGGGCCGGAATAATCGCGTCAATGATCTGTGTCTCGATCGCGTGCCGCAATGGAGCAAGTTCGATGTCTGCACTGTGTTGAGTTGAGAGCACCACGGATTCGATTTTGGTCGGACGGCCATCGACATAGCGGAAGGTCACTTGTGACTTGGCGTCGGGGCCGAGCCAAGGAAGAGCGCCGCTCTTTCGTAGGTCGGCTTGAAGCCGCACCAATCGATGGGCATAAACGATCGGAGCCGGCATGAGTTCAGGCGTCTCGTCGCACGCGTAACCAAACATCAAACCCTGGTCACCTGCGCCAAGAGCACCGTCAGCGCGATCAACGCCTTGATTGATATCTTGCGACTGGCCGTTAAACCGGATCTGGATTTCACAGCGGTTGGGGTCGATTCCCGTCTCTGCATTGCTGTAACCCGCTTCTTCAAGCACTTGGCGCACCAATGATACCGCGGCATCGCGCACGGCCACAAAGTCGTCGAGGTGCGTCGTTTTAAACTCTCCCGCGACAATCACACACTGGTCAGCGAGCAAGGTCTCGCAGGCAACGCGAGCTCGAGGATCCCGCGCCAGAAAGGCGTCCAAAATACGATCCGAAATGCGGTCTGCGAGTTTATCTGGATGACCCTCGGAAACTGATTCCGAGGAAAAAAGTCCGTTGCGAATTGACATGAGTTCTCCTAATTGGCCCATTTTCGATAAAGGGCTGGGTTGTGATTTAAGTTGCCTATTTTTCTTCTACAATAATGTTGCGAATAAAGATCCCTGAAGGAGGCTCGCCTTCGAAGTCGTTTAACGACCCATCGATTTCGACGTAGGTGGCGGAACGTGCGGTCCAAACCACGCACATGCGAAATCGAGACCGCTGCACGGCCTCTAAAACTCCTTGCAGCAGAAGGACCTGACACTCGTCACTAAGTACGCCGCCTTCGGCAAAGGGTTGTGGGTGTTGCACAAAGCTATCTTCGCGATAATCAATAACCGCATGTGGGTCGCCTTGGCGTACCTCGACCTCGACGCGTTTATAGACCGCCGCCATGAACCGAATGACGACATACGGGTAAATAACGGGTTTTTCAGGAATCTGATGGTTCAAGCCTGTCTCCTGTTTAGTTGCTTTGACCAAAGGGTCGGGCGCAACAAGTTGGGTAAATCGCCGGGTCCGTAGGTGGACCAATCCGAGGACTAATTTTTTTGGGACTTTAAAAGTAAAAACCCCTGCCAAGAGGGGTCATGATTCCGCTTGGTTGCCCTTAAAGGGCCACATCGTTTTTCCACCTTGCCCGGATTGGCAGGTTGGAGAGGCTTTAGGCCTACTCTTGATGACTGGACGAACTTAGCACCGAAGTGTTGGTCGGCAAGTGAAACAAACAAAAAAAGTGAAGTCACTTGCGACTAGAATCACCGAAAACCGGTTCGTGGGATTCGACTTTAGAGAACTTTCTGCCTTCAGCGTTTGAGGCGACCAGCTCAGCCCAAAAGGGGGTTGATTTCCTTCACCAGGGCTTCAGGCGTGGTGTTGGGCGCGTATCGGTCCACGATGGTGCCGTCACGAGCAACGAGGAATTTCGTGAAATTCCATTTGATCGCTTCGGTACCCAGAAGACCCGTGGCGTCGGATTTTAATTGCTCGAATAACGGGTGGGTGTCTTTTCCATTCACCTCGATCTTGGCGTGCATGGGAAAGGTGACACCAAAATTCAATTTGCAAAACTCGGCGATTTCGGCCTCGGAATCAGGCTCCTGCGCACCAAATTGATTGCAGGGAAAGCCCAAGACCACCAAACCGCGGTTTTTATACTCTTTGTAAATGGCTTCAAGCCCTTTGTACTGAGAGGTAAAGCCACACTGGGAGGCCACGTTTACGATGAGCAGTACTTTGCCCTCGTAATCGCGCATCGTGCGGGCTTGGCCGTCGATCGTGGTGATCGCGGTATCGTAATCAATCTTTGCCATTGGAACCTCTGCAAAAATACCAGTTTTTTATTGGACCAGAACACGAACGGCGCCGGTGTCGTCGTCGTCGATCAGCGAAATATTGGCATGCAGCGTGCCGCCTTGAGGATTGAAGGAGACGCCCGTCATGTCCGCCTCGTATCGCCCTTCGGCCTCGTTCCATGCGGGCGTGAGCACATCAGGTTGCGCGGTGCCGTTGAGTTCAAACTTAATTCGAAGCTGGGTTTTGGTGCGAATATTCTGGGCCGCATCGACCATGTCAAAGACAGACCATCCACGCAGTGGGTAGGAGTTTTGCGGCGTCTTCACGAGGGGTTCCGCGGGGTGTTCGAGGCGCACGCGGAGCTGGTCGCCAACGAGTGTGGCTTCGGCGATCACACCGCTGCTGGGCCGAACCTTGAACGCTTGCGTATCTGCTTCCCACTCGCCGGTCGTGCCGGTGAGCGCCATGCCCGTGGCATGAATCCTATACGTTCCGGTCGCCAATGTTGGGGGGACCTGCCACAGGAATTCCCAATTATGGTCTCGCTCGGCCAAGATTTCTTTGGTCGTGGGAGGGTCCGGGTGAAAGACCACGACGGTGTCCAGATTCGTGCTGTCGATCAATCGGGCAGGGTTTGCCGGGTCTAATACCGGAATGAACGCGCCCTGGTCGTCTTGTTTTTCGAGGGTGAATTTAGGCGTTCCAAACTTCGGATCTCCGCCACCTATGGTGATGTCCAACACTTCGAGTCGTTCGATGCTCGCTGGTGCGTCGTTCTGAATCATCCCTGCATGCAGGCTCTTTTCGGTGGCGCGCACTTCGGTGCCAAGCACCGGCTGCAAATCAGGCAATTCCCGATAATAAACGGGACCGTTGAAGCCCGCGAGCATGTCGCGTGCGATCTCCATCTGACGCTCGACAAGGTAACGCCCGGCCCAGGGGCCCCAAATACTGAATTCGGCCTCGTAGCCGCCCATATACCAATCGTCAGGATGGGTCAGGTAGAGCAAATGATCCTGGCTGTAACCCACAACCATCACGTCGTGGTCTGCCGTGAGTTCCGCCATTTGGAGGCGCGCGTATTCGGTGAGCGAATGTGTGGGCTCTCCCGGCAAAGTCATGAAAAAGAGCGGCCCAAGACGAGCCATGGTTAAGTAGAGCTGGTTGAGTTCAGGGTTTGGCACCGGCACTTTTAGGTTTTGAAAGAGAGGTCCGAGCGCGACACATGACTTGTTTTCGCCCTCCTGACTCTTGTTCTCGGCCGGGTCGATGGCACATTGCAGGGTTCCGTATTCGTAAGGTTTTCCGGGCTTTTGGTCGAACTCACCCGAGTCGCCGTAGATCCACGCATGTTTTACCGCGATCGTGCGTGAGCGAACGGCTAGGTCGGTCTGGGACGAATACGTGATGTTGTCGATTGCGGCCGTGATGATTTCTCCACCGACCTTCCCAAGGACACGCGCCCGTTGCTCATCCTGGTGCCCGAGATGTCCGCCTGAAGGCGCCGCATCGCCGCCACCAGCTTGCATGAACATGCCCGTCACCGGTGTGCCAAAATGTGCAAATAACGCCGATTCGAACTCCTGTTCAAATCCGCCTGCGGCGTCTTCGGAAAGCAAAGTATTGGAGGTTCCCAGAATCGTTCCATGCATTCCGAAATTGGCGATGATGGCCATTGGGTTCCCGCCGGGTCGGCGCACAGAAAAAAGCGTGAGGCGTGGATCTTTGCCCCAGCGCGAATCGTTGACACTCCGACGGTCGCGGTAAACCTGGTCTTGAGGGTCCCAGTCGTTGATGATCGAATACCCCCACTCGGCGTCCCCTAGGTCGTCCATCGCGAGTTTTACAGTGTCGGCCATCTTGCCGGCCATCATATGGATGACCTCGTCGTCCGCCGAATCAATGCCCGCCAGCCCCAGCGCGTCCGGAATGCGCCAGAAGCGCCCAGGGCCGTGGTGTGTATGGGTCGCGCCGGTGATGACACGCCCGGTCAGGTCGAGGCCATAACGATCTTTGAGGTCGGCAAGCATGGCGATGGTGAGCGAGTCCTCCGAAAAAACCATGGGAATTTTCAACAGGACCAGATGTTCACCGCCGACCTCAAGCGCAATGGCCTTAAGGAATAGCGCGCCGTGGCTGCCTTGGGACGCCCCGAAAAAATCCGCCCAGGGTGAGAGCAGCAAGCCTGAACGGCCCCCATAACCACCCTGAGCAATGCCAACGGGGGGGTCTAGGGCGAGCGTGGCCACACCGGCCTTAAGACTCCCGGATGTGGGGGCGAGCTCTTCGCGGACGTGGGGTGGCGGGTCGGGATTATCCCATGGGTTGGGAACTTCGGCATCGACACCTTGGTCCAATTCGGCATCGGCCGTGACATCAGTTCCCGCCATATCCAACCCAACATCCGGATCGGTAGTGGTAGGCGTGGAGTCTGATGAACAATGCGCAAGGGTCGCGATGAGAAAAATGGGGATCAAAAATCTGAATATTTGCACCGCGGACTCCTAAAAAATCCGATAGGTTAGAAAGAAATCGCCATGAGGATAGTGAAGGTGGGTGCGGAAGTCGAACACGCAGGCGGATGATTTTCAGTAAGTTTCAGTCGACGCACCCATAAACCACGGCCAATCATGCGGAAAACAACTTGAAGGAACGACTATGGAAATCACCGGCAAGAGGATCGTGTTGACCGGAAAGTTTTCGGAAATTGACCGCAAAGAAGCAGAACGGTTGCTCAAAGAAATGGGCGCGACGTGTTCGGGCTCTGTCTCGGCCAAAACCGATATTCTATTTGCTGGCGAAAAAGCCGGATCGAAGCTCTCTGCGGCAACAACGCTCGGTGTGCCCGTAATGGGGGAGTCTGATTTGATGGTTATTCTTGGGCTTGGTGGTGAGGCTGATAGCGTCGGAGACGATGCCGATATTCTTCAACTATTGGCCGATGGAAAGGCCGAATGGGTAAATAATACGCCCCATAAAACGGATGTTGTGAGCTTTGGCATGTCCAGGAGCGGCGAGTTTTTCGCCACCGGCGCGTTCTGTGGTGACGACTACGATGCAGGTGGGTCCCTAGCCATCTGGGAGGTCGCCACCGGTCGGTGTGTGAACCTGGTTCCACGTGTTCAAGGTGGTGCCGGCTGGCCTGATTATCCCGGTTGCATTCAGTGGTCGAATGATGACCTCCGGGTGGGACTGGCTTTTGATACCAATGGTGTTGGATATATCGACCCCTTTGGAAACGCGGCGGAGGTCGACAACTATGTTTATGCGACCGACGGCTGGAGTCGCCCTCCAGGTTGGTGCTGGGCACCGGATTCAGCCCGCGTATTTATCTCGTGTTGGGGGTATCAAGAGTCGACTCTGGCTGGGTGTGTTGGTGCGCCGTCGGCGTATAATTCAAAGCCGGTGTACATGGCGAAAATCAGCGACGAAGATTCGGACTCTGAACAGTTGCAGCCCTTTATCGAGATGGTCTGGGCAGAGGACGGTCGTGTCGTTGGCTACAACCGGAATGGTACGGCCTATGCCATCGACACACATACAAGGACCTTGCTCTGGCAGGCCGAGGTATCCGGAACCGTTGCCATCAGCCCGAATGCGGAATCAGTCGCATGCCATGATCGTGGTCTGAAATGGCTGGATGGAAAGACAGGCGAAGTGTTAGCAGACCCAAAATTTGTGGGCGGTGGCGACCTGATATTTTCGGCAGACGGCGCGTATTTGTTGGATATTTGCCATGCCGAAAACAACGACAAGGTCTCGCCCTGCGTTCGAGTCTACAAAGGTTTCGAGCTTTTGGCCGTCTTGGATTGCGAACCGGGCATAAGCGATGGCTGGCGCCGTGAAAACGTCCAGGCCAAGATATCTTTGGACGGGGTAATGGTCGCTGTTATCTGCGCCGACGGCGTACTTCGTGTTTTCACGATCGCAGACGAGAAGGAAGTGTTTTCGTTACCGGCTCAAGGAGCCACGGACCTGTTTTTTGGCGCGGGAAACCTCATTGTGTTGGCAAGCACCGAACGTCTGACTTTTGTCCAACCCACTGGTGAGGTTTTGATTTCTCATCGAATCAAAGAAGTGCCAGACGAGGAACCCATCACAGAGGCTCTGCACGGGTCAAAGCTCTGCGCTTTTGTGGACGGTGATGGTTGGGGATACGCGACAGGAGGCATCGTCGTGGCTGAAGCTGACCCAGAAAAGGCAGTTCAGGCCGTCGCGGGTCGTCGAAAGGCATTTCCGCCAAGCCTGGTCGGTGCCGCCGTTTACAGCTCGCTGGATGAAGCTGTGGCGGCGAATCCCAAGGCATTTTCGAAGCCCGTCAGGGATCTGGTCAAAAAATCAAAAACCAAGTCTAAATTCAAACCGTCGAAGTTCCCGCCTGCGAACACGAGTTCTGTGCGCAATG
>Ga0100393_10003596_pt1 | contig 14531 bp, 18 predicted proteins | sample CryGeymeta201517_FD_81546 | JGI IMG/M metagenome (GOLD analysis project Ga0100393, IMG submission 81546) | Groundwater microbial communities from Crystal Geyser aquifers in Utah, USA - Crystal Geyser metaG 2015-17 | ecosystem: Environmental > Aquatic > Deep subsurface > Groundwater | place... | reverse complement strand
TTATTACAGTATTTTATAAAATATAAGACAGCGTTTCTATAAACACGTTCGTTTAATTCTGGGCATGTCATTTTAACCATGTTAATTTTATTATACCTAATAATATATTAATAGCAATATTTATCCCAATTACAGCAGTTTATTCTGTTGGGGAACGGAAAAATGGAGGTGTTCGTAGGCTCTGGGGGTGGCGATTCTTCCCCTTGGAGTGCGCTCAAGAAAGCCCAATTGAATCAGATACGGTTCGTATACATCTTCTATTGTTCCTTCTTCTTCCGAGGTGGCGGCGGAAAGAGTCTGCAGTCCTATTGGTCCGCCGTTAAATTTCGTAATTAATATTTCGAGCAGCCGCCGGTCAGCCGTTTCCAGCCCCTCTTCGTCGATTTCCAGAAGGTCAAAAGTGTCCTTGGCGGTTTTAAAGTCTAGAATGTTTTGATTATTGATTTGAGCATAATCGCGACAGCGTTTTAAAAGATGATTGGCGATTCTTGGCGTTGCCCTGCTCCTTCTCGCTATTTCGCTCTTTGCTCCCGGCTCCATATCAATATTCAGAATTTTTGCGGAGCGGGAAAGGATGTTTTGTATTTCTTCGGGAGTATAAAAATTAAGGCGGTATATTCCTCCGGCAAACCTGGAGCGTAGAGGCGAAGAAAGCAAAGAAATGCGCGTTGTAGCCGCGATTAAGGTGAAAGGGGCTAAGTCCAGTTGAATAGTTCTTGCCGACGGGCCTTTGCCGATTATAATATTTAAAACCCTTGATTCCATCGCGGAATATAGTACTTCCTCAATCAATTTATTGAGGCGATGTATTTCGTCGATAAAAAGAATATCCCCTGGCGAAAGATTAGTCAGGATGGAAGCAAGGTCGCCGACGCGTTCGATTGTCGGTCCGGAAGTTATTTTTATCGGCGCCTTTGATTCTTTGGCAATCAGATGGGCGAGGGTTGTTTTGCCAAGTCCGGCCGGCCCGTGAAAAAGAAGATGTTCAATAGGTTCGTTACGCTCACTTGCGGCTTGAAGAAGAATCTGCAGATTTTTCTTAATGGACTCTTGTCCAACATATTCATTCCAAATATTGGGCCGAAGTTTCAAGTCCAGCGATTGGTCGTTAAAATTGATTATTTTTTCTCCAGGCATAGATTAGGAGGCAAGCTATTGACAAATTTATAATAATCTGATAAAATACTGCAAAATTAATGTATTCAACAATCTTTTCAGAAATCTCTAGGCAATGAAGTTTTATTTACTTTATCGGAATTTCTTTTAGAGGACGTTTCGGTTCCCCGCCTTTGGCGGGGTCGCGGAAACTATCCTCGAGGTAATTCTAATCTTTAGGTACCCATACTTAAAGAAATTGCCTAGAGATTTCTGGGAAGATTTTATTCTCTTTTTTTATTCGGCGGCTGCTAATTCCGCGAGGCTGAAAGAAGCCTCCAGCTCTATTATCCTGGTCACTTCTTCAAAAGAAGTTTCTCCTTCTATTATTTTCAAAATTCCATCTTGTTTCATATTAAGGATTCCTTGCTTGCTCGCGGCTTTTTTAATTTCCGCTTCGGATGGATGTTTTAATATCAACTGCTCCAATTCATCGTCGATTAGAATGGCCTCAAAAATACCCATGCGACCTTTATAGCCGGTGCCGTGGCATTTCTGGCAACCTACGGCTCGCCAAACACTTATATTTGTTAATGAGGGCTTTTTGACGTTTTTAGGCAGAGAATTGATTATATTTCTAATGACGCGGAGTTCGTCTTCTTTCGGTCCGTCTTTTTTTCTGCATTCTTTGCATAATTTTCTTACAAGACGCTGAGCCATTGAAACATTTATGGCGGGAGCCAAAATATTCGGTTCTACGCCCAGATCTATCAAGCGCGGTATTGTTCCGGCTGCGTCGTTGGTGTGAAGCGTTGAAAAAACCAAGTGGCCGGTCAAAGCCGCGTTAATTGCCGTTTTTGCGGTATCTAAATCTCTAATCTCGCCGACCATGATGATGTCGGGGTCTTGGCGCAGGATAGAGCGCAGGCCGCTTGCGAAATCGTATCCCGCTTTTGGATTTGTTTGAGTTTGGGTGATTCCCTGAATATGATATTCGATAGGTTCCTCCAGGGTTATAATTTTAACGCTGGGCGTGTAAATTTTTTTCAAAAATGCGTATAAAGTGGTGGTTTTACCGGAGCCGGTAGGTCCCGTGGTCAAAATCATCCCGTTCGGCTTTTCTATCTCTTTAAGGAGGAATTTGGCAAGCATGGGCGGTATTCCTAAGTCTTCGAAAGTAACGGCAATTGTTTTAGGGTTTAATATCCTTAAGACTAAAGATTCGCCGTAAGGTCCGGGCAGGGCAGATGTTCTAATTTCTATTTCGATGCCTTTTAAGTGAATACTGAAACGGCCGTCTTGAGGTCTGTCGTGGACATTAAGTTTCAATTCTGAAACAAGTTTTATGCGCGAAAGGAGAAGTTGAAAGTAACGTGTTCAAAATAAAGAATATCTTGAAGAACGCCGTCGAGCCTGAATCTTAAGCGGACTTGTTTTTCTTGAGGTTCGATATGGATGTCGGAAGCGTCCATTTGTATCGCTGCCGCGAGAATAAGTTCGAGGATTTCGGATATTCTGCGGTTTTCTTTTGCGGAAGCCATGAATGTAAAATGTTTTTTCAAATCATCGGGCGTTTGCACTTCTTCGGCAAATGTTTCTAACTTTTCGGGGGAAATATCTATAATACCCTTCGATATTTCGATGAAGGCGGGAATGTCTTTGTATTTTTTTCGGGCTTTTTCCAGAGAAAGATTGGAAACCAGATAAAGTTTGGCTTGATAGCCTTTATTTTGCAGTTCTTGAATAATTTGCGCAGTTGCATCCGATTTCGGACTATTAACCGCTATTTGGAGATTTTTTCCTATTCCCTGAAAAACTATCGCTTTCGCCTGTTCACTGGTCTTTTCCGGGATAAGTTTTAAATAATCGAGGTCAATAGTCATTTTAGAAAGATTGAGATAAGGTAAACCGTATCTTTGAGCCAATATTTTTGCGAGGTCTTCTTCCTCGCGTTCACGCAATTCTTCGAGCCGCTTTTCCTGTTTTTCTTCGTCAAATTGTACCATCGTATCTTAATTCTATCCTAATGCGCGCGTTCCAGCAATGTTTATATTGCTTTGAATAAATAAAATGTTCGCCGAGGCGGAGTCCTTATTTTTCTAAATCTTTAAAGAGACCATTTCTTCAAGAGCTTTTCGAAAATGCAGCTCTGCTTCTGAAAAGTTATTAAATGGTCCCGTAACGAAGAATTTGCTTTGTAAGCTTATGCCCAGTTGTTGAGCAAGAGGAATGAGATTTTTTTCTTCGTCAGCGACAGTCATAGCGTAAATGTCTTTGTCAGATTGCCAGAAAAGCAGAGAGAGATTGCGGAAAGGAATAAGTTCGCGCAGATTACGGACGATATTATAAAAAAAAGACGGCGATATCTTGAGATTGTCCGTTTTTTTAAGATCTTCTTGGGTAAGAAACGTCCATGACGCGTCCAAATTACCGTCGATGTGGGTTCGCGCCAGAGCTCTTCCTAAGAGGCGGGCGAAAGAAATGGTTTTTTCTTCATTGAGGATGTTTTTAACAAGTTCTTTATCTGCGCCGGCGGCCAGAAGTTCGCTTCCGAAATGAAGCACTTCCTGGCTTACGGGGCGGACGAAGTTATTGGTTTCCGTGATTAAAGCGGCGAAGAGCAGAGTGGCAATTTTGGAAGATAGGATAAAATCGGGAAAGACCGTTTTAATAATTTGAAAAATTTTTTCGGCAAGTGTTTTTTCGCCCGAAGTTATGAAAATTATTTTTTCTTTCGGCGGCAAGATAATTTTTGTTTCCGCTTGTTGAAGTATTTCGGCGTCATGAGGGTCAAAAAAACAAAAAACTGCGTTTATTTTTGCCGGAACTGGTTCGACAATAATCGCGTTTTTGTCTAATTCGCCGTTTTCAGAGGTTATTACGAGGGAAAGAAAATTATCATCTTCTTCGTAGCTGAGCTCTTTAACTTTGTATTGATTTTTTGGTATGCGGATGGAAGTTTGTTGAGGGGAAGAAGCGGATTCTTCTTTAAAGAGTACGGAAGCCCATTTTTTTTGAAATTCCGGTATTTCAGGTGAAGAAAAAACGCTTAGTTTTTTTTCGAGAAGAGCGCTTTTGAGCGCTTCTTTCGCGAGAAACTTGTAATCTTCGCCTGTTAATTTGGAAAGCAGGGCGAAGGTTTTAGATTCCTTGAAAATAATCTGGATTTTTTCTAGCGCCTCGTTCATACTGTCTTTATCTCTAGCATTTTAGCAAGATTTTATCAAGCCTACCCGTAAAAAAATTCCAACCATAAGCTATCCACATCTTGACGATCGTTTGATTTTGGATAGAATGAATTTAATGAATCTTAATAAATCTTATCGATTAAAATTTTATGGAGGCGGTATTTTATAACGGCAGTATTTTACGAAATAGTTTTATAAATACAAAAAGATATGAAAAAGAAAAAATTCACAAGTCCGATTAAGAAAAAACTTCTTCTTATTTTGCAGGCCGGGCTTGCGATGAGCCTAACTCCCTCTCCAAGAACGCACGGCTACATCCTAAAAGAATTGGGTAAAGAATGGCAAAAAGTAAACCGCGATTATTTAAAAAGAATTATCCAAGAATTCCGCTACGAGAAATTAATAGATTGGCAGGAAAAATCCGACGGCGCGATCCGGCTCACCTTAACAAAATTAGGCAAGCAATACGCGCTGGAATATAAAATTGATGAAATGGAAATTAAAAATCCGACTGTTTGGGACGGAAAATGGCGAATGGTGATTTTTGATATTCCCGAAAGAAAACGAAAAGCGCGGAACGCGTTACGCAACAAATTGAAAGAATTAGGATTTCGTGAACTGCAGAAAAGCGTCTTTGTTCACCCTTATCCTTGCCAAAATGAAATTGAATTTATCGTAGAATTTTTCAATATCAGACCGTATGTTCGCTATGGAGAAATTATGAATCTCACTAATGAAGAAGATTTGAAATTACACTTTAATTTGACCTAGATCAATTCATAAATCAACCTGTCAAATAAAATAGTTTACTGCGCTATTATGCTATTTATATTATCCAAAAATCATGCTATCCAAAACTAGACGATCGTTTAGAAATGGATATCTATTCATTACTTCATTATTTTTTGATTAAAATCCTATCCCTTCCTTGCAGAAAAAATTAGCAGGCAAAACAGCGACATTCATTTTGAATAAAATAAAAAAACAGTCAAATCTATTTGACTGATTTAATTTAAAAATTTTTTAACTATTTAAAAATCTCAATAGCCATTTGCTTGATTTAAAACGCACTTCCCTGTTTTTCACAAAAAACACTCCGAAATCGGTAATAACTACGTGGCGACCCATTTTCAATGATCTCGCTACAAAATTGTAAAATGCTCCAAGTATAGTTTCTACTTGCGCCGCAGAAATGCGAACATCATTTGCTATCACTTCCAACATTGTTGAATAATTACCTTTATTCATTATCGTGCCTCCTTTTCAAAGAATTTACTTAATTTTTATTCTCTTCTTAATTTCTAGCAAATCGGCATTCGGAAGTCAACCCCATGCACAGCCTTACTTTTGTTTATAGTTTTTATGATATAATTGGCTTAATGAATAAGCTTTTTATCACAAAAAACGCGGAAGAAACCCGGAAATTTGCGGAGGATTTCGCCAAAAAGATTTTGAAAATAAAATACAAAAAAGCGGTAATTATCGGTTTAATCGGAGAATTAGGGAGCGGAAAAACAGTCTTTGCCCAAGGATTTGCAAGGGGATTGGGAATAAAAGAAAATATAGTAAGCCCTACTTTTGTTTTAATGAGAATTTACGCGTTACGCGTTCTTCATTACGCGCGTTTTATTCACATCGATGCTTATCGTTTTAAAAAAGCAAAGGAATTATCCGATTTGGGTTTTAAGGATTTGGCTCGCGATTCTCGTAATATTATTTTGATAGAATGGGCAGATAAAGTCAGAAGAATTCTTCCGAAAAATCACATCGAAATAAAATTTGGACACATAAGCGATAATAAAAGGAAAATAACAATCGGACGCTTGTCTGATTGCGATAAATAAAATGTTCGATAATGATAAAGAAAAAAGAAAAAAATTAGTACTTCTCGATGCCCATGCTCTATTGCACCGTTCTTTTCACGCGCTTCCTCCTTTTACGTCGCCTTCCGGCGAGCCGACAGGCGCGGTTTACGGTTTTACGTCGATGATTTTGAGAATTATGCGGGAAATCAAGCCGGATTATCTGGCCGCTTGCTATGATTTGCCGGAGCAGACTTTTCGCCATCTCGCTTATAAGGAATACAAAATCCAGCGTCCGAAAATGGCGGACGAACTTATCGGACAAATCGAAAAATCGCGCGATATCTTGGAAGCGTTTAAAATTCCCCTTTACCAGTTTCCCGGATTCGAAGCCGACGACGCGCTCGGCACGATCGTCGAAAAAACAAAAAATGAAAAAGATTTGCAGGTTATTATCGCTTCCGGAGACCTTGATGTTTTGCAATTAGCGAGGGACGACGAAGTAGTAGTTTATTTTTTGAGTAAAGGCATCAAAGAAATTGTTTTTTATGACGAAGAAAGAGCAAAACAAAGATTTGGTTTTCTGCCCGAACTTCTGCCGGACTTTAAGGGCTTGAAAGGCGATGCTTCGGACCACATCATCGGCGTTCCCGGCATTGGAGAAAAAACTGCCGGCGAACTCATTCAAAAATTCGGTTCACTTGAATCCATTTATAAAAAGATCAAGGAAAGCGAGAATGAATTGATTGAAGCGGGCATAAAAGCGCGTACGATCAATTTATTAAAAGAAAAGGAAAAAGAAGCTTTTTTCAGCAGAGATCTGGCGAAAATCCGGCGCGATGCGCCTATTCCTTTTGATTTATCGGGCGCCACCTGGAAAGAGGCATATGATCCCGAGAAAATCCGATTTTTATTCGAAAAACTCGGTTTCAAAAGCCTTATCCCCCGCTTACCCTCATAATACAATCTTTTTTACTGTATTTTTGATTTTAAGAGTGTTATCATTTTATTGAATAAGAAAATTAATATTTAATTAAAAAAATATGGATAACAAAGCAAAATCAGAACTTATTCTTATAGCCGCCCACCAATTAAAAACTCCTCTTTCGGGATTGAAGTGGGTTTTTAAAATGTTTTTGGAAGGAGATATGGGCAAATTGACTCCCTCGCAAAAAAATCTTCTCGCAAGAGGCCATGAAATAACGGAGAGCATGATTATTCTTGTTGGCGACCTTTTGAATATAGCGAGACTGGAGAAAGGAAGGTCTGCCCGCAATTTTCAGAAACACAATTTTACCGTTCTTGTAAAAAGCGTTATATCTTCGCTTGCGTCGGAGATTAAAGCGAAAAATCTAAAAATAGAGACTAAAATGTCATCAAAGGAAATGTGGCTTTTTTGCGATAATTCGACTATTAAAATGGCGATTACTAATCTTATCGAAAATGCCATCAGATATTCGTCCGAAGGAGGAAAAATATCCATTTCTGCGGCGAAAAAAGGCAATGCTATCGAATTTTGCGCGGGAGATAATGGTATAGGTATTCCGATGTCACAGCAGAAAAAACTTTTTACTAAGTTTTTAAGAGGAGATAACGCCGTGCGCATGCAGATCGCGGGTAGCGGGCTCGGTTTGTATATCGCGAAAGAAATAGTTAAAAATCACAAAGGAAAGATTTGGTTTAAATCTGAAGAGGGTAAAGGATCACGTTTTTATTTCTCTCTGCCGATAAAGAGTAAATAATAAAATCTTGTATGCCGATTCAAGAATTAAAGAAAGTTTCCGGCGGTTTTCAAAAACCCATCGTTCTTTTAATAGAGGATGATAAATTTCTAGGGGGTTTACTTGTACAGAAATTAGAAAAAGAAAATTTTGAGGCGCAGATTGCAGTGAGCGCCGTTGATGCTTTTAAATTGATAGAGATCGAAAAACCAGACGTTGTTCTCCTGGATCTGGTTTTACCCGGCATGGATGGATTCCAAATGATCAAGGAAATGAAAAAAAATCCTCAATTATCCGAAATTCCGGTAATTGCTTTGACTAATTTGAGCCAGAAAGACGATATTGACAGGGCTTTCGCGAGCGGAGCGGCGGATTATCTGATAAAATCTAGTTCCACGCCGGGAGAGATCGTAGAAAAAATCAGAAACATACTTAGTCAAAAAGTTACCACCTAAGATGATTTATCTTTTTTTTGGTGAAGATAATTTTAGAAGCCGCGAGCGGCTTCACGAGTTTTTAGGGCAATTGTCCGACGGCAAGAATCGGACATTTTCACTTTCGTGGCTTGACGCAGATACGTTCGCAAAGCTGTCTTTCGAGGAATTGGTGCGCGAAGAAAGCCTTTTTGGCGGGCATTACATCATTGTCTGCGAAAATCTTTTTCAAAAAGAAGATTTGCCCGATTTTCTCGTAAAAAATTTGGAACTTTGCAAATGCTCCAAAAAAATTTTTGTTTTTTGCGAAGAGAGTTTAGAACCTTCTCATCTCCGGTATTTCCAAAAATTTGCTGAAAAAGTTGAAGAATTTAATTTTCTTCCGCTTCCCCAGCTTAGAATTTGGCTGGAAAAAGAGGCAAAGAAAAAAGAGGTAGAAATGACCAGTGGTCTCCGCGAAGAAATGATTCAGCAATACGGAAGAAATTTATGGCTTCTTTCCCACGAGCTTGAAAAATACGCTTTAAATTCGGTAAAAGAATCTTTCAGCAGAAGACCCGAGGCGGAAAAAGTCAATATTTTTCATCTTACCGATGCGATAGCCTCAAAAGACAGGAGTCGCGCGTGGTTTTTATTTCAAAAAGCAATGCTTTCCGGCTCCGATATCGAAGAAATTTTTTGGAAAATCGTTTGGCAAATAAAAAATCTTCTCATTGTTAAAAAACTTCAGCCCTTGCCGGAGAAAAAAATAGTTGAAAAAACACATTTGCATCCTTATGTGGTTAAAAAAACCGCGTCTGCAACGCGCCTTTATACCGAAGAAGAATTGGTCCGATATTCGTCGGAGCTTGTAAATTTATACCATAATGCTCGTCGGGGGCGGACGGACTTTGAAACAGGAATAGAAAAATTTTTGATTAAATTATAACTAACAAAATTTCGCGGCCGCGAAATTTCGTTAGTTGAACATCTTCATTAAGCGGGATTTTTTCCGGCTTGCGGCGTTTTTTTTGATGACGCCGGTTTTGGCCGCCTTGTCCACCGCTTTATAAGCTAAAGGAATAAGCTTTTTAGCTTCTTCAACTTTCTTTGCGGCTATCAATTTCTCGATTTTTTTAATAATACCTTTTGCCGCATTCTTTTTTTTAAGATTGGCCAAGCCACGTTTTTTTGATTGCCGTAAGGCTTTTTTCGCAGATTTTTTAATTGGCATATTGTATATTTTATAGCAAATCTCGCAAAATAATGCAAATTCTGATATTGTTAAAGCATAATGATTTCTTGCGTTGAAGGAAAAATTATTTTCAAAGGAGAGCGTTTTGTCATAATTGACGCAAATGGAGTCGGTTACCGCATTTTTGCCGGTCCGGATGTTTTAAGGAAGGCGAAAACCAAAGAGCAATTTAAATTGTGGACTCATCTTTACTTGCGCGAAGACACCATAGAGCTTTACGGCTTTTTGGAATATGCCGAACTGGAATTTTTTCAAACTCTAATCCAAATTTCCGGCATCGGTCCTAAATCCGGCCTCGGTGTTTTAGCAGTTGCGCCGCTCGATACGTTGAAGCGCGCCATCGCCGCAGGCGAAACTTCGTATCTTACGCAGGTTTCCGGCATTGGTAAAAAAATCGCCGAAAAAATTATTCTTGAATTGAGGGATAAGCTGGGAAAGATCGGTTTTGCGGGCGAAGAAAACGTCTTCTTGAAAGAAGAAGGAGATATTCTTCAAGCTTTGCGTATTCTGGGATATTCCTATTCCGAGGCCAGAGACGCTATCAAGCAGTTATCGCCCAATATTGCCGGAACGCAGAACCGCGTCAAAGAAGCGCTCAAAATATTGGGAAAATCATGAATATAGATACATTTTTAAGGCCAATAAAAAAAATAATTCCAAAAAGGCTTTTTAAGGTTCTGCAACCGGTCTATCATTGGCTTTTGGCTTTTTTTGCGGGGCTTGTTTATTGCTTCCCTTCCCGTAAAATCTTCGTTTTAGGAGTTACCGGCACTAAAGGGAAAACGAGCACCATAGAAATAATTAATGCGATTCTTGCGGAAGCAGGTTATAAAACCGCCCTTGCTTCAAGTTTGCGCTTTAAAATAGACAGAGATTCGGAAAAGAACGAATATAAAATGACTATGCCGGGCAGGTTTTTTCTCCAAAATTTTTTGCGTAAATCGGTAAAAGCGGGATGCCAATACGCTTTACTCGAAATGACTTCTGAAGGCGTAGTCCAATATCGGCACAAGTTTATCCAAATTAATGCCTTGATGTTCACCAACTTAAGTCCGGAGCATATCGAATCCCACGGTTCTTTTGAAAAATATCGCGACGCAAAATTGAAGCTTTTCAGAGCTTTGGAAAAATCGCGCGCGAAACGGAAAACCGTCATAGTAAATGAAGATGATCCCGCGTCTTCTTATTTTCTAAACATTGATGTTGATGAAAAAATAAAATTCAGCTTGAGAAATCTCGCAGGTTTTAGTCTGAAAAAAGACGGTATAATGTTTAAAATAGACGAAATGACCGTTCAATCCAAACTTTCCGGCGAATTTAATTTGTACAATATTCTTGCCGCCATTGCCTTTGTCAAGACTCAAAATATCGGGATGAATACGATAAAGTCCGCTATTGAAAAATTTTCCGGCATTGAAGGTAGAATGGAAAGTATCGAAGAAGGCCAAGATTTCAAGGTTATTGTCGATTATGCGCATACGGCCGATTCTTTGGAAAAAGTTTACGAGATTTTTCAGAGTTCAAGAAAAATTTGCGTTTTTGGCGCCGCCGGCGGCGGCAGAGATAAATGGAAAAGGCCGGAAATGGGAAAAATTGCATCAAAACATTGCGATCAGGTTATTTTGACCAATGAGGATCCATATGACGAGGACCCGAGAGCTATAGCTCATGATATAAAAAAAGGAATATCGAGCGGCAATTGCGAAGTTATTCTTGATAGAAGAAAAGCCGTCAATAAAGCATTCAGATACGCAAAGACCGGCGACGCGGTGATTATCACGGGAAAAGGCGCAGAACCGTGGATAATGGGGCCGAAAGGGACGAAAATACGTTGGGATGACCGGGAAGTAGCTCGCGAAGAGTTGAAGAATTTATTGGTAAAATAAATTCTATGCCGGAATTACCGGAGGTACAAACAATTGTAAGCGATTTAAAAAAGGTTTTGCCGGGACTAAAGATCACCGGTTTTTGGACTGATATTGCCGCCTTTAAAAAAATCGAAAAAGAAATTATTGGCAAGAAAATTTTAGAACTGGAGAGAAGAGGCAAGAATATTCTTATCCGGCTATCCGACAACCGGACGCTTTTAATCCACCAGAAAATGACCGGCCATTTGCTTTATGGAAAATGGAAAGTAGAGGATGGAGAGTGGAAGAGTATTATTCAGGGACCTCTTAATGATCCGGAGAATCGCTTTATCCGCCTGCTCTTTTTTCTTTCCAATGGTTATCAATTAGCCCTCTGCGATATGCGCAAATTCGCCAAGGTTTTAGTTTGGCCAACTGACAAATTAAATAATCTAGACGACATCAACAAATTAGGCCTTGACCCCCTTGATAAGAATTTTACTTTTGGAAAATTCTCCGAAATCATAAAAAATAAAAAAGGAAAAATAAAAATTGTCTTAATGGACCAGAGTATAATCGCCGGCATCGGCAATATCTATTCAGACGAAATTCTTTGGTTCGCCGGCGTGCATCCTTTAAGGCCAACTCATGAATTAAAAAATGAAGAAATTAAAAAAATTTACCAGGCCATCGGATCCGTTCTCAAAAAGGCCATCCATTTCCGCGGTAGCTCTTACATTGATTATCGCGACGCCTTCGGTAAAAAGGGCAGATATCAAGAAATGCATTACGCCTATCAGATGACTGGCAAAAAATGCCGTAAAAACGACGGCGGAATAATCAAAAGAATAAAAATTGGCGGCCGTTCCGCGCATTTTTGCCCGGTTCATCAAAAAATTCGCCAAAAACCTTAAAATTTTGTAAAATTAATCGTATGAAAGAAGAAGGAGAACCGCGAAATCCGGTGAAAGATTTTGGCTGGCTGGTCCTGTTTTTTATCGCATTGGGCGTTATTTGGTTTGCCCAAGGCGGGCCGTCAAAATTAACTTCGATGACAAGTCCTTTTTTGCAGTCTCCTGAAATAAGCCCTTCGCCCGACTCTTCTCAAAACGGATATGGTTTTTGGAATAATTCTTCCGAAACAATAAGTAAAACTTCAGAGATAGATTCCCGCCATAAAGGGAAAATTTCCTTAAACGCTTCATGGGCGGCAAAAGAAACCGATTCGCGAAAAGAATATATTGAAATAAGCGCTTCTTACTCCAATAAAGAACCGATTTCCGTTACGGGGTGGACATTAAAAGGCAAACAGGGATTTAGCGCCACTATCGGCAGAGGCGCTTATTTGGTTTATTCGGCCCAATTAAATACGCAAGATGCTATATTTTTAGAGTCGAACGACAGAGCTATTATTGCGACCGGCCATAGTCCCATTGGGACAAGTTTTAGATTGAATCTGTGCACCGGCTATTTTAATCAATTTCAGGACTTCATTCCTGCCCTGCCTCAAGAATGTCCCCGTATTTCCGAAAAAGAAATACCGGTCAATTATCCTGATGCATGCGTTGATTTCATAAAAAGCTTATCGGCTTGCAGAATGCCGCTTACAGCTGTTCCTCTCGGAGCAGGAAACGATTGTGCTAATTTCGTAAGCGAAAAAGCGAATTACAACGGTTGCGTTTCAGCGCATAAAAGCAAAGAGAATTTTTATAAATCGGAATGGCGGATATATTTGGGGCGCGACAGCGAACTTTGGGGTACGAGAGACAGCATCACACTGTTTGATAACGAAGGGAAAATAGTCGATCAGGTCTCATATTGACCCCGTTAGAAGTAAGGCATCTCTGATGTCTGCCGAAAACTCCGTTTTCGGACTTCTAACGGGGTTGATTTTTAGACAGAAAAAAGAATAATACCTGCTGTAACGCTCACATTGAGCGATTCTTTTTTGCCATGCATGGGAATTTCAATGATTTGGTCGCACTTTTTAAGGATTTGTTTTGAAAGTCCCCTTACTTCGTTGCCGAAAATTAAAACTAAAGGATATCGAGGTTTGAATTTTTCGTAATTGATGGATTTTAAGGATTGTTCTACTCCCACTATGAAAGCCACTATGGAAGTCCGACTTCCATAGGCCTTCAGTTTAGCGATTAGTTTCCCGATATCTTTATATTTTTGCCACTCGATTGTTTTTTCCGCGCCAAGGGCGGTTTTGTGAATTTCCGTTCTGATTTTTCCGAATCTGTCGGTTGGCGCCGGCGTATATCCGGTTAAATATATTTTTTTCACACCTCTGGCATCAGCAGTTCTGAAAATAGAACCTACGTTATACAGACTTCGGATGTTATGGAGAATAACATAAATTTTCTTATTTTTCATTTATCCGCCCATCAGGAGTTGAACCTGAAACCTTGTCCTTAAGAGGGACCTGCTCTGCCAATTGAGCTATGGGCGGTCTACCCCCAAGAGGAATCGGACCTCTATCTCGAGCTCCGGAAGCTCGCGCTCTGTCCGTTGAACTATGGGGGCGTATCATTAAGTATGCCTATCCGCCACGACGAACGCGCAAAAAGAATAGGGTTTAATAACGGCTTCAAAGCCGTATCCTTTAACCATTCCGACAACGCCATCAATTAAATCTTTTGTCGGGCCTTTTTGACCGACATCAATATGCACGCTGATTTGATTGTTCCAAAAAAATTCCTCCCCTAATTTTTCTTTGAGCCTGCTTTTCAATTCCTGGGTAAATGTAATGGATTGCATAGTTTCCTTATAAATACGGGAAGCGAGACTTGGGCAGAAAATTTTCTCCGATCTTGTCCAAAAATATCTTCCGCCATTGCCAACTCTTAAAACCGCGACTGCGGTTACGAATTGAGCCCAAGGCGAGGCATTGGAATCGGTGCCAACGGTTATTTTGTATTCGACTTTTTTGTTCTCTTGGATATATTTTATCAGTTCGCCTATCATTTCATTAAAGTCGATATGCCGTTTCAGTGTTTCGTTGTAAAAAAGTATATCGTTACTCATACGAGTTTACAAAGGAAAATCGATTGCGAAAAATCCCGGGCCTATGAACATCAAGGCAATCAGAACAACCATCAAAAGTACCATAAATTTGTAATTTTTATCCGGACTCGGCCGGAAGATTTCGAATATCATCGCGAGAATAACGAGAGCCGCGGCGAGTTGCGTTAAAAATCCGGCAAC
>Ga0100393_10003569_pt1 | contig 14606 bp, 10 predicted proteins | sample CryGeymeta201517_FD_81546 | JGI IMG/M metagenome (GOLD analysis project Ga0100393, IMG submission 81546) | Groundwater microbial communities from Crystal Geyser aquifers in Utah, USA - Crystal Geyser metaG 2015-17 | ecosystem: Environmental > Aquatic > Deep subsurface > Groundwater | place... | reverse complement strand
TCTATTTCACTTCGCATAGCTTCCATCTTGGGTTCCATGTCGGCAACGACACTCGTCACGCTAAGGGTTGAAGCACTCGAGTCAGCACTAGAAGCAGTACTAGATGCCTCAGGATTACGTTCAGTTGCACTACCACTAGTGGGCGATTCAGTACTTTCGCCAGAACTGGTGTGAGTACTCGTTGTCGACGATGATGTCCCTAAAAGTGTAGTTGCGCCATCGTTGTCTTTTTTAATCTCCGAGATAGTTTTCTCATTCCACGAAAGTTGGCGGAACCCCAGTGCTTTGGCTGCCTCTCTCAAATCAAAGCTTAGCTGATTCCACGTTAAATATCTCGCAGGTACAATCGCATCCTGGTCCCAAGTCGTCGAATCATAACCCAGAATCTGGGCTGCTTGCTTCTGGTCGTCAGGGAGTTCATCCCACGTCTTTTTTGTATAGTCAATGAACACTTGAGCTGTCAAGCTACCGACTTCAGCAGTGTCAGCAACTCCCGCTGATTCGCCACTTACAGTGTTAGTTGTGTTCTCAATTTTAGTTTCGACTGTAGTGGTATTGGCAGGAGGAGGATTATCGGTCCAACTGCTGTGGTGACCAGAAACGCTGGTACCATTACCGCCGTCAGTGTGTGTGCTGAGCTTGGCATTCCACGAAGTCTTGTCAAAATCAAGCAGGGCGGCCGACATTTGATCGTCTGGGGTGAGCGTATCACAATCTAAGTAGTCTGTTTCGACCTTGGTACCAGCATCCCATGTTTGCTCCGTATGTCCCAACGTCATGGCTCCAACTTTGGCAGTCATAGGAAGATCGGCCCAACTGATTCCATCGTAGCGAGCAGTCTTAGTGCTATCAGCATCGCTGGATGCAGTACTACTAGAATTAGCAATAGTCGTGGCTGCCTGCTCGCTATTGTACAGACTCTCGTCGATAGCTGCAGGAATAGGAGTTGTCAGTGGAGGTGTATACTGATCTTCGTCTTCTTCTTCCGCCTCTGGCGTCATTTCGGCTGCTTCTGGTGTCACACTACTGGTAATGTTTATGCTTGGCTTGTAAAGATCCGAAAGAGGGGTAGCAACATCAGTCAAATTCGCATTAATATCAGTATTGCTCTGTGTTGTCGTTGGGACAGGAGAGCCTGTGACATTGCTGGCAGGTTCTTGTACTACCTCCGCCTTTGTTGGCGCGATGGTTTCAACTACTTCTACTGGAGTCTCAGTTGGTAGGACAGTCGGTCGCCGAGTGACACTGGCATGAACAGGTTGGCTAAGAGTAGGCTTGTACGTTGGCCCGCTAGTAGTCGTAGGAACAAACGTGGGGGCCAAATTACTGGGAGCCTTTGACGGAGTCATTGTGGGTAAAGCAAGGACTTCCTGGGCCCTTCTCCCATTTCCTTCTTGACCAAGCTGTCGCAAACGCGTTGACTCATCCGTTTCTACGCCATGGGATCCACGAAGCACTTGGGCGCCGGCAACAGGCGCTGTGGTGACTGTCGCCGCAAAGAAGGCAACGGCGCACAGGTAGCGGGGAAGATAAAGATGCATACTCCTATTTTCTTGTTTGAAATGTAATTTGTCTCTGACGATGGCGTGTGAAATCGTCTAGATTGCGATGCTCGGTCGATCAATATCAGACGCAAACGAGAATAGTTTTTCCTTGCTCTTGAAAGACAAACAGACAAACTGGGTGACTTCTTGGAGCACCTCTCTCGTCGTTGATTAAATGTGTACTGCAAACTACAACGTTTCGGAGTTGCAGCTTTGCAGCTTTGTAGGCTTCTATTCTATTGTAGAAACTGGTTTTCCTTCCTTCAAATGACGGAAATGTTCAGTTTTTCAAAATTTCGTTCGTTATCCAATCCACATAAACAAGAAGTGCGCAATGCAGTCGAGATTCGAGAGTCGAGAGAAATCTGAGAGTGCGTTGAGGGGCACAAAATTCGAAAAGTATTAAAAAGTAGTTTTGATGTTCCGTCACGGATGACACTGGACTCAAAAGTCGACTTTTATTTTAGAGCTCGTTAAAGAGGTTACCACTAGCTCGTACTACCAGTACTACTACTAGCTAGTAGCTAGTAGTATTAATAATACTAGGTACTACGGTACTCCGTATCTATCATTATTCCGTCGCGAGAAGTAGACAGTAGACTAATAGACTACAGTAGTTGGATCTACAGGTGCATACTACTGCTGCTAAACAGTGAAAGAGACACCACCAGCTGGAGTAATTATTTCACCTGAGTGATCTCTCGGGTGTGTTTTTCTTTTCATCGCAAAGAGAAAATGCGTGAACGCGTACTAGACTACTACAGTATTAGGCGTTCTCGAAGGCAGTAGCTGGAGTAGAGACGAAATACAAAATAATATTTCTATCACAGGCAGCAACCGGGTTTTGTTAGAATTGCACTTGCTAAAAAAAAATGGAACGTCTAATTTAAGGGGATCACAACTATGGCGCCCGCAGGGCCCCAAAGCGGTTACTAGAATTGCACTTGCTAGTGACTACTTGCAACATCAACTCCATCAATCCTATCTCGGAAGACCTCTGCATCTTATTCAAACGTATATCATTTATTATTTCTCTTGTCGTTCATATGGACGAGGGATAACTTTCTTGGGATTGGCATCATACATGGGAGGATCAATGCATTTCCCTCGACGCCAATTACAATCATGATCCGTACAAGAGTCTTTGTTGTTGTACATATCGCAAGGAACCCTCGTTCTCTTAGTTGGCTCCGTTGATGATGATGGAGTTTCGTTTGCAATCACCGCTGTCCTTTTATAGGTTGTTAAAAATGACCGTCTACTCTGTTGTTGTTGGAACTTTCCCGACTGGCATGTAACTGACATTTTTCTTGCGGCGGACATCGACGATGATGGCGGAACGATTAATCCGTGAACGTTGACCACCACCACCACCACCACCACCAACACGGCAAACAGGAGGAATATTCTTGGAGCAACGATAAGCGGCAAGCAACCCATCATGTGTCTTTATGTTTGCAATTTGCAATTGAGAATTGAGAATGATTAAGTTTCTATAGACTATAAGATCACCGCCAAAAATCTAAAAAGTATGTATGCTGCTATTATTAGATACTATGAAACACAATATAAATAATTATACTTGAACAAAAAAGATGCTTCGATAAAACACTTTCGGTGGTTTTTGGAGTTGTTTGACTTCTACAGTTCTACAGTGAAAGGATGAACTTGCTAGTCTACTTTCTCGTTGTGCATCGGAATGCCATAGTAGACTAGGGTACTCCAGTAATAATATTATTATTATCATCTTGTGGTCTTTAAAGGCACCAGCCAGCTTTCGCAGCTGGAGGACATCCATTCGTGCCTTCAACTTACCTTGGTCTGTCCTTCAGTGCGACGTGATATCAAAGATGATGAAAAAAGAAAATGAAAAAACCTACTCGCACCTCCAATGCCCCACCAAGAAGTATGTAGTTATATTTGCACAGGTCTCTGCCAACTACGAAGACTTTTATTAAAAGAAAACCACTCCATGTCGTCTAAACCAGTCGTGTTTTTCGATATCACAATTGGTGGATCTCCCAAGGGTCGAGTTGAAATGGAGTTAAGGGCCGATGTGGTTCCAAAGACGGCGGAAAATTTTCGGTGTCTCTGCACGGGAGAAAAAGGGCAAGGTCGATCCGGCAAATTATTGTTTTTCAAAGGGTCGACGTTCCATCGTAAGCATTTTGTCACAATTGTGTGAACGTTTTGAGGTGTCTTCTTACGGTGTTTTCTGATTCATTGTTATTTTCCAATCTTTATGCATACCTTTGATGTTTGATCATACGAAATACGAACTGGTATCTCGTGATCAGGAGTCATTCCCAAGTTCATGTAAGTCCTCGTTTGTAAAGCGGAATAAAAGAACTTTAAGCCCTTCCTCTATCTAACAATACTACATGGCTTTGGCTTGATCGACGAAAGGTGTCAAGGTGGTGACTTCACTAGACACAATGGGACTGGTGGGGAAAGCATTTATGGAGAAAAATTTGCGGACGAAAATTTTGAGTTGAAACACACCGGGTGAGTGCTATGCAAAAAGGTAACGAACAAAATATTGCAGTCGCAAACGAATTTGTGTGAATGTCAAATTCACACCACTGATTTTTCTCCAACAAAATTTTACGTATGGCAGACCTGGAATATTGTCCATGGCCAACTCTGGTCCAAATACAAGTACGTTTACTGCGGTCTCAATTCAAAATTTGCCAGCTAATACATCAACGGACTCACTAATTCACTTGTTCGCTTCCTTACTAACTGAATTGCATTAAATACCAATAAAACCCATTGATATAGACGGAAGTCAATTCTTTCTCTGTACGGAAGCAGCACCGTGGCTTGATGGGAAGCATGTTGTTTTTGGGAAAGTTGTTTCGGGTATGGATATTGTGGCGGCCATTGAAGACGTTGGCAGTGATTCAGGAAAAACGCGTTTAGCAGTAGAAATATCCGATTGTGGACAGCTTAGATGAATGAACATTTGTTGAAAGACGGAGGTAAATGTGTACTGTCTACCGTACTTTACAAGATAGTGAGATCCCTCTTGAATCAAGAAATTAGTGGTTCTTTGTTAACGATCAGTCCGAAGGAAGCAAAAAGCAGCATAGTACGGAGTACGTATTAAACAGACAAGGAACTGAAAATCAAAGTTATTATTTTGTTGCAGCCAGTATTAAGACAATGAAGCTACTGGTCGTAGTAGTTATCCCTTGACTTAGCGTTTATCTTCAGATTCCACCATGACCATTGGTCTGGTAATTTACTCAACTACAGATTCCGCCACAATCATTGGTCTGGTAATTCCAGTTGGACCTTGTTTCTGGGAAATCTTGTGTTTTCTGCTCCATTCATTACGAAAGGTTGTCATGATTTGTTCGCATCGTTCTTTGGTCAAGGTTGTTTTTTCGTGGATTAATGCTGTAGTGGCGTCAGTAAAAAAGTCTTCGGGGTGAACGTATCCAACATCGCGAATATCCAAATGAAAGAGTATTTCACCAATTTCACTTTTGGTACATCCTTCAGGACCGAGCATGCAACGAAGCGTACAAATTGTGATACAATTTTTGGGAGCCGATTTTGCCAAGATGACATAGTCTCGAAAGGGACAACAGCAGTTGGAATCGTTAGACAAAGCATCTGTTTCTGACGCCGTATCGAGCTCACTGGCTTTGTTGTTGTTAGTAGTAGTACCAATGGCATGTTTTGTTCCATTATTGTGCGTTTCTTCACTAATGATACCTTCTTGGATGGTGCTACTGATTCCAGTCAGAGATGAACTGGACATGCTGGCAGTACTGGATGTGATCATGGTGGCGCTGGACTGAGACTTGTGCAAGCGCGACACGGAGTGCAAGTTTTCGTCCATGGTCATAGATGGTTCAGATTCTTTGGCTCTGCCAATGATTTTGGCAGGTGCTCCGACAGCTGTAGCGCCCGACGGGATGGGTCCCAAAACGATGCTTCCGGCACCGATTTTGGCTCCGTGTCCAATGGTAATGTTCCCCAACAGGGATGCATTGGCTCCAATTAAAACGTGGTGTCCCACTTTTGGATGCCGATCTCCGTGATCTTTTCCAGTCCCACCCAAAGTAACTCCGTGCAAAAGTGTACAATTGTCTCCGACCGTAGCAGTTTCACCAATCACAATCCCCGTTCCGTGATCCAGTACGATTCCAGCTCCCATTTGAGCCGCAGGATGAATGTCCATTCCAAATACTGCCGATGCCTGGGACTGTAACCAAAGAGCTGTCATGCTTTTTCTCATCACGGTGTTCGTTTTTATGTTTTTGGATTCGTGCCACTTGTAGTAGGCCGCCCGATGACAGACCAAGGCAGCAAATCCCTTCAAAAACAAAACAACTTCTAGGAGCGAATCGACGGCTGGATCACGATCAATATAGGCCAAAGCATCTTGTCGAACCGCCTCTGCCATTGTATGGCCTGCCTCGGGAATATTGGAACGGTGTAAAGCATGAGCCAAAATGCCTCGCAACGAATTAGGACAAAACATCATTGGATATGATGAAGAAGAAGACGTGTGCTGCTGCTGCTGCTGCTGCTGCTGCTGTTTCTGCATGGTTGGAGTTTCATGACAAGGACGCAACAAGAGACGATATGTTACCGTGGTGGCAACAGCTTCTTCAAAGGTCTTGACACCAGGTGCTAACACGGTGTTGTACAAAAGCATAGATAATTCGGGTTCCTCTTCCAGGGCGGCCAAGGCTTCCCTTCGCAATCGTAACGACATTTCATCGTCATCTAGATCTTCGTCTTCGTCTTCTGGTTCATCAACAACATTGTCTTTTAGAGTATGAGTTGTCGTAATGCTCGAGGGGATAGCATTATCGCTACAAGGATGATTAGATACGATATCGGTCATCATGTTGGAAAAAATAATGGAGATTTGATATTTGATAGGCGTTGTAGTGTTACAGTAGCAGGATTGTGCTTGCAGTGTAGGTTTCATGTTTCATAGTCACTGGTAGAGTAGTCTACGTAAGATTGCATTGTTGCTTCCTCGAACTTCTTTTAAGAGCGCACAGTTGCTCTTTGGAAGCCACTGCGGACTTGCAATCCAAGGGGCACATGTGCACGCTTCTGGATGATATTTCTCAACTCACAACAACATCATTTTGTTCTATTTTTGGGTAGGTAGTCTACTCCCATGCTGACAAATTTAGATGACTGCTCCAGGCTTCAGTACTCTTTAAAAATAACAACAACGCAAAGCACTAAGCTTGCGCAATGATGAATAGAAAATTTGATTTTAGTTCCCGTCATCGTTACGTTATTACACAATAGTACTTCAACAGAATTATGAATTATGTGTTGGTTTTCCTCTTGAAGTTGGAATCACCACCCTACTGCCAGTGCTGCTGTCAGCAGCACATACTTTGCAACCTGCTAGCCACCAACAATGCAAACATCAATTGTAAATCAAGCGACGACGTCCTGCATTTATCCAATGGACTCAGTCCGGATCAGGTCAAGGTTCAAGGCCTCAGTGAAACATCCACAATGCACATGCATGACGATGCTGTAAAACAGAAAATGCAAATCGCCACGAAGATAATCACGCCAGTGGCGGATAAAATGAGACTGAAAAAGGTATTATTGCAAACGACCCAGAATTAGCGGAAATGATGAAAAAGCTTTATCTCTCCTGGGTGGACAACCATTACCATCTAGTTACCCCCCATTGGATAAAAAAGAACAAAAAGCATGTACTCCAGTAGATTAGCAAGCTTCAAAAAATTTAAATCCTCGGCTACCGTGCTACTTGGTACTGGTACCTGGTAAAAAAAATATAAAAAAATGTCTAATTTTACGTGGATCACAACTATGGCGCCCGCAGGGCGTCAAGGTTACCCAAAGGCAACCATTGGCACCCCAAAGGGTGACAGAGTTGACCACAACCGGACCACACTACTACTTAGTACCTGGTAATGAATAGAATCTTAGCAATTTTGCCGACCGAAAAGTCGCGGCAAGTCTCACATGGAATTGAGCTACTACAGTTGCTCTACTAGCTAGCTAGCTAGTAGTCGTTGACGGCCCAGGCCAGAACTGCAAATCGGGATAACGTGCCGTAGGTACCGTTGAAATATAACCGTTAACCCAAAGTTAAGAAATTTTGAAGGCATACTGGAGCAAGTATGAGTAGACTAGTCTACTCAAGCAGTCTACCCTGGTACCCTAGTAGGCGTTTCCGATTCATTTTGAGTCGATGGTTCTTCTCGGCACATACGATTCCGTCTTTTGCTTCCGTATTCTTTCCTCCGACAACTCCAACATCTATTATGCAGAGGTGCGCTTTGATCCACTCTCCATGCAGTGAATTTTTTATGAATGAGTCCCAATGGTCATGATGGCGCACATTCAAAGCTATTCAAGAACTGCCCACAAGAAAATGTGAGAACTAAGTCCTTAAATACCAACACGCCGGAGGAGCTGGACTAAGCGTTAGATTTCACCTCGATGGCCATCACCAAATTGGCAAACTAAAAATTCTTGTTTGCGGAACTACTACTAGCTACTAGTAGCTAGAAGAGAACCAAGAGCATAAACACTAAATAATACTACCCTACGTCGAAAAACAAAAAAGAAGAAAAGAGAACATGGGAAACTTGAAACGAATCCTCCGAAAGCTTGCCTGCCGGTCAGTCGACAGCGACGAGGAACAAGGTCGTGGCAAAAATGATTCTCTTCTCGGGAGTAAGAATGACAAATCTCGTTCATCCTCCTCCTCCAAACGACCCAGTTCTCGTTCCACCAGTGCCAGCAAGCGAAACGGTAGCAACGGAAACTCGCAGTACATGACAGAGTTCCAAAACCGTGATCTCTTTAGTATTCGAGATTACAATGGCAAAGACATTGATGTCGCAGCTTCCTTTGGCCCCAAACCCAAGTGGTGGGCGGTCCTCGTCAAATTGGTGATTTTTCTGTGCGTTGGGTACTTGGCCTATGGAGAACTTTGGAAAACTGAACCTACAGCCTTTTTCTTTGCTACGTTTGGCAATTGGGTCTTGGTCGTTAGTTTTCTGTATCTCTTCTTTTCTCTGGTCGGCAATATCAAACGACGGGACCCCGATGATGATGTTAAGGTTGCCAGCCCAAAAAATCTCCCTGCTTTGTGGCACAAGATAACATGGATTTTGTTTGAAATTGCTGCTCCAGCACAAGCGTTAGCCACCTTGTCCTTTTGGATATTTGACTTTGACGGAGGATATCTCGAAGGCAAGCTGCTGGTGCATGGTCTTGTACCTTTCCTTGTACTCCTGGAAGGATTTTCTTTGAATCGCGTTCCAGTGCGCATCAACCATCAGTGGTTCTTTCTGGCATTCATTTACCTTTTTTCACTGTGGTCCTTGATTCATTCCTACACGAATATTGGCAATCCCATGAAAGTCAACGACATATCTTTGCATCCCTTGTTGCAATGGAACGTGACACCCATCAATGCCGCGCTTTCAACCATTTTAATTCTTTTTCTGATTGCTCCGGTTACATACTGGTTCGTCTGGATGATCTCTCTTTTTTCGTGTCCTTGGGCGTTCGCTGGAAGATATCGACGATACTTGAACGACGACAACTAACGCGTGTTTAAGGTTACTGTTGAGCCCTAGGGAAGATGAAAAGAGCAACGCACAACAATGATTAAGAAAAAAATACCATCAGCAGTAATAAACGCACTTAATTCTAATACACGCCTAAAAAATACCGGAGCTGTTGTAATACCTTGGAGTAGCAATATTTGTTGCTTGCCTAGTAACTGTTGACCAGTTTTCTATTAAGAACTGCGCGATGCGTGACCAATACTAGTATTTCACCAACCACTTCAGTAGGCTGCTGTAGTAATGATGCCGGGTGACTCTTTTTGAAATGATGATTAGACAAGGTTTTTAAACTGTCGTCTCTTGTTGTTGCATTATGTTGTTTTTGTCTGGCACAGTTTTGATAGCAGTCGATTTAGTCATGTGCTGCTGTAGCAGTTGTCGCTTCTTTACCTGCGGTTGGTTAACCTGAGCTCACCAGGTAAGTATCAGTCAACCAGTCTGTACTATCGAAGGTTGTCAATGAAATTCGTAGCAACGTCGCTTTATTAGGAATCTTCTCCATCAGACTCGACACTGTCGATTGAATCGCATTTCCAGTTATTTGCATTGGAAAATGAATGGCAGCTGACATAAAACTATGTTTTGTCTTCCAAGTAGAGTACTCGACAAGAGCGAGTTTGCAATATGACATTTGGCTTAAGCCGGCAATTGCTTTGTGCAACCGTTCACTTCGATCACTCATTTACTAGAGTCTGGTCATGTCATTTTGTTTCACCTCCACTATGGAGTAGCAGCTGCCGCGTTCAAACAAAACTGCTGAAGTTGCTTATTTAATTCGATGCAATTGCTGCTATTAAAGTCGGAACTGTCGAGGAGATGGTCGCAGTTGTCATCGTGAACGTTGAGATCAAGCTGTGGATTTCTTGGTGCAAATAGTCAAGGGAGCCATCGAAGCAACATGGTGTCAAGAGAAACCGCTTCACTGATGACTCGATTGCCACCAACGTGCTCGCGTGTGGAGTGATTCCGAGCCATCATACTCTGGGTGAGGAGAAGTTGGCTGATTTTGAAAATGCGGTGAAAAAAGATGTTCCTGGAAAATTATTCTAAACCCTATAGGCCTTCTCGTTCCCGAAATCCTTCTCTTTTTCATCGACAGGTGTGTTCGCAAATCGCGAACAAATCAAATAATATACTGATACCTACACTGATGATAGGGGTGTTCTTTGCTTGTATGCCAAGCTGACAGTACATGGGAATACTACTAGAGCCCGTTATTGGCTAGAGAGACTCATATCTGCGAGAAGCTGTAACGGCTAATGAATCGTTCTGGTGGGTTGATTCTTGGGTCGAAATCATCGCGGAAGCAGCATCATAATCAGACGCCTTGAGAAGCGAAGGGTGTTGGGAAGCTGGCCTCATCATTCCGGTCGTAACACTCTTGATTCTTGCCACCCACAAAAACAAACAAATTGACAACTAAAATCAGATAAACAAGCAACATTGCTAATCAAAGTAGAATTTTTTTAACGCACTCTACCGAAAAGCAAAGATGAGATTTCATTTGGGTTTGCATGACACCGGTGCTGAGCACCATAACAAAAAACTAAAACATAGCGACGACATGCTCGTCTTGATATTCTTGATAATGATACCTGTGATTGCAGCACTGGCTCAAGTGTCCATTTCTATGGAGGCTCTCTTTCGAGCCTTCCTTTGGATGCTTCTCGGAGGTATTCTCTTGGCGATCCTCTTTTTAGGTTACGTTGTCGTCAGCTGGCCGAAACCTCGCAAGGTTCAATCTATGCGTGCTGTGGCCTTCAAACCGGAACTCCTTCCTAAACTTCCTTTGGATGTCATCGTGATTGGATCGGGATCTGGTGGATCTACATGCAGCAATCTTCTGGCACAATCCGGACAGCGAGTACTGGTTCTAGAACAACACCCTACCGTAAGAATGGAAGCTTGCTGCGTAAATTCTAGACGGACAGCAAAATTATTTCAACTCACATTTGAGCCTATCTTTCCGCATTAGGTGACAGGTGGATGCACGCATTCGTTTCGAGAAAGGAATTGTGAATGGGACACAGGTATGCACACTTGGTGTCGATCTATCGCCTCGACGAATTGTTGGGACCTCAGATATTCTAATTTTTCTATTGTCTGATGTTTTATCATACTCGAAAAACTCCATAGGATTGCATTACACTTCCAAGGCCATGGGGCAGCCAACATCGAGGCCAGGTGCAATCATGGACTTCGCTAGCCGTGGTATTCAAGAGTGGACTGCCCTGGAAGATCCTTATGATGAAATTGTCTTTCCTTTTGATAAAGACACCAAGAAGGGACTTCCGAATCACCAGACCTATTCATTCGTCAGCGGCGCCCAGCTAACTGTGGATCAGATTGTAGACCGAATCGATCCGAAAAACGAGGAACTCCGCAAACGAGCCAAGGAATACATGGATATTTGCATGGACATTCATAGCGGCTTTGTAGCTTTGGGGGTTTCTCGAATCCTGCCCAGTTGGTTGCAATTTCTTGTTCAGGGTAGGGTCGATCGTTTGATGAAATATGCCTCACTGACCGTGCGAGATGTTCAGCATTTAGTTCTCAAGCTTGGTTATACCAAGGATCAACTGCTAAAATTGGATTTTAAGGATATCCCAAAGGCCCCAGAAGGGACAGAACCTGACACTTCTGTTCGTCGGCTAGCTGCTGTGCTTACGCACCCTATCGGTGATTACGCGGTTCAACCTAGAGAAGCAACCATGGCAGCACATGGAATGTACGTGGACTTCACTATTTTTGTTGTATTTGTTGCAAAATTGATCTTTTACGTGTAAAGCTCACACCTTTTTCAACCCAAACATCATTACTTTGTCAAATGTATTAAACAATCCAACCAGCACGATGGCCCATTACGTGGACGGAGCTTCTTATACAGTGGGGGCAACCCAAAAAATTTCTATTCGTCTCACAAGTGCGGTCCGTGCGTTCGGCGGAGAAGTATTTGTAGATGCCACCGTCCGTAGTATCATCATGGAGAATGGCAAAGCCGTGGGTGTGCGAGTCAGCAACACATCTGCTCTTACTGCGTGCCTCTCGGATGACGAAAGGGCAAAGGTCCTGGTCACCGAAATTCGAGCTAAGAAAATCGTTTGTGCGACGTCCATTTACAATCTTTACAACGAGTTGCTTCCTCAAGACCACCCGGTAGTGAAAGAATTCCAAACTCCTAGTGAAAGGACTGTCAAGCAGAGCAACGGGCATGTTTTTTTATTCTGTAAGCTCAAGGGAGACGCTGATGAGTTGGGTCTGCCAAAGCACAACTTGTGGTACTTCAACGGCTACGACATTGACAAGGCCTTTGACGAGTATTTTCAGAAACCTTGTCAAGTTCGGCCACCTACTGTATACATCGGATTTCCGTGCACGAAGGACAAGACCTGGAAGAAGCGCTTTCCCGGAACCAGTAATTGCATTTTGATTTCTGACGGACTGTACGAGGTAAGATTGTTTTGATTTTTTGTTCAGGCATGGCCGGTCAAATTGCAACATATTCGCTTCTAACATACAGTACTTCCTTCCTGCGCGATATAGTGGTTCGAACAGTGGAAAGACTCTACATCGAGACATCGTGACAAGGAATATGAAGCGTTCAAAGAGGAGCTTCGCATTCATTTGATGGACATTTTATTTGAAACCGTACCCCAGACAAAGGGAAAAGTTGAGTTTTATCATCTTGGAACTCCGCTTACTGAAATTACGTATTTGCATTCATTTAGAGCAGGAAGCTACGGAACCAAATGCGTGACGGAAATGTTCGCGCCTATCAACAGAAAATGGACAACTACACCCCACACGTCCATTCCCGGACTCTACATGGCTGGCTCGGACGCCTTCTTACCCTCAGTCGCAGGGGCAATGTACGGTGGATGTCTCGGAGCATGTGCAGCCTTGGGGCACACTGGAACTCTACGGCTTGCGTTTGCAATGTTGAACAATATGGCGAGTAGGCTGCGGGAAGACGACCCCAAACTCTCGTGGATTTCTTCCTTGAAATTGGCCATGGAAAAGTTTACCGAGTGATTATAACGCGGTATTGCGTCGGAGAATTTCAACTGGAACGAAATTAAAAGAGTGAATGATTCGCACTGTATGACCTGCACAAAAGCGTAATGCCCTTTTCAGACTTTTCAGCTATTAGCTATGGTAGTACTTGGAGTAGCATAGAAAGCAAAAGAAAACTATCGTTATGTTGTTTAATCCAGATGTGGTCAAAAGCGAGAATTTTCGGAGTCTTGAGGTTTGCCGTGCCCGTTTCTAGTTGGTTTGAATTGTCTACCTTGGCTGGTTACGGGAAACCCTTTGACACCTTACGGCAATGTGATTGCTAGATAGGGAGTAGCTATCACATACTCCAGTCTCTCGGGCATGCTTTTGTTTCAATTCAATTTGATCATCAATTATGGGATTCCCTGCTGTACTTCTACCCATTCTTCCGCTTCAGTCTCGACAAGTGAGCTGTGTACTATTTACATGTAAGAGTATTATGTACAGCAATGATTTACCAGACACCGAGTATGAAAAGAGCGAAACTATTGAGTCAGTCATTGCTTTGCTTTGCCAACTTAAAATAGACATATGCAGGCAAAGAGAGGACTGACTAAGAGAGCAAACGCAGGGGCCGGTTGTAAGTTACAATGCAAGGTACATTCTCTGGTTTGGCTTCTACGTGCTGTAGTTGTGATCCCCGTAAATTCGATACTCCAATTTTTCAAAGTGATATTTGCAACTATGAATTCAATGACGCGGCTGTTGCTGCGGCATAACTATCCACGCTTTCATCATAGCAGGAATCGCTTGAACACGTTGGTTGCTGCGCTTGAGCATCAGCTGTGGTACCTGCCTGATCAGTTTCGTCGCTGGCATCCTCTACAGTTGACTCATCAGGAAATTCGCTCTCGTTCTCCTCTACAATAAATGGCACAAACAGCCATTCTACAACCGCGCCAACGTTGGAACAGCGAGTCGCTACGATTTCTTCTCCTTGGAAATGATCCAACTTGAGAAATCCATCCGAACCAAATTCTTCATCATCGTATTCCTTAACAATAATTTCATCCTCGCCATTATGTGCATCATCTTCTACTTCGTAAAGGTGCTCTTCGTCCTTCTCGCCGCGCCCTAACACTCCCAAACAAAGGTAAGATTCTTGCGGTTCATCGTCGGGGCGCGATTCGTTGATACGATCCACAATATGCCGAGGGACATTTGTATGCATGCTTCCTTTCGGTGCTAACGTTCCGTTTCCGAACGAAACAAATTGGGGCCATCGTTTCACACAAGGAAATACTCTTACCTTGCCACCGGGTTCAATACCAGTCGAATGACCATCAAGACACCTTCCTTCTCGGATGCCATCTACTTGCGTGAGTATACAACGTGGACCGGTTGAACTATATTTTCCGGGTGTCGTTTTCATTTCCGCGGATGCTCTGTGTGCAGACAAAAGGGG
>Ga0100393_10003552_pt1 | contig 14628 bp, 13 predicted proteins | sample CryGeymeta201517_FD_81546 | JGI IMG/M metagenome (GOLD analysis project Ga0100393, IMG submission 81546) | Groundwater microbial communities from Crystal Geyser aquifers in Utah, USA - Crystal Geyser metaG 2015-17 | ecosystem: Environmental > Aquatic > Deep subsurface > Groundwater | place... | reverse complement strand
AGGTTATTTAGTATCCTCAACTATACTCGAGCAGCAGATAAGGGAAGGCGTTTCGAATAAGAAATCATGTGCGATTTCGCGCGCGTCCATTGACGGCAACATCATAACGGATCATCATAATTCTTAATCCAATCCAATAGCTAGACTACTAATTTGATTAGAAGTTACTCAAATGCCTCCTCAAAATTTCATTTTGACGAAAACCGTTTCCCATACGTAGTCCATCAAATTGAACCTTTTGATCCCAGCTCATGCCTCCCGCCTTTAGCTCGGCATCCCAGTCCTCGGCACGTTGGTATCCTCCCTTGCGCTGCTTGGATTGACTGGATTGACTGTCCTGTTCTTGATGGTGCTGGCTGACAAGAGTAGAATTAGAAAAAGAGCTGCCTATGGCTTCGTCTGAGCCAGCACTTCGAACATGGAGTTTCTGACCAGAGGAAGATCTCCACGAGTTTGTCTGACTTCGCCGCAAAAAGGTGGCTGAAGTAGTGGCAGATGATGGCCGCCGATGGACAGTCGGAGTCACAAACGCCGCATATGGGAATTTTCCAAACGAAAAGCCCTCAGCCGATGCCAGAATCAAGACAACGAAAAGCGCAAAATTATAAAACATGTTGATGTGAGTTTTGGGTGGCGTGGTCGAAGATAGCAAAGTTAAGTTTGCAAGATCCGACGTGATGGGAATTATGAACGCAGAAGGCGTCGATTTGGTAACAAGTGTTCGTTTTCTACTGGCCGCATTCTCTAGCTAGCTAGCTAGAGTACTGTAGAGAGCAAAGAAGAAGAAGATGAAAGAAATACTGTAATTTCAATCGTGCCATGACGATGTCTCTCCAGCTGCTTGCAGCCGCACCAACAAACTCATGACCTCAAGCAAAGTAAAGTTCAGTTGGTGTAGCTCTACATATTTAGATTAGCCACTACTAGCAGTAGACTCTAGTAGTAGAGCTTAGCAGCTAGAGTAGCTCCAGCATAGTAGTAGTACTACTGTAGCCACTCTACTACTCGTAGATAGTACTCGGAGTAGCTAGCTAGTAGTGCATACTAGCTAGTACAGTAGTAAATAGTAGAGTAGTAGCTATGAGTAGCTACCAGGTAGCTATTAGAGTATTAGTAGCAGCTGTATTAGGTGCTCAAGTAAGAGTGTGTTAGTGCTCATGATATTATGATAATATTTATTATTATCGTAGCAAGCGCACGAATCCTCGTGTCTCTACCTAGCCGACGAGTCAGCAAGTTGCTTTGATTCCTGCAGGAAAGATAGAAGTGGATGATTACGCGCAAGAGTAGGCAGTAAAAAAGAAAGCCAGTGATAACAGCCGTAGTCTAGCTAGTAGCTTTGCATGGCCAGCTTCGTTTGTTTCTCTTTAAATTTTTGCAGATTCTGCTCAAGCAAGCAAACTAAACTATGTGTATGAATATATGAATACATGAATCAATGATACTTCATAGCCAAGCGGTAAGAAAAAAGGGATGAACAAATCTAGTCTTTAAACTGACAACGAAAATACTTTTCGATGTCTGTCTTTTGAAAAACCACTGTGCTTTGGTCAACTTTTTCTGTGGCAATGTATTCATCTTGATACAAGCAGCAGCTTGGTTCAATCAAAGAAAGGACAAAAGTCTGCATTGTATATTATCATACTCGACATGCAGGCAACAACAACAAAAAACAAACACAGATCAAGCAGAATAATATATATGCACGTTTATAGTGTATCAAGTTTATGACAGGACCCAAAAGGTCTGTAGTCAAGTCAGTCATCCGTTGTACCATTTCCGTCTTCCTAATTCAACTACCTGCAGAACATGCACACTCAATTTTTGATGCTCCATTGTGTCAAACCAACCGCAGTGCAAAAATGTTTCATCCATTTATTATAAAACAGAAGTATGCACAATAACAGAGAAATTTTTGCACAGCTGGGGACACAGACAGATACAGACAAGAACTGGCAGCAAGTAAAGCAGGTAGTCGTCAAAGGGACAGGCGGGAACAGTCCGCAGGTTAAGTTGTTCTCCACTCGCCCAAAGTTCGTTTTATCATCATTCATCATTTTCAGTAACAAGAATACTGTCATGTCTTATCAGAACAACAGCATTCAATTTCAGCAGCAGCAATAGCATAATACAGCCAAATCAATAAATAAATAATACCTGTAAAATGCTCGTGCCGGCGCAGGGATATAATATTTAGCAGCACTTTTTTTGCTGGGGAGCAGCTTGTCCGGGCTTGAGGTTGAGTCCTTTGCCGGGTGCAGGTCCTCCCAGTCCATCGGCTACAAGTCGGTTTTTCACGGCTCGCCCAATCCCAATGAACGATTCTTCGACATTTGTATTATTCTTGGCGGAGCACTCCCAAAAGTCAATGCCGAATTCCTTCGCCAGCTTCTCTCCTTCCTCCGTAGAGACGACCTTTTCGTCTACCATGTCTGCCTTGTTTCCCACCAAAATCTTGTTAACGTGGACGTCGGCATGTTGCTGGATCTGTGAGACCCAATTGCGAATGGACTCGAAGGAGCGGCGGTCGGTCACGTCGTAGACCAGGAGGATGCCCTGGGCACCGCGGAAGTACGACGTAGTAATGGTTCGAAAGCGCTCTTGTCCGGCGGTGTCCCAGATTTGAAGCTTAATGCGAGTATCATCAATGTCGACGTTCTTAATCTTGAAATCGATACCAATTGTCGTGATAAAGGTGGGACTAAAACTGTCGTTGGCATAACGCAGGAGCAAACAGGTCTTTCCAACACCAGAGTCACCAATCATTAGCAGCTTGATCTGCATATCGTACGGGGCGCTTCCTTGACTCATATTGTTTAATAGTCGTGTATGTTTGCGTGGGTGTTCCTGAACTTGATGTATGTTAATTTGGAGTGAAGTTAAGATGCTGCTAGAGTTGGTGGAGTCAAACTACTGTATTACCCAACAACAATAATAATAAAAATTACGAGTAATAATATTCATGCTGCAGCGAATCCAGACTCCTCATAAGAACACAAGGCCAGGCCTCTTTCCGGCAAGTAGTAGTGGTAGGAAGCTGGTTCTGGTTTATCCGTTATACTGCTGCTGCCGTGGTCGCCTACTACTGTAGTACACGGCTTTAGTAGGTACTCTGAAGTGCTGGCTTGCGCAGCCGTGAGCGTTGAATGAGGTAACTTTTCGAACACGTAAATAAATACAATTATTATTTAATAATATTTATCAAATTTGTGAAGTAAGATAATAAATCTGGCAAATATTATAAATATTATCGAAAATACCCCCTTTTGGTCATGGGTCATTATTCTGAACTCTAAGTTTCGGAATTGATGATCTTGTTATTATTATTATTACGGAGTAGAGTCTTATAGTAGTACTGTACAAGCAGTAGTAGTAGTAGTACTAGTCTACTGCACTAAAATTCTTAACTGGAATACTGCTACTTTTTTTGAACGTACATGCCACAGCTCAGCGCATTGACTTCTTCTATAGACTTCAGCGTTACAGTAGTGAAGTTTTTGTCCAGAAACAAAAAAAAAGTGACATGAACAAATCATCGTCTAATCACAGCAGTCGCGATGACAGTGCGAATCTGCAACCAGATCGAAAGCAACAGGCTCGAGAACGAAGGAGACGAGAGCGAGAAGGCGTCATCAGCAGTCCGAGGCTTGAAGATGGCGGCGAACAAAGTGAGGACAACTTACTTCATCAGAGTAACGTGGATCTTCGACGGCATGATCGCGAATTTCAAAGACGAAAACGACGAGAAGCTGATCGTTTGAAGCGTCGGGTCAGACGAAGCAGCAGTCGTGAACAAGGTGATACAACAATGACTTCTTGGACGCGTGGAGGCGCCGGTCCTAGCACTTCGCGGAGAAAGGATGGGATTGATGATCATGATGATGATCTCTTGGCGAACAATCGCGATGCGAGTAATGCACGCAGCTCGCATAGCACTTGTCACAGCAGTAACAAACGAGGGTCCAAAATTGCTGCCATTGTCTCGGGGCATGATATCGATGACGTGATTGCTCAATTTCGAAATCATTTTGACGTGCACATGGCAACCCTGTTGGAACTCAAAAACAGTATCAACACAACCGAAAAAGAAATGAGCATCAATATAGAACGAGAAACAGAATTTCAACAAGTCCGAGCCTGGTATAGTGAATTGGCCGAAAAGCATACCAAATTGCAAAAGGAACACCAAGATTTGCAAGCCGAACATGTGGCGCTACAACAGAAATATCTCAACTTGAAAGGTGCCGATTCGGATCCCAACTTTCAAAAATTTGCTTTAACACAGCAGATTGTTGCACCGGAACGAATTGCGGGTATTGGAAATTCCAACAACTTTGTTCAAGATGGAGGAAAAGCGGAGAAGAAGAAGAAAAAGGAGAAAAGAGACAAATCAGTGGGATCTATTGTTTGGAGTCGAGCTGCTTAAGTGTAAGTAATCGATTGCTATATCTGTGCTTTAAACTGGCAAGAAAACTGTCAATTCATATTTTGTTTTTGCTCAAAACACTATTTATTTTGTTCTAGTACCAAAGGTCTGAAGGCACATCAGCACCTACAAGAAGAAGAAGAAGAAGAATGATAATTTTTGTCAATATTTTAGCACCTGCTTACTACGTATTGAATGCATTCTTCTTCGCTTGCATGAAATTGTACCTATCTTATGCTTCCTGGTGTGTGGCAAATGATGTAAAACATCTCTCCCTAAAAAAAAATAGACAACTCATGATGCAAAGAATTGACACGCACTAATCCCCCTTGCTGGATCACTCTCGCGCTTGGAATGGATGTGAAAGAGATATAAAATTCAAATAAGAAGAGCAGCATTTTCCCGGCAAATGATTTAAATACACACAGCAAGCTCCTGCAGCTATACCACTTCGGAGAATTAATACAGTAATTTATTGCAATAAAAATTAAGATTTGTTGAATGAAATAAATAGCACGGGGAACATTATTTTTATCACAGCAGGATTAAGGTTAGATCTCATTATTTTTGCGGAAGCTCTCAATTCAAAAATAGATTCTGATTTCCCGGCAGACGGGTGTCATCAAAGGTCGACTCTTTTGCGAAGCAAGCAAAAGTAATCGTCCATAAAACAATAGTTTTGGTAAGTTATGTTTCATCTAAAAGGTTTCTTGTTGATTGTCCCTTCTAAAATGGAAATGGGCCTCGTTTTCGTGCCTCGTTCCCACTCCGTCGGGATAATTTACGACGTCGCGGTTAGAGCAATAAAAAAGAACGACGAAACCCACGACGTGATGCACGAGATTCCCTCCTCCTCTTCCGGAGTAATATTGCAAAACTTTCTCAAAACACACTCATCTTTATTATTATTTTTACTCGTTTTTGCCGGAACGACACAGAATCATATTCCGATCGTCAGTAACTCGCCATGTCGTACAAACAAGGAGTCTACGAAGCCATCAGCAACTTGGATAGCCGTTCCGGCGCTTCCATGATTGCCATTAAGAAGGCCATGCAAGAGAAGCTACCAAAGGTAAGATTTTAGGGTTTTCAAATGGATTCGCAAAAAAATTGCAATATCTAACGCCCTTCTTTTGTTTTGTTTTTGTCATAATTATGTTCAGGAGAAGAAATGGCAGAATGGTGAGTGTTAAAATACATATACTCTACTTTAGACTTTAGACTTTAGATCGTTGTTCATGTACCATGTACGGCAAGACGGTGTTTCTGACTAAAAAATTCACATTTTTGCTGTACAGCTACTTTTCTTAAGGTTTTGAAACACGCCGTCGAGACAGGTGATCTCGTTCAGACCAAGGGCACATACAAACTATCAGCAGAATTCAAAGCGAAGGTTGTCAAAAAGGCCAAGACCGCCGCAAAGAAGGAAACGGACGCGAGCAAGCCTAAAAAAAACCCTCAAACGAAGGAAAAGAAAGATTCTACTAATAAGCCTAAGAAAGCTTCTCAAACAAAGGAGAAGAAAGATTCTACTGCAAAGCCCAAGAAGGCAACTACACCCAAGAAGGCAACTACACCCAAGAAGGCAACTACACCCAAGCCCAAGAAAGAAGCGAAGGCAGCCACGAAACCCACAAAAGAGAAGCCTGCTGCTGAAGGAACCGATCAGACTGCTGTTCCCACTGCTACTGCCACGGAAGGAAAAGCCACTATCAAGACTTCTGTCGCTGCTAAGCCAAAGAAAGAAAAGGCTGTAGGCAAGGCAAAAGACGCCAAACCAAAGAAGGCTCCCAAGCCAAAGAAAGAAAAGGCGGCTGCAAAGACGGTGGTAGCCAAGAAGACTACTCCCAAGAAGGTTGCAACCAAAAAGACTACCCTCAAGAAAGCTGAAGCCAAGAAATCTGCTCCTGCCAAGGCTTCCAAGAAGAAGATAGCGGCAGAGAAGGAAAAGAAGACAGATGCCGCTGAGAATGCCAGTGCAGTTGAGGAGAATGAGGTCGTCGAGAAAGAGCCCGCTGTCGAACAACCTGAGAAAGAAGACAAGCCAGCTGACAAGCCCACAGTCGAGGAAAATGTAAGACAATGCTAGATTTACACTCACTGTTGCACTACTCATATCTCAACGAAAAGCTCACTTTCCCTCTCTTGCCAACTTGTCAAATGCAACAGCCTATTGCCAAGGCAGAGTAACTGCATCATCCGGGCAAGCATGTTCCATTCTGTATACTATCGATCAATGTTTTATTCTATTAGGTTATGATTTGTTTTCGCAATTGGGTGGGAAGCTGTCACGTTGTATCAGAGCAATATATCGTGTTTGATAAATCATAACTCTACTTCTATTTCTCCCAGCTTTCTTCACACATGCATTCATAGCACGGGTTTGCTGTCTGTCTACCACCTCTCTTTCAAGCATTCCACGTAAAGCTCATCTGGAGAGAATACCTAATTTGAAAATGGAGAACAGTTTGTATTGCGCTGCCAGAGTGTCACTTACCTCCACAATCTTGTCGTAGCTAGACTACTAGCTAGCTGCCCTTTTACGCTTAGCTGGTAGACTACTATTAAAGTACATGTAAGTACCACAGCCAGAAGTCGACTACTACTACTGTACCTACTGTACGCAATGCAACAACTTTATTACTACTACTACTAGACCCTACTAGTAGTAGTAGTAGCTACTCGGAGTAGTAACTGGTACGGTAACTGGTACGAGTAGTTACCAGGTAGGCTGACTGGCGAATGAGCGTGCATCCATCAATTTCACCCACGACTGACCGAATCTTCTTATTTTCTTCAGCGGAACTTTTGACGCGTGCAAAAATACTCGTGTAAATCGAGTCCAGTACAAACTTCAAACGAAGGAATGTATGACAACATCATAGCATCAGGTCTTCTCTCTTTTTTTGATGTACTAGTACACATCGCAAAACAAAGAAGTGACAGGCTAAAAGCACCCCCCCCCCCCCCCCCCCCCACACCTAAAAAAAAAAAACCGCCCACAAAACCCCTCCACAACATAACCCAAAAAAACAAAATCACAAAAAAAAAAAGTGAAAGAGAAAAAGCCCCCCCCCCCCCCCTTCATCCACTAAGTTAAGAATGGTATCGGCAATCATTCCCGACGAAATTCGACCCGCAAAACACAAAGGAATAATTTGTGATGAGTGCGGGGCGATGCCAATCGTAGGTATTCGCTACGTTGCAACTCACCTTTACGAATACGACGTTTGCGGTAACTGCCTCCAGGAAAATCACGAAGACGACCAGGATAGATTTGTTGCCTTTGATCAACCGATGGGACCCTCCGCGAGAGACATGTGTCTGGTACCAGATACAAAAGTTACAGCCTTTCTTGCTCGTGTTGCAGCTAGCAAGTTAGAAGACAACATTGAAAGCAGATGTCTTTGCTTCAGCCCAATACAAAGGCAAAATGATATTCACGATCATGTAGCTGGCGAGGCACTTAAGTCTGCACTGAAAAAGCACACAAAAGTCGATATTGTGCATGCTCATATGTGCCATTCAGATGCGGCTCGCCCTGCCATTATTGATCTGTTGGATGGAATCGCGTCCAATTCTTCTGTCAAGCGAGTCTTCTTGCACATTTCCCAGGCGAATCAAGAGGATCTGGCTCTTGCCGAAGCTCTGTGTGGTATGATACGAGAAAGTCAATCACTTGAATGCCTTTTAATCAACAGAACTTGCAACCAACAATACAGGACGGCGATGGAATTACCAAGGGAGAACCACGACTTGTTTGCCAGAAAAATCTTTGATGGGCTTAGAGGTAATACCAGGCTCAAGATTTTCAGATTGAGAAGTTATACGGTGCTTTCGAAGACAACCAAAAACCATCTGCTTGATATCATTCAGAATGACAACCAGACGATTAAACGGGTTTATGCTGACTTCGATACAGCAGGGGAAAAGGTCGACACGCGACAATTGGATCTGCTGCTGGCCTGCAATCGAAAAAAATGGGTCGATCGCGTGGCCGAAATACAGAAAGGCAAACGACAAAGGCTCGAAGTGCTGCAAGAAGCTCTCAGTGCAGGAGGCAGCGAGCTCGAGCCAGTCTCGACGGCGTTCCATCTATTGAAGACCTCTCCTGATCTATTTAAATGTTAGTTAGCTCCTGTAGAGTACTATGGTATTCAGATTTTGTTGACACAGAAAAAGAAAGTGAAAAGATACTAGACCATTCCAATACATAATTCATGAAAGCGACAATATACTTGAAAAACTACGGCATTTTTTGAATGCTTGCCTCTCACTTACGTAAACGTTATCGTTATTGGCATCCTAAATTAGCTGAGAATTAAAAGGTTGATTTCATTTGAATTGTTGCAGCATGTACATTCCTGCAACCAACAGTTATCTAGCAGTGTAGGCCCTTTATCCATCGATCACTTCTTGTACCACCTTTTTTCTTTCGCCAGTATCTTCTTATTAGCGGACCCAACGCTCCGGGTGATTCCTCTTCCAACACAGCGTTTTCCCCGAACGTATTCTCGATACCATCCAACCTACAAACAGGAGTAAATACACAAAAAACAAACTCTTCCTGTTATAAACCACGTAGACCTCGTTGCCTCCGACGACGACGACCACCACCCTCGTTCGCGGATAGTCGCGAACAGTCTTTGGCTTGTGCTGCAGATCCTCCGAGTCCTGATTCTTGAGACAAGGAACCACATTTGGCTGTTGTCTGTTCTTTTCGTTCCGGCAAGGCGACTGTGGAAGGTTCTGAAGGAGTAGTATCGGCTGGTGCTGGAGCTGGAGCCTCAGTGGCAGCATTATCAGCACCACTTGATCTCGAACAAAATGAATCTTCCGTATCTCCTTCTGCAGTCTTCATGCACGGAGCATCGATGGTGGGACCCCAATTCAAGGGAAATCCTGCCGCCGACCACTGATTCAATCCCATTCCATTGTAAAGAGGTCCCGTAAAGCCGGCCTTGGTATTCAAAAGCCGCAGGGCTCGAGTAGCACGAGCCCCCGAACGACAATATACAATAAGGGGACAATTGCGGCACCTTAGAATACCCAAATCTTCCAATGTCGCATCCATCTGTTCCATGGGTGTCTCGTCCAAGATCGTTGCCAAATTCGCCACAAGTGTAGCATTTTCGACGTGTCCTCCCGTCCATTCCATATCGGTTCGGACATCTATCACCAGATCGACTTGTCCTGTAGTGGTTAGAGTATAAAATTCATCGATAGAAATCGAAACAATCTCACCCTGTACCGCGATGAAGAACACCAGGAAAAAGACGACTGCTTTGGTAGCGACCATCGAGAAGTGATGCGAATTCATAATGATGATTCAACTTATATATAGTAGCTAGAACTGAAAGCAAAAGGAGTGGTTCAGAGAGAGAGAGAAGCTGTAACTTTCGAAATAATGATATTGGCAGCTTTTGGCGTAAGGAAAGGCAAAATTGAGCTGGTACGGTCGGTGGTCGGTGGTCGGTGCTTTCTACCGGTACTTACAGTATTATTATTTTAGCCACGAAAACCCTGGAAAAGTTACTACTTTTACAGTCATCATTCCAGTACAGTAGTACAGTACCTTCATTTCTTCGCGGAATCTTGAATTTGGGTTGCTGGGTTTTGTAGAACATACACTCATTCATTCAGTCAAGCGGGATTTGAAAGCAATGAAGCGTTCATTTTTTCGCTAAAAGGAAAAAAAGAGTCGGCCGGGATCTCATGTCCATCACAAAACTGCCTCCTCTACGCTCTGATGTCACCAAACTAGCACGCGCACAGTACTAGTCTAGTAGTCTAGCGCTTGACTTAATCGTCTACGACTCGTACTACCGATTGTATCCTCACATTCAATCATAATACTAATTTTGATTATATTATAACAAAGCCAGCACAACAACAAATATCAGAATAAATGAATTGAAGAAGGAGGTGTTACATAAAAAAGAAGTTGTACGCCATGCCGCTGCAAAATTCTGAGCATCGGAAAATACTGCTACTATTATTTCTGCTCCTGGCAGCAGCGACTAATCGTTTCCTCTTGCTCGGACATGTTCCATTCGATAAATACAAAAGCATAATGTTGATTCGTCGAACTTTACAACCAGATGTAAAACATGTAACGGGAACAGAGGATTCAGTAGCTTTTTTCCAACAAAGAAATATAGTAGAGACAGAACCATTCGCTCTCCAACCATTGGTATCCAAATTGCAATCCCGACGTTCCACTAAAAATAGTACTGCTATCCAACCCAACCGCCACCCCCAGGTGATTCAACCACGAGCATATCCTAGCAAATTTTCATTAAATACATTCCCGTGCAATTTGGAACCTCCCAACGTCGAATGGTGGAAGGTAGGAAAAGAGAGCAGCAGTCCAATCGAGGAAGGATTTTTCTTTCTCAAAACACACAAGACGGGATCTTCAACAGGTGCAGGAATACATCTTCGGATTGCTCGGAATGTGGCTCAACAACGACTTTTATCTGGGAATCATACGATCATACGTAGCAATAACACTACCGAAAAGCAGCATCATGTTCCCATGTGCATTAGTCGGTTCGATCATGGCACGGCCCAGAACATGAACTATGGTTCCCGCAATAGGAACAAGTCGTTTCTCTGGACGATTTTACGAGATCCGACGGAACGAGCAATCAGTCAATTCTTTCACTTTGAAGTTTCACGTCGTTCGATAGAACCAACCGATGAGAATTTTAGAGACTTTCTCCTCTCCAAACGAGCACGGACCAATAGATATTACCTGCGAATGCTCTCTTTGACAAATGAAACAACAACATCGCCAACACAGAAAAACCAAACCAAGTATACTAGGGTACATCGTCAAGTACAAGAGATCTTGGATGGTTACGACTTTATTGCCATTACCGAGCGTATGGACGAATCTGCCGTGGCATTGCAATTGCTCTTGGGGTTGTCGACCTCGGATATATTGTACCTCGATGCTAAAAGTAGCACTCCAACAGACAAGAGCACTGGCTTTGATGCCGGCGGGTACAAGGGCAAATGTACACGTTTGCAGCCGAAAATTATCACCAAGGGGATGCGACAATTTCTGAGAGAATCTCCGGAATGGAGAGCTCGTGTCGAATGGGACAAGCAACTGTACCGAGCTGCCAACCAAAGTCTCGACATGACCATCAATGCCTTGGGGAAGCAGAAATTTCAACAAGAACTTGAACGATTTCGGCATACCAGAGCTATTGCCCAACATCAGTGCGTACCTATCACCAAATTTCCGTGTTCGGAAGCTCGGAATGGTAAGTCGCCCTTGCGTCACAATCAGACGGATTGTCTCTGGAAAGATTCCGGGTGTGGTAGTGACTGTCTCGATGGCATCGCAGAGTCTATTACTTTTGGAGATAAGAAATTAGGAGCTACAGAAACTGCTGCAAAATGATCATCGTACAAACGATTGCGCCAGCTTCGCTCCAGCGGCCATTAAGAGTATTCTTTCTATTCCTTGACATCGGCGTGTACAGTCAATATGCCGTCAAGCAGGCTGTTGATCACTATGTTCCAGTCAGACAAGCCAATGCATCGGTACATGACTCTTCTCTTTCGCAAAGGACACTTTTGGCTACAACAGGTTGCTTGAAACTTCAAAGGCGTCTTACGCTGGTAGCGATGGATGCAGAGCCTTACGCTGGCGGCGATGGATGACTATTATTTCTGTGTACGCCCTCCTTCATTTGTTTGGGAGATCGACGAAAGTTTGTTTCCGTCGCCAGGAGTACTTTGATATGTATCGATTTGCCTCCGACTTCTACCTTTTTAACAGTATTGAGCAGCCTACCTTTTCTGCCGCAGGAGATACACAGGATGCCTTGAAGAGCTGTAAGTTGTTCATAATCCCATTGGTATCCTCCTCAGAAAAAAAGACTGCAGATTTTGGCTTGGTGGGCATTATGATTTCAGCAGTTGATCGACGACGTCGTGGGCTTGTGCGAATTCCTTTTCCTGCGAATGTATGCAAACAGGCCCTTGTTGTTCATGGCCGAAATAATGATAATGCGACTGAAATTGAATCGGAGGGTCAATTAAATCCCGAGGTAGACTAGTTTACGCCTTCAAGAATTTTTTTAATCGCATCTTTTCTTGTCACAACACTCTCTCGCAGTTGTGGCTGAAAAGAAAAGAAAATGATGTAATAATATTTGAAACCCACTTTCCATTTTTATACTGTACGACGTCATGAACAAAATATCGCCCTACTAGATTGATTTTTTTAGGAAAAACTTATGCAAATTGGTGAGGATTAACTACTACTACTCGATGTCGAGTCCTAGACCTAATACTACTAGTATCTAGCAACCTGCCAAAGCACTACAGTACCATCTAGCTAGTACACGAGAGTGGGCTGTCGTGCCCGGATAAGGTGACAAGCCAAGTCCGTGTGGGGTAAATTGCGGCTACCTGCTAAAGGTTGGGAAGTGTCAAAACAGCGATCCAAGTCCGTGTGGGGTAAATTGCGGCTACCTGCTAAAGGTTGGGAAGTGTCAAAACAGCGATTAAAAGAGTGCAGAGTCAAGTTCGAATCTGTCAATTTGATTGGTATTTTTTGTGGAGGTGGACTTGCATACAGTAGTACAGTAGTTTTTACGAATCTACTACTAGTAGTAGCTTGTAGTCTACTACTCGGAGTAGTAATCTTCTCCAAGAAGAACATTAAAAAATTTCGAACAATTCTCCAAATTCAACACAAAAGCCATTCTGGTCCCTCATTTGATCTTGCGATTGGAACTATGAGAGGTCTTAATTCTAAATTTTCCTGGAACGGCTGTGGTAGTCGGAGTTTCGAAGAGAGCGGGACCAAAAATCAGTCCGGAAGAGGTTCCAATTACATTATTTTTATCAATCTTTTGACATCACTCCCAGCCCCCAACTCCCAACTCTCAACACATTTCCATTTCCATTTATTTGTAATACATCACGAAAGCTAAACAAAAGCTTAATTTCAATTTCGACAATTCCCATTATGGCCAACGCACAGATTCAACAAAACTTTGAGAAATTTCTCAAGGAACATTCCAATAATTCCACTCAAACTTACGAAAATTGGATAGCAGAAATTCATCCCGAGATGGCCAAAGAAGATTTGCTTGGAGGCATGGGCGATGCCATTATCGATTCCAAATTTTACCAGACCGACAATCCGTACTTGCAATTTTGGAATGAGCACTTAGACGAGAAACGAAGTCCTGTCAAGGTTTCAGAACAACCGGATGGGAACGAAAGCGATGGATCCGCGCAGGCAGTGACAAATACCTTAGATTTGTTATCAGACGAGGAAGGCTCGCCCACAAGTGCTCCTAGACGGACGGTAGATATTACACCCGGGGAAGACTTAATGAAATTTGATTAAGATGCTCATCAATATTCACAGTAGATTTCAGAGCTACCTGGTTATTTTTTGACATACCTACTAGATGGGTTCGTTTTGTTTGGAGAACCCACAGAGATGCATTCAATTTTCCCAACACAACTTGAATTCACACCGCTCGAGAATCGCTATTAAAACAAATTTAGGTCACTAATCCGTCTTCACCTAGCAGAAGTTTCCCTTGCGATCAATAACTTTACAAATTCGGAGTACAAGAAACAAAAAAGAACGGGGAATATGAATTGCCACTTTCCGTTTTATTTTAGTTCACAAACACTAAGAGCTCTCAGAGAGCTGTTGGCTCCGACATTAGAGCGCCTCCCTCCAAGTCATCAATCTTCATAGAAGCCTCTGAAACGCATGCCTGCTGCTGATTGGCAATAGCGTTGGCATTACTGCCAGCAATGTTCTGGTTCCTATCTAGACCGGTACGATAACATTGAGGTTTTTTGATTACCAAGGTCACTCCCATATTGATCAAAATATCCGCCTTCTCTTGGGGTAATTTTCCCTTGCGAAATTGGTGACGCTGACTGGCCAACCATCTACCAAGATCCTTGTGCTGATCGTGCATCATAATGCGACAATCGGTGTGGCCATTCAGCTTCTTGAATAAATGGAGCTGCTCCAAACGTTCGTGCCATCCAATGTACTGTCCCCTCTTCCGTGCGGGTTTGATTGTTGGTGGAACAGGTGCGGATCCTGTCATCCGAGCCTGTTCCACGTCACTCTGTTCTTTGCATTGGTCGCGGTACACACGTTGAGCGTGCAGGACATCGCAAAGGTGCATACTACTTGGCGTATT
>Ga0100393_10003526_pt1 | contig 14679 bp, 11 predicted proteins | sample CryGeymeta201517_FD_81546 | JGI IMG/M metagenome (GOLD analysis project Ga0100393, IMG submission 81546) | Groundwater microbial communities from Crystal Geyser aquifers in Utah, USA - Crystal Geyser metaG 2015-17 | ecosystem: Environmental > Aquatic > Deep subsurface > Groundwater | place... | reverse complement strand
CATCTTGGACTGTGCACGAAGGCATGGCTGTCGTAGAATTTATCAAGTCAGTACAATCGACGTCTTCGACCCATTTTGTCACAGAAGACGATGAGTCATATTGAACGGACACTGTGTATGTAAGAGGCAAGACGGTATAAAGTTGCCAATTGCTTTCTTGGTAGCGCATTTCCTTTACAGTCGAACGATGCTTCGTTTGTAATCCGACGTGCACTCTATTTACACCTCGTAAATCGATTGCCGTGGTACGTGCCAAAGGACCTGTCGAACAATTACCCGACGTACAGTTGATGGCCTCCATAGAAAAAACTCCGGCATTGTCTGCTATATCGACGTTCATAACTTCTGGTGGTACTGCCAAGAATACGGGTGATTGGTTCTCATCTTCGGCAATAGTAATAGTCTCTTGAATATCTTGATTGAAATCAAAATAGCTGTTCATTGGTTCGTCTTCTTGATTTATAATATTGGCACTTCCAGGCAGCGTCCCAGCCGTCACCGTCACTTTCAGTTTGGTATCAGGTGCAAAGCCCGTCGCGTCGACTAACAAAAGAGCATTCAACTCGCTGGTCATTGTCATAGGAGAAGATGGTGTCGTAGGATATGAAGGTTTATCCTCGTCGTAAGGATTCTTCTCACCACCTTCACTTGACTCGCCACCAGACGATACCACAATGACCACTATCGCCAAGGCCACACATCCGACCGCTCCTAGTGAAGAATAGAGCCCACGGCGGTACCGTGGTCTCTCGTTTGTTGGACTGTTCGCGGAAGAAGGAGTGGCAGAAGGAAAAGTCGCAGGTGCAGCAGTTCCGTGAGGAGGATACCTGTTAGTTCTAGATTGCGATTGTTGCGATTGCTTGAGACGCTCAACTTCGCGTTTCAAATGCTCCAGTTCATCTTGCACCTGCTGCTGCGTGTGATTGTCATCGCGTGCAGCATCTGGAACCGGAGTCGCATCAGCAACCACTACCACGTCCTTGTTTTTGTCATGGCGTTCGTCAAAGTCCAAGATTTCAGCGGGAGTTGTCATAATAATATTGGTATTGATGAAATAGAGTAATGTAACGACAAAGAAACTAACTAGCTAGCTAGCTAGATGATGATATATCCTAAAACAGATCAAACAGGGTAAGAAATGAGACACAATCGTATGGGTTCGGCAATACAGATGATAATAATATTATGTAAAACGTAAATCGAGTCGGGAAAAGAAAAGCCAAAAGATATAGGATTCGTCCCGAATTCGGAGCAATCCAGATTTATCTATTCCCAGTTTTACAATACTAGCTAGTAGCTACTGTAGTAGAATACAGTGGTGCTAGTACAGTAGTACGAAGAGTAATAGACTAGTACTCGAGTATTTGGCACTCCTCTGCTTGGCTGGAGTATCATCTGCGTACCAGGTACGTACTACTGAATCTATCTACTCGACTCGGGACGCAGGAAAAGTCAAGTCACGAACTCGAATCCCGCCGGAACCGGATGAAAAAACTATGCAATAAATTAAAATAATACGATACGATCGACTAAAATAAATTAATAATCAATCAGCCACAATGTAATATTATTTTTTGACTTTTCTATAAAGTTGTGTGTGTGCGGTGTGGTAATCTGGTGGCGCATAGAAAGTGGTGTCCTTTTTTGTAGTACTAACTGGTAGTACGTACTGTAGCTCTTATCACAGCAGAGAGAGAGAGCGAGAGACGAGACGAGAGATTCCTCTGTTGCTGCGTGTGATGATACAAGATCATGGCCACTACCACTACCAATGATAGTATCGAAACAGTTCAAAACTTGCTCTGCCAAGGAGCTGGTATAAAACCATCCGAACGTTGGATACGTAGCTACCGACAATACAATCACCAGCGACAGCAACAGCAGCAACAACAACAACAAGAGCCTTCCAGTGGTAGTCCTCCAGAAGTGGACGATATGCTGCAGCAAATTTTGCACCACGATTTGAGAAATGTTGTTCGAGAAGTCGATCCTCGTCAACCGTTGGCCTCCTCCTCGTCCTTGTCTCGTTCGACGGACCATCCGTATAGTCATTTATTACCGGCACAATGTTTATGGCGACAAGTTGTGCAATCGCAACAACAAATCCAGGCTGTCGATCATACGGGTCAATCCAACGAACATGATGATGATGATGATGATGATACGACGACACACAAGACGACTCTTCCAGAATCCTTTCGACTTATGGTACAACTGGAGGAAGTGGTGGATGTCTCTCGGAATGCTGAAACGAGACTCGGAGGATCATTCACAAGTGATAATAATAATAACAACAACAACAACAACAACAACAATTTTCATAATAACAACAGCAATCAACAACGATGCTTGAAATTGTGTCTTTCGGATGGATATTACGACGGGGGAAGTTCTCATCCGCCAGGGATAACTACAACTACAAATGGAATTCATTCTTCGCAACAACAGTCAACAACAACAACAGCAACAACAGCATTATTATTATTATTTGCATTGGAAGTTTCTCCGATACCAAATCTTTCCGTGTCATCATTGGCTGGTTCGAAATTGGTACTGAATGGACCACTGGATATTCGGTACGGCGTTGCCATGTTACACGAGGGAAATACACTGGTACTAGGAGGAAGCGTAGATTCTTTGGTGGACATCCAACGCAAAGCCTTGGTAGATGCCAGAAAGGAAGCAGGTGTTGGCGTCGATCCGACTGTTCGAGCATTGATATGGAATCCAGATACGGGTGAAGATCAAGGTATGGTGTTACCAGTGTTTTTTTCTTTCTTCTTCTTTCTTCTATGTTTAATGCTGTTGCAAAAAACAAAACAAAATAGTAATTTCTTGTTCCCCTTGTTTTCCATTGCCAATGCTCACGATCATTTTCTATTCTTCTGCAACAACTGTTAGAAGAAGACGAAGGAGAACAGGGAAGTTCCGATGTGGTCGTCGCACCACCCGCCAGAACGGAGTTATTACCAATTTCAACGACTGCTGCTGCTGCTGCTGTCGCCGAAACTGCTGTTGGTTCGGCAGTTGACGACTGGACGCAACAGCAACAACACCAAAATCATTGGCAACCGCCACTACAATTACAACAACCACAACCACAACCGCAACCACAACCAAGCAATCAGTTGTTGCGACAACAATATCAAGCAGAGAACCCAAACCGATCACCAGCACGGCGTCCAATATCAGCTGTTACACCAACGATTTCCAATTTTACACAAAGACCACAACCAACATTACCAAACAATCCCTATGCTCGAAATAGTACTGCTACACAAAATCTGAATGTTTCAACGAATTCTACCACTACAACAACTACTACTACCACAACTGCTACTGCTGCTGCTACAAGTCAAAACAGCATTTATGGGGCTGCAATGGTGTTGAATGGCAGGGTACAACGCAACAATCGATCAACGAACAGCAATTCGAACGCAACAGCAATCAACTGCGGCAGTGGCGTAATAGACTTGTCAGAACATAATGAAGTTGAAGTCTTGGGAACAGCTCAAGTAGCGACTCCAATGTCGACAGGTCCTGTTCCTCCTGTCATCAATGCCGATTTACAAGTCACCGATGCCAGTGGTGGCGGGGCCATAATTACTATGTCCTTTGACAATCTCAAGGAACTGCTGCAGCGAGCCATTACAAACGAATCCTTGTACCGGCAACAATACAACAAGGTGTTTGCTGTTCACTTGAGGCAATATGCTCATCATCATTACTTTAATATTGACAAGGTTAGAAAAAAGGAAAAGAAAAAGGGAGAAAAAAAGGTGAGTCACGAATTAGGGTCGATTTCTCTGTGATCTTTTTCTGTTGTTACTCTCTCATCACGCAATGTTGTGTTTATGTTTTTTCTCATTATAATAAAAAGTATGAATACGCCATGCACGCTTTGTTCACTGGTGCAACTGGTACGGGGGATGATGATTGTATCTCTTGTGCTATCTCTAGCGACGTTTTGCAGCCATTCTTTGTCCTCGCTCCGTCAGAAATGCGAAATCTTCAAAAAAACGATGCAGCCCAGTGCGCCGTCAAAATATCTGTTTCTGGAAATCAAGCCAAGCGGACACTGACACAGCTAGGTCTTTGCGAGGTATCGCTCTTGAGTTCGCCAGAGGAGTTTTTTGCATCATCATCGTCGCCTAGGACTTTGAAGGGGAAAGAAAAAACCCAACCCATTCTATTACTTTCTCGTCGCCACAGTGATGTATAGTAGGAAGCTTGGAAGCGAGCTATTGTACTGGGGCGCATACTGCAACAACAACGCCGTAGGCTTCGGAAGATAGTACGGTAGATTCCGCGCTGGCAACAATAAATAATAATAGTCGAGTAGCCTACTAGTAGAGAGTAGAGACGGCTTAGTATTGGAAGATTCCGAAATATATTTTAATTAAATTAGCGGGTGTCCCAGTGCCGTGTTCCAACGTCTTGGGTCATAAACCTTCCCAGGAACTGCTACTACTAGTACTAGCTACTAGTAGCTACGCTACCATACTACTATACTACACTGTCTGTATTTTTTTGTTTATTATTTCCCTTCCAGACCATCGACCATCGACCATCGACTGCTTAACAATCCATACTGCTACAAAGCAAGACAGTTTGTGGCTGCTAAATTAGATCATCTAAACGAGAGCTGCTATCTATTTGATATTATCTTTAGCAGGAGAGCGAGGAGCAAAAAGGAACGGGCTCTTTGGAACGCTCCGTCTCTTTCAATACAAGTCAGTGCACTGCCTGACGAGCCACTTCTTCCAGGAGACGACTTCTACAACACGAGCAACAACAAAGCATTGCAAGATAATGCTCTGTCAGCGAGCACAGAGTTATAGAAATGGCAAGAAATGAAGCAGGCAACCATTGGCACACTTCGATCGAGTCGAAAGACTGGACGCTACTGCAGAAGTATTTGGGCCAAGTGGCCTCACCACAGTCACCTCATCTGATGTCCGATGCGAGCAACAGTAGGAATAAACATGCCACTACCAGCCAACAAAATGCCACCAATCATCACCAAGATCACCATTCACAGCAGAATCACAAATTTACTAGCCCGGGCCCGGCTGGAAAGAAGAAACCCAGACGTTCTTTTAAAAACTGGATCAAGAAAAAGACGGGCGGAAAGCCGAAAGATAAGAATAACAGCACTGTGGAGGATAATGGATCGAGCATATTTGATCAAAACAACAATATTTACGACAACTTTGGCGGCCCTCTGTCTCAAGAACCTACAGATATATTGCCTCCTTTGGACAAGAAATCTTTATTGGTTACAAATTCAGCTGGCCGGACGCCTCTGCAAGTGGCCCTCAACACGCCTGAAATTCCGGATGTCATACTGCACAAAATATTAAGAGCTCAACCCAGAGCCGTCACAAGAGCTGATGCTAAAGGACGACTACCATTACATTTTGCCATTGTCCGACGAAGGCCAATGGTGACCGTACGGGCTTTGGTTGAATTGTATCCGGAAGGCATGTATCACAAGGACGCCAAGGGAAAGACTCCTGTTGCCTATGCATTGGATGTCGCCAAACAGATGACCGATTTATCCAAGGCACCTCCACATTTTTGGGCTAAAGCTGTATCTCCTGAGAGTCCGGAAGGAATCTGGCAGGCCTCTCAGATCGAGCAGTGGGAAATGGTTCGGTGGTGCTTGGAATATGCCGCTGCGTATTTACCTCGGCAACAAATACATAGACATTACGATTACGAAGTCAAGCCCGAGGACGAACAATCACCGGAGAGCTTTCTGATTCAAGAAAATAGTGCCAACAATACGCAACCATATCTCATTCAAGCCATGCTTCATGCTGCGCCGCCTTCCGTGGTGTCGCTCCTGCTGGAAGCATCAAAGTCGTTGTTCCAGATTCCAGCATCATCCAAGTCCTCGACGATTGATGAATATGACAGCAGTGACGATGAGGACTATGCTGAGTCTGCAATTTCATTAGGTTGTTCAGCCTTTTATTTGGCCGTGTTCCGACAATATCCTCTCCCCATTTTACAACAGTTGGGTTCTCTCCTCTCTTTTAGCAACGCCGTAAGGGAGGTTCGCGATGAAACTGGATTGGGGCTAGTTTCAGCACACTATGTGACAAGTTGTTTTGAAAAAAGTAAATTAATGGAGTACGTGGCAGCTGAAGATTTTATGGTGACGGTAGAACAGTGTATTATGGAGGGAGCTCTCCCTCGCGACAACCTGCCGTTTTTGGAGTGGTGGGACAAATTAAAATACCTCATTTTCTTTGCCGCCGACAAGAATCCGATGGACACTTCCGTTGATTACTTGCTGCATGCTGCCCTTGAAAATGCTGATACCCCGCCCAATATCATTCGTCTACTTTTGGCTCTCTACCCTAACTCTGCGCGACAATCTGATGAACATTCGGCGCATCCATTGCATTTGTTTGCCATGCACCGTGATTATGTACCACGTAATTATGAATCGCCCTACATGCACGGATTGAATGCCATGGACATGCTCCTGTCGCTGGACGAAAGTGCTGCATTCCATATTTATCAAAGTCGATTGCCTCTCCATCATGCAATTGCCGCGGGAAGGACGTGGGATACCTTGCATCCTCTTTTGTCCAGCTACCGATCATCTTTGAGAATTCCAGATCCCATCACCAAACTCTATGCACCTCTTTTGGCAGCTGCGTATATCGAGGAGATGGACGACGAAGAGGAAATGATTCGGATTCTCCAGCTCACGCGAAACCAATATTCTGCTATTGTTTGGCAAGGGCTTTCTGAAAAGAAGAAGAAAAGAGCAATACAAAGAATACAGCATTTTGAGTCTTTAAAGCGGTTGACTACCATCTTTGAATTACTTTCGCGATTTCCACAGGCAATTCAGGGCGCAGTTCCAAAGCCAAAGCCACAAAAGACTATCAAACATGACGATATTGTTGTCGAAGCCACTGCCACTATCACGAGAAGGCAATCTGTATCCGGGCATGGGAGTAAAGACATTGAAGAAGCAGGAGCAACAGTACCAGCAGCAGCAGGACCAGAGATGATTGCCTTTCACTACTTATCCTGGTGCTACAGAAAAGCCAGTGACAGATGGCACATGGTTGACAAGAACATGGAAACTCTTCATGCAATCATTGATGTAGCAACAGAACACGGCGTTTTGAGCCAAAAAGACAAAGACTTTGTCAATTGGTGGGGTATGCTGAAATTATACTTTTGGAAGTGCTACAATGCCCAGTCTCCAGACGAGAAAATTGATGTTCCTCGCGATGATAATTTTCTGCTTCACGTTGCTGTCTCGATTCCAACGACACCTCCAGACGTGGTTCAGCTGCTTTTAGGACTTTTTCCACATTCGGCTTCCCTCGCAGTACCAAACACGGAAACGACATACCCGTTGCATCTTGCTTGCAAAACGACAACTTATACCCCTCAGTATTTTGAAAAACCAAACCAACTATCAACTTTGGATTTGGTACTTCATGCGTTTCCCGAGGCTGTTCATGTAAAATCTCACAATAATCAATGGCCTCTTCATATTGCTATTCTAGCGGGAAAGACACTCAGTGAAGTTGGCTCTCTAATTCAACAGGGACCGTCCTTTGTAAACACCAAAGATTCCATAACGGGACTCTATCCTTTTCAGTTGATGACTATGTCGAAGAAACCGTCTCATGATTTACGACTGCGCTTTCAAACGCTTGCCAGCAACAGGCATGCTGAAGGTTGGAACCAGTTGACAGCTCGTCGAAAGATTAGAGAAATTAGAACAGTAGAGAGCGAATATCAAAAGAGAGTTTTCACTTCAACATTTGAACTCTTGCGTTTGAAACCCACCGTCCTCTCTCTTTCACACGAAGTTGGTCAAATTGAGGTCAGTCGGAACATTGAAGCAGCCGAAAAACTCAAACTAGCGGGGATGACTTTCGCTGATATCAATTCTGACCATGAAAAGGCCACACGAAGAAGGTCTCTTCGCCGTAATATATCTGGTTTGTCGCGTTTATCCCGTGATGCCAGCACTGCAAGTTTGGGCGCTAAATCCGTTTTCTCGACCATCGATATCATGTCTGCTATCTCCAACGTAAGTAGTCACTTGAATATGCGAAGCAAGCACAGCCAAAGCCGGCAGAGAACTGTCGAGGTCGATGCCTCGGATATAGAAAGCCCGGATCTCATCGACGATTATTCTGAAGACAGTGAAATTTGGTCCGAAGATATAAGCTTTCACGAAAGACCGGAAAACCAGCACGAAAATCGAGCTCCAGAGGGTCAAAATTTATTATCTACCAATAAAGCGACTGCGCAAACTTCGAGTCCGGAACAAAAGAACAAGATGAGGCAACAAGTGCTTGCTGCTGCTATTGCCATCGGAGAGCCTAGAAAGGAAAATGTGCCTACTGTTGTAATGGAGCCGATCACTACGGAGGAAGACGACGTCAGCTATTTAGATGGCATCAATTCAAAATCTATATCTTCTGGACGACACAGTCTTCTGCAAAACGGATCACTTGGAAGTTCTAGCATAAGTGACAGCGACAGTGGCAGTGAAAGCGACAGCGACAGCGACACCAATAGCGGTAGTGGCAACAGCACTGGTATCTCAGAAATGGAATCTTCTTCGTATAGCTGCACCGATAGTGATAGGGCGGCAATTTCGGGAGACGAAACCATTCAGTCGGCAGAAAGGTCTTTCAGTGAAAGCGAAAGCATCCAATCCGTCGAGGACGCCCCCGGTGCAAAAGGAGCTCCTAATGGAACCGAGAAGCCCATAGCTAATCATGTGGCTGGAGGCAATTTGTCTGCGAGAAGGCAACGACATCCTGGTTGGAAGAAAGAGATATCGAGAACAGATAGAGTAACCAATACGCGGAGCGGTAGTGGAGTACCTATCGAAGAGCGCAATTCATGGAATTCGATAAAGAGCGACGATCGTATTCAAAATGAGATTGACGACGTTAACGCCGTACCGCAAGAGAAGGAGCAACATTATGAATCGCCGCAACACCCGAACCTGAATTTAAAACAACAACCACTGGAAGAAGAGCAACGTGACGGTGACGCTGTAGTGTTCCGTCTTCGTCGCAGTTCTTGTCAAAGGCAAGGCGGCAGTGGCCCCGTTAGAATGGCCAAGCAAGGTCGAAATTCAAGTGGAGACAGCCAAGGTAATAGCAGCTCTGACATGGACTTCCTTTCTATTTTGAATGCGAGTCTTCCCGAAGGGAAGATGGACTACTTGAGCACATTGGAAATAAGTGCATCTACTCTCAAACCAAATTCCGAAATCATATCATCTGGATTGGATGCATCACACCGTTCCGAAGTCAACCGCATGGATCAGATCGTGGAATTTCCATCCGAGTCTAGCCATGTGAGGACAGCAGACGCCGCCAGTCAGTCCGCAAGCAAGGAAACGATGAAAGATGGTAGCTGCTCGAGGAGCTCACGGTTTAATGAATCTGTGAATGAGTCAGCAATGCATCTGTCTCAAGCTACCATTCTGCGCTCCGGTGCAACTAGAAATTCCCCCAGCACACCCCACGGATCCATTCGACAGTCGTTGCGGGCGAGTATGAGTCCTGGTGCTAGTCGCTCCTCTCGGGAGATTCTTCCTGCGACGTGCAATTACATTGGTGTCAAACCTGATAAATTAAAGTCTTGTCTCCACTGTGGACAGCGCGATCGAGAAATGATATCACTTCCATGCCAACACAAATTCTTGTGCAAAGTTTGCTCTGAGGAAGCAGACTTCACCAGCTGTCTGATGTGCTTTGGGCCTGTAACAGAACATCGTGTTGCAGCGGATGACTAAAAAATGCAATCATTGGTTCAACTCGCCGTGTGAACCTGCACTGCTAATAGCGAAAAGAATACTGGAGTGAGTCTACTACCATGGTAGTAGTAGTCTACTCCGAAAAGGTTGCGCTCCGGGATACGAGCGAAGAAGTACAGTTTGTAGAAAAAGTGTTTGTTATGTATGCCCAGGTGTAAAGTAAAAGTGACGTTTTTCTTAAACTCGAAAATTAAAGCCAAGAAAGAGGGTCGTTTAAGGTTTAAGGCAGCTTTTGTGGATAGAAAACACTTGCTACTGCTACTAGAGAGGCTAGTAGACTCATAGAGCAGGCTTTGAATATAATATAGACACACCATGCATTTCCCCCAAGGTTGCAGCCTTTCATCACTAGCATGTTTTGCGCTGTCGAAGCAGCAGGGTAGTTCTCTTTATGGAGTGACGAGATCCGCTTCACAATTGTCGGCTCTCCCTCCAATCACCGAGGTCTCGGTAGAGACTCCTGCTAGTAAATATGACGGTCTGTTAGATTGGCTTAAGTCTAATGGTGCCACTGTAAACAATGATCTATGTTTTCGAGCCTCTTCGAGAGGCGGGGGCTTTGGGGCGTTTGTTAACAAAGATGTTGCCGAGGGCGAAATTCTCGTGTCCATTCCGCGGAACGTCTGTGTGACGCTGGACGATGTGCGCAATGACAATGAGAGTGGCGAGATTTTCGAACAGTTAATGAGAGAAGCTGGACCAGGAGGTAATACCATTGCTCTGGCGGGAATTATCGCTAAGGAGCGACTACTCATCGAAGCCAAAGGACCCGAAGCTAGCAGGTGGGGGCCGTATTTTGAGACGTTGCCATGGGCACGAGGAATTAACAACCAGGAGCACATGCTCTTTTGGACAGACGAGGATATCAAAACCAAATTGAAAGGAACGATGTGTTACCGAGAAGTGACAGCACTGCGAGATGAGGTAGAACTGGCGATAAAGGTAATTAATACGATTATTGGAAAGTCGGTGTTGATCACACGCGGAGAGCTCTCAGACACAAAGTCGGGATTCTCACTTCCGTGGGAGCCTAAACCAGAACCCTTGAAAAGAACGGTTGAAGGAGTCCCAGAAGCCGTCAGAGGGGCATTTGTTTGCCTCTTAACCCGAGCATTTCAAGATGGCGACGAGGACGCGGACGAGGAGAAATTGGTCCCTTGGCTAGACATGCTGCAGCATTCTGACGAGCCAAATATTAAGCACATCATGCGGAAAGACGATAAAACTGTAGAGGTTCGAGCTGGGAAGAATATCAAAGCTGGAGATGAACTCTTCAATCAATATCGACCCGAAGAAGAGGCGACCATGCCTTATCATCGCTTTTTTACTCGTTATGGTTTCGTGCCTGGAATCAGTGAAGACCTTGTTGGACTGTTGGACGATAAAAGCTCCATCTTTTTCGCTCAGACGGCCGAGGTTTAGTAACATCGTATTAAAATTCCCTTGAGATCCACTTACATGCGTTGCAAACGTAGCCGAGACTTGGATATTATCTTATTCTGCTCTGTCAGCTTTGCGGGCCCGGCCAAAGGGTCGCCACCGCCAGCATCATAGACCACTTCGATACCTTCAATCGTTGATGCATCAACCACTTTCCATTTGGACATGACACGACGAGCTGAAATGACTGTATTGTAAGTTAGAAAAAGCTTGCGTAATATGCAGTATATTCTTGGTATCGCTATCACCTAAACTTACTTGGGATACCCCTGGTGTCATCTTGGGACACCCTCTGAAATTCCGAGCTGAAGACAGTTTCGTCTGTCTTTTCGGTAGCTCGTTTTGTGACTTTGATGTCCTTCCGAGAACCATCGGCAAAAAAAATCCGCAAATCGTTGGGATTTGTTTCTACCCAAGTATACGAAGGCAGGGAAGAATCGCCATGATCGCTTGATTTAGCGGACAGTTGCTTGATCGATTTTTCCAAATTGGCTTGGTTATATCCTCTGTCCGCTACTACAGCATCGTCCTCAATGGAAGATATGAACCGAACGGGATACTCCAACGTCAGGCTCGCTCCGCTACCAGCGTTACCAGTCGGCAAGATTTCTCGTGTGGCCTTCCAATTCCCTAAAAAAGGTTTTGGATAAAAAACATCAGTCGGGCCGTATCCTGGGATAGAGGCAGCACCTCTCCTGATAGCTTCGGCCGGATTGGTGGCACTTGCTGCGTAGGCCCAATCATCGTGACTTCTGCCCGGCAAGAATGCTGGAGGAAGCGCTCCAATTGCTAGCGCCTGCCGACGGGTCAGTACTTGTGGACTCCATGCCAAACAGTTCGATGATTGACACAAGATTAACAGGACGAGGAAAGAGACGGGAAGGAGAATAGATGATAATATCAACATCCTAGCAATAGCTTGTTCAGAGAGAAAAGAAAATATACTAGAATATGATGATCTCGACCAGGAACGCCTTTACCGCTCTTAGTGATGGTAGGGGGGCCGCAGTTACTATTAAGAACTTTCGTAGTCTCCTGCTTCAAAGGAACAATTGTGTAATTACGATTGCATGGGGTTTGCACTGTTTGCACTTTGCACAACAACTTTCCTTTCATCTTTCGATTCCTGTTTCATCCACGAACTCATTAAACGACTGCATTTCTGTTTATAGGGTGAGCGTTTTCTACATTATTATTACAGTAAAAAAACGCTTTTGAATCTGCTGGCCAACTTAGGACGAGTATGTTTGTCATGACTACGGTACCTATAACCTATAACAGTGCACTCATTGTGATTATCATTGCGCTCTTTCTCACACATTTTTATTCGCTACCAGGTACCTGGTATGCGTATTAGTGAATAACGACAAGAAGGATTTAGGCAGTGAAGTCTGCGACTTTAATTTTCCATGTCCATGATGTATGCGTTGATATGTTTAGTCTCTGTTTCTGTGATCAATTTATTCTTTGATTGCATGAAGAGGTTCATGTTTACGATTGGCTCGGCTGGCAATTTCTCTATATCGTTACAAGTCTTGCTCAGGGGAAACAGCTGCAGTAGGCCTACGGGAAGCTATTTAGCACCTGAACCAAGACAAGCGACAGTACAAGAAGTCGAAAGCTTACTACTGAATGTCATGACTCAAAATTTATTCATAAAAAATAATGTACGATTGTCTCTATGGTCTCTCTATGCCTTTCCTTCAAAAACTACCCGCTCCTTGCTACACTTCCGCCTTGCGCTTCGCCTTGCCTTTCTTTTTGTTTGACTGTTTTCGAAAGTCAGATTTCTCGACCACATTAGCAGTCCAGGCTTCTGGCAGCTGATCCGTATTGTGGCCTTCCATTAAATCTCGGAAAATGGGAGGTGAAACGGCATTTCGCAAGCGGCTAATTACCATGTCACTTACTTGCCCGTCTCGCACGCTTTGACGAAAGAGTTTCTTGGCCCACTTGTGTCTCAGGTACTGATTGTCTGGAAGCAATCGAGCACAAGCTTTCAGTATGGTTCCGTAAGTGACATGACTTGGAGAGTCGTATCGCGACATTTGTTGAAAAACAGCCAGTGCCACGTGAAAGGCCTTGCTCATTTCTTTGGTGTTTCCAGGTTCCATGGCACAGCTGGCGATAACAGACGTGAAACTGTAGACGTCGGGTTTGCATTTGTAACATCCATCTTCATAATTGGATATTTGTCGATCCAGAATCGAACGTGTTTTGCGGTAGGCTCCACTTCTGTTGGATCGGGCCCAACATCCAATGACAGTATTGTAAAGGATAGTATCTGGTGCTTCACCCTCCTTACAACTGGCTTCGGCATTCTTGAGCAGGGCCTCAGCGGTTTGTGCCATGCCTGGAGCTCGGCTTTTCAACAAAGCGCTGACAACAGTTGTATAACTAGCCTCATCTGGTGCAGCGTAGCTGGCTCGTCTGCTTTCCATGAAATGCAGGATGTCTGTTGCACGAGTCATGGCTTCTTTGTCACCTGATTTGCACCATGCTGCTAGTGCTGCGTTGAAGCTGGTGGTGCGCGGACGAAGTTTTTCCAGATGAGTGGCAAGATATAATCTCTCCATTGCGATCAACAGTTTTTCCGTTTTTTCTGGAGCATCCTGAAGTCCACTGCGAGACCATAACTGCAAGACTATATCAAAACAGTCGGCATCTGGCAGTACGGCCACATTCTCTCCATCAGATGCCAGGCGAATCATCCATTCCAAAACTCGCTGTGCCCGCACTGCTGAAAATTCGGCACCGCTCATTTTCCAAGCCATCAAGACGGCCTTGAAGGACTGTAGGTTTGGCTGAATCATCTGATCCCCCAAGGAAGAGTACCGTTCTTCCATTTCTGCAACAATTTGCTCGCATCGTTCGGCCCCAGCCATGCCTGCATTTGATTTGGCCCAGCCCTCCAAGAGACAGTTGTAATCTTCGGTTGTCGCGTACGCCTGATCGTTCCCTGATCGTCGCTCCTCGAGGATTCGCAGAATTAGCGATTCCACCGCCATGGCACTTTCTGTCCCTCCTCTTCTCGAACTCGACCAGGCATTCATGATTTGCGGTGTTCGTCGGAGCATATCCTCTGTCAACATTCCTGGTGGAGATTTTACAATATCGCTGGTCATTTCCCTCAACCACTGTTGTTGCCGATTCATTGGAACCGCTGCATGAGATGTGATGTAGGCATGAGTCGTGCTCCGCTGGTGGGACATTGCCGCCAGTAGGAGCAAGAAATAGGTTCGAGATATCATAATGAAAGAGATGTTGTAGAGTTCTTTTTTACTTCAAAGGAGTGTAGTTGGCGGAACTATAGAATGTGATTCGGTATTTAGTGCCTAGGCAGTAGACTAGTTATGCTGAATTAGATTGTGACCACGGCTACTAGAGTACTACTTTAAAGTTTCTTAAACTAGTTG
>Ga0100393_10003525_pt1 | contig 14679 bp, 10 predicted proteins | sample CryGeymeta201517_FD_81546 | JGI IMG/M metagenome (GOLD analysis project Ga0100393, IMG submission 81546) | Groundwater microbial communities from Crystal Geyser aquifers in Utah, USA - Crystal Geyser metaG 2015-17 | ecosystem: Environmental > Aquatic > Deep subsurface > Groundwater | place... | reverse complement strand
TGAACAGGAAATTAACACATTCAGGGAAAGGGCCAAAGCCAAAAAATGGAACGAAGAAATTGCCAAATTCTTTAAAAAAGAGGTTGACAAACTTAGCCGCCTCAATCCCGCAGCAGGCGAATATTCGGTTCAGTTTACGTTTTGCCAGACCCTGCTCGAACTGCCCTGGAACGAATATACCGTTGATAATTTCGACTTGAAAAATGCAAGTAAAATTTTGGATGAAGATCATTACGGCCTCGAAAAAGTAAAGGAAAGAATTCTGGAACATCTGGCCGTTTTGAAATTGAAAAACGACATGAAATCGCCCATTCTTTGTTTGTACGGCCCTCCGGGAGTTGGAAAAACATCGCTTGGAAAATCGGTTGCGCGGGCGCTTGACAGAAGTTATGTCCGTGTTAGCCTGGGCGGGCTGAACGACGAATCGGAAATCCGCGGGCATCGGAAAACATACATCGGCGCCATGCCCGGAAGGATTATCCAGAACATTAAAAAGGCAAAATCATCGAACCCGGTTTTTATTCTTGACGAAATTGATAAGGTTTCAAAACATTTTCATGGCGACCCGGCTTCGGCGTTGCTCGAAGTGCTCGACCCGGAACAAAACTCGGAGTTTCACGACAATTATGTGGAAGCCGATTTCGACCTTTCGAAGGTGATGTTTATTGCCACGGCCAACACGTTGAGTACCATAGCCCCCCCGCTGCGCGACCGGTTGGAACTGATTGAAGTGAGCGGTTACCTCGTGGAGGAAAAAATTGAAATCGCCAAACGCCACCTCATTCCAAAACAGTTGGAAAACCATGGGTTGAAAAAAACCGATGTTACTTTTTCAAAAGAAGTAATCGAATTGATAATTGATGGTTACACCCGTGAATCGGGTGTTCGCGAGCTGGATAAAAAACTGGCCAAAGTGATTCGCCGGATTGCCAAAAAAATTGCGTTCGAAGAAACCTACAATAAAAAACTGACAAAGGAAGATATTCACGAATACCTCGGAGTACTTGAATTTTCGAAAGATAAATACCAGGGAAACGAATTTGCGGGCGTGGTTACCGGATTGGCCTGGACAGCAGTGGGCGGCGAAATCCTGTTTGTGGAAACCAGCCTCAGCAAAGGAAAAGGCGCCTTAACCATGACCGGAAACCTGGGCGATGTGATGAAAGAATCGGCTATGCTGGCACACGAATATTTAAAATCTCATGCCGAAAAACTGGACCTCGACCCCGAAGTTTTCTCCAACTGGAATGTACATGTTCACGTTCCAGAAGGCGCAATTCCAAAAGATGGGCCTTCGGCAGGGGTAACTATGGTAACTTCGCTGGCATCGGCATTTACACAACGAAAAGTAAAGAAAAGCCTGGCCATGACCGGCGAAATTACGCTTCGCGGAAAAGTACTGCCGGTGGGCGGAATCAAGGAAAAAATACTGGCTGCCAAACGCGCCGGAATCACCGAAATCATCCTTTCCGAAGACAATAAAAAGCACCTCGAAGAAATAAAAGACGAATATTTAAAAGGCGTCCAATTCCATTTTGTGAAAACAATTATGGATGTGTTGGATATTGCACTCCTGAAAACCAAGGTGGAAAAAGCGGTGAAGATTGGGTAGAGTTAGCGAAATTTGTTTCCTGTAAATTTTAAAAAGATATTCCCTAAAATCAGGATGGTTGTGATTTATGACTAAATTTGTTGTGAGGCAACATTTCCTTTAATTCACAAGTTTTATAATTCTAAGTTGTCAGTTTAAGGGAAAAAAGGGCTGCTTTACTTAACTACGTAACAACAGATGCAAATACCTGATTCAAACTCTTTACCAGTCAATCTTTTAGCAGCTTGTTTTAACAGCAAGGTTGCGCATATAAATATTATTGGTTTCTTTCTGTGATTCAGGAGATTGAAAATGGCAATTTCCTGATTCACAAAATAAATTTATTTGCAAGAATGATTCCGAATGCCTGGTACACGGTCAACTACTTTCATGTTCCTTTGGTAAACAGGACTTAATTCAGAACGCTGTTCACTTTATAAAAGAAGCAGAGAAAATCACAATTGATGAGGAGAAAGAAGTAGTTTTTCAGAAAATAATTTCTTCAAATAATCAACTGGCCAAAAAACATCTTTGGCATTTTAACAATAATGTTCCTCACTGGTTTTTAAGTCCCTGGTTTCAGAAAACCGGTGAACGGGAAGTTTACAGAAAATCAAAATCGTTCAGTAATGATTGTTTATACGCTCTTGATAAAGATGAAATAGAAATCAATCCGCGCTGGAAATATTATCTTATCGCAAATTCCGGAATTTTGAAAGATTTCTGTTACTGGAACCTTGCATTGTTTCTGTAGTCGAGAAATCCAAATGTGCCGGATATTCCAAACAAACTAATCAAATCTGCAAAAAGAAAGAAATTGGAAGACCAGAAAAAGTATTTTTGGAATCCCGTAATCAAGGAACTTGGTACTCTACACTGCATTTATACAGGAGATAACATCACTATTGGAAATTATGATTTAGAGCATTTTATCCCGCACAGTTTTGTTTCGCACAACCTGATCTGGAACCTAATTCCAGCAAACAGTTCTTTTAACAGCACAAAATCAGACAAGTTACCCTCTCGATAAATATTTCAAATCTTTTTTTGAATTACAAAAATCGGCAGTGGAAATCATCCGTGCTAATACGCCTAAAAACAAATACCTGCTGGACTATTTAACCATTTTGCCTGACTACACAGAAAGTTTTAATGAATACAGGTTCAGGGAAATCATTCAACCTTTAATTACCATTGCATCAAATAACGGTTTTGAATTTTTAACATGAACCAATCCAATAAATACAGCCATTTAACTGCAAAAGAGAGAGAAACCCTTTCTTTTCCAGCCCGATTTTTAATGAACCGTAATTTATTCCATGGTGAAGTTTTGGATTATGGTTGTGGTTTTGGTTTTGGTTTTGGTTTTGGAAAAGATGTTGAATTACTGAAAGCAAAAGGAATCAACATTTCAGGATACGATAAACACTATTTCCCCGAATACCCTCAAAAAAAGTTTGATACAATCATTTGCTTTTACGTTCTATATGTGTTGCTGCCTGAAGAACAGGCAATGGTTTTACTGGAATTGTCTCAACTGGTAAAACCCTCGGGAAAAGTTTATATTGCAGTGAGGCGTGATTTGCGGTTCGAAGGTTTCAGAACGCATAAAATTCACCAAAAACCCACTTACCAGTGCAATGTAAAACTCACCTTTAAATCAATTTTCAGAAATGAGAATTGTGAAATTTATGAATACCAGCATTTCAACCAAATAAAACGAAAGGAAAACCCGGAATGCCCCTTTTGCAATCCCGGGAAAGAAAGAGAACTGATTGCTGAAACTGCAACTGCTTACGCTATTTTCGACAAATTTCCGGTTTCGAATGGACATGTTTTGGTTATCCCAAGAAAGCACTGCGAGAGCTACTTTGATTTGTCTTTTAAAGAACAATCGGTTTGCTGGTTTATGCTGAATGCAGTTAAAGATATTGTAATTCAGAAATTCAAACCCGATGGTTTTAACATTGGCATCAACATAAACGAATCAGCCGGACAAACCATTTCACACGTTCATATTCATTTAATTCCTCGTTACATCGGCGATGTTGAAAATCCTGAAGGTGGGGTTAGAGGAGTAATTCCTGAAAAAAAGAATTACAGGAGTAATATGGATGAAAAATGATTTTGTATTCCAGACCCCGGGAAATTTCCCAAATTTCCACCAAATAATTGTCGTTGAACGGGTATGACAAGTAAAACAATCACCAAGATTCTCAACGTCCTGAAAGCGGTTTTTATTTTTCATGTTTCGTTTGGGTGGGGCGACAAGGAATTTTACATTAATACCCCCCAATGGAAAGATTTGCCTTAGATTATATAAAACAATCAGTTTGCATTTTTTAACGCTGTCAAGTCTGGCGACGTTGACAGGTTTTAGGAACTGCAGACTTGTCAGCGTGCGAAGCTCCTGACAACGTCACAATTAGAATTATAAGGCATTAAATGAAGTTACTTCCCCGCTATGTTTTGCAATTTCTGTTTAGTTTATTTATTTTGCAGCCATTAAACAATTGTTCAGCATAAAAAGCCATGGTAAAAACAGTTTCCACCCTTTTATTCGTATTGATTTATTCTGTTGGATTTTCACAAAGCGCCAAGGAATTTTACAACAGCGTCAATCAAAAACTCGACCGCGGGCAATACAAAGAAGCCATTCAGGACTACAATAATTCTATCGACCTTGACAAAACCTTTGCCGATGCTTGGTACAACAGGGCGGTTGCAAAAAACAGTATTAAAGATTACAAGGGCGCCATTGCCGATTACAGCATGTCAATTGAGCTGAACCCAACCAATGTTCTGGCCTACAATAACCGCGGACTGTTAAAAAAAACTCTGAAGGATTATGACGGCGCCATTGAAGATTACACCAAAGCCATAGAGATTGATTCATCGTTTGCGCCTGCTTATTTTAACCGGGGAAACATTCAGGTATTAATTGAACAACCTGAAAATGGTTGCGAAGATTTCAGAAAAGCGCTTGATTTAGGCCAGAACAAAGCGCTTGAATACGTGGCAAAATATTGCAAATAAATACGTTAATCATTAATCAATTTTATACAACCGGACTGGTTTTTTTCCTCAGTTTCATGTTTATCATTTCAACCATTACCGAAAAGAAAAGGGCGAAGTAAATGTACCCCTTCGGTATATCGAAATGAAAACCATCGAGAATCAGCATGAACCCGATAAGAATTAAAAACGAAAGCGCAAGCACCTGGAAAGTGGGATGTTTATTGATAAACCCGCTGATAATTTCGACAAAATAAATCATCACAATCATTGCAATTACAATAGCAGTAATCATTATTGCCAGTTGATTTGACAAACCAATTGCAGTTAAAATTGAATCAAACGAAAACACGATATCGAGCAGCAAAATCTGTATAATAACCTGGGTGAAAGAATGTTTTTTAAACGAAACTTTTTGATCGTGGCCACCTTCAACTTTGCTGTGGATCTCGGAAACACTTTTTGCCAGCAAAAATGTACCTCCCAAAAATAAAATTACGTCACGCACCGAAACTTCAAATTCAGTAACGGTAAAAAGGGGCTCTTTCAGTTGAATAATATAGGTAATAAACGAAAGCAAAATAATCCGCAGAACCAGCGCCAGCATCAGTCCGATGGTACGTGTACGCTTTTGCGATTCAGGAGGCAACCTGTCGGTAATAATTGAAATAAAGATGATATTGTCGATTCCAAGAACTATCTCAAGGAATGTAAGTGTAATTAACGAAATATAAGTTTCAGGTTGAAGTAAAAATTCCATGATGTCATTTTTTTTGATGATGCAAATTAAATCATTTTAAAAATTATCTTTATTCCCAAACCTTATAAAATGAATTATTCAATATTAAATACTATCAATTTTTTCATTATCAGTGTATTATTATTTACAGGAACATCGTGTAAAGAAAAACTCAGCAGGGCAAAAATAAAAAATATGAAATGCGAACACCTGGTTCAACCTGTTGGTATTGATTCACCTCAACCGCGGTTCATGTGGCAGATTGAGAACGACAATCACGGACTTAAACAAATCAGCTACAAGATAACTATTGGGACAGATTCGATAAAAGTAGCAACAGGGAAAGGAAATGCGTGGGATTCGCGGAAGATAAATACCCAACAGTCGCTTGTCGTTTATACAGGCCCCCGGTTAAATCCGTTTACCAAATATTACTGGAGCGTAAAAATCTGGGACGATAAAAATATACCTTCAAAATGGTCGGAAGTCGCCAGTTTCGAAACCGGAATGATGGAACCCAAAAACTGGCGTGGCGACTGGATTAGCGATACGCGCGATATTCATTTAAAACCAGCGCCCTGGTTCAGAAAAGAGTTTACTACTAAAAAAACCATTCAATCGGCAAGAGCTTATATTGCAGATGGCGGACTTTACGAATTGTACATTAACGGGCAAAAAGTTGGAAATCATCGTCTCGACCCCATGTACACCCGCTTCGACAGGCGTATTTTGTATGTTGCCCACGATGTTACTGATTTGGTTTCCGAAGGCAAAAATGCAGTTGGGGTGTTGCTCGGAAACGGCTGGTACAATCACCAATCCACTGCCGTTTGGTATTTTCATGAAGCCCCGTGGCGCGCCCGCCCAAAGTTTTGCATCGATTTGCACATCAATTATGCCGATGGTACAAAAGAGATTATTTCATCGGGAACCGATTGGAAAACTGCATTAAGCAATGTTGTTTTCAACAGCATTTACACGGCTGAACATCAGGATGCCCGGCTAAAACAACCAGGTTGGAACATGCCCGGTTTTGATGATTCAGGCTGGAAAAATGCCATCCCGGTGAGCGCCCCTTCGAACAACATTGTGGCTCAAAACCTGCACCCAATCAGGAATGTGGAAGAAATTCCAGCCCGCCAGATGGTGAAATTCAGCAACACAAATTACCTGTTCGATTTTGGGAGGAATATTTCGGGTGTTACCAAACTGAAAATAAAAGGAGCGGCTGGGACCGAAATCAGGCTGATCCATGCTGAACGTTTGGGTAAAAACGGGAAAGCTGATTTGTCGAATATTGATGTTCATTACCGGCCAACCGATAACACCGACCCGTTTGTCACCGACATTTACATTTTAAGCGGTAACGAGGATGAATTTATGCCGCATTTCAATTACAAGGGTTTTCAGTATGTTGAAGTGGTGAGCAGCAAACCTGTTGAAATGACAAAGGAAAGTTTGACCGCTTATTTTATGCACAGCGATATTCCGGTTGCCGGGCGGATTCACTCGTCGAATGAAACATTAAATAAAATCTGGGAAGCCACCAACAATTCATATTTGGCAAATTTGTTTGGTTACCCCACCGATTGCCCGCAGCGCGAAAAAAACGGCTGGACCGGCGATGCGCACATTGCTATTGAAACCGGCCTTTACAATTTCGATGGTATAACAGTTTACGAAAAATGGCTTGCCGACCACCGCGACGAGCAGCAACCAAACGGAGTTTTACCGGCTATAATTCCCACCAGTGGTTGGGGTTACACGTGGGCAAACGGCCCCGACTGGACAAGCACCATCGCCATTATTCCGTGGAATATTTACCTGTTTTACGGTGATTCGCGTCTGTTGGAACAGTGTTACGACAACATCAAACGGTATGTGGATCACATTGATTATGAAAGTCCTGATGGATTGACTGACTGGGGATTGGGCGACTGGGTTCCGGTGAAATCGGTTACCCCAAAAGAGTTCACGTCGTCGGTATATTACTTTACCGATGCTGCAATTCTGGCAAAAGCTTCCCGGCTTTTCGGACATGAAAATGACGTTGAAAAGTATTCGGCGCTGGCAGAAAAAATCAAAAATGCCATCAACACAAAATATCTGAATCCAGAAACCGGAATGTACGGAAGCGGTCTGCAAACCGAGTTAAGTGTGGCGCTGTATTGGAGAATTGTGCCTGACAGTTTGAAAAGTAAAGTTGCCAAAAATCTGGCTGACAGGGTAATTCAGGATGATAAACACATTGATGTTGGGTTACTTGGAACCAAAGCAATTCTGAATGCATTAAGCGAAAACGGTTATGCTGAACTGGCAGCAGAAGTGGCATTACAGGAAACTTACCCGTCGTGGGGATGGTGGATAAAAAACGGGGCAACAACGCTTTATGAGAACTGGAACGTTGATGCAGATCGCGACATTTCGATGAACCACATTATGTTTGGGGAAATCGGCGCCTGGTTTTACAAGGGGATTGGCGGTATTTTTCCAGATCCCGAAAATCCCGGATTTAAAAATGTAGTACTGAAACCCAATTTTATTTCTTCGCTGGACCATTTCGAAGCCAGCCACGACGGGCCTTACGGCAAAATAATTTCGAAGTGGGAAAGAACGGGTGAGAATTTGGTTTACACGGTTATTGTTCCACCAAACAGCGCAGCCACCTTGTTTTTGAGGTCAGATTTAATTTCTGGATCTGAGAAAATTGAAAAAATGGATGGGGTAAAAAGTTTGGAATATTCAGAATTATTAACAAAAATAATGCTTGAATCCGGGATATACACTTTTAATATTCACTGATTTGATTTAATTTACGCACTTCAATTTGCTAAACCATGAGAGTGGCTGTTATCGACCTGGGAACTAATACTTGTAATCTGCTGATTGCGGAATTGGACTCTTATGGTTACGAAATTCTACACCAGAGCAAGCAATTGGTTAAACTTGGCGACGATAAAATCAGGGAAAACGAAATCAGCGCACCAGCAACTTCAAGGGTTCTGGAATCTTTTCAAATTCATCAAAAAATAATCAGCGAATATCAGGCTGAAAAAGTGCGGGTGGTAGCCACTTCGGCGGTGCGCACGGCTGAAAATAAAATTGACTTTTTAAATCAAATCAGTGAAAACTCCGGCTGGTTAGTGCGGTTAATTTCAGGGGAAAAGGAAGCTGAAATGATTTTTGAAGGGGTTCTGCTTGCATTTAACGAATTCAAAAATCCGGCTTTAATCCTCGATATTGGCGGCGGAAGTAACGAACTGATCCTGGCCAGCGAAAAAAAAATACTTTGGAAAGAAAGCCAGCCTGCGGGAATGGCACGGATAATCAACCGGTTTAAAATCTTTGATCCTGTAAGAACCGATGAAATTAAACAACTGCAAAACTATTTTTTTGAATGGCACAAAAATGCTTTCGAAAAATGTAAAGCCGAAAACGTAAAAACGTTGGTGGGTTGTTCGGGAGCGTTCGATACCATTGCTGATGTGATTGACCAGGTAAATCCCGGTGAAAAAATGCGAAAAACCCAGGAAATTTCAATAAGTGATTTTTATAAGGTCTTTAAAACATTAATTAAATCAACCCGTGAACAGCGACTTTTAATGAAAGGAATGGATATGGTGCGTGTGGATTTGATTGTGCCGGCGGTAATTTTAATAGAACACCTGATTTCGAAAACTGGCATTTCACAAATCATTCAAACCGATTTTGCGCTGCGCGAAGGTGTTTTGTTCGAAATGATGAACCGGAACAAAATTAAATCGGGAGAAACAGTTTAAATTTTGGCAAGATGGGGCACGCCTATAAATATCGCTGTAAACGATGTGGTTATGAACAGACTTTTAACCAGGGCCATGGCTTTTTAATCCGCTCGCAACCACTCCGGGAATATTTGATGCAAAAAACCAAACTGTTTCATTACAAAACTCATGATGTGCTGAAAAAACTGGCAGAACAAAAAACTGACCTTTATCTGAAAGCTGGTTTCCAGGTTTATAAATGCCCCAAATGCAAAATTTTACAGGACAAAACCGAAGTAGTTGTTTATCAGGATGAAAAGGTTATTCACCGGAGCGAGTTCCGATGCAGCGCGTGTCGTTCGAGGTTAAAACTCACCAATATCCACCGGTTGAAAAAAGCCGTTTGCCCAAAATGCCGCAAAAGGACTTTTAAAATGGACCATCTCAATATTGTTTTGTGGGATTAGAATTTCGGGTTTTGGTTAAATATTCCTGCTTCAATGTCATATAAACATTAAACAAAAAAAACAACATTAGGTTAGAATCGCGGGTTTAGCCCGTTGGCAAGTTCATAAAACAGTGGATTTTCAGGGAATCTTTTTGCAAGAATCTTAAAATGACCCATTCCTTTTTCGGGCTGTTTCTCCACTTTCATATAAATTCTTCCCAAAAAATAGTGCGCCAGGGTCGATAAAATCAGATCGTTATTGAATGAATATTTTTCCAGTTTCAGTAAAGATTTTGAATACGCTTCTGATTTGCGGCCAAATAAAAAAGGATTAATTGCAGTGTCGAAATAATCAAAAAGAGAAACATACAAATCGAATAGATTTTGACGGTCACCCAAAAATGAAAGCTCATACTGTTTTACGGTTTCAATTTTACTTCGCGCTTCTGAACGGAGAAAAAGAGCGCCAACCAAATTGTATCTTTTTATCTCGTAACGCATTTGGTATGACAGGCGAATCAGTTCATTTATACTAACTTCCTGCTTGTTTGCAGAATTTTTGTTAAAATTAGACAGCATACTATTCAAAGATTTCGCATCATCTTTCGAACGTGATAAACTGTATTTCCACCAATACAAATCGAGATTTAAAATGTTGTAATAGAATGGTTCCAGTTGGCTGCAATGTAACGCGAGCGCCTTTTCGGCTTCTGAAAAGTGCTGATTATATATTAGGGTGAAAATGTTTTGAGCTGTTGAATCTTTCTCATTTGCAGAACCAACCTGCTGAATTGCAAACAGAAAAAGTACAGCGGCTATAATTCGGATAAATGTTTGTCTGTAAATCATTTAGTTTTAAATTCTAATCTTTCACCTGGTATAACATTCCAAAATGCGGGATTCCGTCTTCCAAATACATTTCGGTGATAATTTCGAAACCGAGGTTTTCGTAAAATCGTTGAAGGTAGCTTTGCGCGCTGATTTTGATTTTCGTGGCGCCTAACTCGTTAACAAGATATCGTTTAGCTTCCTCCATCATTTTTATTCCCAATCCGGTTCCACGTTCTGTTTGCTTAACCACTACCCTGCCAATTGAATACTCCGAAAAGCGGGTGCCCGGTTTTAAAATACGCGAGTAGGCAACAATTTCACCTTCCTGTTTATAAAACTGATGAACTGCATCTTTATCCAGCCCATCCAAATCGTTATAAACACAGTTTTGTTCCACCACGAAAATTTCGGAACGAAGACGAAGGATGTCATACAATTCGTTAGTACTGAGCTTGTCAAAAGATTTGAATTCAAATTTCATAAATCATCATTTTAATTTCCAATATCGAACAATCAATATCCAATTCTCAATTAATTTGTAATGCTGAAATTCGGATATTGGTTTTTGAATATTTTTTATTGGATATTTTTTCTTCATGCTTAAAAGAAGAGGCTTGCCAGCAAAGTAAATGCCAGACCGCAAACCGCAATAATCGATTCCATTACAGTCCACGATTGCAGGGTCTGCTTTTCCGTCATTCCAAAGTATTTACCCACCAGCCAGAAACCGCTGTCGTTTACATGCGAAAGCAGTGTGGCGCCAGAAGCAATGGCCAGCACCACCAGCGCGCGCTGCGGGTCATTCAGTCCAAACTCACTCAAAACCGGCGCTATAATTCCGGCAGCAGTAATCATGGCAACCGTTGCCGAGCCTTGTGTAACCCTCACCACTGCTGCCAGAAGCCAGGCCAGTAAAATTGGCGGCAGCGCTGAATCAGCCATTGATTCGGCCATTATTTTTCCGATGCCGCTGTCAACCAGAATTTGCTTTAAAACGCCGCCTGCGCCAGTAATCAGAATGATGATTCCAGCCGGGCCAAGCGCTTTTGTGCTGAGTTCGAGTACTTTTTGTTTGTCTAATCCCCGCCTGATGCAAAGAAAATAAGTCGCAATCAGGGTGGCAATAATTAATGCCGAAAACGGATGGCCTAAAAAAATCAGCACATCCGTCAGTATAGATTTTTCGATAAACTCCCTCTCCACCGCAAGCCCGGTGAAAGTATTCACCAAAATAAGCACCAGCGGGATTGAAATTATCAGCGCTATTGTGGCGAACGGTGGCAGGTTATTTTCGTCGTAATCCTTGTTTTCAGGTTTGAATAATTCAGCAGGCGGTTCGATGTAAATTCTGGTTGAAATATATTTCCCCCAGACCGGCCCCGCAATAACGGCAATTGGAAAGCCGATAATGACACCCAAAAGAATTACCCACCCCAACTGAGCGTTGATGATATCGGCCACGGCAACCGGACCGGGAGTTGGAGGAATAAAACTATGGGTTACCGCCAGGCCTGCCAGCAGCGGGATTCCATAATACAGCAACGATTTTTTTGAATCGCGGGCAAGGGCGTAAATAATGGGAACCAGGATGATAAAACCCACATCGAGGAAAACAGGAATTGCCACAATAAACCCGGTAATCACCATTGCCCAGGGTGCGCGTTTGGTTCCAAATTTCTTTAATAAATAATGAGCCAGTGATTCAGCCCCACCCGAACTTTCGAGCATCTGTCCGAATATGGCGCCCAATCCGACAACCGTCGCCACAAAACCAAGCGTTCCGGCCATGCCGTCCTGAATGGCTTTTGTAATCCCGGATAATGGCATTCCTGCTACAATTCCCACGTATATTGCGGTAATCAGCAACGAAATAAAGGCGCTGATTTTGAGTTTCAGCACCATAAAAAGTAAAACGGCAACCGCAGAAACAACTATGAATATGAGAAACGGTGTTGACATTACATTCAGATTTTACTGCCTACTTTTTAATGCTCCCGATTTCCCGGTTTCCACTTCCTTTTTCAATACCCACATTCAAATCGCCCAACTCAGCGCGGGCGGCTTCCACAATCTGCATGATTTCGGCTGACTTTTCAGGATAATATTCAATCACGTTAAACTGTTCTCCCGGGTCGCGCATCATGTTGTACAATTGCGGTGTTTCCACTTTTTTATTGATTCGCGGGCCACCGTTGCCATCAACTCCGGGTTTGGTGTCGTACGATGCCCAGGTGTGCGGTAAAACCAGTTTCCAGTTTCCTTTGCGCACGCCGTTTAAATTATTCTTTCCGTAGTAAAATAAAATATTATCGCGAGGTTCTGCATCAGTATTTCCTTTCCACAATTCTGAAATATCCAGTCCGTCGATTTTTAATTCCGGTAATCCGGCATCGGTAATTTTTGCGAAACTCGGCAAAATGTCAACCGCACACCCCAGTTTGTTGCAGATGGTTCCGGCTGGAGTTTTCCCCGGCCATTTGATAATAAAAGGCACCCGCTGACCGCCTTCCCAACTGGTGGTTTTGCCCTCGCGCAACCCGCCGGCAGAACCGGCATGGTTTCCAAAATTCAGCCATGGCCCGTTGTCGGTTGTAAAAATAAAAACCGTGTTTTCGGCAATTCCGTTTTCTTCGAGTGCTTTTTCTATTTGACCCACGCTCCAGTCGATTTCCATCATCACATCGCCGTATAAACCCTGTTCGCTTTTCCCCCGAAATTTGTCGGAAACCCCTAGTGGAATGTGCGACATGGAATGCGGAACATATAAAAAGAAAGGTTTATCGGCATTGCGGTTAATAAAATCAACGGCCTTTTCGGTATATAAAGTTGTTAAGGTGTCCTGACCTGCCCAGTCGGTAATGGTAAAAAGTACATCGTTATCCTTCATCACCGGCAGATCAGGAAAACGCAGGCGACGGTTTCCTTCTGGAAGTTTTTCGCCGGTATTGCCCAGGGGCCACATGTCGTTGGAATAGGGTACACCCAAATATTCATCGAACCCGTTTTGCAAAGGCAAAAACTCTTTGTGATGGCCCAAATGCCATTTTCCAAAAACAGCCGTGGCATAACCTTTTTCTTTCAGCATCTCGGCAATGGTAATTTCGTTGGGGTTAATTCCAACTGTGTCGTCAGGAAAAAGCGCTCCCGAAATGCCAATCCGGTTCGGGTAACAACCCGTCATTAAACCGGCCCGCGATGCGCTGCACACCGGTTGTGCCGAATAAAAGTTGGTGAAACGCATCCCTTCGGCAGCCATTTTATCGAGATTCGGCGTAGTCCAGCCGGTGGCGCCCTGCGTGCCGATATCGCCGTAACCCATGTCATCGATAAAAACCAGGACAAAGTTGGGCTGTGTATTTTTACTTGCTTTTTCCGCAGTTTTGGGTGAACAGGAAGTTGATACAATCAAAATTATTGCTAAAAGTTGTGGTAAAAAAATTTTCATAACTAATGATTTATTGGTTTCAATTTATCTGTAAAAATAAGGTTTCAATTGATTAAATTTAACTTTTACTACGCAACCTTTATGTATTTTTGTGTATCTGACCTTAAATTAAAAAGTAAACCAAAAATGAATTCATTTAAATTCAATTTTATTTTTGTTGTTTTGGCCTTTCTCTCCTCGTGCAGTAATGATGATTTTTCAGACGAATTTGCCAGTGGAACTTTACTTTCAGAAGTAAGGATGGGCAACGAAATCTATTACAGATATACTTATACCAAAGCAAATTTTATTCTGGAAGAGAAAAGTAAATTTCACTACTCAAAATACCATTACAATAACAGAAACCAACTTATTCAGTCGGATCATTACTGGGATGAAAGAGTAGCAAGCAGCAATTCGGTGACTTTGGAGAATGCATTGAATAGAACCGAATGGGTTAATCCCGGCAATACTCAAAAGGATACCTATTTCAGTTTTGAGTATCAAAAGTCGGGGAACCTGGAAAAAAGATTAGTTCACAGGCTGAACAACAATACTTCGTCATTTGACCTTTTCAGATATAATAAACAGGGAAAAATTGACAGAAGAACATGGTATGATGATGGTAAAGAATCCGGTTACGATACCTATTCCTTTGACGAAAAGGGTAATCTTAGCAAAGTGGAAAGATATCATATCTTGCAAAATGGCAATCATGAATTACAAACCACAACTGAATATGAATTTGATAACAAAAATAACCCGTATTTTTCATTCCGAAGTTTGCTGATTCCGGGACAAAATACAAATGTGAATAACATTGTTAAGGAAACATACACTCTTCATTTCGAGGTTGATAAATTTATTCAGCCTGTTCAAATCACGGAATAC
>Ga0100393_10003523_pt1 | contig 14682 bp, 13 predicted proteins | sample CryGeymeta201517_FD_81546 | JGI IMG/M metagenome (GOLD analysis project Ga0100393, IMG submission 81546) | Groundwater microbial communities from Crystal Geyser aquifers in Utah, USA - Crystal Geyser metaG 2015-17 | ecosystem: Environmental > Aquatic > Deep subsurface > Groundwater | place... | reverse complement strand
TGGCAGGATAATTCACAAAAGATCCGGCTATGAACTCGATATGGACGAAGTTTTCCACGTCGCGGCAAGAACAAAAACGATTCTTGAGATAAACGCGTATCCGGACCGCCTGGATTTGAATGATATGAATGCCCGGCGGGCAATTGAGCACGGTGTGAAATTGTCGCTTGGCACAGACGCTCACAGCAAAACCCAGCTTCATTATCTGGATTTGGGCATCGCGCAGGCAAGGCGGGGCTGGGCGACGCGAAAAGATATTGTGAATTGCCTGGAGGCGGATCAAATTATTGCTTTCCTGAAAAACAAAAAATGAAATGTCAATTAATTTTGCTATAGCAGTTTTAATTGACATTTGGTGAAAATAGAGCTTGCGCAAAAAAACACGGAGCCGGTGAGGACTCCGTTTCGGATTTTTGTTGCAGCTCCTTGTTACGGTCCCTCAAAAAAGGGACCAATAATTTCCGCAGGGGTTCCAGACCCAGATGCGGCCACACTGATCCTTTCCCCAGACCTGGTCACGGCACCGGTCATAGTAGGGGCCGTAGATAACGACAGGTGGCGGGGCGTAGACCGCCATCCGCTGTTGGGCGGAAAGCTCACTGGCAATCCAAGCGGCGTCAACGAGCGCTCCGACTCCCGCGCCGATGGCTGCTCCCAATGCCACGTTTCCGGAAGCAGCCCCGATGGCTGCTCCCAGTCCGGCGCCGACCATAGTTCCGCAGCCAATAGAAGCTGCGGCGAAGGCCAGCAAGCACACGATAGAAAGAACTCGAGTTTTCCCTTTCAATTTTATTCCCTCCTTTGATGGAAATTCTATCACAGGGAAATAAAAAAGCTATTACTGGGTGTGGATAAGTAAAATGTCAAAACGAACAATATATTTCCAAACACATTTTACACCGCGTCAAATTTATATTTTGATAAATTTTTCCTATTGACAAGTTTTTTTGCAGGTGCTAGTTTTCTATGTAGAGAAGTTTTTTACAAAACCTCCCAGCGGGGAGGAAATTTCTGCCGAAAGGCGAGGAGGAAGGCAATGAAACGGAAATGGGTTAAGGTTGTTTGTATGACGTTGATGTTGGCGCTGTTGGGCGCCGGCGCGGCCTGGGGAGCGACTAAGAACGGCGATACCGGGCGCTATGCGTTTCAGGACTATGAAACCTTAAAACCCGGTCTCTTTGTTCTGGATCCGGTTATGCGCCGGTATGTGGACAGCGGCTACAAAGCCTACTGGGCCGGGCTGAAAGCCCAGGAGCCGATTGTGGCGAAAGCGGCCAGATGCTCTCTGAAAAAAGTGCATATGTATCGCACTTTAATGCTGTATTCGGGTGTGGCGACTATTCCCGGCTATATGGTCGAAGTGGGAAATGCCCGTTCTGTTGCCTGGGTCGCGGCTGACAACTGGGCGCTGGCACATGGTAAGCCGGCTCCTTACGGTTGCGCAGCTTACTCTGAATTCTTAAGCATTCCCTATAGCGTGAGGAATATGCCCGGAGGGCCTGCTCTCACCCTGGTCACAGGCGCTTTTACCGGGTTTAACCGGAGACTCGACCCCCTGACTGGAATGGGCCTCAACAGCTCTCTGCTGGTAAATGCGGCCATGTGCGGGTTCAAAGCGGCCACATTTTATCTGTTCCTGGATACGGGGAGCGGCGTTGAAATTCTGGCCCGGCCATGGATCCATAACTACATGGTCTGGGACGCTCTGACGGATATCCCGGCCAACTGGATTGTCGACGCCGCCTACAGCTTCAAGGGTGTGCCTTACGGGCAACTATTCGAGTATCAAAACAGCAATACTCCCGTGGGCGCCACCGGCAAATTCGGCAAGCAATATAAGGCCATGAGCAAGTTTGGCCAGCTGGTTTTTTAGGCCCGGGATGCCTGGGCGCCATCAAGGCTCGTTGAGTAATCTTTTCTCCGGAGGGAGGAGGGAAGCTCAATGAGCCTTTTTTTATTTTGGAAATGTGGTAAAATAAATCAGAAATTTTAAGCAGTCCGACCGCAGACAAAAAGGAATGCGGACGGACCGCGTTGATATTATGCCATTTGAAAAATCCGTCGGGGCGGTGGTGTTCCGGCGGCCCCGCACTTTTTCGCAAAAGATGAAAAGGGGCTCAAAAGTGCGGGATAAAGAGAAAAAGAAAATTTTATATTTAGTTCTTCTCAAAACTCCGCGCAAGCCGAACGCGTCGGATTATTGGGGATTTCCGCAGGGGCATATCGAAAAAGGGGAAACGTGGCAAGACGCGCTCAAAAGAGAAGTGCGGGAAGAAACGGGACTTAAGGATTTGAAAATAATCCCCGATTTTTACGCTTGGGTGAAATATTTTTACCGGGCAGTCGGAGAAGAAGCAAAAAAGAGAAAAAGAAAAAATGTCGGCCTCAATATTTTCAAAATTTCAACTTTTTATCTGGCTGAAGCGAAAACTGAAAAAATAAAATTATCGCATGAACATATTGATTATCAATGGCGGGAATTCAAAAAGGCATACGAGCTTCTGACTTTCAAGCAGACGAAAAAAGTACTCGAAAAAGCGAATCAGTTTTTGGCCCGCCTGCAACGCTTTGCGTAGCAATAGCGGGCAGGTAGCTGGTATTTGAGCTTTATTTTTTCCTTTTTCTGTGCTATAATAGAACTATAAAAATCAAACTCTTTATTCAATGTCCATTCGTCGAAAGATTTGGATAAAATTTTGTCTAGTCCTGATTCTTTTCCTGACGGCGGCTCTGATCGCCTGCCCAAAACCAATTCAAAAACCGGCCTGGCTCGGGAATTTTTTGTCACGCCTCAAAATCAACCTCGGCCTTGATCTTCAGGGCGGGATACATTTGATATATAAAGTTGATACGAGCGGAGTGGAATCGGGAAAGGTTCAAGACGCGCTTAACGGCTTGCAGGATGTGATTGAAAGAAGGGTAAATGCTTTTGGAGTAGCCGAACCGCTCATTGAAACTTCAAAATCAGGCGGTGAGCAGAGACTAATCGTAGAGCTCGCCGGCGTGAAGGATATCGAGGCTGCCAAAGCGATGATCAAAGAAACGCCGTTTTTAGAATTCAAGAAGTTAGCCGAACAACAGCCGCCGGCCGAACAATCGCAGCTTTCCGAAGAAGACAAAAAATTCAACTATGAGCAAAAGAAAAAAGCGGAAGATTTGCTTAAACAAATTCAAGGCGGAGCGGATTTCGCGGAGCTGGCCAAGCAAAGCTCGGAAGATCCGGGATCAAAAGACCAGGGCGGCGATTTGGGATTCGTGAAACGCGAAACTTTTATTCCGGAGTTCGACAAGGTTTTGTTTGACAGCGATCTCCAATCCGGACAGGTGTATCCGCAAATAGTCGAATCGCAATTTGGATATCATATTATAAAAAAACTCAAGGAGAGGGGAGATGGAGACGATAAGGAGGTTCACGCCCAGCATATATTGCTCACAAAAAAAACTCTGCCAATTGAGCCGCAGATGCCGGCTTTCATCGAGACGGGACTCACCGGAAAAAATCTCAAACGAGCCGATGTTCAGTTTATGTCCCAGAGCGGAAAGCCGGAAGTGGGGATTGAGTTTGACAGCGAGGGAGCGAAAAACTTTGCCCAGCTGACCAAAGAAAATATCGGGAAGCAAATTGCCATTTTCCTTGACGGGCAAGTCATCAGCGCGCCGACGGTGCAAACCGAAATCACCGACGGGAAAGCGGTGATCACCGGAAATTTTTCGCTCGACGAGGCCAAAAAACTGGCCCAGAGGCTGAACGAAGGGGCGTTGCCGGTTCCGATAACTCTCATCGGTCAGCAAAGCGTGGAAGCCTCGCTCGGAAAAATTTCACTCGAAAAAAGTCTTAAAGCCGGAGCGATTGGGATTGTCCTGGTTATGATTTTTATGATTTTTTATTACCGCTTTTTGGGGCTTGTCGCTTCAGCGGCGCTGATAATTTACACATCAATTATGGTGGCTTTATTCAAGATATCCGCCGGAACGCCCTGGTCAATCACCTTGACGCTGGCCGGGATTGCCGGATTTATTCTTTCCGTCGGAATGGCGGTGGATGCCAATATTTTGATATTTGAGCGGACGAAAGAAGAAATCAGAAAAGGCAGGAGTCTTGCCGGCGCGATTGACGAAGGTTTTCACCGGGCCTGGCCGAGCATCCGCGACAGTAATATCTCAACGATGATCACTTCGCTCATTTTGATTTGGTTCGGGACGGGGTTTGTGAAAGGATTCGCGGTGACACTCCTTATTGGAGTTCTTGTTTCGATGTTCACGGCAATTGTTCTCGTTCGGACTATTCTTTCGGCGGTCGTGGGGGAATGGGTGGAGGGACGCAAAGAATTGATCATTGCTAAGGAAAAAATAATTGAGGACGAGTCACATTAGAATCGCGGAAAATTATGATTTTCCGCTCACGTTATATCGTATGTATAAAATTATAAACAAACGCAAATATTTCTATGTCTTCTCCGGCGCATTGGTGCTTTTAAGCGTCATCGCTCTTTCCGCTTGGGGACTGAAATACGGACTGGATTTCACGGGAGGAACACTGGCAGAATTTTCCGCCAAAGGCGGACCAGCCTCTGGCTGGCAAATTGATGAGGTAAAGGGTGCATTAAAAGAAGTTGGAATCGAGGATGCAGTTATTACTCCGACGCAAAGTAATTCCTTTCTCATTCGCTACGGAAATTCCGACGACGGAAAAAACAAAGCCGTTCTTGCGAAAATGCGGGAGAAATTTCCCGAAATTAAAAACACCCGCCTCGATTATATCGGCCCCTCGATTTCTTCGGAGCTGAAGAAAAAAGCTTTTTGGGCTTTGGGAATTGCCGTGGTTGGGATTGCTCTCTACATCGCCTATGCCTTCCGGCAGGTTTCCCGGCCGGTTGGGTCATGGAAATACGGCGTTGGAGCGGTCATCGCGCTCGTTCATGATGTTTTGATAACCGTTGGAATATTTTCCGTTCTTGGGCATTTCTTGAATATTGAAGTTGACACTTCTTTCATCGCCGCGCTCCTTACCATTTTGGGTTTTTCCGTTCACGACACGATTGTCGTTTATGACCGGACGCGGGAAAATCTTATGCGGGGAGGCTCAAAAGAAGAATTCGAAGAGACGGTCAATCGCAGTCTCAATGAGACAATGGCTCGTTCAATAAACACGTCTCTCACGGTCATTATTACCCTTCTGGCGATTTTTATCTTCGGCGGAGAGACGATCAAAAATTTCACCCTGGCGCTTCTCATTGGAATAACTTTCGGGACTTATTCTTCGATTTTTGTTGCGTCTGCCCTGATGGTGGATTGGTGGAAATATAGCGTAAATTCCAAGTGAAAAATATCAAATTTCAAATCAAGCCCTAAATCCAAAGTTTAAAATTTCGAAATTTAGACATTTGAATTTGATTTGAAATTTGAGCTTTGAAATTTGAGATTATTCCTTGTTCTTTCAAAATCCCTGAATTTACCCAAAACTCTTGACAGTCTGACAACCCTGTATTATGGTTGTATATCAAGCTAATTTGAGCTAATATGACTAATAAGCAAGCTAAAATGCAGGTTATAAGAAATATGGTAAATTTAAGGGGAAAAACAGAGGTTATTCAAAAAATTCCGGTGAAATCGGATAGTGTCCGCTTGATGATTGGAGCGCTTCTTGCGCCTTTGAGCGCCAAGCAAAAACTGGTCATTTCCAGCCGCTTTGGTATTTCCGGCGGAAAGCCGCAGACTCTGGAAGCGATTGGAAAGACGCTGGGGATTACCCGGGAGAGAGTTCGGCAGATTGAATCTGGTGCCCTGGATAATCTTCAAAAATCCCAAAAGGGCCTCGAAGCAAACGCCACAATATCTCTTATAAACGAGATTGTTGCCGCAAAAGGCGGAATCGTGAGGGCCGACACCCTTGTCAGAGAAGTTGCAAGCCAGCATCCGGAGAACGCCAAAGAAAACGGAGACAAGGAGAAAAATCAGCTTATCGAACTTGTTTTTCCGGTGGCCGGCCTCAAGAAAGTGAAAGGCAATAGAGAACTGCACGATTCCTGGGCGGATAAAAACTTCAACTCGAAGAAGTTTCAGGAGGTAGTTGATGTTGTTGAAAGATTTTTTGAAGATAACAAAAAATTGCATTCCGGCGAGGATCTGGTGAAAAAACTGGAATATACGGAACTGCTCAAAAAGAATCCGGATATTGCGCCGGGGCAGGTTCTCAACTTTTTGGAAGTTTCGAAAAAATTCGATAAAAATGTTTTCGGAAACTGGGGCAAAGCAAAGTGGCCCCTGGTGCGGCCGCGGGGAGTGCGGGAAAAAGCGACGCTCGTTCTGCTCAACCAGAAAAAGCCTCTTCATTTCCGGGAAATTTCGCGTCTCATAGAAAATTTCGGGTTGAGCCGAAAGAAAGTGCATTCTCAAACCGTGCACAACGAACTCATTCGCGACAAAAGATTTGTCTTGGTCGGGCGGGGCACGTACGCTCTTCGCGAGTGGGGATATGAGGAAGGCACGGTAAAAGACGTAATTGTTTCGCTCCTGAAATCCGCCGGAGGATTCCTGTCAAAAGAAAATATCATAAGCGGAGTTCTCGGGAAAAGAAAAGTGAAAAAAGCGACAATCGCGGTGAATCTGGCTGATAAAAATACTTTTTCGAAAAAAGCGGACGGGTACGGATTAAGATAGTTTCAAGCAGGTTTACGAATTACAAATTTTATTCGGATATACGAATTCGTATATTAGTATAAGATTCGTAATTCGTAGATAGGTTTATAAAACAAAACTTAACAACTCGTATGGACTTCATACTATTTCTCAAAGAATATTTTCAAACAATCGGGCAAGCTGTTTCCGCCACTTGGTGGTTTGCGTGCCCGATTGTTTTGTTTTGGCTTTTTAAAGAGCTCTACTGGCGGTATGTCTGGATAGAATATAACAAGACTCTGAAATGGACCCTTCTTGAAATCAAGCCTCCCCGGAACATTGAAAGGAGCCCCAAAACAATGGAGCAGATTTTCATGATGCTTCACGGCATCTGGTCCACCCCGAGCTATTTTGATATGTACTTTAAGGGCCGGATTTTTCAGTCGATTTTCGCTTTTGAGATCCGGGGCGTGAACGGCGAAATGCATTTTTATATCCGAACGGAAAGCAGATACCGCAATCTGGTGGAAGCGGCGATATACTCCCAGTATCCGGAAGCCGAGATTGAAGAGGCGGAGGATTATATCAGCACCGTGCCTGCCAATATGCCGAATCCGAAATGGAATCTGTGGGGAACGGACTATAAGTTTTCAAGAGATGACGCCTATCCCATCCGCACCTATCACAAATTCCAGGAGGAGGTAACGAAGGGGATGATTGAGCCACTGGCCCCCTTGGCTGATGCTATCGTTTCTCTTCCCCCGGGTCATCAAATCTGGCTGCAGATTCTCGTAAGACCCATAAAAGATAATGAGTGGATGCCGGCTGTCCAAAAAGTGGCGGCAAAGCTTGCCGGCCGCGAAATAAAAAAAGAATCCGCCGCGGTCGTGAGATTTTTCAGCGAGGCAATTGATGTGCTGGTATCTTCAGTACAGAATATCTTTGGTCTTGTTCCGGAGAAAGAAGAGGAGAAAAAAAAAGAGGAACAGCCCCTGCAATTCAGGCTTACGCCGGTGGAAAAGGATATTTTGCAGGCAGTGGAAGAGAGTCTCAATAAAAAGGCTTTCAAAACGAAATTGAGGCTTGTTTATGTCGCTCCCCGCGATACGTTCAGAAAAGTTTTTTATCAGGCGGTGGACGGCTTCACTCACCAGTTCAACGATCTCAATCTAAATACGCTCACCAAAGACAATGAAACAAAAACTTATGCCAATTACTGGTTCAGGAAATATCGTATAACATGGGCGCAGAGAAAAATTTTCCGGCGCTATATCACCCGCGACAACGACGGACCGAATATGTTTTTGAACACGGAGGAACTGGCGACAATCTGGCATTTGCCGGATATGTCGGCGATGTCGCCGTCAATTGCCCGGATCGAAGCTAAAAAAAGCGGCGCGCCGCTCAATTTGCCAGTGGAATGAGATTCCAACATTCAATGTTAGGGTTTTCCTAACATTGAATGTTGAGAGTTGAGAGTAAAACCATGTCAGAAATAACAACCTTTGCCAAAACAAATTTCCGCGGACAGGAACGGGTTTTCGGGATCAAGGAAGATGATCGCCGAAGGCATTTTTACGTGATCGGAAAAACCGGAACCGGAAAGACGACCATGATCCAGAATATGGCCATTCAGGACATTCAGGCCGGCCGGGGAGTGGCCGTGATTGACCCGCATGGAGAATTCGCGGAAACGGTTCTCAAAGCCATTTCCTCAAGCCGGATCAACGACGTCATTTATTTTAATCCGGCCGACCAGGAATACCCGATTGCCTTTAATGTCATGGAAAAAGTAAACACGGAATACCGGCACCTTATTGCTTCAGGCCTGGTGGGAGTATTCAAGAAAATCTGGGCTGATTCCTGGGGGCCGCGCCTGGAATATATTCTTAGAAACGCGATCCTTGGCCTTTTGGAGTATCCGGGAAGCACCCTGCTGGGAGTAACAAGAATTTTAGTGGACAAGAATTACCGCGACAGGGTAGTGGATAAAATCACTGATCCGGTGGTGAAATCCTTCTGGGTGGATGAGTTCACCAAATGGAACGAGAGAGTTCTTCAGGAAGTTATTTCTCCGATTCAAAACAAGGTTGGCCAGTTTCTCTCGAGCGCTCTCATCAGGAATATCGTCGGGCAGACAAAATCGGCCTTTAATATCCGGGATCTTATGGATGAAGGAAAAATACTGGTTATGAATCTTTCTAAAGGGAGGATCGGCGAAGATAACAGCGCGCTTCTCGGGGCGATGATGATAACAAAGATCCAGCTCGCGGCCATGGCCCGGGTGGATGTTCCGGAAGACCAAAGGCGGGATTTTTATCTCTATGTCGATGAGTTCCAAAATTTCGCGACTGATTCTTTCGCCAATATTCTTTCCGAAGCCCGGAAATATCACCTCGATCTGATACTGGCTCATCAATATATCGGCCAGCTTATCACCGACACTTCGACGCGGGTGCGCGATGCCGTTTTCGGAAACGTGGGAACAATTTGTCTTTTTCGGGTCGGAGCCGAGGACGCGGAATTTCTGGAAAAAGAGTTTGAGCCGGTCTTTATGGCGCAGGACCTGGTCAATCTTCCCAGCTATAATATCTATATCAAGCTGATGATAGACGGAATTGCCGGAAACGCTTTCTCGGCCGAAACTCTTCCGCCAGCCGATCTTTCCAAGACGGAAACAAGTGCCGAAAAGGTGATCCGGATAACGCGGGAACGGTACGGGACTCAAAGGGAGATTGTCGAGGAAAAAATTGCCCGCTGGAGCGGAATGGTGACGGAAAAAGATCTGGAAACTGACAGAAGCACGGCGGGAATCAGGAGAGATAAAGTTGAAACTATGAAAAACGCGAAAACAATCAGAGCGGCAGGAAAGCCGATAAAAAGCAGTCATCCTGCTTCAACAGCTGGCGATCGGAAAATGTATTCCGCAAAATGCGCTACCTGTGACGCGGACATCGAAGTGCCTTTCAAGCCTGACGGCTCACGGCCTACTTTTTGCAAAGACTGCCTCAAAGACTATCAGCGCCAGCAGGCCCGGGTTCAGCAGGTAAGAGGCAATAAGGTCGGGGACGAGAAAAGAACAGCTGGCAGGGAAAATATTCATCCGCAGAAAACAATAACTCTTCGCGAGGCAGTGAGGATGCCGCCGAAACCCTTCCGGCGGGAAAAAAGCGAACGACCGAAAAAGAAAGTCAATTTGGACGAAGTGAGAGAGCTAATCAAAGAAAGTCTGGAAAATAAAAAATAATTATCGGTAAGTCCGATAAGGCCTATCGGACTCATTTTTTATATGAAAGATTATAAAAAAGTCATTATTGCCCTTTCCGGCGGGGTGGATTCGGCGGTGGCGGCGGCATTGCTTAAGAAACAGGGATTCGAAGTCGCTGGAGTTTTTTTTCGTTTCTTTAGCTCCAGGACATCAAGTTTTCAAGCGAAAAAAATATCGAAAAAACTTGGAATTTCGCTGAAAATCATCGATGCGCGAAAAGAATTCAAAAAGCGGGTAATTGATTATTTTATCGCTTCGTACAAAAAAGGTCTGACGCCAAATCCGTGCGTGGCGTGCAATAAGGAAATGAAATTTCAAGTGTTGTTTGATTTAATGAAAAAGTATAAGGCGGATTATGTAGCGACGGGACACTATGCCCGCCTCGGGCGGGAATTTTCAATTTTCAATTTTCAATTTTCAAACAATTCTAAAATTTCTAAATTTTCAAATACTAAATTATTAGAAGCCAAAGACAAAAACAAAGACCAATCTTATTTTCTCTATCGCCTCACGCAAAAAGATTTGGCGAAAATTATTTTTCCCCTCGGAGATTATAGAAAATCGGAAGTGAAAAAAATCGCGAAAAAAATGAAACTGCCGGTTGCCGAAAACGAGTCGCAGGATATCTGTTTTGTTGCGGAAAATTCTATTGGTGATTTTCTGAAGAAAAATATCAAAAGTAAGATAGGGGAAATCAGGGAAATCGGGGGAAATATTTTGGGAAAACACAAGGGTTTGCCGTTTTATACCATTGGCCAGCGAAAAGGAATCGAAATCGGGGGAACGGGGCCGTATTGGGTAATTGGAAAAAATGTCCTAAAAAATGAATTGGTCGTGACAGATGATCCGAAAAAATTGTTCACAGATAAATTTTGGGTTAATCAGGTAAATTGGGTAAATCAGAAAGTCAAATTTCCGTTGCGCGCCAAAATTCGGATCCGCTACCGCGCCGAAAAGTTTTCTGCTATAATTAGAAAAGTAAGAGGTGAAAAGTTGGAAGTGAGAAGTGAAAGATTTTTGCGAGCCGTAACGCCGGGGCAAGCGGCGGTGTTTTATAAGAATGGCGAGGTATTGGGAGGAGGAGTGATAATTTAATTTCTACCTTGTCATTCCGAGCGGACCCTGAGCGAGCAGAGCGAGTCGAAGGGGAAGTGGAGGAATCTACGTGCATAAGCAAATGGCTAGCTATTGCGTACGGACGCGGATCCCTCGGCTACGTCTCGACTATTCGTCGAGACTCCGCTCGGGATGACAAAATAGTATTACTTAAATTTTTAAGCGTATGTCTCTACTCGACGACTACAATCAAAACATAAGCGATGAGAATTCGCAGGCAGTTGATCCTTCAGATATTCGCAAAAAACGGGCCGAACTTGAAAGACAAATCGTGATTGCCGATTCGGATCTCAAAAAACTGCTTCGCGAAAAGCAGGATCTGGAAGCTGACCAGCGAAGGCTCAAGAAAGAAGAGGAGCGCATCCGTGTTGACCGCGACGCGCTTGACAAAAAACTCAAAAAAATTCAGGATAACGTGAGGCTTTTGGAGGAGGAAACCCATAGCCTCAAGAAGAAACTGAAGGTTCTAAAATAGACTCGGGAGGATTAGGAGATGAAACCTAAACCAACGGCTGTTGTTGTGGATGACGTAGAGGCTGTCGGCCAAGTTAGCTGCCGACTTTTGGATAAACTTGGCTACCAAACCACTTTGTTCCAAAATCCCATTGAGGCATTAGGGTATCTGGGGGCATGTGGCCGGCTGGATGTACTGCTCACGGACCACGATATGCCCGAGATAGCTGGCCTGCAGATGGCCAGACGGGCCAAAGAAGCCAATCCGGACATTCGGCAAATTATCATTGTCTGCGGAATGGCTGATGACCTCATGCCGGAAAGAGCCTCTCTATGCGGGTTCGAATTTCTGGAGAAGCCATTTCGTGCCCACGAACTGGCGAGAAAAATTAAGCCGTAATTTTTTACAACCTGGGCTCATACGGACCGCCCTTTTACCCCCGGCTTTGGCTGGAGTTTTTCTTTACATTTTTCTGATATTAAGTTATTTTTATAATCACGGGCTATAATAAAATACCAAATACCAAATACCAAATACTATCTACCAAACTATGACTGCGAAAGAATTACGTCAAAAATACCTCGATTTTTTCAAGAAAAAAGGGCACGCCATTATTCCGTCGGCGCCGCTGGTGCCGGAAAACGACCCGACGGTGCTTTTCACGACGGCCGGAATGCATCCCCTGGTGCCGTTTTTAATGGGCGAAAAGCATCCGAAAGGAAAACGGCTGGCTAATGTTCAAAAATGCATCCGCACGGTTGACATAGACGATGTAGGCGATAATCGCCACAATACTTTTTTTGAAATGCTGGGAAACTGGTCGCTCGGGGATTATTTCAAGTGCGAGGCAATCGAGTGGAGCTTCGAATTTCTGACTTCGGAGAAGTGGCTGGGACTTGATCCGCGAAGAATATATGTGACGGTTTTTGAAGGCGATGAAAACGCGCCGCGCGACGAGGAGTCCGTTCGGATTTGGCAGGATCAGTTTACGAAGGCCGGAGTCGAAGTGGGAGTAACGGATGAAGACAAGATAGTTAATGATAAGAAAAGAATTATTCCCCTAGGAGCTGATGACAACTGGTGGGGGCCCGCCGGCGAAACCGGTCCTTGCGGACCTTGTACAGAAATGTTTTATGATGTTTCTCCTGAAAAAGGAGCACTTAATGGGAATTTTGAAAATTTAGTCAAAAATAACCGGCTACTGGAAATTTGGAATGATGTTTTTATGGAATTTAACAAAAAAGCTGATGCGACTTTTGAAAGAATGAAACAGCAGAATGTGGATACGGGCATGGGCTTGGAGCGGACAATGGTTGTGATGAATGGCAAGGACGATATCTTTGATACAGAAATTTTTCATCCCATTGTCAGGAAAATTGAGGAATTGTCGGGAAAAAAATACGGCGATGAAGAAAATCAAAGGCCAATGAGAATTATTGCTGATCACCTGAAGTCGGCTTCTTTTGCGGTTGCCGACGGCGTCGAGCCTTCCAACGTCGAACGCGGATATGTTTTGCGCCGCTTAATCCGGCGGGCGATTCGGCAGGGAAAAATTCTGGGAATTGAGGATAATTTCACGTCGAGAATCGCGGAAGTTGTAGCTGATATATACAAAGACGTTTATCCGGAGCTCGAGCGGGAGAAAAATAAAATAACTGAAGAATTGACACAGGAAGAAGTGAGATTTCGGACGACGCTCGAAAAAGGTCTCAAAAAAATCAAGGAAATCATCGCCGAAAGCCGAAAAGAGGAAAAAATTTCCGGCGAAAGGGCATTTTATCTTTTTTCAACCTATGGATTTCCGCTGGAGCTCACAAAAGAAATCGCCGCGGAGCACAATATTTCTGTTGACGAAGAAAATTATCACGAGGAATTCAAGAAACATCAGGAACTTTCGCGGACGGTCAGCGCAGGGATGTTCAAAGGGGGATTGGCCGACGCGGGCGAAAAGGCGGCGAAATTGCATACTGCCACTCATTTATTACTCGCGGCTTTGCGCCAAGTTTTGGGTGATCACGTTATTCAAAAAGGCTCGAATATCACCGGCGAACGGCTGCGGCTTGATTTTTCGCACGACAAAAAAATGACGCCGGAAGAAATTCAGAAGGTCGAAGAATTGGTCAACGAAGCGATTTCAAAAGATATTCCCGTCAAATGCGAGGAAATGACGCTCGATGACGCCCAAAAAGCGGGCGCGCTGGGAGTTTTCGGGGAGAAGTATGGCGATAAAGTGAAAGTGTATTCAGTTCTTGACTTCTCCCGCGAAATCTGCGGCGGCCCGCACGCGAACGCGACGGGAGAACTCGGAAAATTTCGGATAGTAAAAGAGGAGGCCAGTTCCGCCGGAGTGAGAAGAATAAAGGCAGTATTGGAATAGAAATGAATTAAAAAACGATGCCGTGGCCTCAAAGGGTCACGGCATTTTTACTGGTTGTTGGGAGTTTCCCTAAATGGTACCCGTAATACAAAGTTGCTTTTCTCCCCTCCATTCCTCAACTCTCCAGATGATAGCCGAGAAATACTCCTTCGTCGCCTTGAGCCATGCTTCCAGGTCCTCCATAGACTTACAAGGGTTCAAGAAGGGGGTGCCGTTGATCCGGATAGTTTTGGTGAAAAGAATAGTTTCCTCTTTCATCGTAGGTTCCTCCTCGGGGTGTTTGTTTATCTAAAAAAGTCTCCTGTTATTATTTTCCATAATTTAAAGGAATTTAGCAAGTTTCCATCCACTTAGACATTCGATGTCTAAGTTATTTCTTATACCGGAAAGAATGCAGAAGATTTCCGCTGGTCGAATATAAATCAATCTTCACGCTTTTTTTCTTGGCGTTCACGATCGCGAAACTTTTTTCCAACGAATAATATTCGCTCATTCCGGATTGGGGCACGGGATAACTTTCCGTGACATCGGTTCTTCCCACCGTGAACTGATAGATTGAGTTGGCGGCGCCGGAATAAACAGAAGAGTTTATCAATCTCCGGTTGAAAAATTGCTCGTGGCCGACGAAAACCGCGCTCACTTTGTGGCGGTCGAGAATTTCCCAAAGCGCGTCGCGCTCGGACGGGTAGGCGTCCAGACTCGAGCCGATGTGAAGGCTCGCCGGATAAGCCGGCGCGTGAAAGAAAATGAATTTATGTTTTTTCTTCCGGTTAAGAGCGAGGTCCTGCTCAAGCCAGTCGCGCTGGGTTTGGTCAATGAGATGCCACTTGGAACGATCGCTGTCAAGCA
>Ga0100393_10003519_pt1 | contig 14690 bp, 15 predicted proteins | sample CryGeymeta201517_FD_81546 | JGI IMG/M metagenome (GOLD analysis project Ga0100393, IMG submission 81546) | Groundwater microbial communities from Crystal Geyser aquifers in Utah, USA - Crystal Geyser metaG 2015-17 | ecosystem: Environmental > Aquatic > Deep subsurface > Groundwater | place... | reverse complement strand
TAGATCAAGTTTGGACGGGTTTTTTTTCTTTTCTGAATATGCTGAAATTAAATCTAAAGATGAAAAATCATTTTTCTTGGACATTTATCTTACTCCTTACTTCTTCTGCGAGTTCAATAAAGTATTTCATAGAAGTGGGATCATAGTCAGATAATAACATCATTTTTGCCTGAGATTGTGGAATTGTTTCTTTTCTTCGAATAAAAGTGTTGAAAACAGGAAAATATTTTTTAATGGATTCTGCTAGACCGGATAATGCTTTCTGTCCTTCATACTGATTCAACACAGCACCTAAAAGTTTTAATCTAGGATTAGCTTTCTTTTGAATTCTTTCAATTGTTTCATATAAATCTTTGATTCCTTGAACGCTAAAAGCTCTAGTCTGAATTGGCACTAGAACATAGTCCGCACAGATCAAGGCATTTTCAAGAATTAATCCAAGCGAAGGAGGACAATCTATAATAATATATTTATAGGTAGATCTTAATGGCAATAAGGCATCTTTTAAGAGTTCAAAATCATTCATCTCATATGGTGTCGTCAGATTAGCTAGCTCTATAGAGGCTGGAACAAGATCGTAATTTTTAGTCAGAGGAAGTATGATTGTTTCAAGGGGAACCTTGTCTTTGTTTCGATACCCAAGTGCGCTCATTACAGTTTTTTCTGGTTCTTTGTGAAATAGATTAGTCGCATTTGCTTGTGGATCCCAATCAATCAGCAAAGTTTTATCTTGCTTGGCAAGAGCTTCACCAAGTGCAAGAGATAAGGTAGTCTTGCCTTCCCCACCTTTTTGATTTGAAATTGCAATTACATGAGAATCATATTCTTGTTCTTGGTTTAGATTAAAATATTTCTCAAGAGTAGATTTTTTAATTCTTTCAGTTTTTATCCCGGGAATTTTTAGTTGATTTGCTCTTTCTCTGAATTCTTTTACACCAAGCCCAACCAAAGTGGCAGACTCTTTAATTGTTAACTCTTTAGAAGAACTCATTGTCATCCAATTTTTCTAGCTTATAATTGACTGTCAATTATTATGTCCCATTAAATAATTCTAGGGGTGAAATCATTTCACCCCTAGAAAATCAGTTTTCCAATCTTGATATGATATTATTTTTGGGAATAGATGTCTTTATATAGTAAATACAAATTTCTATTCATTGTCGCCACAATTAGCTTTCTTGCTGTATTTCCAATTTCGGCGGAATACACTATCCAACCTATAATTGGACGCAATGGTGGAGAGTTCGTCTTCGAAACAGGCAGCAGATTCCCAAATCTATCTGGTATTCGAGCAGGCTCCAGAATTAGTTTTGAAAGAGATTTTAATTTATTTGGATTCGGTGGGAAGTATTTTAATGGTCCAATAGAATTTTATGGAAAATTTACTACTACAGGCTGGTCTGTTCCGACTGGAAAGGCAAGAGACGAAGACTTTGTCTTATTTACAACTTCTACTGAAAGAGCTCATCATATTAATACTAGGGAATTTTCATTTTATGATACAACCTCAGTATTTGGAGGGCAGAGAAATTTTGCAGATGGAATAGGCAAGTCTTCCATGTCAGAATACAATTTTGATTTTCTATTCCGTTATTACTTTGGGAAATCTACTCCTGACATTCAGAAATCGGGAGATGGATACTATCTATCAGCTGGAGCAAGATACACGTATAATAAATATAAATTTTATGACGTTGTTCAATGGATTGGTTCTAACCCCATTTTTTACCAACCTATTGGTTTTGGATTATCTTTCACGAATTCAATTTTTGAAATACCTTTTGGAATTGGCTATCGTTGGAATTGGGAAAAGTTTTATTTAGATACAACCTTGCACGGACTTTTCGCATTCTACAAGACAAGAGATTTTCATGTGCAAAGAAATATTAATTTTAATTCTGAAACCTTCGGCCCAGGGGTTCTTGCTCAGATTGAAACAGGATACAAGATGGACAATAGGTCTATTTTCTTCTTAAGAATGAACCAGCATAGATCCTTTACTAAAGGAACATTTGCAGCTGTTGGAGGGCTAACGGAGCAGGACATCTTAGCGAATTTTCTAGGTAGATATAAAGCTCATATTAATACAAAACAATTCTCAGTAGAGTTTGGATTTGACTATAGACCAGAGTGGGGTAACTCAAGAGACCGAGATAATAACTCCAAAATTAATAATTCAGTTCCAAAAGAAGATCACAAAAGTAAGGAAGAGAAAGAGACAAGTCAGGAAGTTATCAAAACAGAAGAAGAAAATAATCAATCTGATTATGAAAAGAATGGAGACCAGGATTCAAATCTCTAGTAAATATTCATCTCTGCCTTTGTTTGGAATGAAGGTTCCTATTGAGATTCATGAAAAAGAAAGCCATCGAGAAAGGGCAATTCTCAGAAAAGACTGTGTCCAAATATCCATTCATCCATCAAAATCTATTCAAGAAAAAGAAGCTAAAATTAGAATTCAAATCGAAAAGTTACTCCGTAAATTACTATTAGAAATGCTTCAATCAAGAGTTCAAAAATATGCTCAGGAAGCAATGCTATCTTTTAAAAATATTCGAGTGAAGAAAATGAAATCTAGATGGGGTTCTTGCTCTTCTTTAGGCAATTTGAATTTTAACATAGGCTTATCTTTAGTTCCCATGCGGATTTTAGATTATGTTGTAGTTCATGAATTATGTCATCTAAAAGAATTAAATCATTCACCAAGATTTTGGGCAGAAGTAGAAAAAATTCTACCATCTTATAAATCGGATCGTAGATGGTTGAGAGATCATGAAATAAAAGTTTTAGGATATTTTTATAACATAGATTCGAAGAATAGAATTTTAGAACATGCTGAAAATTGGTAAAGGAATTGTTAATTATGAATCAGATTAGGATATTATTTGTTTGCTTAGGAAATATTTGCAGGTCACCAGCAGGGCAGGGAGCCTTGCAAAAGGTTATTGATGATTTGGGAATAAGTAATCTTTTCTATATTGATTCCTGTGGAACGGCGGGCTATCATATAGGATCACTGCCAGATCCTCGAACTAGAAAGGTTGCAGAACAGGAAGGAATAAAGCTCACACATCAGGCGAGAAAATTCCAGCCATCTAAAGATTTTGCAGAATTCGACTTTATTTTTACTATGGATGATTCTAATTATAAAAATATTATTAGTCTAGCCTGGGATGATACTCAGAAGGAAAAAGTTTCTATGTTTCGAACATTTGACCCTATACAAAACGATGGATTAAATGTACCTGATCCTTATTATGGAACAATAAATGATTTTGAATTGGTTCAAGAAATTGTGACAAGGACAAGTAAGGGATTTATAAATTTCCTAAGGGATGAAGGTAGAATTAAATGATCAATAAAAAAAGAGTAGTTGTTGTCGGCGCTGGATTTGGCGGTCTTCAAATCATTCAAAAGCTAGCCAACCAAGATGATTTAGAAGTAATTTTAATTGATAAAACCAATCATCATTTGTTTCAACCTTTGCTTTATCAAGTCGCATCTGCTGTCTTAAGTCCAGCTGATATAGCAATTCCTTCTAGATCCTTAACATCTGATTATGAAAATGTTAAAGTGATAATGGGAGAAGTTACTAATATTAATTTTGAAAAGAAAATTGTTTATTTTCAAAATAAAGAAATGGATTATGATTACTTGGTACTAGCTATGGGAGCTAGAACATCCTTCTTTGGTAATGACGAGTGGAAGAATTATACTCTAGGACTTAAGAGTATTAAGGATGCGCTGGCTATTAGAAGAAAGCTACTTTTATCATTCGAGGAGGCAGAGCTTTCAGGTGACATCGTAACTGCCCGTAGATTATTGAATTATATCATTGTAGGAGGTGGTCCGACGGGAGTCGAGATGGCAGGAGCCATTGCAGAACTAAGTTATCATACTCTTCGTAAAGATTTCCGAAATATTGACCCTGGTCTTGCTAAGATCACTCTAATAGAAGCTGGTCCACGCTTGTTAGGTGGTTTTGATCCATCATTGTCTACTTTTACCCAGAGAAAATTGGAACAAAGAGGCGTGATAGTGTTAACTAATACACCTGTTAAGAATATTGATCAAACTGGTGTTCATCTTGGAAAAGGAGTTATTGAATCAAAGATAATTATTTGGGCAGCAGGAGTCCAAGGCACAACTCTTGCTGAAAAAATTGGCTTAGCTATGGATAAGGGTAAACGTATTGTAGTGAACCAAGAATGCAAAGTTCCAGATATCGATAATGTTTTTGTTATTGGAGATGCTGCGAATTTCCAAGAAGGTTTGGAAAGACCTCTACCTGGTGTTTCCCCTGTAGCTATGCAGCAGGGTCGGTATGTTGCAGATTGGATTCAACGTGATTTAAAGGCAAAGAAAAAGAAAGCTTTTCAATACCACGACAAAGGTTCTATGGCAACTATAGGAAGAAATGATGCCGTAGCTCAGGTTGGTAATTTTAAAATGAAGGGACTACTAGGTTGGTTTGCATGGCTATTCGTTCATTTATTCTACCAAGTTGGATTTAAAAATAAAGTCTCCATATTGATAACTTGGGTATATAGCTATATTGCCTTCAAAGCAGGTGCTCGATTGATCCAAGATGAAATTTCAGCTGAGTCTAAATGATTTTTACTAAATATTCGAAACATTTTAATAAAAAAGACATTTATTAATTTCGAAGCAATTTAATCACTTGATAGAATGGGTCAATCTTCTATCTTGTGTAATTGTTTAAAGAAGGTTTATTTGTGAAACATCTTATTTGTTCATTTTTATTTTTAGGATTGCTATTGGTATCGAACTGTACGACAATAAATACAGTTCGATCTAATTCAAAGATTCCTGGTATCAACAAAATCGCTGTTCTAAATTTTGAAATGAATGGTGCCCCTTGGGGTCCTGAATTCTCAGATGCATTTATTCACCATGTGTTAAAGCATTCCAATATAGAAGTTATCGAAAGGGAACAAATATTTAAGATCCTTGATGAACAAAGACTTTCCAAAACTGGAATTATTGATGAATCTACTTCTGCAAAGATTGGTAGAATTCTAGGTGTTGATGCTATTGTAGTTGGACGTGGAACAGCTATGACTTTTACTGATTCCTTAGGGTTTAAACGTGGATCACTAGTTGATACTTTTTCATTAAAATTAATTTTAATTCAATCGGGAAGTATAGCCATGCAATCTCGAAAAAGTCCAGGCACAGATTGGACATGGAAGAGACTTGCAAAATATTCATTGGGTTTAGGACTTATCTGGTCCAAAGAAGATATGTTTGTAGAGTCCTGCAGCTATGATGAAGTAGCTTCACGTATGGCAGAACTCGTAGTCGCTTCTTTAGTAAAACCAGAAACTGAAAAATAAGTTATAAGGTTTATTAAGTCGTTTAGGGTTTTGACTTTTCTAAAGCTTGGATGATATCTTGTTTGATATCTTCGATGTGTTCAAGTCCAACAGATATCCGAACAAGCCCAGGAGTAATTCCAACTTTTAGACGATCTTCTTCTGTAAGTTTGCAATGAGTAGTCGAAGCAGGGTGGGTAGCTGTAGTTCTAGTATCTCCCAAATTTGCAGTCAGAGAAAACATTTGAAGTTCATTGAGGAATTTTCTTCCTCTTTCTAAGCCACCTTTTACTTCGAAAGTAACAACTCCCCCACCTTGCGACATTTGTTTCTTAGCAAATTCATACTGTGGGTGAGATTTCAAATGCGGGTATTTCACAGTGATGATTTCTGGATTCCCTTCTAAAAATTCAGCTAGCTTAAGTGCACTTTCGCAGTGTCTGTCCATTCTCACAGCAAGGGTCTCTAAACTTTTTGACAATATCCAAGCGTTGAAAGGAGATAGGGCAGGGCCGCTGTGGCGAGAAAACATCCGAATATCTTTGATTAAATCTTTATTTCCTACAACTACTCCACCAATCGTGCGACCTTGTCCGTCGATAAATTTAGTAGCTGAGTGTATGGAAATTACTGCTCCAAATTTCAAAGGCTGTTGGAGATAAGGAGTACAAAAACAATTATCAACTATGAAAAGAGCATTTTTCTTCTTGCAAATATCACCTAACCATTGCATGTCAATTATGTCAAGAGCAGGATTGGAAGGTGTCTCAATGTAAACGATTCGGGTATTGGATTTAATTTTTGCTTCCCATTCTGCCGGATTATTGATGTCAGCATAATCGAAAGTGATTCCAAATTTTGGCAAAAGCAAGGATAACATAGAATGAGTAGATCCAAATACAGATCTAGATGCGAGTACATGGTCACCTTGCTTTAAGAGCCCCATAAATGTTGTGAAGATCGCACTCATCCCTGAAGCAGTGGAAATGCCGTCTTCTGCTCCTTCCATCTTGCAAATTTTTTCTACAAATTCATTATTATTAGGATTGGAAAAGCGAGTATAAATATTTCCAGGAATTTCATCATTGAAAAGAGCTCTTGCTTGCTCAGTATCTTCGAATACGAAACTAGATGTTAAAAAAACAGGTGTGGAGTGTTCACGATGTGATGATCTTTCTGATTGTGTACGGACTGCGATTGTTTCAAAATGTTGGGAGGATTCTTCCATAGAGCTCATAAGGAGAAATTAGAATCCTAGTCTAGGGAGGCAACATCTTTACTTTCTAATTCTACCTTTCCATTGAGTGAAAATCCAAAACTTATTTCAGCGACTTTTTCAATAGTTTTTGAAACAGAACAATATTTACCTAAAGATAATTCAATCGCACGAAGAATTTTACTTGAATCTAATTCTCCTTCGAAATTGTACATAACACGTATTTTAGTAAATAAACTTGTGAATCCAACTTTTTCTTTATCACCTTGGACATCTACCTGAAAGGATTCTACATTTTGTTTTTGTTTATTTAGTATAGCAAGTATATCAATTCCACTGCAACCAGCAATCCCCATAAGAAGCAACTCAGTTGGTCTTACACCTTCCTTTTTTCCGCCAATTTCAGGACTTGCATCCATCATGACTCTATTACCGTCGGGATTCTTTGCTTCTAGGACGTAGGGTTTGTCTTTAAGTTGTAGAGAAATATTCATAAAGCCTCATTAAAATTTATTGGAGATTATTTCTTTTTCTTTTTTGCTTTTGGTTTAGTTTTGCTTTTTTGAACAGGCTTCTTTACTGCTTGTTTGGTTTTAACAATTTTTTTGGTCTCAACTTTTTTCCCTTGAGACTTACCTGCAAGAGGATTTGTTGATATTGCAGATTTAGATTTATTTGAGACTGATTCATTTGCTAAAATCATATCTTTCCTAATTATAGTTGTGTCTTTTGGAATTTGAGGAATGGGTGGATTCACACTAAAAAGAAACTCACTCAGAGTTCTGAGATTCTCTGCTTTACGCACCAAATTATAATTACCAGGAATATCAAACCACTGATCACGACCTTGTCCGTAAGCCAAAGATTCCTTGGGTTGGAATAGGTAGTCTCTAATTGGAGCCAATGGGAAAAAGCGATTTATAAAAAGGTAGGCTGGATGCTGCATAATCAACTTATTGGAGTTAGGCTCCCAGTTTTTGAATTTCAAAATTCCTAAGAGTCGGAAACCTTTGAAGGGTGTCCCTAGAGTTACGAGTGTATCGATTTTCCTTCTAGTTCCATCGGGAAGAGCAGGGATCAAAAGTGCGGATGTATTATGAGCGATTACTATCGTATTTGGCTTAGCATTTACTAAATAGGCATTCAAGGTTACATTTATATTTTTCTCTGATCTCCAAGGGGGGAGGGGAACAACAAAGGGACGATAGCCTTTTGATTTTAAATACTTTGCCATCTTATTATAAAACCATGTTCCCGAGCCTAGACCTGGGAGAATCAGAATATCTTTGTTTTCTAATCTGGAGAGAACTTTTTCTTTGCTGTAGAAAATTCCAGAAACCAAAGAAAGTAGAAATGATAAAAATTCAGAAATTGCGATCATTGGATAAAATGTCCTTATACAAACTTGGTTTGCTTGCCAACTTTATTGAATCTATGAAACTGGGCAGAGATGAGAATGCAGATCTCTAAATGGAGCATAATCTTAATTGTTCTGGCAGGTTCCCATCCTGTCTATTCAAATTATCTTGGCTATGGTAAAATTGAACCTATACTCAAGAAAACATGGAATGAACAATATCCAATTCCTTATGATAGAATTAAAAAGAAAAATATCAATGGAAAGGGCATTTTAAAATACAGAAAAGATAGAAAATTAGTTTATATATATACATTTATCGTTTTTTTCTCCCATCACAAAGTTGTAGATAAAAAGATAACAGACGATAAGGGTGGACGAGATATTATTGTTAAACTTTACTATGATCCCAATTTAAAAGCAAATCAATACTGGATTGAAATGGGTGAACTAGATGAAGAATATGACCGAGGAAATTTCCTAGGATATACAAATTGAGATTGAGAGGTAAGAAATGAGCAAAGAAACATACAAAGAAAAAATTATTGAGAAAATGAAATCTGCCAATCTCAGTCAAGAATTTATTGAAGAGTTCTTAATGAAAGTTCAACAAGTTAAAGATGGTGAAACTGGAATAGCTGTTTGGAATGAAGTAGGAGACTTAGATCCCAAGGAAGACGAGATAGATCTAAAAGAAATCCAGGCTAAGTATCCAGCTACCAAAGAAGCTTTAGGTAAATTAGTAATCATCAAATTAAACGGAGGACTGGGAACCTCTATGGGTCTATCTAAGGCCAAGTCTTTAATTCCTATTAAAGATGGTTTTTCTTTTTTGAAAATCATTGCTAACCAAGTGCTCCATCTGCGGGAAAAGTATTCAGTAGAAATTCCGCTTTTACTAATGGATAGTTTTAACACTCAGCTTGATTCACAAGTTGAGTTAAAAACTACGGGACTCACACAGAAAATTCCAACTAGCTTCTTACAACATAAAGTCCCTCGTATACTATTGAAGGATTATTTCCCTATTGAAACAAAAGATCCCAAAGATGATTGGTGTCCTCCGGGTCATGGAGATATTTATTTTACCTTAGTTGAGACAGGAATTTTAGACCAGTTAATAGATTCAGGCTATGAAGTCGCCTTTCTATCCAACGGGGACAACTTAGGTGCTACAGTTGATTCATCTATTGTTAGTTATTTCCTGGATACAGGTCTTGATTTTGCAATGGAGATGACTCCTAAGACTTTGGCTGATAAAAAAGGCGGGGCGATATATCGTAAGATTCGTGATGGCAAATTTTTGCATTATGAACTACTCGAGACAGCCCAAGTTCCCAAAGAATTCGAACATGAATTTACTGGAATGGGTAAGTTTAGAACATTTTCAACTAACAATCTATGGATTAATTTGAAATCTTTAAAGGCACGTTGGAAGCAAGGAAACTTCCGTCTTTCTTTAATTGTAAATCGCAAAGAAGTCGAAGGACAAAACGTACTGCAACTAGAGACTGCTATGGGTTCTGCCGTTGGGAACTTTTCCAATTTTCGGGGAATTATTATTCCTAGAGATAGATTTGCCCCCGTGAAGAAGACCGAAGACTATTTAGTTCGACGTTCAGATGCTTACCAATTGAATGAGGATTACTCGCTGACCATGTCTCTAGCACGAAAGAAACTAGGATTAGGCGAACCAGTGGTAAGTTTGGATGATAGTTTTTATAAAAAAATCCAAGATTTTGATAAACGTTTGCAGATGCTTCCCTCACTTTTTGCCTGCGAGTCTTTAGAAGTTAAAGGCGATTGGTTGTTTGATGTAGACATCACAGTAAAAGGGAAGGTTCAATTCGAGAATACTACAGGATCTCAAATGAAAATTTCAAGTCTAGGCAAAGTCTTTTTCGAAGATGAATCTATTAAAAAATAAATATTTGAAGTTTAAACAATCTCTATTGTATTCTTTCCAATTGCAAAATTATCATAAGATAATAATTTTATTCTCATGGATTAGTATTTTTTATTACAATTGTGGTACGCCACTTTCGTTTCGGGAACAATGTTACGAAAGAAATAGATGCGATTCTAAAGAAGTGGACTGCTATCTACAAAATTTGTCATTCTATAGCCTTGTTCAAACTAGTGGAAATATATCTGCAGAAGATGCTGGAATTGTCTTCTCAACTTGTGATGGCTTAAAAGAGAGATGCCAAAAAAACTGCGAATCATCAACCTTATTTTGAATTCACTCTTTTGTCTTTGCTCTTATTTAAATCTTGATTAAAGTGAGTTTCCTACATATTTAAATAAGGAGAAACTTTCTTGAATTCAAATATTTCAATAATTTCAGGCTTAACATTTTTATATGAATGCGAATGAATTTAATACTAATAAGCTTGGAAGAATCTAAGCATACCAAAAGATGAATATATGTCTATTATCAATCGATCAACCATTATCCTCTTTCATAAAAAACCACTAATCGAATGGCAGAATTCCATATTCCCAGAAGATATTATGGAATATGAAGAAGACTTTTTCAAAAACGATCAGGCTCATGTGTATTTAATTCCAGAACTTGATTTCGAAGAACATTTAGAGTCTTGGTTGAAAGATAATTTTAAACATATCTTCGAGGATGTTTTAGAAGATTGGTGCACTGACGAAAAAAAGTGGCCAAAGAATCTAAGTTATGCAATGTTTAAAGATTGGTTTCATATAAATTATCAATCTATGGTGATTGATACTCTTGACGAGCCAATACTTAAAGATGAAGATGATTACGAAGACGATGAAGATTGATTTTTATTTGATTCAAAAATCATTCACACCTTAATTAAAATAATTTAGTTTGAAATATACAGCTAAATAAAATTAAACTATTCTATTATAAAGACCAATCCCTATGTTCAATCAGAAATTAGACGAAGACCATGAACAGTATCTGACGATAAGTGATATATTTAAAAAATTACCACGTAAGTTTATAAAAGAGATACTAGAACATACAACAAGAGAGTTTCTTCCAAGCGGGAAGATTTTATTCAGGCAAGGTGACCCTGGAGAAGAGTTATTCATTGTTACTGTAGGGCGTCTTCGTTATGAAATTCATAATTCAGAAGGGAATCTTTTAGATTCAGGAGAGTTTCAAAGAGCTGATATTTTAGGTGAATTAAGTATTTTCACAGGAGAAGCACGATCTGCAACTGTACGTGCTATTCGTGAATCTGAGATTCTTCGTATCCCAAGGAAAGTTATCATTGATATCTTTATGAAGGAGCCGCAGGCTTTACTCGAAGTAACATCAACAATTTCCCATCGATTGATGCATGCAAGATCGAAAGATGAGATAAAGGCAACTAAGGTTTTTTCATTTTCTGTATTTCCAACCAGAAAGGACACATCAACTAAGGCCTTCTTAGAATATATCTATGATCTTGTATCTAATATAGACAATGTACAAATTGTAACAAAGGAAGATTTCGATAAGGCTTTTCCCGATTATTCCAATAAAAAAACTGATAACTTAGAACACGAAGTAATCCTTTGGTTTCAAGAAATTGAAAATAACAATAAATTTATTATTTATAAAGGCGATTTTGAAGACAATGAATGGTCGGAAAGATGCTACCATCAATCAGATAGAGTTTTATTCCTACAGGATTCTACTAAGGCTCCTAATGTAAGCGAACTCGAACAAGCGTTAAAGAATAAATCCCATTTCACCGATTCAGTTGATTTAGTTATTCTCCACCCAACGATTCGAGAACTCCCACGAAATACCAAATCGCATCTTCAAATTAGATCTGTATCTAGATACTATCACATTGCTTTAGATAACCAACTCTCTGTTGAAAGATTTGTTCGTAGACTAATCGGTGAGTCCTTAGGTCTAGCTTTTGGAGGTGGTGGTGCAAAAGGTTTTGCTCATATAGGTGCAATCCGTGCGATCGAAGAAGCTCATGGAACTATTGATTTGGTTTCAGGAACAAGCGCTGGATCAGTATTTGCTGCTCTATATGCTATGGGCTATGATTCTTACAAGACTGAGTCTATTGCAAAAAGTATTTGGGTAGATAGAAATTTATTGAACGAGTATACCATTCCTATTATTTCACTTGTTAGTGGGAAAAAGTATACAGAAACCATCAAAGAATTCTTTGGTGATATTATGATAGAGGATCTATGGATTCCTTATTCTGCTATCGCAACGGATTTAACTAATGCCAAATTAAAAATTTACAACTCAGGCTATCTTTGGAAGGCTATTCGAGCTAGTACTTCCCTTCCTGGAATTGTACCTCCTTTTATTGAAGATGATATAGTTTACGTGGATGGAGGTTTACTTGATAATGTTCCAGGTTTGGTGCTAAAATCTGAAGGTGCTGGACGTACGATCTGTATAGATGTCTTTGGGGATTCTGTCCAAGAAGGGGATAAACACATCGCTTCTTATTTTGATGAGGGAAGCCAGGGGATATTAAATAATCCACTGAGCCTAGTCGGGAACTGGTTGAAGTTTGATCAATTCTTCCAACCGAAATTTCCTGCTATTGGTGAAATCTTAATTCGAAGTATGTTAGTTGCTAGTCGAGAAAAGAAGCAAGCCACTCAACATGATGCAGCCTTGTATGTAACAATTCCTACACACAACTATGGGGTCTTGGATTGGAACAAATTTGAGTTCTTGATCAAAGAAGGCTACAGTAAAATGAAGAAAGAAATCGCAGATTCAAAAATATTTTCTTTATAGAATTCTGAGCTACTAAAAATTGTTATATTCTATTTGATACGAATCTTAGCAGTTGTCCATTCTGTCCACGAGCCATTCTCATATTTTGATTTTACTAAGACAGGGCTAGCAGTAATTGAACCAGGCATAGAGTTATCTAATATAAATTCTATATTTGTTAAGCAAACAATTTTAGCAGAAGTATAGATGCAGCCCTTGTCCATTAGAGATGTCTCATCTCCACGAACATAGTAACCCTTGTATCGATTGGGTGCAGGAAAGGAAGCCCAGCTTACTCCATCATTTTTTGATTCAAAAGTAAAAGGCTCCACAAAAGGATTATTCGCTGTTTGTTTGTAGGAAACTATAGCTGAGGTCCCATCTCTATAAATAAAAGAAGTTCTTGCAGTATCAACAGTAGAGGAATGTGTGATATCGAAAAATCCACCAGTAGAGAAATCCATTGGTGCATTAGCTATCGATCCTGTTAACCTGTGTATTCTTAATGAAGTTGCAGTGTTGTTGAAATTTCCCAACAGAGATCCACTGAAAGGATTAAAAGAATTCGCATTCACTCCTCCGATAGCTGTTATAGAATCAGTATGAGTAGTAAAATTAGATTGGATTTTAAGGTATTGAGTGGGTGGTGAATTTAATGGTACATACAATTCTCCATTATAAGCAAATGCCTTAGTTAGATCAGATAAACTCGCCAGAGGAACTCCGGGAACTTGTGTTTTGCTTGCAAAATTATCAGCAGTTCGGTAAAAACCTGTGGGATTTCCTGCATTATCTAAATCAACAAAGAACCAATTCCCATTGAAGTATTTCATACCTCTACCGCCATTTTTGGTTTTCATATCAATTTGCCCACCAGCTGAAACAGGGAAGATCTCTATGGATTGAAATGTTGAACTTGGGTTTGTTAGGTCAAAACTCGCATAAAAATAACGATAACTAATTGCTCCACTAATAGTTAATTTTTGAATAAATAAATCAAGATTATTTCCATTTAAATTGATTTCTGATATAGTATAGTATTGCCCTGAGATAGGTGTTACAAAATTAAATGTACTTTCAAAACCAGGTAAGGTAAACGATTCAAAACTGTCACCATCTGTGGTATAAAGCAGAGCTAAATTGATTGGAAAATTTATAGCGTTAGTATTCTCAGGTAAAGTATATGAATATGAATAGAAAAATTTCCCATCTTGGTATTTAATAGGGAAGAAAGTCGTATCAAATGTATTAACTAGTTTTCCAGAATCTTTACTTACTCTAATAAAGGAGATCCTATCGATAGTGAAATTATTTGTGACATCTGATATTGCAAAGGAGTCATCACCGTTTATTCTCACATTAAATGCCGCAACATCAAGCTTTGAATTTAAATCTACAAGTCTATGTGAGAAATTACCAGATAGAGGATAACTAACATCTACAAATCCTAAAGAATCTGGGATGTAGCAGGATTCAACACCATCATTTATATAACAGTATAGGAAATTTCCGTTGTATCTTGTACCATTTTGCTGTACTTGGAGTGTATACAATTTTTCTGAATTGAGTAGATTGTACAATTGGAACAAGGATAAAAGTTTCGATAAATCACCATCTGTATCTAATTCGCTATCTGAACTTCCCCTAATTTTCTGGACACTCATATCATAATAAATTAGGAGTAGAGATATGAGCAAAGGGAACAAATTTTACGAAGAAGGCTTTAAAAGAAGTGCGGTAGATCATTTAATAAAAAGTCGTAAATCACGTAGACAAGTCGCTTCAGATTTAGGAATCAGTGATGCTACTCTCAAGAAATGGTATGACTTTTACCTATCTGAAGAAAAAAGCCCACATAAAATTACAATGGAAGAAGAGAATTTAAACCTAAAAAGAGAAGTAGCAGAACTTAGAGAAGAAAGGGATATCTTAAAAAAGTCCGTAGCCATTTTCTTAAAACCAAGGAATTAAAATTTGAATGGATGAAAAATCATTCAATAGAATTTTCAATTGAGAAGATGGCAAAAGTATTAGATGTATCTACAAGTGGGT
>Ga0100393_10003511_pt1 | contig 14704 bp, 6 predicted proteins | sample CryGeymeta201517_FD_81546 | JGI IMG/M metagenome (GOLD analysis project Ga0100393, IMG submission 81546) | Groundwater microbial communities from Crystal Geyser aquifers in Utah, USA - Crystal Geyser metaG 2015-17 | ecosystem: Environmental > Aquatic > Deep subsurface > Groundwater | place: USA... | reverse complement strand
GGCGGTCTTGAGCAGCGGTCGAATGTAGGTCTCGGCGAACCATCGAAATTCGCTGGGTACACCGGGAAAGAAGTAAAAGCGGCGGGTGTCGTCGTCGACACTGAATCCAGCAGCCGATCCGACTTCGGTCGCCAAAACGCCAGCACCCGCCGGGAATGTGGCCTGTCGGTAATTATTTGACGTGATCTTGATTTTTCGTGCGGCGAATCGCGCTTCGAGGCGTTCGCGTGTGTCCGCGTCTTCCACCAGTTCGACGCGCTTCCAGCAAGCAACGGCATCACGTGTTCGGTCGTCAGCCGTGGGCCCCAGACCGCCGCAGACAACCACGATCGGTGCCCGAGCCTCTTCGAGTGCCCCGACAATATCGTGCAAGTCGTCCGAGACAGTTGTCACCCGACTCAACATGCCGCCGTTCTCGAACAAAAACGCGCCCAGCCAAGCGGCATTTGCCTCAACGACTCGTCCGTCGAGCAATTCGTCCCCAATTGCAATACATTCTATCTTCATGATCTCTCCGAGGCAGGAACATACAGCTAGAGCCGAGGGATTCCTAGACACTCTTTGACCTTAGGTGTTACCCTGCGGGCCAAAGTAATTTACCGCCGAGCTGTGAGCATGACCGACGAGCTCAATAGAATTTTGCAGATCGCCACCAAAGGCGGCGCCAGTGACATCCACGTCAAAGCCGGATTGCCGCCGATCTTCAGGATTGACGGTTCTTTGCTTCCTCTTCGGGACGGCAAACGCCTGACCCCTGAAGAAATCGGGAAGATGGCCGCCAGCATCATGAACAAGATGCAGCGTGATGCTTTCCAGGAGACGTTGGACGTTGACCTTTCCTACGGCGTGGCGGGCGTCGGACGCTTTCGCGTCAATGTGTTTCAACAACGCGGTTCGATCGGAATGGTCTTCCGTGTGATTCCCTTCAAAGTGAAGTCGATCGAGGAGCTTTATCTTCCGGATGCCGTCAAGACACTGGCTGAGGAGAGGCGCGGTCTCATTCTGGTCACAGGCGCCACAGGCAGTGGTAAGTCGACGACACTTGCCGCGATGGTCGACTACATCAACAGCACCCGAACCGCACATATCGTGACGATCGAAGACCCGATCGAGTTTTTGATCCGGGATAAAAAAAGCATCATCAATCAGCGCGAAGTCGGCAATGACACGACGTCGTTTGCGCGTGCGCTCAAAGCCGCACTCCGCCAGGACCCCGACGTGATCCTGATGGGAGAAATGCGCGACCTCGAGACGATCGAGATCGCCATGACCGCCGCAGAAACCGGACATTTGGTGATGTCCACATTGCACACGACCGACGCTTCGGAATCCGTAAGTCGAATTCTATCGGCGTTTCCGCCGCATCAACGCGACCAGGCTCGGTATCAATTTGCCAACATGTTCAAGGGCGTTGTTTCACAACGACTCGTTCCACGTGCGGATGGAAAAGGCCGAGTTGCAGCCGTGGAAATTATGCTTTCTACCGCGCGAATTCGCGAGTTGGTGATGGAACACGCCACGGCACGAACCATCACCGAAAACATCGCAAAGGGCTTTGTGGCCTACGGGATGCAAACCTTCGATCAGTCGTTGCTCACTCTATTACAGGGCGGGATGATCACTTACGAAGAAGCGTTGCATCAATGCTCAAACCCCGATGATTTTGCGTTGCGCGTCAGTGGTGTTGCATCTGCCGAGAACGAAACCGCCTGGGCGAATTTCGAGCCTGGGAAGGGGTCAAAAGCATCGTCAGATGGCGATGATTTCAACCTGGATGAATTCGAGATCGAACGTTTTTGAGGCATTCGGGGTCAAAATTGTTACGCAAGTCCTTGCTGGCCCTATGGCCGCAAATTTTCTGCATCATGTCGTTGTTCTTGGTCTCTCCCGCTTTCGCAGGGGAGGGTGACCCAGCGTTCCGTGTGGTGGTCCTGAATATCCCTGGAGGGGGCTCCAGTGATTTGGTCGCTCGGGTAGATGCCATCGAAGGTGTCGAAGCTTTGGACCAGCCCTGGTTTGTTAAAGAAGTGAAGACACGCTCGATCAAGACCAAGGGATTGATGCGTCGGCCCAAAGATTTGAAATGGGTAATGAAGGGCGGAAAAGTCGACCGAATCATCTACGTCGAGGAAGAAGGCGGTCGATACAAGGTCAACCTCATTGGTCCGGACGGGGAAATCCGCCGCGAATTTGCGCATGACATGGAACCCGGCGGCTTGTCCGAGTCTGCGGGCAACACGATTGCCGCCGAACTTCGAGACGATCTTGGTCTGGTTGAGACGCCTCAGGTGCTGGTGGTGACGCCAGCCGAAACCGCTGAAGCCGACCCTGTGGTTGAAGCGCCCAAAGTCTCGCCCGATGAAACGCCAAAGATGCGTGGCTCCGAAGGGCTTTTCTTTGAGGTGGGGGGCCGTTTGCTTAAGCGCGATCTCGGCGTGAACGGATCGAATGGAGCTGTGCTCACGTATCCGTCGCAATTCTATCCGGGCGGCTCACTCAAGCTCGGGTACTTTTTCGACGGTGGCGGGACCTCGTCCACAGGCGTTGTTGTCGGGTTAGTCGGTGGTATGGCAAGTGTGGCCGCGGCGGCCGATCCGGGGCAGACGGTGGAAAGTAAGCCCCTCTTGCACCTGGAGGGCGAACTCCTGGTCGATCAGCGGATTTTGATGGCCACTCCTGAGCGAGGGGCTCGTGAGGCCGTCAAATTCGACCTGCAGGGAGGCGTTCGATACGTGTCGTACTCCGTCGACCAGGGGGCATTGCCGTCGACGTCGACTCTTGCCGTCGTCCTTGGCGCGTCTGTCTCAGCTCAGGCCTTAACAGATGACCTTGTTCTGAACGCCAAATTCCAAATCTCACCGTTTGGAACGTGGATCGGTGGTGGTGAAAACTACGGTGAGTCATCCTACGTTTACGGCTTTGGAGGCGGAGTCGGCGGCGTGTACGCCGTGAGCAGCAGCCTCGGTTTTATGTTTGGGTGGGATGTTCGCATGGAGCGAACGTCATTTTCGGGCAATGGAACGCAAGACTATATCGATGCAGAAGCCTTCGAACTTGTTCAAGGCCTTGTTCTTGGTCTAGTGTACTCGGACTGATACCTGAGCGAGATCGTGCGATTTCGCCGTCAATCGCTCAAAATCGCACAAAATATTGCTTGAGTGCTACGTGAGCCTACACTAGCTGCAGCCTCGCGTTCCTGTTTTGTGAGGAAATTGGTGAGCGACCAGAACTTCTCGGCCATTCGTGCGCGCCTTAGATACGAAACTATCGAAGATTTCGTAGACGGTTACGCGCGCTTTATCTCCGCCGGCGGCATGTTTATCCCGATGAAACCGGGAAAACTCAAGCCTATCGGCACGACTATTCGATTCCAATTCCTCTTGGGTGACGGGTCAACCGCACTCCTCGGGGAAGGAATTGTTTTACAAGTCCGTGCGCCTGATGACGCGTCACCACAGTCACCTGTTGGAATGCTCATCAAATTCAGCAAACTCGCGCAAGAGTCGAAGGCGCTTGTCGATCGCATCGTCGAGGAAAAATCCGGCGGGTCGCCGGCTCCCGAAGAGCATCGTGATGATATTCACAACGATCGAACGCCATTGCCTCAAGATAAAGAGAGCTATGAGCGCAAGACCCGTGAGTCATTCGAGAATCGATCCCTGAATCAGCTCTTGGCGAGCGAGCCCGATGACACGACGGCTGACGCTCACTCGAAACGAACCGACGCAGGTGCCGAATCCAGCGATTGGCGCGAGATCACTCGCGAGCAACCGGTTGTAAAGGATAGCGAGCAAGCCGATGAGGCAGGCACACCCGTAAACGACTCGTTCGGAAGTGAGGAGGAAGCCAATGACGCCCTTGTGGCTGCCGCCTTGGCGATGGCGGGCGAAGTCTCTTCAGATGCCGCCTTGGAGGAGCCGTCAGAAGACTCGGACGACGATGACTCGGTGAGCCTCGAGGAAATCGATCCGGAAACCGCTGAGGCCCCAGACGTGGCTGAACCGGAAACTCGTGAAGCCCCAGAGATGTTGCCCGAAGCGATTCCGAAGAGTCCGACTCAACTCGGGGAAACCACCGGTGGTTTGAAGATTCTCGCCTTCGAAGAAGACATGGATGAGCTGGCGCTTAAGGCACTGGAAGAGTTTTCTTTTGGAGCCGAAGAAGCCGACATCGATGATATGTTTGACGGCCTTTTTGGAGACGGGGGCGGTGGGTTCTTCGGTGGCGAAAGCGATCCCGAACCACAGCCTTCCATGGAATTCGAAGTTCCAGGCCTGACGCAAGAAGTCAGCGACGAATTGGTCGAAGAGGAAATATCGGTTGCCGAGGAAGATGAGCAATCATCGGCCGAGGAAGAGCCGGTTGAAGAAAAACCTGTGTTCTCCCTCGAAGACCTCATGGATGATGAGGAAGAGGAAGAGGAAGAGTCGGAGCCTGCTCTTGTGTTGGAGGAGTCTTCGCCCGAGGAAGAGCCGGTTGAAGAAAAGCCCGTGTTCTCCCTCGAAGATCTCATGGATGATGAAGATGAGTCCGAGACTTACGAGCCGTCACCGGTCGTGGTCGAAGAGGAATCAGAGGTCCACGAAGAGTTGTTTGATGAAGACTCGGCTCCAGAAATATCTCTGAGCGAGGCTTTTGAGTCCGAGCCCGAGCTTCTCTTGGAATCGCCCTCGGAATCGGAGCACGAATTCGACGTGCCGGATGGGTTGTCGTTGGATTCGTCCGCTGCATCGGAGGCTTCGGATGCGTCTTCGGCTTCAAACCATGAGCTCGAGGATATCGGCTCTCTCCTCGATAATCTGGACGACTCGTCTCGAATGTCTCCCGAATCCATGCATCTTGGGACCTCTCTTCGCGAAAAATCACCTGTGAGTTCCGAGTCAGAGGTCGAGGACGAAGAGAGCCTGGAAGCGCTACTTGCTTCGGCTCGACGAGAGATGGAAGAGCGATCGACGGAAGAGCCTCGTGATTCCGGAGATATTCTGGACCAGCTTCTTGGTGACGACTTGCCTCCACCACCGGCCGAAGGGCCCGTATTCGGCATGCCGCAGCCCGAGAAGAAAAAGAAAGGGTTCCTGTCGAAGTTCTTCGACAAGGGCTGATTTTCCAGCCAACTCAACATCAAATTTTTATGACAACCTCACTCCATTCTCATGGGGTGGGGCGCACTGGCGTCGCCTTGCAAACCCTAAGGCTGATCGCTAGTCTGCGTGCACTTTTCGGAATCAGGAGATCTTCGATGACAGGCAAGCTACTACTCACATTTATCACCGGACTCGTCGCGACTGTTTTTGCAGCGTCATGCGGCAACGACGACAACCTGCAACGCGTGGAAGTCTCGGAGCTCACGATCGAAGGCTCCGATGGCAATTTCAACATCAAGTTGCCGGTGGTTGACGATAAGCCCGAGAAGCAATTGAGCCCCCTGATTCTGCGGAATTCAGGGAAAGCAATGCTCGTGGTTAACCGATTTGAATGGGTCGCAAAACCCGACCGGTTAGACGCCCTTGCCGAAGCCGGCGGCGCATGCACGACGGGTGATGAATGTTCCGGAACCGAGATTTGCCTCAGTTCACGTTGCATCGCGCTCGGCCTTCCAGCGACTCCGTTTAATATCGAGCCCTCGCTTCGAAAAGACATCGAGTTTGTCGTCACGCAAGGCGGCGGTGAGTTGACCTGCCCCACGCCTGGGCCCGATGTCCCCGCCAACTACCTCAATTCCTATTGTGGTGAATTGGTCATCGAAACCAACGCCATCAACACGTCTGGTGTGGTTCAGGACGGAAAGGCGACCATCTACTTCCTCAAGCCTGCGCTGTCCGGCCAAATCGAAGTTCAGCCGGAATTCATGGAATTTCAAAACGTCCTACCCGGCTCGCAGCAGTCGCAAGATTTCAGCATTCGAAATACCGGAAGTCAGCTTCTGACCGTCGAACAATTCAATTTCTCTACCCTCGGAAATTTCCTGAAAGTCACGGCTGGCGAAAATCTTCCGTTGGAGATTGAGCCCGGTACGAGCGCATCATGGACGCTTTCTGTCGAAGTGCCTTCAACTGCAACGGCAGCCGATTACGAAGGATTTGCCCAGCTGCAGATCGAGTCATCGGCCGTTAATGCCAACGACGGCAACATCTCCATTCAGGTTTCGGAAGGCTCGGGCAGTGCGCCAGCGATTGATGTCAGCGCAACCAGCCTGCTGTTTTCGGCGCAGGCCGAACAGACGCTCACCGTCGATAACGTTGGTGAGGCGACGCTTCAGGTGACCAGCTTGAGTGTGACTCCCGCGTCGGCACGACCGTTCTACAAGTTCTTCATTGATGGCAACGATGTGACCACGACTTTCCCGACACAAAATATTCCGAAATCCTCGTCGGTCGACATCGTCGTCAAGTTTGAACGTCCCAATGGAAATACCGACTCGTCGGTGGCGACGCTTCAGCTTCGGCACAACGACCGAAATGCTAATAATCTGTCGGAAGTGACACTTCTGGGCGACGAGGGCGACGTTCCTATCGCTCGAGTGTATCCACAGAGCTTCACGTTCCTTGCCGCTGACGGAAATAACTCCACGCGTTCATTCGTGATTCGAAATGTAGGAACGGCTGACCTCGTGGTTTCCGGCTCTTCGTATAATTTCTCGACCGGTTCCGACGCGGAGTTCTCGGTGTCGAATATTGCCGGAACCATCGCACCTGGCGGGATGAAGATCGGCACCGTAACCTTTGCGGGAGCCAACGCTTCACCTGACGTGGGACTTGTCGTTATCGAGAGCAACGACGCTTCGTCACAGACAGATATCGCCGTGAAAGCCATTGATTCACCCGCTGAGGCGGTTACCGCGGTCATCACGCCCAGCACGACCAATGATGTGCGCGTGGGCTCTACGGCCCTGTTCAACGCGTCAGCGTCGACTCCAGCCGGAGTGGCGACGTCGGGCCTTTGGACGCTGTTGGAGCGTCCTGCTGGCAGCACAGTGTTCTTTTCGCTTACGGGCGAAGAACTGCGTTTCGTCCCCGACGTCGCAGGCAGCTACAAGATTGCGCTTTTGACTTCCGCAAATCAGCGTGAAGCTCAGGTCACCTACGACTTGACTGTCGTTCCTTAAGACCTCTCAAGTTGACGCCACGCATGAGTACTCGCTAGGTTCTCAACCACTTGCACAAGGTGGTTTTCGTGGCTTCGGTATCCTTCTCGAACATCAAGAAGTCGTACGGCGATGTGGACATCATTCGTGGTGTCTCATTGACCGTGAAATCCGGCGAGTTTCTCGTGCTGGTGGGTCCTTCAGGGTGTGGAAAATCCACGCTTTTGAGGATCGTAGCTGGTCTCGAGGAGATCACGTCCGGCGAGGTCAGCATCGGGTCACGGGTGGTCAACGACGTCCCGCCACGGGAACGTGGTGTTGCGATGGTCTTCCAGTCGTACGCCCTTTATCCGCACATGAGTGTCCGCGAGAATCTGGAGTTTGGTCTGAAAATCCGAAAGGAATCGCCCGAACTGATTTCTGAACGGGTCGAGACGGCGGCCAAAATGCTCGGGATTACCGATTACCTTGAACGACTGCCCAAACAGCTCTCCGGCGGGCAGCGACAACGTGTGGCGATTGGACGTGCGATCGTTCGTCAGCCTGACGTCATGCTCTTCGACGAACCGCTTTCGAATCTCGACGCCTCGTTGCGCACCCAGATGCGTGTTGAACTCAAGAAGCTTCATCATGAATTGGGCGCCACGATGATCTACGTCACTCACGATCAGGTCGAGGCGATGACCCTTGCGGACCGTATCGTTGTGCTGAACCGAGGGCTGGTGCAGCAGATTGGCACTCCGACCGAACTCTTTGACCACCCACAGAATCGTTTTGTGGCTGCGTTCATCGGATCTCCATCGATGAACTTCCTGAAGGGCACGTCAAACGACGGCCGCTTTGTGGCCGAGGGGATCGACGTACGGGTTCAGAAGCCTGGGATTTACGAGATCGGAATCCGACCTCAACATTTGGAAGTTACCGAAAGCGAGAATGCCGCGTTGACGATGGTCGTCGAGGTTGTCGAGCCGATGGGGTGGGAAGCACACGTTCATGGCAAGTGTGGCACCCAGGCTGTCGTGGCCCACGTACGGCACGAGACGATCGCCAGCATCAAGCCAGGGGACACGCTGAAATTCAGCGTCGAGGAACGTTATGTCCACGCCTTCGATAGCGACGGAAACGTGCTCTGAGAGCAGGTGGCAGTGCCGTGCGCGGTGAGCTGTGAGCAATTTGGTTCGCGGCCACCATCAGGGACGCGAGGCCCTGTTTTGTTGTGATGGTTTATAAGGCTGCCGCCTACTTGGTGTTGGCCAACGATCACCTGACCCGGCTGTGACCTGACCCGCCAAATTAGGCAATAGTGATGAGCGATAGGCGTCCCAGATTTGGGACGCCTTTTTTGTGCGCTGGGCAAAAAAAAACGCCCCAAAATTGGGACGTTCAGGTGAGCTCAAACGAGAGCCGAGTTCAGAGGTTGGGTCTAATCCAAGCCAATGCGCAGGAAGTACGGGCCGTAAGCCATCTGTCCGCTTCCCACGTAGACTCGGAAGCTCTCGCCCTGGGTCGCCCCCGTTTTTGTGTAGCGAAGGCGATTGATGGAGCCTCCAACCGGCAATGCCTCACGGGTTAATCCGCCACCATCACGCACTTCAACGAGGAAGTTCATCACGCTGCCGTCGAAGAGGAGTTCAACGGTGATGTCTCCATCAGTTGGAGCGACGAAAGTGAAGTAATCATCCGCTTGGTTGTTTGCCCCTAAGCAAGACCCAAGAGGGAATACCGCTGGCACGTTTGCCAAAGGCTTAGCGATGGCTGCGGTGTTATTGGGCTCGTACACGTCATCCTGACAGACCGCCAGTTTACGTGATGCGTGCATGATATAGGGCGTCTCAGTGAGTGACCCTGCAACGTTTTTGACTCCAATGGTGACGTTTCCAGCCGTCGTGGGGCGGAAGGTCAAGAACTCGTCGCTCGTGTCCGAATCAACGGTGCCGTTTGCCAGCGTGACTCCGGCAGCATCCTTGACCTCCAAAGCCAAGTCCGACTCGCCGGCCACGTGATCGAAGTAGGTTTGGACAATGTAGTCTTGGCCTGCAAACACTGAGACCGAATACCAATCCTGATCTTCACCACAGGCAATGGCATCCGTGAGGTTGATGCCGGCATTCACGTCAAGCGAGTACGCCGAGTTTGATGTGTCGTTTCGCTCGTATGCGTCGGAGCAGAATGGGGCTGCTGGCATGACGCCGTTGAGTGAGACCCAAAGGTCGTAGGAGTTACGAATGAATCCGCCACCGGTTGCGCTGGCGCGAAGGTAGTAGAGCGATGCCCCGTTCAGTGCGTTTGCAGCAAGGGCTCGCACCGCACCGGTGGCAGTGGCCGTCTGAACCATCGTGCCTGTGCTGTCCATCAGCTCAAGAGTGATGGCTCCCAAGAGTGGATTGACTTCCAGATTTACGTCGACCGAAGTCGTGCCGGCAGGAAGGCGGAACCAATCCTCGGTGCCTTCGCAAAGAGTCAAGTCGTTGTAGGCATCTGACGTGATGGGGGTTGCGCCACTTGCGGTCACAAGGTCCGCTGACGACACCATGTCGTCGTTACACGTCGTCGTGAACGCCAGGCTCGACGTGACGTTGTAGCGCGATGTGAAGGTGCCTACGCCGTACACATTGAGTGTGTAGGTCTCACCCGAGGTGCCGGTGTTCGAAACGGTGATCGTCTCGTTGTCAGTGGTCGAAAGGCCACTGGCGATGAGCGAAGAACCCTTGTAAATCCGTGCGTTGATGTCGCCGTCGCTGTGCGTGAAGATCACATTCGTGGTCAGGCTCGCTCCGGCGGGTACAAAGAACGTGTAGTAGTCGGGGTCGCTGGTTGAGCACAGCAGCAGGTTACTCGATGTGCCGATGGGCATTGGCTTAGCCGTCGCCGCGGTGTCGTTGTTTTCGAAGTCGTCTGGACAGACGCGATCTTCTGGACCTTCTCCAGCGTCGGTGAAGACGTTGTTGCCGTTAAGATCCGCGTAAAGCATCAAATCGTAGACGAGTCGCGAACGTACCGGGGATTCGATCTTGATGAAGTAAACACCCGCAGCCGCTGCGGTGAAGATCACCGACTCGTCGTCTGTCGTGGACACGCCTTGACCGACGGCGGTCAACGTCGAGTCGTAAACGGTGACGTCGAGATTCGCAGCACGATTGATGAAGTTCAAGAACACCTCATACTTGCGCCCGGATACGGCGTTGAACTTGAACCAGTCGACGTTGTCTTCGCATTTGGTCAAGCCTGCGTAGAGGCCTGGGATCGCGATGAGAGGAGCCGAACCTGCCGTTTCGTTGGCTTCATAAATGTCATCGCTACACACACCAGCGGGAGTGATATCGACGAGCATTCCGTATGGGATGGCTGGTTTTGTTGTCGGTGTGAAGACGCGCCATTTCACGGTCTGGTCACGAGAAGACAGGTACGTGACCGACTCGTTGTCGGTGATCGTTCGACTCTCGACGGCAGACGACGTGATGCTCGAGTCATCGTAAAGGATGAGGTCAACGTTGCCTTGAGCGTGCGGGAACGTAAGCGAAACGGTGAGACGCTCTCCAGCCAAAAGGTCGGTTGAGAACCAGTCGTCGTCGACAGGATTTCCACAGATGAGAAGGCCGTAGCTTCCGGTCCCGACTGCGACAGCTGTGGCGGCTGTGTCGTTATTTTCGAAGTCGTCAGGGCAAGCAGGGTCAGCCGGGCCTACGCCGTTAAGGTAGGTGAGGACCCAGTAGTCGGCACGTGCGGGGAATTTGCCTTCCACGTGAAGGTAGTAAGTTCCGGCCTCGCCCACACCGGGCGTGTAGGTGACGCTTTCGAGGTCATTATTGGTGACTGAAGAAGCGATCACGCTGCCACTAGGGCCTACGAGGAACGCATCGAGATTGCCCTGAGTATTGCTAAACTTCACATCCCATCTCAGGACGTCGCCTTCGGCCAAATCAATGGCGTACCAATCTTGATTGGCGTCACAGATTTTTGCGCCGGTGATGATGTTGTCGGTCCCAAGGGCCGCTTGAGCGGCGTCGATGAGGACTGCGTTTGCGAGCGCGTCATTCGGCTCGAACGAGTCGTCCACGCATGGAGGTCCGTCTACGATCTGGACGTCCAGTGTGTAAGGCACATTGATGCCCGCGAAGAGGCTGGCAAGGATGTTGAAACGACCACCTGTTGGTGCCTGGTAGGTGATGGTCTCGGCCACTGCGGTCGAGTTCGGAATGAGTTCTCGGCTTTCTGACTGAACGAAGGTTGCACAATCGTTGGGTCCGAAAAGTGTGATGTCGAGGTCGCCTGCGGCCGTAGTCGGGTCGTAGATCGCCTTCACGGTGATGGTCTGCAAGGGAAGCAGGTCGAACGCGTAGTAGTCAGGGTCGGCACAAACCGCGAGGTCTGCGTAGGTGCCTGCGCCTACGGTGTTGGCTTCGTTGCAGGAGTTGTTCAGTTCAAAGACGTCCGTACAAACGTTGTCGAACTGGGTCCACTCGAGGTCGTAAATCGCGTTGCCCACGCCCGTTGCGATGCGAACTTCCAACACGAAGTCTTCTGCAGCCTCGGTGGTGTAGAGGATCTCTTCGACCGACGAACCGGTGAGTGCTTGAGCGACGATCGCTCCTGCCGAGTCCCGCAGGACGAGGTCAATATTGCCCAGGCGAGGAGGAGCAGACGCGCGAATTCGGATGACTTGATTCGCAAGCGCTTCGAGGGTGTAGAAGTCGGGATCGTCGCCACAGACTTCGAGGTCCTTATGGTCAACCGCTGGTGGAAGCACTGGCGCGGTCAACGGATCATCGTTGGGTTCAAATGCGTCGTCGGTGCACGCGGCTGGCGCGCCAACATTGATCTTCAGACCATATTGAGCATTGGCGTCAATGATCGACCCACGGACCTGCACGTAAAAGATGCCGCCGAGGTCTGTGCCGAATCGAATGAGTTCCTTGCCGTTGTCTTCGGATGGAGGCAAGTCCGAGAGCGCAAGCTCGCGGCCGTCTGATGCGCGCAACGCAAGGTCGAGATTGCCCGGCGTGGAGTAGGTCAACTCGGCTTCAATGACTTCGCCAAGGGTCGCGTTGATTTTGAACCAGTCTCCGCCCGTTGTTTCGCGGCAATAATATGGACGATCATCTCCGGCGGGATCGAAGGGGAAGGTGGCAACCGCGTAGGCGGAGTCGAGCGTCGTATTGGTTCCGTAGAGGTCGGTGGGACATGTCGGAGGCAGATCGACGCAAAGGCCAACTGAAGGGTTCGTGGCTTCGTCCTCGGAGTTGCCCTGCTCGAAGTCACAAAATTGAGTCGATGGGCATTGTGAGGAATCTGTGCAGCCCTGGCAGATGCGAGGGTTGCCGGTGCAGATGTAGCCGAGGTTGATGTTGGTGCAGTCACTTCGTTGTGTGCAGGTCTCAATGCAGACCAAGTTGGAACAGACTTCCTTTTCGCCGGTACAATCCGTGTCAGAATCGCAACCGTCCACACAGATGCTTCCTTGTTCAACTGCGCAAACCTGACCGCTTCCGCACTCAGCGTTTTCGCGGCAACCGCGACGGCAAACTCGTCGAGCATCACTTGCGCGGGGTTCGCAGATTTCTCCGAGAACACAGTCGTTGTCGGTGCCGCACTCTGGCTTGATCACGCAGCGTTGTTGCGCGGTGCTGCAGATGTATTCGTTACCGTCGCCGAGCTGTTGAGCGTACGCCGCACAAACGGCGTCGTTATTACAGTCGCCGTTGTACTCGCACTTATCCGCGCCAGCGTCCTGCGTTTCGCAGGATTGGAACTGTGCACAGGTGCCCGTGGTGCAACCTGCCGTTTGGCAGATGCGAGTCAGAGGGTTGCAGGTTTTTCCGTCACCGCATGCATCGTCGTCCACGCAGCCTGGGCGGCATAACTGGTTCACACAAACAGCGTCGGTGCATTCGGAGTCTTCGGCACAGGTTGCATCTGCGCAGCTTCCTGCGAGGCAATAGTCGCCAAAATCACAGGCGTTTGGATTCGAACACGCCAGAGGCGTCGATGTGCAACTTCCGTTGGCGTCGCAGCGCTCGCCCTCGGCGCAATCGGCCCGGGTTGTGCAGTCGGTGGTATTATTGCTGGAGCCATCACTGCATCCGCTGAGCAGGGCAATGAAAGTAGTGGCCACGAGCGCCCAATTGAGGAGGGGCAAACGCTGAAACATGGAAGGGTCCTTCGAGTCAGTCATGCGGATCTATCACCGCGTAAGGGAGCCAACCTATGGAAAATTGCGTTGTGAATCAACCTCAACTATCTCGCAAAGTTGTCATCATTTGTTCCTGCCCTCCCAAAAGCGTCAAATCTTTGTCGCACGCAGGTTCTTGCTCAGAGGGCCTGACGCTGTGTAAAGTAGCGTTAGGAAAACCTCATAAAAGGAAAATTATGCAATCCGTAGCGCTTCTCGGAGCACGTACGCGTGCCCTTGCGATCGTGGCGTGCTTGGCGTTTGCAGCTTGTGCCGATGACGGTTCGACTGGAACCGCAAGCAATAACGCCAATAATTCCGCTGATGCTGGGTCCGATCAGGGAACCAATAACACCCTTAACAACGAAGCAGACGGTGGTGGCGACGCAGGTGGCGTTACATGTGATGTCAGTGACGGAAACGCCGATAACGATGGCGATGGCGTCCTTAATCGACGCGACAATTGTGCGTGCGTCGCAAACCCCGAGCAGTCCGACACTGATCGAGATGGGGTCGGCGACGTCTGCGATAATTGCGCTGATGTGGCCAATTTGGATCAAGCCGACCTCGATAAGAATGATGTGGGTGATGCCTGCGAACTTTGGATGGACACCGACGGCGATGGCGTCCGCGACCCATTCGATAATTGTGTTGAAGTCGATAATCCTGATCAGGCTGACAGCGACCAAGACGAAGTCGGAGATGTTTGTGACAACTGCGATGACGTCGCCAACGGCGACCAAGCCGATACGGACGGCGACGGAATCGGTGATGAATGTGAATTGCCCACCGATCCGACGGCCGATAAGGACGGCGATGGAGTCCTAGATTTTGAAGATAATTGTTGGCGTGCAGCCAACCCGGATCAGGCCGACGGCGATCAAGATCATATTGGCGATGCCTGCGATAACTGCCCTGCAGTAGCCAACTTCGACCAGGCCGACGCCGACCAAAATCAAGTCGGCGACGTCTGTGAAGACATGTCGAACATCATCGATACCGACAACGACGGAATTCGAGACGTTGCTGATAATTGCCGAACAGTTGCCAATCCTGACCAAGCGGATAGCGAGGGCGATGGCGTGGGCGATGCTTGCGATAATTGTCCAGAATACGCCAACTTCGACCAGACGGACGCTGATAATAATGGCGTGGGCGACGCCTGTCAGAACTTCGTAGATCCAGCAGGCGACGACGATGCCGATGGTGTGACCAACGGTGTTGATAACTGCCCTTCCAAGCCCAATGCCGACCAGGCCGACACGGATGGTGATAAGCGTGGTGACGCCTGTGATAATTGCGTCAACGTGGCCAATGCCAACCAAGCCGACGCCAATAATAATGCCGTCGGTGACGTGTGCGAAGGTCTCGCGGATCCCGCGGGCGACGTCGACAACGACACGGTCGTGAACAGCCTGGACAATTGCCCAGCCACGGCGAATACCAATCAG
>Ga0100393_10003504_pt1 | contig 14717 bp, 10 predicted proteins | sample CryGeymeta201517_FD_81546 | JGI IMG/M metagenome (GOLD analysis project Ga0100393, IMG submission 81546) | Groundwater microbial communities from Crystal Geyser aquifers in Utah, USA - Crystal Geyser metaG 2015-17 | ecosystem: Environmental > Aquatic > Deep subsurface > Groundwater | place... | reverse complement strand
ATGACTATCAAACTGGGCCAATCCTGGTGAAGCCATCAACAGGGAGGCAATGATGAATATGAATTTGAATTTCACAGTTTGAGTTTATGGATACAAAACACTATTGTCTGCGGAAAGTCATCATCATCGATGTATCTTCTAATTCATTTGTAGAAAAGTTGATGTTATATCCGCGAAGTTCAAAGCTATCGTTTGCATATTTTCTTCCTGCTAAGAATCGGTTATAAGTGACGCCATCGATTTTATAATAATGATACCAAAACCTCATATAAACAGTATCGTAGTCGCCCATGAAGTACTTTTTACCGCCATACTCCTCTCTGAAACCTCCAGTTCTTGCAGTATAGTCTGCTGCAAATTTCACCCAGTATTCATGATGTTTTGTAAAGTCATTATAACCCAAGTATTCAAGAATGACCGGATCGGGCCAAAAAGCAGTATCCGGATTTCGACAAATAAAAACGGCCGTATCTTTCTTAATGCATTCGTTTTCAAATTTAAAACTAACTGAGGTGTCGCAGTCGCAATAACCCTGCACGCAGGTGGTGAGTTTAGGGCAATCCCCGCAAACAGTCGGGTCGAAGTTTCCCTTATTGCAGCTTAAAAATAGTGCGATACCCATAACAAAGACGAGCACATAGTTCTTCGTAGTCATTCTAAACAAGTTTACGCGGATGTAGGGGATTTTGCAAGTGGAAAATCTCAAGGGAAAGGAGCAGGTCGGTGAGACACCGACTTGCTTGATGAAATTATTGTCTGGCTGTCTTGTAGTCTGAATGTCTGGTAGTCTATGTTTCTCGAAAACTCGTCTAGTTCGTACTGAGCAGGTCGGCGGGACACCGACCTGCTTGCTGAATCTCTTTTTGTCTGTTGATCTGGAAATCTGAATGTCTGGTAGTCTACGTTTCTCGAAAACTCGTCTAGTTCGTACTGAGCAAGTCGGCGGGACACCGACCCGCTTGATGAATCTCTTTTTGTCTGTTGGTCTCTCGTCTCACGGTCTCTTGTCTTACTGTCTCTTGTCTTACTGTCTCTTGTCTCACGGTCTTATTGTATCTCGTCTCATTATCTCAATAGTCTCTTTATTCTTTTATATTCGCAGCAACTTAAGACATGAATTATCTAGCAGAACGGGTATCCTGGATCAATGAATCACAAACAATCGCCATGGCAAAGGCCGGCCGCGAGTTGAAAGCAAAGGGTTTTGATGTTATTAACCTCAGCTTTGGTGAGCCAGATTTCGATACTCCAAACCATATTAGAAATGCCGCAAAACAAGCCATTGATGATGGTTATACTTTTTATAGTCCTGTAGCTGGATATCCAGAACTTCGGGAGGCGGTAATTAATAAACTTAAACGCGATAACGACTTGGATTTTAGTATGAACCAAGTAGTTGTGAGTACCGGTGCCAAGCATTCTATCATGAATGTGATCATGGCCATCATCAATCCAGGAGACGAGGTAATCATTCCCACACCTTATTGGGTGAGTTATTCTGAAATGGTGAAGCTGGTAGGTGGAATTCCCGTTTTTGTGGAGGCGGATGTAAGCACCGATTTTAAAATTACCCCAGCACAATTAGAAGCGGCAATTGGTCCGAAAACCAAGGCCTTTTTATTCTCCTCTCCATGCAATCCTTCTGGGACTGTCTACGACAAAGAGGAATTAGCTGGATTGAAAGATGTTTTTGTCAAGCATCCTGAAGTGGTGATACTCTCTGATGAAATTTATGAATACATCAATTTCGTGGGGCAGCATGAAAGCATCGCACAATTTGAAGAAATTCAAGACCGTACAGTAGTAATAAACGGCGTATCCAAGGGTTTTGCTATGACCGGCTGGCGTATTGGCTATATCGCAGCACCATTGGAAATAGCCGTGGCTTGTGAGAAGCTGCAAGGACAGTTTACCTCTGGCGCATCCTCGATATCACAAAGAGCAGCTTTGGCGGCTTTGACCTCTCCCTTAACAGCCACCCACCAAATGCGGGAAGCTTTTCACCGCAGACGAGATTTGGTACTTGAATTATTGAAAGAGATTCCTGGTGTGATTTGTAATGTTCCTGATGGTGCATTCTATGTCTTCCCAGATATCTCAGCTTATTTTGGTAAAAAACATGAAAAAGGGAGCATTGAAAATTCCAATGACCTTTGCCTCTATATCCTCAATACATGCTTTGTATCGCTAGTGCCGGGCGAAGCCTTTGGTGCTCCGAACTGCCTGCGATTGAGTTATGCTGCGAGCGACGAAACCTTAAAAGATGCCTTAAAGAGAATCTCTGAGGCCCTTAAAGCCTTGAAGTAATGGAAAAGTGGACCTCCTATTTTGAGAAGTTTGATACCCTAAAGGCGCTTGTTATTGGCGACTTGATGGTGGATTCTTATCTTTTTGGGAAGGTCGATCGTATTTCTCCGGAGGCGCCGGTTCCTGTCGTTTTATTGGATAAGCGCGATTACCGGTTGGGTGGCGCTGCGAATGTGGCTTTGAACCTCAGAGCCTTAGGCGCCCAAGTAGCGATTGCTTCGGTGGTTGGTCAGGATGAAATGGGGGATAAGTTGGGCGAATTGCTCCGTGCGGATGGAATTTCTACAGAAGGTTTGGTACAAAGCAATGAGCGCAAAACCACTGTCAAACACCGTATTATTGGCAATAACCACCAAATGCTTCGTGTGGATGATGAAGATCTTCATGATTTGAGTGAGCGCGAAAGAACTGCGGTATTTGCTTGGATTAAAAATGAAATCAGCAAGTATGATGTGCTGGTATTTGAAGATTATGATAAGGGCGTGCTTGGAGAAGCACTCATTCAATCCATCATTGAAATTGCAAAATCTGCCGGAATACCCACCGTAGTTGACCCCAAAAAGAATAATTTTCTCTCCTATTCTGGAGCCACTTTATTTAAGCCCAACCTAAAAGAAATTCGGGAAGGCTTAAAATTAGATGATGCGCTTAAAACAGAAGAGGAAGTAAGGCAGGCCGTGATTCGTTTGCAAGGATTGCTTAATACCGACATGATTATGGTGACTCTATCTGAAAGAGGGGTATTGATAAGCGATAGGAAAAGTTGGGAACACCTGCCTGCTCATCTTCGTAATATTTCTGACGTATCGGGTGCAGGAGATACCGTAGTTAGTGTTGCTGCTCTTTGTCTTGCACTTGGAGCGTCCATTCGTGATATTGCTTTCTTGGCGAATTTGGCTGGCGGACTTGTGTGTGAAAAAGTTGGGGTAGTTCCAATAGAAAAAACGAAATTGCTGGAAGAGGCAATTAAACTCGGATAGGGCTCATGTTCGGACTGAGACAAAAAGTTAACTTATTCATCTTTGAGAATAAATACCTCATCCTCCGATTGATGGGTTGGATTGTAGCGATTAGTTCGGTCGTTACCATCGCCTCACTCGTATATTATCATGGATTTCCTCATACTCCAGAAGAACAAAAGGTCTTATTGGATATCAACCGATCCTTCTTTGCGGTTTTTATTTTGAACTTTATTATTCGGCTATTTTTTACGCTCGAACGCAAGGCCTTTATACGATCCAATAGTATTGAATTTATACTGTTAAGTTTAGTGGTGGCCAATTTTATTTCATACCAGCTTTTTCATTTTCCAATAATTGCTAAACTTTTTGAGGGTTTAGGTTGGCAAGGGTTCGAGCCCTATTACGTCTTTTTTATTCAATGTTATCTGCTGGTATTGATAGTATTAGAAGTTGTGAAATCTGTGCAGGAATTAGGCCGATTAAAACTTCGACCAACCACCATATTCCTTATTTCATTTGTCTTACTCATACTCATTGGTACTTTCTTACTTCAGTTGCCGGCCTTGAATAATGGCATTGGTGAGTTGAGTTGGCTTGACGCCTTATTTACAGCAACAAGTGCCTCCTGCGTTACAGGGTTGATTGTGGTGGACACCGCCACATTTTTCAACACAAAAGGACAACTTATTATTCTCTTGCTTTTTCAAATTGGGGGTTTGGGGATTATCTCCTTTGCTACCTTTTTTGCCACCTTTATGAAAAAAGGAATGGGCCTGAAGCAGCAGAGTATGTTGAAGGAATTATTTGATAATGAGTCATTATTGGGAACGGTTTCTCTGCTGAGGAAGGTGGTGTTTTATACCGTATTTATCGAATTGGTTAGTACGGTGCTTATCTATAATTTCTGGGGCGATTATGCTTTCAAAAGTGAAGGGGAGAAAGTCTTTTTTAGCGTTTTCCATGGAATATCAGCCTTTTGTAATGCTGGATTTTCACTGTTCACAAATGGGTTGGCAGAAGTAGGGATTCAATCAAATTATTTACTTCATATGTGCATAGCCATTACCATTTTCTTTGGTGGAATTGGGTTTCCTGCACTTCGCGATATTTTTGAGGTGAAGAACGTGCGTGAACGCCTGAGCAAGCCCTGGAAGAAATGGAAGCTGAGTACACAAATTGCCTTCTACGGTTCCTTGATTTTAATCGCTTTTGGAACCTTGATGTTCTTTCTGCTCGAACAGAAAGGTGTGCTAGAAGGACAAGGTACTTTGCCAGCCTTGCTCACGTCGCTATTTCAATCGGTTACCACACGAACCGCAGGATTTAATACAGTAGACATTTCCTTACTCTCCTCTCCAATATTGATCATTTTTATCTTCCTTATGTTCATTGGAGCTTCTTCAGGTGGAACGGGTGGAGGTATTAAGACCTCAACCTTCGTGGTGATATTCTCAGCCATTTTGGCCACTGTAACCGGGCGTAAGGAAGTTACCCTTGGGCGAAGAACTATTTCTCAGGAATTGATTTATAAAGCATTCTCGGTGTTCATCTTTTCGGCTACATTCATCTTCGTGGCCGTGATTTTATTGACTATCGCAGAACCAGGTATTGAGGTTACGCGATTGGTTTTTGAAGAAGTATCGGCCTTTGCTACTGTTGGACTTTCCACTGGAATTACTGCAGAATTATCGAGTTTCAGTAAAATTGTGCTCATAGTTTCCATGTTCGTGGGGCGAATTGGAGTTTTATCGCTTGCATTCTCGCTGAGTGTTCCGGTACGTTCGAACTCCTTTCACTATCCTAAATCACATATTATGATTGGCTAGTCAAATGAGTTCGGCCAACTCATCCCCCAAATGATTGCTTCCATCGATTTCGTAGATCTGTCTGAGGTGAAGGGTGCAACAGCGCATGGTAATTTTAATACCTTTGGTTCATGCAGCGCATAGGCCTCTTTTTTCAGTTGACCATGGAAAGTTTCTCCATGGCCATGCAAGCCCTTTGGGTGAATAAATTGCGGTCCGTCTTATCTCTCGCTGGAATTTCTATTGGTATTTTTTGCATAGTCCTGGTTTGGACTTTTGTCGACTCTATGGAGGCGAATATTAATAAGAGCTTTGAGTCCTTGGGGCAAAATGTTGTATATGTGCAAAAATGGCCATGGGAATTTACACAAGATTATCCGTGGTGGAAATACATGAACCGGCCAAAGGCCACACTGAAAGAATCGGATCTTCTTAAGGAACGTCTTGCCGAAAATGCCATCGTCAAGGAAGTGTCTTATATGTTCCGAATCTATGGAAAAACGATTAAGGCAGAAGGAATAAACATCGAACGTGTCAGCGGAATTGCAGTAGGGCACACGTATGATGAAATTAATCCGGTGAATATTGAAACTGGCCGTTTTTTTACTGAAAGTGAGTCGCGCCTAGGTAAGCCGGTTATTATCCTTGGGAATAATTTAGCCATGAACCTTTTTGGAAGTGTCGATGTGGTGGGCAAAGAACTTCAGTTTTTTGGTAGGAAGCTTACCGTTGCTGGGGTTGTGCAGCGCAAAGGGAAGTCTTTATTAGGGAGTTCGGAGGATGATTCGGTGATTCTGCCGGTTGAGTTTTTGCGTAAGGTGGCCAATCTCAATCGAGGTGGTGAGCCAAGCATTTTAGTGAAGGGCATTGATGATGCAGAGATTGAAGATCTTCAACTAACCATTCAAGGCGCCATGCGAAGCATTCGTCGGCTGAGTCCTAAAGACGACGATAATTTCGCTATGAATCGGATTACCATGCTAACTAAGATAATATCAGGAGTATTTAGCGTCTTGCATATGGGAGGGAGCATCATCGGCGCGTTCTCCATTCTTGTTGGCGGTTTTGGGATTGCTAATATTATGTTTGTTTCGGTGAAAGAACGCACGTCACAAATCGGAATTCAAAAAGCCTTAGGAGCCACGAATGCATTTATCCTTTTTCAATTTCTTATCGAAGCCGTTGTACTTTCTCTTATTGGCGGACTAATCGGTGTATTCTTTGTCTATTTAGGCAGCAAAGGAATCTCTTCCGCTATGGATATCGATGTATTTATCTCTTCCACGAATTTTATTTACAGCAATTTAATATCAGCATCTATAGGTTTATTGGCCGGTATGATCCCCGCGATATCAGCAGCAAGAATGGATCCTGTTGAAGCCATGCGATCAAAGTAAACTCCATCGTTAATAGTCGGAACGCATTATATTTGTGAACAATGAAGATTTCCAATGAATCCAAGGTGGGCATTTTTGCAGCCATCTCCATTACTATCTTAATTCTAGGGTATAATTATCTTAAAGGTCGTGATTTGTTTACGCGTACTAAGACATACTATGCCGTTTTTAATACTGTGGATGGCTTAATTGCTTCCAATCCGGTATTGATTAATGGATATAGAATAGGACAGGTAAGTCGTGTGCAATTGCTCCCAAAGGATAGCCTAAAACTATTGGTAGAAATTGAGGTTCAAAGCACCATTTTGGTTCCGATGAACTCAACCATCAAAGTGTTTAGTTCTGATTTTTTCGGAAGCAAATCAGTAGAGCTCGTTCTAGGCGACGACCCACGTCATGCTCAAAATAAAGATACCTTGCTGCCTTTCATGGAGCCTGGGTTTACTGATAACCTAAATCAAATAACCGCTCCTCTGCGTGAAAAAGTCAAGAGTATTCTCGAAGGCTTGGATAGTACGTTTAACGGTGAATCTGGTGCAGCACTTCGGACGGCGATGGAGAAGCTTCCAAAAACTATCGATAACTTGAATGGCACGATGCTATCTGTTCAGAATACAGTGGATACCAAAGTAGCGACAATTTTGGATCATGCCATTGGAATCGAACGCATGATTTTAGACAATGAAAAAGTCATAAAAGGGGCGCTAACCAATTTGAAAAATTTTACGGATACCTTGAATGCATTGCAATTACAAAATACCATGCAGCGCGCAAATGCAGTCTTGGCAAGTTTAGATACTACCTTAAATAATATCAATCAAGGAAAAGGAACCCTGGGTCAACTGGCACAAAATAGAGAACTTTATGACCAAATGGAGAATGTGAGCAGAGATCTGGATGCCTTATTGAAAGACTTGAAAGAACACCCAGGTCGCTATGTAAGGATTTCTATATTTGGAAAAAAAGATAAATAGAACGTAGCAGCGTACTCCATGAAAAAATCACTCTTTGCTTGCTGCTTAATTGCGGGTCTCATTTTTAGCTCTTGCAGCAAAACGGATGATACACCGTCCAAAGAACCAGTTGATAATTCACCCAATTATTATATTGGACTTAGCAATAATACGGATGATAATGTTTCCTGTAAAACGCGTCAATTGGTGCGGATAGAGCTCATCCTGTCAGATGGAGGTATGAGCAGTCTTGAATCAAAATTCACACTGAACCCTGCTGATGTAGGCATGTATTCCTTTCATATTCCAGATATGGCGTCTTATGATATAAAGGTGTATACCAATGATGGACAATTTGTGAAATGGAAACATATTTCTTTGGCTCCAAACGACCAAAACAGCGCTAGCATTATTCAAATTGGCACCAAGAACAGCGACTACCTTAAAGGAAGTATGATGTCGGGTTTGGTACCGGATGAAAGCACGGTAGACTGCAATTAAATGGAACGAGTCTAACTCGTAGCCTGAGTTTCAATTCTATTCCCCATTTAGCGATAAGTCGATTTCAGTTTCAATAATCACAGGATATTACGTATTATTGATTGATGATATTACGATGCGTTTTCCTTAGTGTTGTTTTTGTTCTAGTATCGATTGGAAATCGGGCTCAAGCTCAAAACTCCAGTGTCAATCAATTTGTCTTGAACAAAGGTCAGGTCCGATTTGCAGGTGCCGCAAAGGCCGATAAAGTGCTTTGTACTTTAGCCTTCCCCTCTGGATATGCTCATTTTTTAAATGAAGGGATTGATTATTACTTTATTAAAAATGATCAAGATGATTCATTAAATCAATTGGTTGAACGTATTTCATTGCGTTACCAGGATGTGAGTAAGCGCGCTCAGTTTGAAGTGGGCAAGTATTCGGGATACCAAGAACATTTTTACCAAGGAGCTCAAACAGAAAATGCAATTCATACCAAAGGAATTTTAGATTTTTGGATCAGAGAAATCTATGCTGGAATTGATCTTCATTATTACTGGAAGGATGGCGCACTGAAGTATGATTTTGTGGTCGCTCAAGGTGCTAAAATCAATCAGATTAAATGGACTTATGCAGGAAGGCAAAGTTCGACCATTCAAAATGGGAGTATTCATATAAAAGGTGAATGGGGAGAAATTATAGAAACGAAGCCTTATTCGTTTACTACTAAAAATAACGAGGTACTTGACATTGAGTATGCAGGAAATAGCACCTATTCATTCAATTCTTCAGAGACAAGCTTCAAAGAGGAGTTAATTATTGATCCGGCAGTTCTATGGTCTACCTATTACGGCGGTTCGGGAAATGAGACAGCAAGTTCTATAACGTATCATAGCGATGGCGGTTTTTTTGGAACTGGAATTACCACAAGCTCTACAAACATTGCGTACAATGGCTATATTTCTAATTTGACAAATCAATCTGGTTTTTTTGTGACAAAGTTTGATTCTGTAGGGACCATTGAGTGGGCTTCCTATTACTTTTCATCTAATACACTGAGTGGAGGAGGAGCTACTTATGATTCATCTGGATGCTTGTATTTGGTTGGCGCTTCAAAAGATTCAACTTTAGCTACGCGCGGAAACCGAAAGCCAAGTGGGCATATTGATGATCATGATGCTTTTATAATGAAAGTCAGATGGGATGGTATTCCCTGTTGGAGCAAGTTTTTTGGTGGCGATTCTCTCGATAGGTTTTCTGTTGTTCGAACAATTAATTCAACTGAGATCATAGCATCAGGCCATACCCGAAGTAATGTTGCAGATGTTAATTCGTTGGGAATTAATACATTGATTAGCTATGATCCATTTATTACGAAAATGGATAGCGCTGGTAATGTTATTTGGTCTAGGATTTTTACAGTGGATAACACAACATTGATTACTGATTTTCAGATTCTACCGAATAATAAGCTGATACTTAGTTTACTTTCTAAATCTGAGAATTTGGCAACAAATGGTGCTTTTATGACAAATAGGCCCAATAAGGGCCAGTCAATCAATGATTGCATGTTAATGAAAATATCCTCTATAGGAAGTATCGAATGGGCAACATATTTTGGAGGAAATGGGGATGAAGGAGATATGAACCTTGAATTAGGGACGCATGGTGAGGTTTATTGTGCAGGATTTACTTATTCGGGAAATGGATACGATTATCCACCAGGCAATTCCTCTTACCACGGGAGTCAAGATGGAATTCTGATGAAATGGGATACTTCTGGAAACCTTATTTGGAGCAAGTATTATGGGTCAAATGGAAGTGATATATTTTGGACCTTCAAAATGAATGAAAAAGGAGATTTGGTAATCGCTGGTTCAGGTGCAGGTCCTGCTTTTATTCAGAATGGGGCCTTGCAGGATACGCTTGGTTCTCTGATTGATGGATTTGTTCTTAAGCTTGATACGGCTGGACAAGTTATTTGGGGTTCATATTTTGGAACAGCTTTTACAGAGTGGCCAGACCGAATAGATGTGAGAGAAAACGAATTTATTATAGCTGGGCATACCAATGGTGGAACCTATTTTTCCAAGTCAAATCATCAAAAAACATTTGGTGGAGGGACCCGAGATATTTTTATTATTCGGATTGTAGAAAATCAGATAGTGCTCCATGCTAACACATCTGTAGCGTATTGTCCTGGCTCTTCATTTAAGATACCCATAGAAATACTAGATTCAGTGGGTTATAACAATCAAATCGTTATTCAGCTTGTTGATTCTAGTGGGACTTATACTACGCTAATTGGTTCAAAAGTATCGAACCAATTAGTTAGAGATAGCATTCCTTGCACTATTCCATCGAATATGGCAGCTGGATCTTATCGAGTTAAATACACCTCGACAGCCCCTGCACAAACATTTTGGCTAGAATCTGAGCTGCGAATAAATCATTCACCAAGTCGAAATTTTGTGAGGCAACTAAGTCCAAAGTATTGTTCCACTGATTCGGTATTATTGGAATCGGATAATCCTGCAGAATTCAATTTTACCTGGTATAAGGATGGCGCAATTTTTAATACAGATACGAATAGTGTATTGCTTGATACATCGGGTACCTATTGGGTGAAAATAAGCGAATCGAATGGATGTATCCGTGAATCTTCTCATGTATCCATCCTCTTTGAATATCCAAGGGCGGCTGTAGACTGGAATAAGGATTCCCTTCAGTGCAGGAATACATTCGTTTTAAATGTACAGGACAATTCAGATACAATTTATTCCTATACAAGAAATTGGCTTTGGAATGGCACTGTGGTGGATACCGCTCTCAATTATGTCCAATCCTCCGCAGATACCGGAAATGGTGTACTCACACTTCGGATTGAAACAGCGAATGGTTGTAGTGATTCAACGGTTCTTCATTTCACAGTATTTCCTGAGCCCATTCCAAGTTGGACGATTTCAGACACAATATTTTGCTTGAATAATCAGTTTTTGAGCATTAAGCGGAATCAGGATTCTAGCTGGGATTCTGCTCAAATCTACTTTGGAGATGGTGTATCCAGTCCTGCAATAAACGCGGTACATAGCTACCAATACTCAGGAGCCTTTGACATGGTTTATAAGGTTATTGATGCCCATGGATGTCAAGATTCAATTATCCAGGTCATGCTGATTCATCCTTCACCAGCTGCAGAATTTGTGCTTTATGACAGTATTCTATGTGACCGAAAGAGTCCAGTTCAATTTTTGAATAAATCAACCGGATTCACTCAATCATCCTGGGATTTTGGCGATTCAAGCTTTAGTCAAATACAAGATCCAAATAAAGCTTACCAAGTAGGAACTTATCTTGTTTCTTTGGTTGCCTCTAATATGGATAACTGTTCTGATACCTTCAGGAAGCAACTAACAATTCATCAAACAGAATCAGCTCAAGTTACACCTGCTTCGGCCCAGTTTTGCGCTGGAGATAGCGTCCAAGTCCAGGTAAATTGCACCAATGCTCAAGGTTTGTTCTGGATGATGAATAATCAACTTCTTGATACAGCTTGCACGATTTGGGTTAAAGATAGCATGGAAAGAACACTGATAAGATTAGGATCCAACTATTGTCCGGACACCCTTCAGCTTAAATATGGACTGTTTCCTCAAGTGGCAGTGCCACAAGTAACCCGCACGAATGACACGCTTCGGAGCTCCGGATCCTATTTTGGTTATCAATGGTTCAAAGATGGCCAGATGATAACAGGAGCTACAGGGAATGAATTGGTGATAACACAAAATGGCACTTACAAACTTGATGTCAATGACTCAAATGGGTGTAAATCACCCAGCAGTTCAATGCAAATTCAAAATGTGGGGTTCGAGGAAATTCATATGGGCAGCATTCATGTTTATCCAAATCCAGCTTCGCATTCATTCGATATTGTTTGGGAGGCCACGGAAAATCAGATCCATCAATTTTATGTGTATAATCCACTGGGTCAAGAGGTGTATCACTTGGCATCGCCAGAAGGCAATGGATTGCAAGTTGATGTCACTAATTGGAATGATGGCGTGTATACGATTTGTATAATGACTAGATCAGGCGAGATGTTTTCACAAATGGTTGTGGTGCAACATGGATGTAAATGACCAATTCCTAATATTCCTCACTTTTTCCATTTGTTTGCTGCACCTATCTTCGCGGCAATGAAACATTGGAAGAAATTAACGCAGACAGAAATCAGGGATAGGGTATTTACTGCGTTGGATCAAAACGTAAATTTTTTTGATGAAGCGATTGTTGGAGTGCCAGCTAGTCATCTTGATAGTAAGGTGTTTTTCTCAGACGCAGGCTTTTTAAAAGATGCTCCCTTCCTTTCTTCCTTGATCCATAATCCCAACCATATTGGCTGCCATACACTTGGGAAATCGGAATCCTTTTTCTCAGGCACCCAGGAGATTGAGCGGGATTTAATCTCCATCTGTGCGCATGATATTTTGAGAGGCGAAGGGGAATTCGATGGCTATGTTGCCTCTGGCGGAACCGAAGCCAATATGCAAGCTGCCTGGATATACCGCAACTATTTTATGGAAGAAATGGGCTTGAAGTCGCAAGAGGTTGCCTTACTTGCTTCATCTGATGGGCACTATTCCATGGCGAAGGCCTGTAATGTTTTGGGCTTGAGCCTGTATTCTGTTCCCGTTTCCAATGCATACCGCAAAGTTGAGGCAGAAGCCATCGCATCATCCATACAAAAGTTGAAAGAGGATGGATGCAAGGCAGTAGTTGTGGTGGTAAATATGATGACGACCATGTTCGGGTCAGTGGATAATCCAGCTCTTTATATTGATGCACTAAAGTCAGCAGATCTTCCCTTTAAAATGCATGTGGACGGTGCCTATGGTGGATTTTTCTATCCATTTTCTGGTGAAAAGAATATTCCAGATTTTACGGTGCCAGAAATCTGTTCCGTTACATTAGATGCGCATAAAATGGTACAAGCTCCTTATGGCACGGGCATATTCATCATACGCAAAGGATGGATGAACTATGCCTCCACTAAAGAAGCCAGCTATGTGGAAGGGGAGGATTCAACCTTGATAGGATCCCGTTCAGGAGCAAATGCGGTGGCGATATGGATGATTTTAACTACCTACGGACCCTTCGCTTGGCGAGAGAAAATCTTTGTTCTTCAAAAGCGCGCGGACTGGTTGGAGGAACAATTACAGTTGAAGAATATTGGCTATTTCCGTCAGCCTTCTTCGAATATCATCACCATCCGCGCAAAGCATGTACCGCATGAATTGGCCGAGAAATATGTGCTCGTACCGGATAATCATCATGCACCAAAGTGGTTTAAAATCGTGGTGATGGAGCATGTTACCATTGAGCGGCTAATGCCGGTGGTGGAAGGGTTGATTTAGGAGATGGACACCCATAAACGGGGACGCTTAATACCAAGTCTCAAGTTCTTCCGGAAGGTCCATCAAGATTCTCCATTCTTTTGGGTATTGACTATTTCTTCGGTTTCCCAAATTTTTCACGAAGCCTAAACCTTGATTTAAATAGGTGAGTTTTAGCCAGCCAATTGGTGAGTCCGGGAATTTAAGTTCATCACGACGAAGAAAATGTAGGGCGTCTTTTTGACTTAACTCGATGGATGGGAAACTACTGGGATTTGCTATAACAGATAAGGCTAGTTCTGCACTTGGCTTCCAGTCACGTCCGGCTTGTTCGGCTACTTTTGTCCCGAGATACTGCAAGGGAAATCCATAGAATAAGGTACTTGCTAGTTCACTGATAGATTCAGGTACAGCATAGATGCCATCATACCATTCAAAGAGTTGGACGTCATCCTTGAGCCATGTTTTGCAATCGGCATCGGTTTTTTTTCCAAGCTTCTTGGCTCCTGCATATTTCTTCTCTTTTTTGCTCGACTTAACGCTGACTTTCTGAGTTTGACTGCCATCCATTTCCTTCTGCATCAATGCAATGAAAAAACCTTCGCCTCGCGTTTTGTGAGGAAAGAAGGAATATCCCAAGCAGCCATTTTTTTCTTTCCTGTTGATATTCCATTCTTCTGGGAAATCGATGGATAACGAACTCATGCCTTGTTCTTGTGCCAGCCAGTTCAGGTTTGCTTCGTTTTCCTCCTCAGAAAAAGTACAGGTAGAATAAAGGAGATAGCCTTCTTCTTTGAGGTTGGGGAGTATATCCGAGAGAATACGTTTTTGTCGTGCCGCACACATGCTCACATGTTCAGGCGACCATTCATTGCGGGCGGCTTCATCCTTTCGGAACATGCCTTCACCTGAACAGGGTGCATCTACTAAGATTAAATCGAATAGGACTTTACTCTTGGCAAAATGTTTTGGGTCGAGATTGGACACGGCCATGTTCGGTAGTCCCCATTTGATGATGTTCTCCTTGAGTGTATTGGCTCGCGCTCGGATTACTTCATTGGCTAGGACCATTCCTCCTTTTGGGTAGAGGTGGGTGCCGAGTAAGGTGCTTTTTCCGCCAGGCGCTCCGCAAAGATCGAGCGCCAATGCACCTTCTAAGTCCAGCTGATTCAATACAAAGTCGATACTCATCGAGCTAGCTTCTTGCACATAGTACATGCCAGCATGAAAAGCTGGGTCTAGCGTGAAGGAAGGGCGTTCTTGGAGAAAGCGTCCATTCTCGTTCCAAGGTGTTTTGGGTAACGTGGGAAGGCTAGTAAAAGCTTTAAAAGGGTTTAGCCGAATGCTCGTGGGTGCTTCTTCAGAAAGTGCGCTAAAAAGAAGGTCAGCCTCTTGGGGAAGCTGACCTTTAATTCTTTCT
>Ga0100393_10003491_pt1 | contig 14773 bp, 9 predicted proteins | sample CryGeymeta201517_FD_81546 | JGI IMG/M metagenome (GOLD analysis project Ga0100393, IMG submission 81546) | Groundwater microbial communities from Crystal Geyser aquifers in Utah, USA - Crystal Geyser metaG 2015-17 | ecosystem: Environmental > Aquatic > Deep subsurface > Groundwater | place: USA... | reverse complement strand
GTCTTCCAACCACTTTTGTAGTTCATTGATGTGACGGATTGAAAGCGATCTTTGCCGCCGTGTTCCATGTCATTGATGAGGGCGAGATATTCATGCAAAATAGTCTCGTAATTCTCACTCATTTGTTTACACAAGTCCAGTTGAGAAGGATCGTGAAATGGTTTGGTAGGGCCTAGGCCCGGCATGTAGGCATGGATTTCATCTTGCGGACGATGTGGATTATTGACGATCTCATCTTCTAGGGGCAACTTGGGATTTAGTGTATGACGAATCACTCCGGCAATCCGTTCCAATTGGGAATCAGCAACATTTGGAAAGCGCGAATTGATCAAAGACGGCATAAGTTCCCAAAAAGGATCAGCCTCTTCTCCTGCGGGCGGTGGTGGTGCCTCTGCTACGGCTCGACCAATGCACGTACTAGACGCCTGTTGAGCCAGTTCTCGCAAGAGATCTTCTTGTTCGGATTTCACGTAGGTAGTACCAGCAGCACCACGTGGCGTAACTTTTGGTTGCTTTTTCTTTTTGACTTTTTTATTGGTCGGCGGAGATTTGTTTTTGCTGCTACTACTGGCACCAAATCCATCGCCGCTACCGCCAGAACCAAATCCTTTGGCGGCGGATATTGCCAAAACTGCACTGGACGTGGTTTGGATGTTGGTGGTTGGTAATAAAAAAGCCTGAATAGGATGGCAAAGCAGTACTAATGATGAGGCCACTGCTATTAATTGATAAACGCAGTGGGTCATGGCTATGATTTTTCTGGTTTTGTGGTTGAAAGTGGGTGGACTTGAATACTCTAGAATACGATGCTGTAGTTTGTGTATATGTTTGTTAAGACTTGGGACCAGTAGAGACAACAACGAACATACTCGTACTGTACATGGCTTTGATGATGCCAAGCCATTAAAAATAATAATCTGCATGCCAACAGAATGGCCATGACTGCCATTCGTGATTCAAACTCTTCTTCCGCGTATTCCGAAACAAATACTCGAAATATTTTAAAAGATACGGATAGTCTAGTACCTGGTAGGACGGAAAAATAAATACTCGTATTAATGTTTTGGTGCTTGTCAAAGATCAAAGATTCGCAAGACGAAAGTAGTAACGTTTCATTAGATTCTCGTTCATGACAAAACCAGCTGCCAATCAACCAACCAACAACGAAAAGAATACACCATGTTTTCATCGTTGACCAGAAAACGGAATAAAGAAGCATTCATTCCTCGCCTTCCTGATTCCGATGCCTGTTGTTTTATCATGCCCAATGAAGAATACCCTCATGAAGGAACATGGTTGCAATGGCCTCACAATTATGGATGGGATTCGCGTCATATACAACGATACGAACGTAGTTGGGTTGCCATGACCCAAGCGTTGTATCAAGGAGAACGGGTCCATATTATTGTTTTTAACGAACAAGAACAAGAGCGAGTGCATGCGTTGCTCGCGTTGGAAGGGGTAGACATGACCCAAATTTCTTTCCATGTCTTTTCTACGGACGATGTTTGGGTACGAGATAATGGTCCCATTTTTGTATTCAACAAGGACGACGATCAATTGTGCGTTACGAATTGGTTGTTCAATGCGTGGGGTGGCAAATCCGAATGTTATTACGACAATTATGTTCCCCTTAAAGTTGGGCATGCACTGGGATTGCCCGTTCTGGATGTTCCCATGGTCCTCGAAGGTGGGTCCATCGAAGTCGATGGGCGAGGAACGCTCATGGCCAAGGAATCGTCCATACTTAACCAAAATCGCAATCCAGGATGGACCCGAAGCGATGCAGAAGGATTCTTTCGCCACTATTTGGGTGTCACAAATTTTGTCTGGTTGCCCGGAAGAAAAGGCGGTGACGTCACGGACGACCATATTGATGGTACTGCTCGGTTTGCCAATGGCGACACCATCGTGACATTCTACAAGGAAGATTTTGAGTCGCCCAAGGAATATAACCTCCTTGTCAGTGCATTGGACGTGAATGGGGAGCCGTACAAAATAGTTCATTTGCCGTGCACCAAAAATAAAGTAAAGGTGGCTGCTGATTATGGTATCTATACCAACTTTTATGTTGGCAATAAGGTTGTCTTGGTTCCATCTTTTGATGACCCCAACGACAAAAAAGCGGCCGATAAACTTCAACAGGTGTATCCAGATCGAGAGGTTGTCAGCATACCAATGGCCGAGGTTTACAAGGATGGCGGCATGGTCCACTGCGTCACGCAACAGCAGCCGTCAATTAAACGACGTCGATAAGTTTTTTGTTGTTGCTCCATTTATTTGCATTAAAGGAAGGCAACAAGGGATGAATTGCATGTTCAGAAAGTTGTCTGCTTCACCCACTCAAGACCTTTTCTACCTCGACACACAATTTAGACACGATTTGTTCTTTCGTTTCCTCGTCTGTCAACGACAGCAATTGCTTAGCATCATTGGAAACGGAAGACGCCAGGCATGTCAGCATTCTCGCATCGTTTTGTTGGGCTTGCATGTTACCGGTGCTCATTTCCATGAACAGAGTAATCATATGAAATCCACTGCCCAACTCCAGATGGTCCGTAGTCGTAAAGGCTTCCACAAAACTGTTCACATACTGCCGCAATTGAGGACCATTCACAATCCCTACAAAGTCGTCCGTTCCATCGCTAGGTCCCAAAAATACTTCCACTTTGAATTTTTCGTCAGAGAAGAGTGCTGAAAAAGAGATCCATTGCTGAGCCAAATGATTCTGATATGTTTTGGCAACGTCCTTCTGGGTGCTATCTGGGTTATATTTCGCGGAGAGTCCAACGGCTACATAACTAGGTATGGCATTTCGAACAAATATATTGAGGGTTGGCTGGACCGTTATGGCATCACCTGCCTGTGGATGGAGTTGTGCCTTACAAGATTCCTCCTCGGCAACTTTTGATTCTTGCTGTAAAGGAACAAACTGTTTCGTTGCAGGATTGAGATGCCATCTTGAAAAGTTGTTAAGATATTTTTTTGGAAGAAACTCGGCTTGTGCAGTAGGCAGGCCCACGATACGGTAGACTTCAGTGGAAGACCCCGATTCAGTTGCAGATACCCCCTGTTGCTGGTCCAATTTTCCACTGGTATCAATCGGCTGGAGGGCAGATACAGGTTGAGAAATGATCCAAGGACATACCACCACCCCTAGCATGAATAAGTGGGTGTACATGATGTGAGCTTTGCAGAATGTAAATAACGCCTTGGTGCACACGTACATGAAGCTTCTACTGCTTGAGTTCTTGTTGATGAAATGAACGATCTCCTATTCGTAAACTCTTCCGATGAGACTCCAAAATACTCTTTACAGTATATATTTTGGGATTTTGCATTCCACTAGACCAGCTTCGACCAAAGTAACGTTTATTTAATTATTTTATTATTATTATTTTACTTGCTTTTGGTTTATTATTAAGCATCATATTATTATTATTTTATTATTTTTTTGTGTGAGTGCAGGAGTGCGCTTCGCGGTAATGACTATCCGGGTGGACGTAATATCAATGTATCAGATTGAACTCATCGGCGACACGAAGCCCTAATTATTACTCCGAGTATGTAGTTAGAGTGTACTACTCTACTAGCTAGAGTAATACCATACTAGTCTAGCTATTAGAGTTTTAGAGTACCTGGTAGTCAAAAAATTCTCGAAGATTTTGGCCAGAAGACAAATTTTGACCAAAGTAACACGTACGGCCGCCGGTATTATTAGTATTATTATTTGTACTTCTACGGTCAAATGGTACTCAAGTACCGTAGTACGTACTGTAGTCATTCTGTCGTCCTACTACCGTATTTTACAATAGTACTATCTCCTCAGTACTACTGCTACTAGAGAACAGACGCTACTCTAGTACTACTACTAATACCACCAGGTACCACTGTATTGGTACTACTGTACCAGTACTAGCTACCAGGTACTACTAGCTAGTAGTACTCTTGTCCAAGAACTATGGGCAGTTCAGGTTGAACAAGAACGAGAACGCCCAACAGTGTAATTCGGTTTTATTATTTATTTGATCATCTCAACACTGTGACGGAAGAGGAAGCCTTTCATTGGTATGCTCATCTGATTGGTTTTGATCGCGAAATGAAGATTGGATTTGTTGGCTCGCACTCCCAGAGTTTGTATCGGTTAGAAAATGACAAATAGCACAGAAAACAATTGCTGTAACGTCGGTATTGCATTTCAGCGGATGAGTACAGCTGGTGCCAACAAGCTGGAGCTTTTATGGATGCAATGTAGTGGTCGGCTAGTAGAGAAACAAGACAAGCAAAACTAAATGTAGCAGGTTTGTGCTCTCAATGTTGCGCCGTATATGTTTTATAGATGCAGAAAGCAAGGCGATTGAAACAATCATACGTTCAAAATGAAATTATTCCAGTAGTTACTATCGCATGTAGCTTGGCAGTAGTCCCAGTGGAACATAAAAATAAACTAATTTTGCTCCCCTAAAAAAACAAATCAATAGAATCATTTGAGGACCCAGCACAAGCGTGTACTGGAGAAAGTGTTGTTCGTGAATGCATCAATGAATGTGTAGATATGTACGGAATAGCAAAGTTTAAAACCATCCACAACTGCGTGTATTCCTTTTTCCTCTCTTGCATTGGGACTAAGGACTAAGCGGCGGCCACTGGGACTGCCATGATTCCTCCAAATGACATATCATTGAAAAATGCATTCAAGTTGAATGTATTATGAGCATTGATAGCAGGTAGAGGTGTGGCAATCCTACTAGATGCGGCAAACAAGCCACAGTCTAGACCGGCCACGCTGACAGTCGAGCTGCAGCTGCTGCTAACCAAAGCAGTTTGTTCGGGACGAGATGACGAAGCATCGATATCTATGATCTTGCTGAGCAGCGACGAGGATCGTTTGTTGCATGGTGCCATTAGCAAACAATCGGCCAAAGGGGAATCCAGTAGCAAGGATCGAGCATCATGGGCATCGGCCATACCTTGCGTATGAGCATCATATAGAGAATACCACGCAATGGCATGATAACTTTCCTTGATGGCTTCTGGGTCTGAGATACCAAAATCCCGCTGGCGAGCTTGTTCATCAAAGACGGCCATCGCAGCATCCAAACGAACTTGTCTTCGCCCCGCTATACTTTGCCGTGTGCGACATTCAAGCCCTCGCATGGTATAATCGTTAGGGTTAGCTGTGGCAAGCTCGCCTGCTCGATTCAGTTGCAGTGTGGTTAAAGAATTACGCTTAAAGGAATTGTATTCCGATTTGGCAAACCAGCAGGCTGCGACTTCTGAAGGTGTATAATCTACTAAGGAAGGAACCTCGTGAATTAAGTTGTCTTCCAATGAAAAACTTATAGAACGATGGATTCTGTGGGATTGTTCCGGTTGACAGCATTTTGAGGGTGCTTCTGATGATTGAGCGGTTGAAGGTTCTTCCGTTAATGCGTGGGAAGGATATTCACAGCTTGTCATCTTGACGTTATACTAGTATTGTTTGTCTTGTATGAAGGCTATTCCAACAAGCTGGGTTAACTTGCATTCGTTTCCGATGCAAAAGTATGTGATATTTATTTATGAAAGAAAAGATGGCGAAAACTTCTCGAATTTTTGCTGGTACCCTGGTATATGCAGCGTTAGCGCTACCTATCACGACTTGCTACTGCAAGAAACACGACTATGATGATGTGAGAGGCGACCAAATCCGTTTCTGCGAAGAAGTAAACTGACAACAACTGAACTGATCTTATTTTAGGCCATATTCCGACGCTGGTCATTAACCGAAGGAAACTGGGATCGACAGTACTGAATCTTTGACACTATGTCTTGTTTCTTTAATATGGTAGTACCAGGTACCAGGTACTACTATCAGGTCGTACCACCTGGTACGTAGGTCACTCGTCACTCTTCCGACATACAATTCTCCAATGACCAAAATGTACATAAGGTTAGAGTTAGAATTTAACAACAGAATTTTCCATAACATCACGAGGTCGTGGGCAATTCGGCGCTCCATGTGATAAAGAATGATGTGAAAGAAATAATAATACGGCGTGAAACTATTATTTTGTCCTATCTGCGAATGGGTACATCTTCTACAGGGTTTAGGTTTACCTGGCAACAAATTTGCGAGTCTTGTTTTCGCAAGACTATTATTATCTTTTGTTTCGAACTAAGCTTTGATTGGCTGAGGCGAAATTTGCCGAGCAGCACGGAATCGACAAAGAAAAAGAAATGTCTCGATGTTCAATGGAGACCTTGATTTGCAAAGTATCGAACAATGGCACCAAAATTGATGCATGGTATGCGGAAATCACTAATCTATGTCAAAATCTCAAAATACTCCACATGCCATGAGCCATGAGCCATGAGCCATGAGCCATGCGTGACGAGTATTTTTTCAAAGGCATCTTCTTGGATGTATGCATACACGATATTGATTTTTCTCAGCAAGATGATGATCTCAAATATAGTCAACTAAGATTCTTTCAGCTTAGAAGATGACGCTTCGTGGCGTTTGTCGTTTTCGATGATCATCGGTGCACACGGACGGCCTTGTAGCAACAAGTACGAAAAGGCGGCCGCAGCAATCAACCAATGAATTCCAGATGCTACCAGCCACTGATTAGGGTCTGGATCCCCTGTTGAAACCATTATTTCATTGTTCGTATAAGATGGTTGTGTCAAGGTAAAGAGATAGGTACGGTAAAAAGGTACCGTGACTTGAGCAGCATTCTGTAATATATCCACCGTCGCAAAGACAGACGACAAGGATTGCTTCGGTGCGACTTTTGATACAACTGATTTCAAAGTAATGCCGAGAATTGCTGTGGCAATGGCATTGACTGGACATACAAGCATCAAGTATTGTAGAAAGCTGACCTTGACGGTAACAAAATTTGCGAGCGCCATCAACATGGAAGCACCACAAGCAGCGTTTATTTCCCCTCCAGCATGATGTAGAATAGGACGCACCAACGTAGATTGGACCACAAACATTAGAAAAGACTGGTATGACTGAAGGTATTCTCGTTGATATGGTTCGCTTCCAAAGCGAATTTCGTAAAAGGATGCAATGTTTTTGTACGATGTAGTTCTAGATGTCCATTGGAAGAGCAGCAAGGCCAAGACAGCAGCTGTCAGACATGGATTCTCAGGACGAAAACAGGCGTGAAAATTGGAGAGAATCCTTTGAAAACTGTTTTGGTCTTTTTTGTCGGTTGTCTCTGGCGATTTGGCGTAATCGTGGTCCTCGTAAGGGGCGCAGAAAAAAACCAATAGGGCATTGATGGTAAACAATACCAGCGACGCATAAATAGGTGCGTAGGTTCCCACGTGAGAAAATAAGTAGGCCCCGAGAGACGGACCAACGATCCACGCTATAGTTGTTGCAGCATTCAGCCTTCCAACATGCGTAGCTCGTTCCTTTTCATGAGTGGTATGTGCCATGATAGAAGTTGCCACGGTCTGGGTTTGTTTGACAAGACCTACTGTGACCCGACTGATCGCAATAGCCAACAGGCCTCCTTCCATAATCATGGCATAAGCAAATGCCGAGCCCATGAAACTCGTGATTAAAATTGAATGTCGAGAAATCACTTGCGAATCCGAAAGAGCGCCAATCACGAGACCTCCCAATATCTGAGAAGCAGAAAAGATGGAAGCCAGCCATTCCCGCTGAACTGCGCTATTTACCCCAGCCAATTGAAAATACTGGCTGTGCAAAAGAGGAACCACCAAGGAGACACCGATCATGTCTACCACGACCAGCGTTGGTAACAGGATAGTGTAAGGAATTTCGAGTAATCGGTGTGATTTCACTTCGTGATTTTCATCGTGACTTTCTGAGGAGGCTTCGCTGCTGCTATCCGTAGACTCGGTGGCACGAGTAAGAGTAGAATCGGCGTGTCTATTTTTTTGCTTCGTTGTCATTCTGTTAGTAGCTGGCTTCTTTTGTCGTGTTTCTTAGTGAGAAATATCAATTGATTAGTACTTTGTCAGTAATATTTAATATTGCACAGTAGAGTATTATGTTGTTGTTTTCTGTTCGTGGTACTGGTAGCCTTTGCAGCTACTGTAGCTAGCTAGCTAGCTAGTAGTAGTAGTAGCAGTAGACTAGACTACTACTAATCTAAAAAAGAGCACTGGAGAGGGACTGAGTCACTCTTTAAAAACCCGTAAAACATTTTCATTATTCTGTATTAACTCATAGAGCGTACTTCAGAGTAAAAAAATATAGTGAATATACCGAAATACGCTCCTACTGAGTATTGAGTGTGGATCATGTTAAATTGTACACCAAATAATAATCTAGGATGGGATAGACAACAAATCGAAAGGAATCTTGAGAGGACTATAAGGATGACGAGGAAAAGGACGATGAACCAGAATAGAAGATGAATGACGATTTTGGTGAGAAACTCAAAATCCATGAATCGACAATTTCCTGCACCCTGCACCCCTATCTGACCTGCAAATAAACCTGCCTCAGCTTGACAAAACGACAACAAACATTGCCAACTACAATCCAGCCCTTTGCAACACTCGAGATTATTTAATAATTAATAGCCAGAAAAAAATGAATACAGCTCTTCTTTCTTTCAGTACCAAAAGAATCTGAATTAAGTATTGTGGTTGTTTTCTGTTGTTTCGATTTGCAAGTTGCCGACAACGGTGTCAATACGTCAAGCAGAGCGTGCGTCGATTGTTAGAAGAAAAAATGGTTGGTAAAAAATACGTCAACCTCCACCATTGTTTCATTCCCAACATCCCTTCAAAGTTCAAAATAATATCTCATCATCACACATCACACCGCACACAAGTCCTTCGCTGCATTCCTTCGCATCCATTCACATCATATTTTTTTTTTCATTTTCACAAAAAATTGCATCCCTTGTTCTGTAAATTCTGTTCAGAAGAATCTTACATCTTTTGCTGGCGTTCTGCCAAGGCGTGCTGGACTTGAGCTCGTGTTTCCAAGTACAAGTCCTGGCAGTACCCCAAACAAGATTGCTCCTTCTTGTCCAGACGATCGCCCTGTATTCGTTGATACATTACCATAGGGAAAGAATTAAAAAATTTAGACTATGTTAAAGGGATGATACCACGATAATAACACTGATGATATTGTGCAAGTATGGAATGTACAGTAAGTCTTACCGAAACACCTACACATCTCTTGAAGCATTGTTGAACCGACCGTGACATCATATCTTGCATAATCTGTTGATTGGCTTGCATGGCAGCTTGCTGCATCACTTGCTGCCTCTGTTCGGGAGTTAAACTGGCGAGTTGATCCATTTTGCTATTATTTCGTCTGGTTTGGCTTAAAAGATGATAGTCGCCGTGAGATGTAGAGGCCTTGTTGTCTCGGAATTGTGGATCGTGGTACGATGTAGTACGAAACCAAAATTGAGCTGGTTGTTTTTCGATTTCGATATCAATCGCGCGATCTTCGTGCGACGTGATTTAGGGTTAAAGTAGGGCTACTATTTTTCTCCACAGAAAAACTAAGAATGCGAAACTGCAAAGATTTTTTTCAGCTGATTAACACAGTAACAACGCATCCTTGCTTTCACAACATAGTACAGCATCGTTCACAGCAATCAAGCTGCTTGTAGAATATCTCTCAAAGTAAGAAAAGCAACTGTTTTCATCCAAGTCTCCATGCCGCCGAACGAACGAAAGCGTCGAAAACGGCGCAGATCCAAACTGACTCCTCAAGGCCATCTGCCTAACCTTCGTCAGCAAGATGACGAAGACGAAGGCGACAATGATGATGATCCCGTCATCTTTTCCCCTCGTTCGAAACGCCGATGCCGCCGTGTGAGCAAGACACGTCGACATTCCAGTGGTGGTATTGGTAGAGGAGGCGAAATTTACATGTCACCTTGGATGCAACAGGGACACCAGTATCCATATCCGCCCGGTGCCTTGCCCCCGTTTCCAATGTATTCGTCTCCTTCTAATCATGTGGTACTCTTGCAAGTTCCTTGGATGACTCAAAATGAAGACACGCTGTTGTTATTTCGAAAATCTGTGGCACCCCACGAAACGGTAGAAACATTCTTGCAGCGATTTTTGTACGAACAAATGCCCCACAAATGTTGGGCCAGTTTGTGGCAGCAACAGCAGCAATCACAGCAACCTGATGAGGATGCATTACAGAGGCGAGAGATGCACGTTCGTGTTCGAACGGGCCCCAATCATTCCTTTTTACTGCATTTGATACACGAAACGACGGATAAAAAGGAGGAGGATCAGAAAATGCCAGGAATCTCTACCGAATGGCATATTTGTTTAGGACTAGCATCAATGCCAGATGTTATATGGACACCGACAGATGTCATGATAGCATTACTCGGTGCAGATTCCTACCAGGAACCCTTGACTATGTTTGTTCACAAAGATGCTATTTATGGTAGCGAAAATTCGGAAGAAAATGAATTGGATCCTTTGGTAGTGTTTTTGAACAACGAAACAACAAATTTGGACCTAGCTCGAAAGGAAACCACAACGACAACCAAGAGAGTAAAGAAGAAGCGATTGTCCTTTGCAGTAGCAGTATCGACACCGCAACAGCTACAGCCTTTGATCGATGAGCCGGAGCAAGTGCAGGACCAAGCAATGGAGGAGGATAGTGAATCGAAAGGACGCAATGAAGTTCTAGACGATGAAGCGAGCGAAAGTATTCTTATGGAAGAAAATAGCAGTGTTTTGCAACTAGAAATTGATGATATAATGGAAGTAGAGATGTTCGAAGGAAAACTTGAGCCATCAGAGGATGAAACAGGCGAAAGTGCTGCGGTGATAAATAAGAAGGATGTGCAAAACAAAGGTGGTAATGACGATGGAAATGTCGAGAAAGAACTGGAAGGAGAGAGCATCATCATTGAAGAGCAACAGCAAGAAGAAAAGTTGCCGGAAGCCAACCAAAGGGAACAAACGCAAGCAACAAATGGTAAGAGTGTGCAAGTCGGTGCTTTGTTCCTGAAAAGGTTTCCAAAGCACGGCCTCTTCCAAGGAGAGGTCACATCCTTACCCACAGAAAAGAATCCATTTTACAATGTACTGTACGAAGATGGTGATGTGGAAGATTTGTCGGAGAAGCAAATGATGCGATTGTTCAACTCGGCTGCAAGTAAAAAGTTGAGGAAAAAGAAAGCAGAGGAAAAGGCTGAAACTGGCGAAGCAGACCAAGGTGAGAAGGAGCCGCAAACGCAAGAGAAGCAAGTAGATGGCAGCCTAGAGGATGCCAAGGACAAAAATAATGATAATGGCAGCATGCGCATAAAAAAATCTACGGAAGCACAAAACTCAAAGATAACTGCACATGTCAACAATGCAGGCGCGAAGGAAAATGGCGGCAGTGAGACAGACGCGGCAGATACCGAAGGGAAATCAGGTAAAGTAGACGGTAAAGAAGAAGAAGCAGTCAAGACGTCTCCTACATTGCTGCCCAAACTCAAGCAGTCGCCAATGAACTCTCTCATCGGATCGCTTGTGAAACGAGCAAGGGATCGAAGTAGAACCAGTTCATCGGTTTCAGATTTACCTCAGACGGCAGAGGTTGGGGTGGACGAGGACAAAAAGACGAAACGCAAGTTTAACGGCAAAGATGGAGGTAGAATGGACGACGAAGATGAAACAAATCTGCTCCAGGAAGACGACGCTACTATTGGCCAAAGCAGCTCATCGTACGATTCGTTAAATGCACAGAAGAAACAAAATGCCTCGACAAATGAAAGCAAGGTGACTCTTGTTGATGAATCGTCTTACAACTGGGAGGAAAATGCCAAAAAGCAAGAAGACCTTGTCGAGAAGGCTGCTCAAGTATATCTACAAAAAAATTCTGGATCTGGAGATGCTAATACTCCGCCTGTTCAGGAAGTTCAAGTTCCTGATGACACTCAAAATACAGCTCGCTTGTCGCACCTTGACAACGAATCTTCTAAGAAAGACGAGGTTTCTGTCGAACCGGCACGGGGGCTTGAAAAGGGCGCAGAAAGGAGCGACAATGGAGCCGCCGCACGTACGAACAGAAATACCAAAGCAGACAATGACGAGGATGCCTCGGTATCATCAACATCGAGTAGTAGTTCTTCCAGCAGCAGCAACAGCAGCAGCAGTGATAGTAGTTCTTCGAGCAGTAGTGACTCTTCTGTAAGCAACGAGTCCACTAAGGCAAAGGCACAGAGACGTGCTGAAACTGCTGCCGAGGAAAAACCATCTCAAGGCGAATCAAAGGTGGATATTGCCGTGGAAAAAGAAGCTGCCGCCCCGAAATCACAACCAAATAGCAAGGCAAATGAAACAGTACCAAAAATGACCCAATTACCTCTGGCATCAAAAAAGATGGATAAAAGTGGAAAAAAGAAGGCAGAAGGGAAGCAACCTGCCAAATGCATTCTTGCGGACGGCAATGCCGACGCAAAAAAGCAAAGCATTCCCGAGATTGACACGTTAAGGAAAAAGAGCCGACAGGACAGTCAGGAGAAATCTGTGCCGACTTTGGCATCGCACGATTCGAACGGAAATAAGAAGGAAAACGATGACGCCGACGCCGACGACGACGGATCGGTTAAATCGTCTAGCAGTTCCACATCCTCGTCGTCGTCGTCGTCAGATTCATCGGATTCCTCCTCCGACTCTTCAAGTTCTAGTGGTAGCAGCGACAGTAGTAGCTCTTCTAGTTCCGACGATTCCAGTACAAAGGCTACCCCAGACCAAAAGAAGAAAGATGCAAAGTCAAATCCTCGAGCAGCAGCGACAGCAGCAGCAGCAGCAGGAGGAGGAGGATCAAAAGCGGCGGAATCCAGCAACGTCCGGAAACGACGACCTCTGTTGGCACCAAACAAGAAAATTGTCATTTCGCCCTACAGTACGCAAGCAAGTAGTTAAAATTAGCAAGTAGGGTTGCGAATACCATTAGTCTTTCTTCTTCAAATAATGATGCAATCATTTTGAAAAAGAATAGGAGTACAGTAGTAGTCAGGGAATACCCAGTAAATAGTAGCCCAATGCAGGGCCTATCACCTCCTCTCTTAAAATTATTGTAGACTACTCTAGTACTAAGGGTAGCTGTGATGACTTTAGACGCGCACATCTCATTGATGAGGCAGGTAAGAATATTAATAGTGCAACCGAACAGCATTGATGAGCCGGCTATGCTATGCATCTGACAGAGCATGATACACACTCATCACTTCACAACAATCCACACTCTTATTACAATAAGTCAAGACTCCACAAAAAGCCTGTATGATTTCAGCATTAGCAGTAAAATACAGTAGCAAATACCTCGAGAAGAAAAGCCAATCGATTAATCCATTTTTCCCAGTAATACTACAGTAGGTTTTAGAACATGAACACAAGATCCTCTTCTTTGGTTGCAGCACCCGCCGCAACCTCCACCCCTCAACCACAACCACAACAGCAGCCCAGTATTTGGGCTGCCCGCAATGTCGAATGGCCCATCCCTTCCGTCTTGTCCACGACGAATTATCAAAAATTATGGCGAGCTTCGCGACAAACAGGAGCACAATTAGGTATTGTGGGAGCGAATGCTACCGGAGGAGGAGGAGGAGAAGGAGTGGACGATAAATCGAATAAGGGCACCGGAGCGGCTGTGGCTGTCACCGACTTTGGCGGCAAGGATGCCTTTGTGAATCCTTCTAAAACGGCTCGTGGGTCTTCTGGTGATGCTTCCTATTTTTCAGGCTTTATGAACCGAGTCATTGGAACCTCGGGAACGCCGCAAGCCGGGGGCGCAGACGATTATCTCATGGACAACAACAACAACAACAATAGCAACGCCGCCGGTGGAGGTGGATCTAGACCCTTGCGTCCACCCCGACGACACTGTGTTGCCACAGCCAATGGATGGATTGTTGCAGGTTTGGAATGTCCATCTCCGTCGGGATCGTTGCGACTCTTGAGTCGATGGAACGTTCGTCGGGGTACCACTGCGGATCAATGGATGGCCTTGCCTCCTCCGAGCATAACTGGTACTGGAAGTGACAGAAACAATCACGCAAGAATTCAGCACGTGTTTGTTGATCCCACAGGATGCCATACTGTTGTTAGTGCTTACAATGGAGAAGCCTACTATGTGCATTCGAGTCTACGATTGCCCCAAAAATTGGCGGGCTTTGGACCCAATGCCGATGGATCTATGCCCATGGCAAACCTTACAGGTGTAGCTGCCACGAATGTTTCTTCTAGTAATAGTAGCAGTACTGCTGCAGCTTCCAAAGGCAAAAATTCCAACGTCCAGCAAGGATTGTCCGTCGGAGCTTATGCCACGGCAGTTGCCTGGGATCGAGAACGAGGTACCGAGGGATCTACTAAGAAAATCTTGATGGGCAGCAATTTTGGGGAGATCTACGAATACGCTCTCATTAGTCCGACTTCGGAAGATCAGGAGGAAGCTATGGCGGCACCACTCTTACTACACCGTCTTCCGTCGGAGGATGGAACCCCGGCGGCTGTCACGGGCTTGCATTTTGAACGTCTCCGGACTGGACTCTTGATTTTGGTATCGACTTCTGGAAGAAACGTGCCACGAACGCGACTGTATACCTTTTATTCGCCTCACAATACTTCCTTTCGGATGGCTCTGGCGGATCAGCAACATTCCACACTGGTGGATCTACCCGGAGCCGTCGATTTTGCCGAGTTGAGACTCTGTAACGATCATTTTGGATTACGCACGGCAATGGGCATTTATTATGGGACGATAGAACGATCACAATCCAGCAATGTTCTGGTGACGGGAGGGAGAAGCATG
>Ga0100393_10003463_pt1 | contig 14838 bp, 12 predicted proteins | sample CryGeymeta201517_FD_81546 | JGI IMG/M metagenome (GOLD analysis project Ga0100393, IMG submission 81546) | Groundwater microbial communities from Crystal Geyser aquifers in Utah, USA - Crystal Geyser metaG 2015-17 | ecosystem: Environmental > Aquatic > Deep subsurface > Groundwater | place... | reverse complement strand
TTTCGATAAAATACAAAATTCAAAAGAACTTTTCTTATTTGAGGCCATTGAAAACCAATACAATCCTTTTAATGGTGAAGAGGTTCAAACAGTTATTGTCCCTTCAAATGTAAAAGAAAATATACTTAATCAAAATCCAACCTTTAATAAGTTAGAGAATCTTTCTGGTCAAAAGCTGAAAGCAAATTTGGTGACTAACACTCCAAATATCTTTATTCGCGATGGAAAACTAGAGTCAATTATTGGCCTATACGAACTAGGGAAATATAATAATCTTTCGCTTCGAACTTTTAATACTTGTTTATAAAGTCTCCTGGAACCTTTTTAAAAACATTTGCATCCTTTTTGAAAACAAATTAATATTCAATAAGGGAGAGGTGATGCTCATACACCACCTCAATTACCCTAAAGCTTACTAAGTTCTAAAATCAAGAGCCAAAGCTCAAGACAAAGAATTAGAAGTTTAAGAACCTCATGAATTCCTCCATAAATAACTCCTTTATAGAAAAGGGGACCTTCATTGGTCCTAAAGCTACACACAGGGATTCATGGGGTTTCTTTTCAAGCTCCCAGTTCTTTACTATTTTCTAAGTCATGAAAAATATGAGAGTATTTTTTTATGCAAATCAATGTTTTACAAAATAAATTTTTAAAAGTTCAAATTTCCACTCTAGGGGCAGAGCTTAGAAGTATTAAGAATTTACAAGCACAAAAAGAATACTTGTGGCAAGCAGATCCAAAATGGTGGGGAAGAACTTCCCCCGTTTTGTTTCCACGTATTGGATATGAAGAAAATTCATGTGTAATAAAGCACGGATATGCAAGAGATAGCCTATTTGACCTCCAGAAAAAGACTGAGAATTCTTTATCTTATAATCTAAATAATGAATTAATAATTACTTATACTCTTCTAGACTTTTCACTCACCGTTGAATATGACGTCATAACAGATATGTCATTCATGATTGGTGCTCATCCGGCCTTTAATATCTCTGGACTTCCGAGTCAGCTGGTACTTGAAACTCAAGAATACTATCTTCTAAAAGATGGGAAAGTAGATTTCAAAAATATTTTTACAACGAATAAACACACATTCGAAGTTACTCACGAAACTTTTAATAAAGATGCTTTAGTCTTTAAAAATGACTTTTCTAGTCATAAGGTCAGACTTGAAGATTCTGTAACTGTTGCCTATGAAAGTGAATTTCTTGCCATTTGGGCACCTCCTGGCGCGCCCTTCATATGTATAGAGCCTTGGTGGTTCACGACAACTGGACTCAAAGAGTTTCAATTTTCTATTCATTTTTCTTAATTTCCAGTAATTGACAGAGAAACCCTCAGGTGATTAACTACCGTTTGTTTACTAGCTTAGTACATTAGGAGCGTTTGATGAAACAAGTATATATCACAATGAGTGCCGATCTTATCCATCCAGGGCATATGAATATTATCAAAAAGGCGGCTGAGCTTGGCGAAGTGACAGTTGGACTTTTAACAGATGAGGCCATTGCATCTTGGCAACGCGTTCCTTACTTAACATATGAGCAAAGACTTGAAGTTATCGAAAATGTTAAAGGAGTCTCAAAAGTAGTTATTCAAAAGACTCATGACTATACTGAAAATTTAAAAATGCTTCGACCAGATTTCGTTGTTCATGGGGACGACTGGAAAACTGGTGTTCAAAAGAAAATAAGAGAAGGTGTTATCGAAACACTTAAAGAATGGGGCGGGGAGCTGATTGAATTTCCTTACACGAAAGGGATCTCTTCAACTCAAATAAATAATTCATTAAGAGAAGTTGGGACAACTCCAACAATAAGACTTCAAAGACTAAAGAGACTTTTAAATGCGAAGCCATTTGTTCGCATCATGGAAGTTCACAATGCTCTCTCTGGCCTTATTGTTGAAAATGCAACCGCAACTAACGCTCAAGAACAAGAAATTGAATTCGATGGAATGTGGTCAAGCTCACTTACTGATTCGACATCTAAAGGTAAGCCAGATATTGAAGCAGTTGACCTAACTGCAAGAATGACAACGACAAATGAAATTTTTGAAGTCACAACAAAACCAATGATCTTTGATGCAGACACTGGTGGAAAGCCTGAGCACTTTGAGTTTACTGTTAGAACTCTAGAGAGAACTGGCGTATCTGCAGTAATCATCGAAGATAAGACAGGACTCAAAAAGAACTCTCTTTTTGGAAATGATGTTGAGCAAACTCAAGATTCTATTGAAAATTTCTGTCACAAAATTAAAGTAGGAAAGAGAGCACAGGTCACTGAAGACTTTATGATTATCGCACGAATTGAGAGCCTAATTCTCGATCAGGGCCTTGAGGATGCATTAACTCGTGCAAAAGCATATACTGAAGCGGGGGCCGATGGGATTATGATCCACTCACGCAAGAAAGATCCAAGTGAAATCGTTGCTTTCTGTGAACAGTACCGTGCCTATAATAAAGATATTCCAATCGTTGTCGTTCCAACAAGCTTCAATGAAATCACGGCGCAAAATCTATCTGAAGTAGGGGTTAATGTTGTGATCTACGCAAACCATATGCTTAGAGCGGCATATCCTGGTATGATGAACACGGCAAAAACAATTCTTGAAAATGACAGAAGTCATGAAGCGGAGAAGAGCTTACTTTCGATTAAAGAGATTTTGGAGTTGATTCCGGGGACGAAGTAGGTAAACAGAAAAATTGTATTTATTAATTGTACTTGAGTCATTTCCGATTGAAGATTTCACAATTTTATATACTTATCTACAATCATTTCAGCAATTGAAAATGCACACGTTAACCCAGGTGACTCTATACCCAACAGCTCGGTATATCGAAATGGTAAATGGTCATAATACCTTAGTATAAAATCATCTTGAATTTCATTTTTTGTCATAACTTTTGGCCTAATACCTGCATAATGCAAAGAAAGCCCATTTTTCTCAACTCCTACAAAAGAGTTTGAAATTTCAGAATAAAACTTTTCTATTAAATTATCACTTTGAGCATAGTTTACTTCTGATACTTTTTCGGCACTCGGTCCAAAAAAAATATTTCCCTCTATGTCAAAACAAGTATGAATCCCAAGTGTATTCAATTCCTCATTAGGCAATGGGTATATTAGAGAACTATTGTAATAGTTTTTAGAATACTTTAAATAGTGACCAATTACATAATGATTTTCGATATCAAATAGACCAAGCTTCTTTCTAACCTCAACCGCTTTGAGACCTGCACAATTAACAAGGTTATCTGTATAAATGATATCATCGTTTAAATAGATAACATCCTGCTTAATATCAACATGTGTCCTATTTAATAAAATTACTCCAAGTCTTTCACATTCATGAAATATTTTTGCCACTGCATCGGGTACACATACATTAGCCGTTGAAGGGACAAAAAATGAGTATTTTAGAAATGTAAAATCCTTAAGTTCTTCTAAGTTCTCTTGAATTTCGCCAACTTCTACAAGATTATCTATTGCATTATACCAGAGTTTTTTTATTGCCTCTAAGTCATCTGCTACAATAAACTTTCCACAACGATTAATAGAAAGCCCAAGTTCAATTTCTTTTTGATTCCACAGCTCCAAACCGCGCTTAGTAAGTTTTTGCTTCAAAGATTCTTTTTTATAGTATATACCACTATGAAGTACTCCACTATTTCTGCCACTTGTTTGATCTGCATAAAACTCACTTTCCTCACAAAGAACAATTTCTTTCAAAGGATGCTTTTTCTTTAATTCAAGAGCAATTGATAGCCCAACTATTCCACCTCCAATAATTAATGTATCAATATGAATACTCATCCCAACCTACATTTTTTTCTTAAGCATTTATAAATCTCTTCCTAAGCGGTATAGAAAAAATAAATGCTTTATAGAAAGACATAACTAGAAGATAAATTATTACTGGTAAAAGATTAGTAATTTGACTGTCTAGATACAATCCGATTAGGACAAAGGGAAATAAAAAATCAGTTTGTTTAAAATGGAAACCATATAAAGACCGTACGATAATATAAACTATCGAGGCAATTACTAAAGAAATAAATTCTAAATTCAGATTTATTGGATTGATTTGAAAAAGAAATAACACTCCACACAAAGGGTAAATCGTTTTAATAATGCGAAACTTCTTCACAGGATTTAGAAAATTCAGTACACCTAAAAAAGGTGAGGAGGTGACAGAAAAACCTGGAGATACAAAACCTAACAACGGGAAGATAACGTTAAAGAAGTTATTTGTTTTGTGGAATAATCCGATCCCGAACACAGTAATTAATAAGGCAAGTTCAAGTTTTAATAAAGAACTATAATTTAAAAGTAGAATTGCATAAATAGTTAATTCTAGAAAATTATATTTTAAATACGGATCGAGTTTTTGTTTAACATTAACAAGATCGTTTAAATTTATTTCAAAAACTTCTTCTATAAATTCTCTGGCGCGTAAGTTATTCAAATTCGCGACACTATCAGTAGTCTTTCTCTCCTCAGCCTTTATATCTGCTCTCTCCCAGAATACGAAGTAACCCTTGGGGAAAATTTTTTCATAATATATATTATTTATTTTCCATTTAACGCAAGCTTCAGCATTTGTATTATAAAAAACCACTAAAGAGTTCGCCACTGTAGATAATTTATCGGATCCGACTACTGACTCAACCTGTTTTAAGTGCCTAAGCAGTAAATAGCGTAATGCGTGATTGGCATTCATTATTTCATACTCACTTTTTTGCTTCTCTCAATTTCATTTTTTTGAAATATTTCCTTGGCAATTTCAACCATATCCTCGTAAGATATTTTTTGTAATGTATTTACAGCATCTTTATTAAAGAATTTTAATCTATGCAAGAATGGTTTTAAATATCTTGCAGTTATTGAAATCTCTGGATAACTCCCATACATGCATCCATTGCAGCTCCTAGTGAATTGATAAACTTCTTGATGTATTACGCCACTTTGAAAAACTTCAGGAAATTTATCATCAAAGACTTTAAAATCTTTTTGCAACTTGAAATCACAACAAGGTTTTATATTTCCATTGGGCTCTACAGCAAAGTATAAATTTGGAGAATCACAGACATTGTCATTTCTCTGTCTCCACTGAAGCGGTTCCTTCGCAATAAATCTATAAATATCATCAAGGTATACATCTGAATCATAAAGGTTATAGCCAGAATCTCTCATAACCTTTAACTCTTCAAGAACTTGCTTGACTCTTGGATACTGCGAAGGATCAAATGTGCAAACACCATCATCATCAAATGTTCGAAATCCCATCGGTTTTTCAACAGAGCTTACATGTGCGGGAACAAGTGATACGCCCCAGCCAATTTTTGTCGCGAATTCTAGAACGTCTTTTATATGCTCAAGATTCTTTGGCATTAAAACGGTACCAAAGAAGCCTGTACCATTCTCTGGGAATACTTTGTTTATAGAGGCAACGGCTTTGATCGCTCTCTCCCAAGAGTTATTAAAGCCTCCATTGATTGAGTCTTGTACCGAACCATTTAATGAGTCCAGAGATATGCTAATATCGTGTCCGCCTGCTTTGACACACTCACGCAGTCTTGACTCTGTTGCTATTCCATTAGTTTGCATACGTACATGAATACCGTTAGAGGTGAAAGCTCGAATAATCTCATGAATATCTTTTCTAATGAATGGCTCACCGCCAATTAGCAAGACCATACTGACACCAATCTCAGAAAAGTTTCTTGCCATTTTTCTTATTTGATGAATATTCATTTCATTACTATCTGCATCTGCATATATTATATTGCACTGCTCACAAGCAAGGTTGCAACGAGAAGTAATATAGAATTGAACATATGCAGGCGATGTTTTTGTGAATAGACTTCTTGCCAAACTCACTTGCTGATTAAAAGTAAAAAAGCTCATAATATCCTTAAGTTGATTTGAATAACTCTACATTAATATAGCATTAGAAAGTTTTTATTTAAAGTGTCTTGCTCAACCATTTACATTGTCAGATAATACCCACTTATAATCACTATGGTAATCACAATGTATAAGTATATTTCATATGACAAAGATTTCTTTACTGTTCCGCTTGAGAACAATCCACATAAAATAGTAACTCCACTTCTGATAAATGGTATTCTCGGTATTATTTTTGGTTTACTTTTAGTGAAATATCAATGGGCTGTTGAACATGCACAAGTACTCTCTGGTTTAGTTGAATACCCAAAAACACATACCTTTTATCTATCTGCCCATAAAGCATGGACACTTATCAATCAAATATCAACTATTTATCTGAGAATAGGATTTTCAGAAATCTCGCTGTGCTACATTCTTAGCGCCTTAGCCGGAATGATTTCATTCCAGGCAATTGGTGTTTTAACATTCAGTCTTACGAGAAGTACTTTAGTATCAACAATTTCTTCTATACTCGTTTTTATGCTCTATGGTTCTTATCTAAACGGTGTTACCTATGCCATTATGTTTATTGGAACAGGACAAACTTATGGTATGATTGGTTTATCTCTTATCGTGTTAAATGTAGGATTTTTTTCTTGTGGTCAGTACAAATACGGTTTGTTTCTCCTAGGTCTTAGCCCATGCCTCCACCCATCTCAAGGCATAATGGCATGTTTAATTATACTCCTTGCCTCAATATTTGACTTAAAGCACACTTCTAAAATTTTCATTCACAACAAATGGTTTTTTGCTTTAGGTGCACTTATATCTTTACTTAGTTTCTTCAGTCATGAGATATCGAAATCTCCTATGCCATCCATTCCAGATACTGAGTTAGTGAAATACCAAGAGAGTATCATTCTTTACTGGTCTGAGCATTTTAGAAGATTTAGCTTTCGATCTAAAGAGTTTCTAAGTGCAGTACTTTCATTATTTTTGGCAATTCAAATATTATTGCTCAAGGGAACCAAGACAAATATTAGCCTTTATTTTTTAAGTCGTAGTATCACAGCATGTTCAATCCTTGGAATTAGTCTTTCTTTCGTTTATTGGATTACGCCGAGCGAGATTGGACCATACTACAAGATATTAATGCTCTACCCAGCTAGAGTTCTAAACTTTAACATCTTAGTACTGACTCCATTATTATATTCACTATTTTATAATGAAGGAAGAAAGTTTCGTCCATTATTTATACTTTATGTAGGCACTCTTCTTGTAATTTATTTTAAGCCACTATCAAATGAATTATACTTATTTAAGGCAAATTGCTTTTTCGTCTTCATCTTTGCTTCAATTCGATTAATCCAGATAAGCAATATCAAAAATTTTTTATCCGATTATTTATTTCAAATTTTTATGAAATCGCTTCTATTTATTTTAATCCTATATAATTTAGTGTCTAGTATTAAGGCTTGGAACTTTAGTAGACACAATTACTTTGCCAAAAATAGTGATCCAGTGATTCACGAGTTAAAAAATGGAACAGGGCTTGTGCTGAACTCACCAACTCAGGGATCGTGGTTAATGATTCAAACAAGAAGGCCCCAGGTTTTCAATGCTGGTACCTCTGTATTAACATATGTTCCTGAGGCAGGTCCAAACTTCCATGAAATTTTTTCTACAATATATGGTATCAGCTTTCTTTCGCCACCTAAAAACATAAGACAATTCAAGGGTGGATTACCTGAAGAGTATGTCATTTCTCTATGGAACAAAAAGAGCTCCAAAGACTGGTTTGACTTATCTAAAAAATTTGGGTTCACTCAGATTTTAACAACGAAAAGCTACAAATTAAATCTCCCTATTATTGCAAAAAATAATACTCAAATTTTATATGACGTTAGGTGATTAATGAATAATGTATATATTGTAACAGGTGGAAATGGCTATATTGGATCACATATGTGTAAATTGTTGCATGACCAAGGAAGTGAGGTGCACATAATTGACAATCATTCTACCTCACCAAAAACAAAAACCCATGATTACGGTATTTTTCATAATTTTGACATCGATGATAAAGAGAAGGTTAAATCACTACTAAGTAAGGTTAAACCTAGTGGCGTTTTTCATTTTGCTGCGAGAGCTCTTGTGTCAGAGAGTCAGCTGAATCCATTTTTATATTATCTAGAAAATACTCACAAAACCACTTCCCTTCTCCAGTCCTGTGTTGAATCAAATGTAAAGAATTTCATTTTCAGTTCAACATGTGCAACATTTGGTATTTCAAATGATAATGCAATTGATGAAAATCATCCTCAAGTTCCGATTAATACTTACGGATTAACTAAAATGATGATCGAAAATATTCTTAAAGATCTTTGTAGTAAAAAAATGATAAATGCAGTAGTTTTTCGCTATTTCAATGCTTCAGGTTGTTCTCCAGATGGTGACCTCGGTGAAAACCACGAGCCAGAGACTCATCTCATTCCAAACATATGTAAATCAATTATCAATAATAAATTTGAAGGTTTTACTCTCTATGGAAATGACTATGATACTCCTGATGGTTCATGCATAAGAGATTATATTCACGTTATGGATTTAGCTAAGGCACACTTATCCGGCTTAAACTTTTTGCGAGCAAACTCAGGCTATTATGATTTCAACCTCAGTAGTGAAAAAGGACACTCTGTTCTCGAAGTCATCAAAACATTTGAAGAAATAACAAGTAAAAAAGTGAATATCATACTCAAAAAGCGCAGACCAGGTGATCCCCCAATTCTAATAGGAAGCTCTCTAAAAGCTAAACAACTTCTGGATTTCAAATGCGAATATAATTTAAAGGATTCAATACAACATACTTACAACTATTTCACAGGACAAAAACCATGAAAACGTTAGACTTGATAATACCAGTTTATAATGAAGAGGAAGTTCTAGATCATCTTTTTCTTGAGCTTAAGAATGTTTTCAATACAGAAAATTTAATTAAGTATCAAATCTCAAGGGTTAAATTTATTTTTATTGATGATGGGAGTAAAGACAAAAGTTCATTCATGATTAAGGAATTCCTAGAGGAAGTGAGATGTGGCCAATTAATAAGGTTTTCTAGAAACTTTGGACATCAAAATGCTGTTACAGCAGGTCTTGATAATGCTTTTAGTGACATTGTTGGTCTTATTGATGCTGACCTGCAAGACCCACCAGAAGTCATTTTAAGAATGGCAGAAAAAATGAAAGATAATTATGATGTAGTATATGGGGTTCGGCAAAAACGTAAAGAAAATGTTTTAAAGGTTTTCTGCTACTGGCTTTACTATAGAATATTGGCATATTTTAGTGATTTAACAATCGCCCTCGATAGCGGCGATTTTTTAGTCATGAATAGTATGGTTGTTAACGCTATTCGTGCATTACCAGAAAAGATCAGATACCCAAGAGGTTTAAAAACTTGGGTCGGATATAGGCAAATCGGTTTCGAATATGAAAGGTATGCTAGAGCGGCTGGAGAAACAAAATACTCCTTCAAGAAACTCTATGATCTTGCAACGAATGGAATTACATCTCTTTCAACAAAGCCATTAAGAATTACACAGTTCTTTGCACTCGTATTCTCTTTTTCTTCTATATTACTGGCAGTCTTCATACTTACATTAATCCTCACTTCCAAAGTTGCTGAAAATGTATATTTTTATATTACATATTTATTAATCTTTATAACTGGTTCTGTTATTATGATGAGTCTCTATGTTATAAGCGCCTATGTTGGCAGAACTTATATTGAGGTAAAAGGAAGGCCTACATATATTGCGATGGAGAATATAACGTGGGGTTCAAGTGAGTAACATAATTGTTTTATCGAATCAAGAAAGCTTAAGTATGGATACAGAGTGGTTCGAATATGCTAATAGTAACCACTTTTGGTTTAACTGGCGGCTTCATGCTGCTTTAAAACAATTCAAAGAGAGTGGGCTTAATATCAAGAAAAAGTTGCATGTTTTGGATATTGGAGGAGGAATGGGAATCCTTGCCAATCAAATAGAGCACTCAACGAACTGGAATGTAGACATATGTGACCTAGATCAACAAGCTCTAAAGGATTGTGCACAAATAAGAGGGCATAAGTTTCTCTATAATATTCGAGACGAAAATAAACATATGATTAACAAATACGATATCGTTATTCTTTATGATGTTCTTGAGCATATTAAAATAACAGAAAGCTTTTTGAAGTCCTGCATAGCACACTTGAAAGAGAACGGCCTACTACTTGTTAATGTTCCAGCACTTCAAGAGTGTTATAGCATATATGATAAAGAGATTGGTCACTACAGAAGGTATAATATCGAACAAATAAATAACGAATTCTCTAAACTAGAAGTTGAAGTTTTAGATAATAGATATTGGGGCCTTTCTCTCCTTCCAATTTTAGTATTAAGAAAATTTTATCTTGCTATATCAACAACTCAAAAAAACATAATTAAAACTGGTTTTCAACCCCCTTCAGACTTAATTAATAAATTATTTATTTATATTTCTAAAATAGAGTTATTTATCCTTTCTAAACCATTGCTGGGCACATCTCTACTATCTATATACAAGAAGACGAAATGATTAAGAATTTAAAAAACTTACTACTTATTACAGATACAGATGTCAAACATTCATTAATATTTGCCATTTTAACTGGACTTCTTTTGTTCATCGCGGAATACGCTTTTATAATTGTTCTGCAAAGTATGCTTAGCTCTATTGGCATTGCAGATGCCAAAAGTCTTGATTTGCCAAAATGGCTTCCTACTGGTGCCAAGTATTCTTTGTTATTTTTTTTCCTAGTTGGTGCAATTAGAGTTTCGGCATTGATGCTTAAAAACTATTTAATAGGTGTTACAAATCAAAAGTTTCTACGTAGCCAAAGAGAGATGATATCGAATTATGCTATATATAATGCTGAAAAAACGAGCACACATGAAATGACTAGTCTCTATACTGATATTCTTTCAAGGTCTGGATCAACTATACTAGACCTAACGGGATTAGTGATTACCATTACAAGCATCTCTCTTCTTTTTCTAACTGGTCTTACAACAGCCCCCGTCGAGATGTGCATTGGAACGTTGGGTCTTTTTCTTACTTGGGTTCCCATTCGTTTTATAAATAAAAAGATTAGCACTCTTGGAGATAATCTTTCAATAGACTGGGGTAATATCACTAGATCACTCCTCGAAAATATCAGGCATAATTATTTTTTCAGAGCTCATGGTCTAGAGCAAGAACAACTCAGAACTGGACAAATTCACCTGAAGAGCTATGAAACTAATTATGGAACATTTTATCGATACTCGGCAATAAAAAACGGATTTCCTAATATTGCAGGAATCTTGCTGGTAAGCTCGATTGCATACATAAGTATTACATTTTTAAATACAAAAGGCTCAGCGCTTCTATCATTTCTATATATTTTTATTAGAGTTGCACAGGGAGGCGGAGAGCTTTCGGTCACATTAAGTCACCTTCGTCTCAATCTTCCAAGTGCAGAAAAGCTTGTAATGTGGAACTCTCTCTTTAATTCTTCTAGTAACAACCATTCTTCATTTTTAGATGAAACAAAACAGAAGCTTAGAATAAAGTCGCTGACCACTAAAGATTTGTCCTTTTCATATGAAGATAAAAAAATTATAGACAAACTAAATCTAAGTCTCAATTCTGGTGACATTCTTATCATCTCAGGACAATCTGGCTCAGGGAAAAGTACATTATTATCGCTCTTGTTAAGTATCAACCAACCATCAGATGGGTCTATCTGTATTAACGATTTGCCCCTGAGCATATCTGCTGATTCCTATAAACGTTCTATTGCCTATGTTGGACCAGAACCATTTCTCTTTAATGCAAGTATAAAAGACAATATACTTCTGGGCTCAGTTAAAGAATCCTTAAGCTCAAACGAAATAGAAAAAGCCATTTCCCTTTCTTGTTCAGATTTATTAATTAGCGAAAAACCTGAAGGTATTAACTATATCCTTGACGAGCATGCAGATATTTCAACTGGTCAAAAACAACGAATTTCCATTTGTCGTGCAATTTTACGCGATCCTGATCTATTTATTTTAGACGAAGCAACTGCAAACTTAGATAGTACTACTGAACAGAGAATAATGAACAATCTAAAAGACAATTTTCCCAACTCTATTTTTATCATTGTTACTCACAAGAAAGAACTCTTTCACTTTGGAAACAAACATTTAAGCCTAGACAGAACCGATTGAAAAATAGTTTGTCTTACCAGATCTAATAAACTCCTCAATTTTTGATATTGTTTCATCGCTCTTCTCCACACTAAACTCGTGCAAAAAGTAAGTAAACACATCAAAAGACTGTTGATTTCCTGAAAACTTGGATAAAAATTCTCTATAAGAATTGAACAAAAGGTCATCGCTCCAATTGAAATAGTGGTTCATATAATAAAACTCCATTAACTCATCTTGATCGATCTCTAGATGTAGATCTTTCAAGTTGAATAACATTTCCTTGTACTCCTTAATAGTTTCCGCATGCCAGTTTAATTTTTTATAAGCTATACGAGGGTTATAACCAGTATTAATTACTTGTTTTCCAAAATATGGATACTCTTCTCCAATAGTTCCATAGCATGTTAAAACAAAATCAATGCCCTCATTTATTAACTGATGATGCGAGACATTATATGGAATTGTTTTTATCCTCGGGTACTTACCTACTATCCTCTCAACTATATCTAAAGTTCCTGGTAAAGGATCTGGATGTACCTTAATATACCAATCATAGTTCGTTTCATTGGAAACGCCCCCTAAAAAATTAAGCCATTCATAAAAATCAGGAAATGGTAACATTTCATATGCATGTGGATTATCATAAAAACAATGAGTAGCTATTAATACCTTAACAGCATTTGATTCTTTTAAATATTTTCTGTTTTCGACTTTGCCAAAAGAAGAAGCCGTAGAGTAATACATGTCGACACCAATCTCTCCACTAAACCTCTTTCCATACTGTTCTCTCGCGATCTTAATAGCATCTAACCTTTCTCTATTGGTTAGTTTTGAGAATAGTTCGGGAAGATCTTTAAAGTATTTATATACAGAGAATGGTTCTTGTGCGAACGTCATTGATCTTGGGTTTGGTAGATAGACTGGAATTTTAAATTTATAAGCTACTTTGCAGCCAATATTCATCCAAATATAATTATCATGACTAACAACTAATCCTCTTACACTATTTTCTGAAAAATAATTGTTCCAAAAATAAAATAATGATATTCCACATTTAAGAATAAAGTTAAATCGAGGGTCTGCTAAATCAAGCGTTGCTTTATTGTACTCTCGGAGATAAGACTCATAAATATCAACACCTATTTTGGCTCCTTCTATTTCATAATTTAGAACATCCGTCTTTGTTTTAAAACTACTAATCACTCTCGAATATTCCGCTAATATTTGTTTTTTTTGGGCTTTATTCAATTTAATTCTGATAGTAGTATCACAATTAAACGACTTATATATCAAAGAGTACTTCAAATTCTTTAGATTATTTCCCCATATATAATTTTTTATTTCTGAATTTGTTTTCTTTGCAAGAATATTGCAAAAATATGAATACATGATTAATGTTTCAGGCACATAAAAAAGATCACAAATAATTATTGAAGTTGGTTTCAGAACTTTAAAATTTCTCCATAAAATTTTATTATGACTGATTATTTTCCTAGCTGGAGCAGGAAGGTTGAAAAGTAAGAGTTGCTCCAAGCAGCTTTCAATTATTTCACTTGTTAGAAGATTCTTAAGAACCGCTTTAATATTTTTGACCATCTATTCCCTCAAGCCTATAATTAATTTATTTCAAATAAGGTAGTAGATATATCATGAAAATTCCAGCAACATTACTTATAGCATTCAATAGACCAAAAGAGACAAAAGAAGTTTTTGATGCTATACGAAATGCAAAACCTCGTAAACTCTATATCGCAACGGATGGAGCCAGGATTACACATCCAAACGATACGATTCTACTTGAGGAAACTCGCAAGATTTTTGACAATATAGACTGGGAATGTGAAGTTAAGACATTGCACTCTGAAGTTAATCAGGGATGTAAGGTTGCTGTATCAAGTGCTATCGACTGGTTTTTCAAACATGAAGAGGTGGGTATTATTTTGGAAGATGACTGTAAGCCTAGCTTAAGTTTTTTCCATTTTTGTGATGAAATGCTAAATCGATATCGTGATGATAACAGAGTAATGCAAATTTCTGGTAGCCACCTTGTAAGTAACCACAACTCACATTATCCATACTCTTACTATTTTACACGATTAAACGACATTTGGGGATGGGCGACATGGAGAAGAGCATGGAAACATTTCTCTCTAGATATGCCCAATTATTTGGAATTTAAAAAAGGCTCAAACTTGCAAAATTACGGTTTAAAGCCAGAAATAACTAAGTGGCTCCAAAGTTATCTTGACGATACATACTTTAATGATTCTCGAATCTGGTCGATTCAATGGACATACGCCATGATAGTCAACAATGGTTTATCTATAAATCCCTCTTCAAACCTTGTTGAAAATATTGGGTTTACCAAAGATGGGACCGGAGCCAATAGTTCTTTCAATTCTTTTAACCTTTATAATAATTTCAAGATTCAGTCCATGGGTAACATTTCTCACCCACCTTTTATTCTTCCATCATCCTGCTTGGAGTCATTACGCTTCAATATAATAAAAAAAACTGACCCTAGATTATTTCTAATAAATATAATTATTAAATGGGTAGTTAATAAATTAAGGCTCCTAAAATCAATATTTTTTAGGTAATTAAAGCTCATCATGTAGACTTATAATGGATATTATTGATATATTTGTATTTCAACAGTCTACAGGAAATACATGGCTTCAATAATTACG
>Ga0100393_10003461_pt1 | contig 14839 bp, 11 predicted proteins | sample CryGeymeta201517_FD_81546 | JGI IMG/M metagenome (GOLD analysis project Ga0100393, IMG submission 81546) | Groundwater microbial communities from Crystal Geyser aquifers in Utah, USA - Crystal Geyser metaG 2015-17 | ecosystem: Environmental > Aquatic > Deep subsurface > Groundwater | place... | reverse complement strand
TTGATGGCGGTGGTCGGACGGATGGAGGCCATGACGGAACTGGATCCGGATACGGCTATCCTGCTGGATCGGGTCCGCAGTCTGCAAATCGAGCTGCAGGATCTGGGCGCCGAGGTGGAGCGTATGGCCGGCGATTTTGACTTTGATCCGGAAGCAGTCGAAGCGGTCAACGAGCGGATGAATCTGTGGCAGGAGCTGCGGCGCAAGTATGGTGGCACAGTTGAATCGGTGCTGGCCAAGCGTGCTGAGCTGGCGCGCAAAATCGAGATCCAGGGCGATTTGGAGGGCGTGCTGGCGAAGCAGCGCGCTGCTGCGGCAAAGCAGGAGCAGGCGCTGGAGCTGGCTGCGGCCCGGTTGACCTGCGCCCGCGAAAAAGCGGCTAAGGTGCTGGGCGCGAAGGCAGGCCAGCTGCTGCAGGCACTTGGCTTCAAAAAAGCCAAGCTGGAAATCGAAGTGCTGCCGGATAGCAAGCTGCATGAACGTGGCAACAGCCACTGCCGCTTTGTCTTTTCGCCCAATGCCGGGCAGGACTTGCTGCCGCTGAATAAAATTGCCTCGAGCGGTGAAAGTGCGCGGGTGATGCTGGCACTCAAAACCGTGCTGGCTGAGGCCGACGCCACGCCGCTGCTGGTATTCGACGAAGTGGACGCCAATGTGGGCGGCGAAGTAGGCCGCGCCGTCGGCCACGAGCTCGCCCGTCTGGCGGGCAAACACCAGGTTCTATGTGTCACCCACCTGCCGCAGGTTGCCTCGTTGGCGCACAATCACTTTATTGTATCCAAATCACAGGACGACACGTCAACAACGGTTGAAATCGCCCCCATCCATCCACATCGCGAAAGCCGGCTCGCCGAGTTGGCCCGGATGCTGGGCGACCGCAATTCCGCATCGGCCCGCGCCCATGCAGCTGAGCTGTTGCCGTAGCGGCTGGGACCGCGGCGTAAGCCTGGGCGGCATGGCAGGAAGGTCAGCGCAGAGGTTTCGGCAGTGCATCCTGCCCGGCAGTATTGTGCGGCGCGAGACGCACCGCACTCCCGGTTTCCAGAATTGCCCCTACGTGAAAAAGCAGCGGTCCGGTTGAGATTTTCAGGAATAGCGGGCAGAGTATTCTTTCTAAAGAAAATGCGCACAACAAAATCCACATTAACTGCAACCCTGGCCCTGTTTATCGGGGGCACATTATTGCTACTCGCCATGCCCGAAAAAATAAAGCCTGATCATTCCAGTGACCCAAACATTAGTCAATGTGCTTCGGCCTGCGGGCTGCCTTCGCATGTGGATCTGAGCAGCGGCGGGTTTCCGGTGCAGCGCACCGATGCCGAATGGCGCGCACGCCTGACCGAACTGCAATACCATGTGGCCCGCCAGCAAGGCACGGAACGGCCCTTCCAGAATCCCTATCATGACAATAAGCAGTTGGGTCTCTATCGCTGCGTTGGCTGTGACGTGCCGCTCTTCAGCAGCACGGACAAGTTCGACTCCGGGACTGGCTGGCCCAGCTTCACTCAGCCGCTGGACGAGCGCACGCTGGGTGAGCACCGCGATGTCAGTTATGGCATCGTGCGCACGGAGGTCCACTGCGCCATTTGCGGCTCGCATCAGGGGCACGTTTTTCCGGATGGACCGAAGCCGGGCGGGCTGCGTTACTGTATCAACTCGGCTTCGCTTCTTTTCGAGGCCGCCGAGTCGGTGCAGCAGATCAAGGAGCTGGTCAAAAGCTGGTATGCGCAGAGCGAGTGAGCTTTTGAGCTGCGGCCCAGCATCACTCCCGCGCTGCCGCCGGGTGGCGCGTTAGTGTATCCACTCGCCCAGGGCGGTGCCTCCAACAGTCACTACAATCGCTACGCCCAAACCTACATGGACATCGGTCTGGCTATGGGTGAAGCCATGGTCGGGATGCTGGAGCAGGACTAGTGTTTAATTAACTAAACACTAGCGCAGATCACAACGCACTTACCGTTTCGGCCAGACTTTGAGCAAGACATGCGCTTTGGCCGGCGCGTTGAACGGACCGGCTGCGGGGCTGGGGCGGTTCCGCTGGTGGCCGAAGTAGTCCTGGTCGATGACGAAATCGCTGCCGTCCGGTAGTTTGAAGGGTAAGCCGGAGATGCGGGTCGTTCCCAACATCTGACTGCGCACCAGCTCGCGGCTCGTTTCCCCGGCGGGGTGCGGATTCGATTTGAACTCCAGATAGATGCCGTCGTCCTTTTTGAGGAGTCTTGGCTCGGCCTGGGAAAAATGATTTCCTGCGATCACCATGTGTTCCACTTGATCGTAGGCATCCAATACATGCCCCCCGAGGAAGAGATTATTCAGAAAGCGATTGTCGCCGCCGGGAGTGACATGCAGTCCGGCGATTTCCGTTGAGTGCGGTTTGAGGTAAGGGGTTTCTCTACCCTGCGGACGGATCTCCTCGATGGTACCGGCGAAGAGATTGTGGACATAGGCACCACCGGTGGATCGGTCGCGCAGGCTCACCTCGGAAAGGAAGAGGTTGTTATCGACGAGAAACGGGCCGTGGTTCACTTCCAAATAGATATCCAGATCATGATTATCATGCAGCAGGTTGCCGGTCACCCGGGTGCCCTGGGTCATCCAGTCCAACCAGATGCCGCCGAAGCCGCCGCAACGGTAAACGTGATTGTCGCTGATCAGCGAATCCACCGGGCCGTGAAATTTGATACCGGCCATCTCAAAACCACCGAACATGCCACGTAGATTGATATCGTGAATGACGTTGCCGCTGATCGTGCTGAAGGCCGCGCCCATCGAGCCGACCATGCCGGCCTGCTCGCAGTGGGAAATATGGTTGTTGCGAACGATGTGCGAGCCGATGTGCTCCCGCGACCAGCCCCGTTGCAAAGCGCGCTTGATCGTCTCGACGTAGCCCTCGGCTGAATCGGCGGATGTGTTGTCATAGGCATCACCGTGTTTGCCCAGGGTCAGGCCGGTGCAGATGGAGTAGCGGATGATATTGTCCTCGATGATCCAACCTTTGGACCAGTGGGTGCCGATCAGGCCGACCTGCTCGGCGGTGGGCGGTGCCCAGTTGGGGGCGGCATGCTCCATGGTGAAGCCCCGCACCGTGAGATAATCGATGCCTTCCCGCTCAGGATAGAAGACCGCTTCCCGGACGTTGATTTCGATAGTGTGGGCATTCGGATCGAGATCTTTAAACTGGGCGTAAATCGTTGTGTGCTGCTCGTCCACCTCGCCGAACCAGAGTGCGTCCTTGCCCTGCGGTTGGAGCACCTTCTCCTTGTTGGCAGCCTCTTTCAACCAGTGGCCGTTCAGATAGACAGTGCCGGAGTGGAAGTCCCGGCCACTGTCCTTGGGGAGCGGGGTGAACCAATCGCCGGCGATTTTAGTGCGGTAGGGATTCATCCCATAGGGATGTGCTGAAAAGTTAAGGGGGCTTCTGAAAACCTACCCCTGGGCAGCTTTTCAGTAATTGTGGATTTTCTCCTAAAATCGATATTTTTATCTAATCTAATCATTACAGCGTTTGCTAATAAAGTATTCTTCGAGCATGAGATACCGCGCCCCGAAGGCTTCGAGGCCGATACACCTAAAGCCCGGCGGGGCCGCACGCTCAGCGAAGAGGAGCGGGCGACGAACAAACTCAGGAGTCGTATCCGTCTGCAATCATCGTAGTATGTTCAACAATGCATCCATGCGGGCGATGCTGTCGGAAAGTCCGCCGTCCCGATTTCGTTGCAGCCAGAGTCGTTTATGTTCTGCGATCACGGATCGCAAGCGTGTGCTTAGATCGTCCCGGACTTCTTTGGGCGCGTGGGCGAGCTTGCCAGCTTCGGCAGCGAGTCTCGCGTCCAGAACATCGCAGGCCAGTCGCACGAGTTCAGCTGAGTGACGTAGCTCTGCGAGGACTAATCCGCCATCATCGCTCCGGGGTCTGGCGGCATTGATTGGCCGCATTGTCTGATTCACATGCGCACGTATTTCGTCGACCTTGGCCGGAGTGAGCCATTTGAAGTGATATTGGTCAGGCCTCGTTGTGTTCGGACGGAAAGGCTGAGCCAGCTGGAGGTGCCGGGGCAAACGTAAAAGGGCACCCCGGAGGCTTTGAATTTACGGTATGGCTCCAGCGCATAAGCACAAAGCGACAAGCACAATGTTGACTGTTTTGTTGCCCGCGAAAACGGTGCTTGAATCTTGGTTCATCGGTTCGAGACCAGTAATGCCAGGTCGAGATAGGCGGTGTGGCGTTGTTTGCCTGCGCGCAGCGCGAGGGTGTTGCTGCCCTTGCGGAGGGTCTCGCGGACGACGTCGGAGAGGACGTGCATTTTGTAGTCTCGTGTCGCCTCCGCACTGAGGATCATGCGCCCGTTGAGCCAGACATCGGGGGACCGTTGTTACTCATCACCAGGGCGGCGTGTTGCAAGTCGCGGCCGTCGAACTCAAAGCTTGTCCGGCAAAAAATCTCGCCGTCTTTCCATTCGCTTCGCTTGCGCTCATCACTGGCAAAAGGCGCCAGGCCGGTGGCCCAGTCCCCGTCGTCGAAACCCTCTTTCATCCAATGTTCACCGGGTTTTCCGATAAGGTATCGGTAGGGGCTGGCATGTTTGCCGTCCTGGACGGCACCGATCAGCACCTCCCACGCCGCGTCCAGCCTCCGGACCTCTGGTTGCGGGGCCTGCGGAATGTTTTTCTCGTAGGCGGCTTCGCGGGAAGTGATGGCATGCAGCCTCTTCAGGTCGAACTTTGGGCTGCGATCATAATCGTAGAGCCCGTTCCTTTCCTGCTCGATGTCCGTGAGCTGGGTGTAGCAGAAACCGAAGAGATTCGGGTTGTCGAGCATGGCGTCCACGATGCCCTGGTAGCGCTCGTAAAATGCTTCAAGGGTCTTCGGACCTTTGCCGTAGGCCCAACTGTCTTCGGTGGCCCAGCCGATACCGCCGACCTCGCTGAGCATGAAGGGGGTCCCCTTGTCGGTCTTCGATAGGGCGGGGTTGAAGTAGCGCCTGGGCGGGTAGGGCCCCTCCGGCGGGGCATTGAAAAACCGCTCCCATTTCTCCCGCAGTTGGGCCGGATCGCTGGTGTAATCGTGGGCGTCAAGGACTTCCGGATGGGGCAGGGTGTGAATCCAGCCGCTCGTTTCGATGGCCGGTCGGGTGGGGTCGATGGCCTTGGTCAGCGTCCAGACCATTTGCTGCAGTTCGGCGGCGGCCCCGGGATTCGCGGAGTTTTCGTTGAAGGGACACCAGCCGATGATCGAGGGATGATTCCGGTCGCGTTCCAGGATTTCGATCCATTCCTTCGTCACCTCGGCGAAGCTTCTTCGCCTGTTATTGTATCCGGAGTTTGGATACTCGCCCCAAACCAGGTAACCCAGGCGATCCGCCCAATAAAGGAATCTCGGCTCGAACACTTTCTGGTGCAGCCGGGCGCCATTGAAGCCGCAGGCCATCGCGAGTTCGATATCCCGCTTCAATGCCTGGTCCGAGGGCGCCGTCCATAACCCGTCCGGATAGAATCCCTGATATAGAAGAAAATTTTGACACTGCTTATGTGCGCTTATTGACGCTTATTAAATGAAAAAGAGAAAAAACCCCATAAGCGTTAAATTAGCGAAGATAAGCGGTCTCCGGCTCTGCCGGACCTAACCATATTTAAAAGGCAATAAGTTTGAGCTTCTCCCAGGGAATCGTATCGTCATCCACAGAATGAAAGCTATATCCAGACAGAGCTGGACTCTCCAGTTCGTCAATCTGTTCTCCCGCGCTGAAGAGCGTGAGATGCAAATCATAGAGAAACGGAGCCCCGGGCTCCCAGAGTCTGGTCTCAGTGAGGTCGAGCGCAAGTTGCTGCCGCCAAGGCCCCTCGGCGATGGCGCTGCCCACCCGGCGTGCGCCGATGAAGGCCTCCGCTTTGAGCAGCAGGTTGTTATCGTCCCCGTTCAGCTTGGCTTCGACCAGCACACGGGAATGGTCGGGATCCGGCGTGATCACGAGATGTTCGATAAAGGTGGAGCCGACCGCTTCCAACCAGACCGACTGCCAGATCCCCGTCGTGCGGGTATAAAAGACGTTTCGGCTCTCGCCGACCGCTTGTTTGCCGCGCGGCTGGAGCCAGGACCACATGTTGTCGTGCACCTTGACCACCACCTCGTTGCTGCCGTTTTTGAGCAGCTCGGTGATTTCAAAAGCAAAGGCGGCGGAACAGCCCACGTGTTGACCCGCGAAATGCCCGTTCACGAAGACGGTGGCTGCATAATCGACCGCACCAAAATGAAGCCTTACCCGCTGGCCGACCATCGAAGACGGCAGTTCGAAGTGGCTGCGATACCAGACGTCCTTCAGCCTCTTGCTATTCCCGTAGCCGAGGCCGGACAATTGACTCTCCGGCGCGAAAGGAACCGTGATCCGGTCGGCCAACTCGCGACCATGAGTGAGGCCGCGGGATTCGCCGTCGGCTTCGGGGTCGATTTCGAACTGCCATTCACCGTTCAGGCTCATCCAGTTCTCCCGGAAAAGATCCGGGCGCGGGTGTTCCGGCCGGGGGATCGAAGCCGCTCCGGTAGCCGCCGCCGCGGCCAGCGTCAGGTGAAGCAGGCATCCGATCGCTAGAACGGGCCGAAGAAATGCGATGTAATATTGTGCAGCCACCTGTATCAAAAAATCCCCGTTTGGTATGCCTTGTTTCTGTTCCGGGTCAGACCCGAATGGCGCTAACTTAAGCATTTTAATCCCGTAGCGCGGCGCTTCAGCCCGCGTGCAGTTTCTTGCCGCAGCGCCCGATCTAAACTGCGGCTGAAGCACGCAGCTACGGGTCCAAAGCCACGCTCGCAAGGTTTGTTTCATTCCCTCAAGTTAGCGCCATTCGGACCAGCCCCAGTCGTCAGCGGACTTTTTTGGCCGGAAACTGTAAGACCGGCCAGCCGTTCTTATCGGCCAGATTCGGCACCGCGGTTTCGTTCCAGCCCATGCGGACGTATTTGGGCGAGGCAAGTTGTGCTGCGCTGACCACGACTGCATCGCCCTTGATCGTGGCTTGGGCGGGGACGAAGACTTGGTCGGCGCCGGCAAGTTCGAAGTGGGTCGGGGCTTTTCCATCGTTTGTGGTCAGGCCTTCGTCGATGTGGTCGAAAGAGACGACGACTTCGCCTCTCTTCAGCCGCGCGGAGGCGAATTCCGGACCGGTCCATGGCAGGTCTTGCCCGTAGTCTTGCTTCAGCGCCAGATTCGCCAGCCGTTCGCCGACCGGTCGTTTGTCCCAGGGGTGGATGTCGTGGATGACGCCACGGATGGTGTCGTGGATGGGGACCAGACCGCAATTTTTGATTTCATCGGCGGCCTTGTATTGCGCCGCCCAGATGTTGTCGCACAGCGTTTGATCATTATCCTCCGGCTTGTCATGTTTATATTGGAAAGGGGCGATATGAACCAAATAGAAGGGGAAATCGCCCACTTGGAAGTCGTCCCGCCAGCCGCCGATCAGAGCCTCCAATTTCGTGAAGTAGGCGGGATAGGCATCCCTTCGGTTGGACTCCCCCTGATACCAGATGACGCCCTTGATCGCGAAGGGCACCAATGGCGCGACCATGCCGTTGTAAATGCCGCCACCCTTGCGTTCCTGACCGAGATAGCCTTTAAAGGCCTCCTTGGAAATCCATAGGTCAACCGGAGTGCCGCCCCAACTGCTGTCGATCAGACCGATCGGGATATCCAGCTCCCGCTGGAGCCTGGCTCCGAAATAGAACCCGCAACCGGAAAATTCCAGACTATCCTCCACCGTCGCAGTCGTCGTCCAGGTCCCCTCGGTGTCCTCGGCCGGCTCCGGCAGCTTGATATGTTTCGGAATACGGAAAAGACGCAGTTGCGCGTTGTTCTGTTCCGCGGCGGCGTCTTCTTTCGCGGTTTTGGAGGAACGTCGCAGCGGCCACTCCATATTGGACTGGCCGGAGCAAATCCAGACGTCGCCGACGAGAACGTTCTCAAAGGTGATTTTGTTGCCGCCCGTTACGGTCAGCTCACGGGGGCTGGCGGAGGCCGCTAATGCCGGTAGTTTGACCGACCATTTTCCCGCGTGATCCGCTCTGGTCAAAACGGTGTTCCCGGCGAATGAGACGCGGACCTTTTCTCCGGGCTCGGCCCAGCCCCAGACCGGAGCTTCTACCCCGCGCTGAATGACCATGTGATCGCTGAAAATGACAGGAAGCCTGACCTCGGCATGCAGCGGGGCGAAGGCGTAGAAAATGAGTAGAAGTGCGATGGATTTCATAGTTTTTTGTATTTTTACAGGTGAAGACCTTTTTTTAGATGAGAGCCTGCGGCATTACGATTCCGTTTTTAAATAATCCTGTTCGATGGCTTCAAGCGAGCGACCGGCAGTTTCCGGCATCCATTTCCAGACCATCAGGATCTGGGGCAGCAGAATACAGGCGAAGAAGAGGAAGGTGCCCGCCGGGCCAACCGCTTCCCGCAGCATCGGGGTGAATTGCCCCACCAGCGTATCGGTCAGCCACATGGTTAGAATCGCAATCGACATGGCATGGGAGCGAATGTTGGTGGGGAAGATTTCTGAGGCGAAGATGAACTTGATCGGGCCGAGAGAAAAAGCGAAAAACGCGACGAAGGCACACATCAGCGCGATCAGGACATGGTTGGCACCCGTGCTGAAGGTAAAGCTGATACCGAGTAGACAAACGATGGCACCCACCGTTCCGATCTGTAGTAACATTCGCCGGCCCAGCTTGTCCACGTAGGCGACCGCGATCATGGTAAACACCATATTGAAGAAGCCAATGACCGCCATTCCGCTGAGGGCGCTGTCCGATCTCAATCCGGCGGTTTCCAGCATGGAGGTGCCGTAGTAAAAGACCACGTTGATGCCGCTGAACTGGGCGAATGCCGCCAGCAGCATGGCGAGGGCCAGGGGCTTGCGGTAGCGCTGCTGAAACAGGTCCGCGAAACGTTTTCGGTGCGCGCTCTCTTTCGCCACCGTCTCTTCGATCATCTCGAATTCCTGCGCCGCGCCATTACGGAAGATACGCCCGAGCACGGCTCTTGCCCGTTCGCGATGCCCGGCCTTGACCAGCCATCGGGGACTTTCGGGCAGCTTCGAGGCCAGGATCAGGAAGAGCGTCCCCGGAATCAGTTCCGAGGCAAACATGGCGCGCCAGGTTTCATCGACCAGGAACCACTGCATGAAGCCTTCGCCGGCACCGGCGCGCATGGAGGCGGCCCATTCGTGCAACCAGTAATTGTTGAACAACGCCGCCATGATGCCAGCGGTGATGGCGAATTGAAAAGTCGTCACGAGGCGTCCCCGTAAGTGAGTGGGCGAAATCTCCGAGATATAGAGCGGGCAGATCATGGCGGAAATGCCGACGCCCAGACCGCCGAGCCAGCGGGCAAAAACCAGGAGTTCGATGTTGTTGGCGAAGCTGCTGGCCAGGGCGGAAATCCAGAGAAGCATGGCCGCCAAGAACAGATTGCGACTGCGTCCGAACCGGTCGCCGAGCCAACCGGCCAGGCCCGATCCGATGACGGCCCCGAGCAAGCCCGAACTGACAAAGAACCCTTCCATGCCCGGCGAGAGCTGGAACTGCGCCTTGACCGGGTTGATGGTGCCCGAAATCACAATCGCATCAAAGCCCCAGACAAAGCCGCCCAGCGCCGAGGCGAGGCACAGGAAAACCAGAAAGGGCAGATCGGGTTTATGGAGGGTGGTGTTTTGGGGATTATGTGACATAAACGAAGTCAAAATTCTCTATCCTGGCAGGGAGAGGGATCATGTGTGTCTCTGGGTTGGTTCGTAAAAGAGTGCGGCGGCACCCAGTAACCCGGCATCGTCAGGCTGCCGGGCTTGGACGATTTCCACCTGGCCCTCGGCGCCCCAGGCGAGTTGTTGCACGGTTTGGCGGAAATGGGCCAATACTGGCTCGGGCTCGTTCATGACACCGCCGCCGACAATGATGCGCTCCGGATCGAAACAATGGATGAAGGAGACCAGCGCCTCACCCCACATCCGGAGGCAATGCCCCCACACCTCGGCCGCACAGGTATCGCCGGCGTCGGCGTGTGTCGTAAGTTCACGGAAACCAATCGATTCCAGGCCATGGAGGCTGCTTGCGCCATAGCCCGCATGTTCGCGGACGAGGATAGGCAGCACCCATCCTGACGCTTCGCTCTCCAGGCAGCCCGCGCCGCCGCAACTGCATTTTCGTCCTCCGGAGCGGACGATGATGTGGCCGCCAAGATTGCCGGCGGAGAAATGCGGTCCGGTCAAGGGACGCCCCCCGGAAATGACCGCCGTGCCGATCCCCGTGCCGATCGTGACCATGACCAGATTGTCCGCGCCGCGTCCGGCGCCGTATCGCCACTCGCCGATGAGCGCGCCACGGGCGTCGTTTTCGATGCGCAGTTCGTGGCCGGTCCGTGCGCGGGCCCAGCCGGGGAAGTCGAAATCAATCGCCTCGTCGTATTTACCATTCGTCGAAAGCACCCGCATGGCGCGCCTGTCGACGAGTCCGGTGCTGAGCAGGCCGAGCCCCCGGCATGCTTCGAGTGTCGTGCCGAGTCCTGCCGCCATTGCCCGCAGCTCTTGGACGACCTCATCCAAGTGAGCTTCCAGGCAACCCTGTGCATCTGCGGGAACCGTTGCGGCCGCCAAAAGTTCGCCCTCCCGCACGAGGCCAAATTTCGTGCGGGTTCCTCCCAGGTCGACGGCGGCGATAGTGTCAGGTGCGGACATAGGCTTTCAGGGTGGCGCATTCTTTTCCCTCCGATTCACCATGGGGACGAATCGTGTAGGCCCCCACGGCCGCCGGAACGATAAAAGTTTCCGCGTAGTGGACCACGAAGGGTTCGAAGGCCCCGACCGGACTTTCCACGATGGCCTCGCGGCCTTCGACGAGGTTCAGCACGTTGACGCCGCCCCCGGTATGGTGGGCTACGGGTCCGGTGAACCAATGACGCCGGGTTTCAATAAACTCGAGTTCGTGCAGGCCGGTGCGCTCCTCGCGCCAGTCCTCGCCTTCGTCGAGTGGCTCGATCCGGTTGACCAGATTTTCGCGAACCCACCCGGTCGAGCGCTCCCAGTCGATGTTTTCGGCGCCGCGGGCGAGATTGACCGGACGGGGCAATCCGTCCAGACCAAGCCGTTCCCAATCCCACATTTTAAAGGTAAAGATATAGGGCGTCGCGCTAATCTCCAGCACCATCGTGTTGGCCCCACCGCAATGGCAGGTGCCCGCCGGAATCAGAAAATGATCGTGTTTTTTCGCGGGCCACCGCTCGACGAAGCGCTGGTCGTCAAAGGGTTTCTCTCCGCGTCGGGCGGCTTCGAGGTCGGCGATCATTTCGTCCGCGTCAACGCCTTCCCTGGTTCCAAGATACACCGCGCCGCCCTCGCCGGCATCCAGGAGATAATAGGATTCATCCTGGGTGTAACCCATCCCGAAGTGCTCGCGGATGTATTCGGCGAGCGGGTGGACTTGAAACGACAGATTGCCGCCCCCCATGGTATCGAGCAGATCGAAGCGGATGGGGAATTCGGCGCCGAAGCGCGCGTGCACGTTCTCGCCCAGCAGGGCGGACGGCTCCTGAAAAACCAGGTTGATCGAGGGCAGCTCCATGAGGGTTTCGCCAAACCGCAGCAGCAGCGAGTTCTCCTCCGGCACGCAATCGAAACACCAGCCGTAGTTGACCGGCTCCGGATCGAGGTCGCAGAACACTTTCATCCATTGTCCGCCCCAGGGAGCCGGATCGAAAAACGGCACCACCCTGAAGGGTCGGTGCGCCGCCGCCTCAAGTGCCGCGCGCACCACACAGCCTTCGGCCAGGCGCGGCTCGCCGGGCTGGTTCGTATCGAGGACGAAGTCCCAGTGCGCCATCAACTCCCGCTTGAGCCGGTCGCAAATCCGCCAGTCCGTGAAGTACGCGCGCTTGTATTGCAGGCTCCATTTCAGGCACCGGTTCTCCACACCGAGGTTGGAGATGGCATCGCGGCGCATGCGCTGTTGCGCCTCCCACCGCGCGAGGTCGGCATAGACCAGAAGGTCGCCGGGGTGGAGCCGACTGGCCCCGTTGCCCAGCACGATGACGAGGCCCGCCTCGATCCGCCCGATCTCCGCGGCAAGCGCTTCGACGCGCTGCGGGTCCAATAGCTCGTCCATCGTCAGCTCGTTCATCCGGCCGAAGACCGGATCCTCCCCGCCATTAAACGGGGCGAGCTTCTGCTCAATCAATTCATCGGAGAAAAAAGCCTGTCCGCTGCGGACGATTCGGACCGGATGCAGTGCTTGCAGTGCTTCGGCGATCTCGTCCTCGAACACCCCGGTGTAGCACTCGATCGACATGACAAAAGCCCTGTCCCCGGGAGAGGGGGCCGCTTCGACCGCTTCTTTCAGACGCCCGACCACTGCCCGCCAGCCCGCCGCGCAAGCCCCGGCACCATCCGCGACTTCGATCACCGGTTGTTTGTCGTAATTCGCGTTGAGGGCATCGAATCGATCAAATCCTTCCGTATTTTTCATCCCCTGTATTCTAGGCCGGATCGGGCTGAAAACGCAGTCGGAGATTTCGGTTTTTAGTGGTATTCTAGAGTTGGTTTATATCGATCAGCAGTGGTATTATTCCGCCATAATGAGCGTTAAAATTTCCTTGAGCGCGCTGCCGGTAATCGACCGGGCCGGTTGCTTCCCTTTATTGAACCCGGTTTTTGATTTCACTTACCGGAATCCGACCAATGCCCTGCATTTGTATGATTATCCCGCCCGCATTCGGATAGAGTCGCGGGAGTTCACTATCCGCCCCGGCGATCTCACCTGCATCCAAAGCGGCACGGTTTACAGCATCGCCTCCGAGGCTCCGGGCAAACATTGGTGTATCCACTACCAGGACAATCCGGAAGCCGGCGCAGCCGCGCTGAGGCTCCCGGGGCACTTGCAGCTCGGCGTCAACAGCCTGTTTTATCGCGAACAGATGCAGCACATCAGCCGCCTCCACGGCAGCCCTGCATCGCGGGCCGCAGTCGCCGGACCGCTGAAGCTGGAAGCGCGGTTCCGGCTCAAGGCTCTCCTGCTCGCCCTTCACAACCAGATCACCGGCGCATTCGCCGGGGGCCGCAGCCGTCTTATTGTCTCCTGGGAGGAACTCCTCGGCTGGGTCGATGCCAACCTCGACCAGCCCATCTCCATCCCGCTACTTGCAGAACGGGCCCAATGCGCGCCCGGCACGATTGCCCGCAAGTTCAAGCAGGCGCACGGGAGCACGCTGACCCAATATCTCCTGCATCGGCGGATCGACCGCGCCAAATCGCTTTTGGCCACCACCACCTTGACCGTTTACGAAGTCGGCGCCGCCGTCGGTATTCCTGACGCCCAGTATTTCAATAAACAATTTCGCAAGGTCAGCGGCATCAGCCCCAGCCGCTACCGCAGCGAGAACCAGGAATACCTCGGCAAAGCCTCCAATCAACTCGCGGCCAAGGAAGGACGCTGGCGCAGCGATACGGCAGGTGCGGGCGGGCAATGAGAACGATATGGTTAACTCCCTGAGTCCGCTGATCCGTATGAGGACCGGGCCAAAGAAAACGCCTCACCCCGCATGGCCGGATGAGGCGTTGAAAATGACCCCAGTGACGGGGTGGAAATACTCTAGCGGCGGCGACGCACGATGAAGCCAAGGCCAGCGAGCCCGAGCAAGATTGCCGCGGAGGACTCGGGGACGGCTTGCACGTCGAGTTCGGTGATGAAGGCGTGTTCGTCGCTAAACGTGCCAGGATCCATAAACACATCAAAAATCAGATAGCGATAGCTGCCCAGGCTGGCCCCGCCGTCATCTGAAATGCGAGCGGCCACCACATCGTTAACCTGATCATTTCTCCCGATGTCCACCGAGCTGATCAAGGTGCTGCCAACAACTCCCGGATTCAGTCCTGCGGTATTCGACCCATACACATCGAAGAACAAAAACGACCGGGTGGTGGTGTGGGAGGAAAACGCCGTGATGGAACCGATCTCAGTCGCGGCTCCCAAGTCGAGGGTGAAACTTGTAGCCGTATTCTGGACATCTTTCGGATCTGGATCGTTCGGGAAGAGGATTGCATCAGATCCACCTGGATTGATCCCGCCGGGAGCACCATTGGATAGCGTCGCAAAATTGGTAAAGCCGGCCTGCAAAGCACCCTCGGTAACAGACGCCGTGTAGCTCAGTCCGACAGCATCCGCGTCGAAGGCCAAACCACCATAGGAAGCTGCAACAATCGATTCGGTGACGATGGTGACTGCGTTGGCAGACAGCGCTGAAATTGCAAGCACTGCCAGTGGAGCGAGATAGGATTTCTTGATTGGATTTATTTTCATTTTACTTCAGGGATTTTGGTTAGGTTTGCAAAACAGAGTAGGATCTGTCGGGTTGAACTCATGTTTAGAATGCAGGGAATGGGGAGAATTTCAAAACCTTGTTCATTCGTGGGTTTATGTTCGCAATCTGAAATAGGATTACAAGAATTAGTTGGATAAGTAACTATTGCACTCTAGGTAAGGTTTTCGGGTGGCTCGGATCCGCCGGCAGCAAGCGGTAGTTCTACTCCGAGTCGTCCTTGTCGTGGATGGCGACCTCCCGAGGTTTCGTGCAGTCCGAGGATCCGTCTTCGCTCGGAGAGCTCGTATGCCTGCAAATATTAGTTCCGATTGAAATGGGCCTGACGTTCCGAGGGCTTTAGTGGCGGACTCTTCGGTGCTTGTTGATTCAGTTTACCGGTCGCCGATAGGACGGTGTTTGTGCGTCCGGCATTATTCGTGCCCACGTAGATCATATGCCAGGTGTCGCCGATCCGCACCGTTGTGGCCTCGGCCAATTCTTCAGCGTCA
>Ga0100393_10003454_pt1 | contig 14863 bp, 10 predicted proteins | sample CryGeymeta201517_FD_81546 | JGI IMG/M metagenome (GOLD analysis project Ga0100393, IMG submission 81546) | Groundwater microbial communities from Crystal Geyser aquifers in Utah, USA - Crystal Geyser metaG 2015-17 | ecosystem: Environmental > Aquatic > Deep subsurface > Groundwater | place... | reverse complement strand
CGGACCGCCGGGGCCGGCGTTTGCCTTATCTCGACTATCTGGTGATCAAGGTTGTGGCCGAGTCGAATACGGAGGTGGCCCATGTTGCGACCGGCAAAAGCGATGCCTCGGCGATCGGAGCCGATGACTACGCCTGGGTGAAAAAGGCGGCAGCGACCTACGACTTCACCATCTACGAGCGCGGCCCGTCCACCAGTGTGAATTTCTTCTGGTTCAACCAGCACCCGGGCAGCAATGACGCGGGCGAGCCTTATCTACCGCCGCATAAGCTGCGGTGGTTCACCGACAAGCGTTTCCGGCAGGCGGTGCAATACGGCACCAACCGGCAGGGGATCATCAATGCTATTCTGTTCGGCAAGGGGGCACCGCTGACCTCGATCATTCCACCCGCGCAGGGCAAGTGGCACAACCCGGACCTGCCGCGCTACGATTTTGATCCGGAAAAAGCCAGGGCCCTGCTGCGGGAAGCCGGCTTTAGCTGGCGTGCGGATGGCCAGCTGGTTGATATTGAGGGCATCCCGGTTGAGTTCACGCTGCTGCTGGTGGAAAATGCCTCCAGCGATAAGATCGGCGTGACTTTTGTGGAGAACATGAAAGATCTCGGTATGCGGGTTACACTGCAGCGAACGGATTTTGCGACACTGCTGCGCCGCATCGACGATACTTTTAACTACGACATCACCATGCTGGGCTGGGGCTCCAGCAGCGCAGCCTACGATCCCTCCGGCAGCAAGGCACTCTACCTCAGCAGCGGCGAATATCACATGTGGCATCCGCGCCAGACGGAACCGGCTACCGGGTGGGAGGCCCGCATCGACGAGTTGATCGGGCTGCAGGAGCGCACACTCGATATCGAGCAACGCGTTGCCTATATGCACGAGGTGCAGGCCATCCTGGCGGAGCAGTTGCCGCTGCTCTACGGCTTTACGCCCTACGGCTACAGCGGCATCAAAAACAAATGGCAGAATATTTACGTGCCGACCGCCGGCACCAGCCTGTGGAATATCGAAGTGATCTGGGAGGGAGAGGAGTAGATGACCGCCTTTATTCTCAGACGTCTGCTTGCGCTCATTCCGCTTTTGCTGGGGGTGAGCTTGCTGGTGAACCTGCTGATGTATCTCTCGCCGGGCGACTTTCTGACCCAGGCGCGGGCGGCGCGGGATATTGATCCGGCCATCATCCAGCAGCAGGAGCGTCAGTTGGGGCTGGTGGATGCCGCCGGCGAGCCGACCCGCTGGTATGTGCGCTACGGGCACTGGCTGGCCAATGTTTCGCCGGTCAAATACGGTCCCTGGGTGGGCGACGGGGACAGCGGCCTCCACTTCGGCTGGCCCTATTTCGGTGAGTCCTGGACCTACAAGGTTGAGGTATTCAGTCTGCTGAAACAACGCGTGCCGGCCACCTTTCTGCTCTCGCTCAGCTCGCTGCTGTTTGCCTGGTGCCTGGCGATTCCCAACGGGGTGCTGGCGGCAATCTACAAGGATTCGATCTTTGACCGGATCAGCGGTTTGCTGGCCTATGCGGCGCTTTCGATCCCGGAGTTTTTTCTGGCTATCCTGGCGGTGTATCTTGCGGCGGTGACCGGGATCTTTCCCGAGGGTGGGCGCTCTTCGGTCGAGAGTGAGTTTTATGCGCTCGGGCCGCGTATGCTGGACTATGCCTATCACTTGATTTTGCCCAGTATCGTGCTGGGCGTGGGCAGTGTGGCCGGGATGATGCGGGTGATGCGCGCCAACTTTATCGACTACATGCAGGCTGAGTTTGCCACCACCGCCCGCGCTAAGGGGCTGCGCGAGCGGGTCATCATGTTCAAGCATGTGCTGCGCAATGCCATCAACCCGCTGATCACCTCTTTCGGCTACTCCTTTGCCAGCCTGCTCTCCGGGGCGCTGCTGGTGGAAAATGTGATGAACTATCCCGGGCTGGGCCAGCTGATTTACGAGGCGCTGATCCGGGAAGATCAATACGTGGTGATGGCGGGCGTGCTGGTCGGCGTGATCATGCTGGTAATGGGGAACTTGCTGGCTGATCTGCTGCTGGGCTGGTCGGATCCGCGTATCCGCCAGGAAGGCGCGGGTGGCGCGAAGGGCACAGCCCGCAGCAGCTTCTGGTTGTGGGGTGGCCTGTTGGGGATTCTCCTGGGTGAAATCCTGCTGGAGGCTTACGCGCCCGGCGCACTGGGTATGATTGCGACCGGACTCAAGTATGCGGGCATGCTGCTGGTCGCTCTGCTGGCGCTGGGATGCGTTGGCCTGGTGTGCTATGTGCTCTACGTCCTCTTCCGGCAGCTTTTCCGGCAGGTGCTGCGGCGTCCGTTGGGGGTGGGGGCGCTCAGCGTGCTGGGGATCCTGTATTTCGGTGCGATCTTTGCCCCGGTGATCGCACCCTACGAAATCACCCGGCAGAATCTGGACACGCCCTACCATCCACCCAGCGGCGTGGTGTGGAAAGCGGGCGGGCTGCATGCCAAACTATACCAGCAGCAGGAGCTGGGCGCGGCACAATACCAGCATACGCCGGGGGATACCGCGCCGCTGCGCTTCTTTGCCAAGTCCGCGCCTTACCGGCTCTTCGGCTTCATCCCGCTGGAGCGCAAACTGTTTCAACTGGAAACGGATGATCCCACCGCCCGCTTCTACCTGCTGGGCTCGGACGATACCGGGCGCGACATATTCAGCCGCCTGCTGCATGGCTCGCGGGTCTCGCTCTCGATTGGCTTTATCGGGATTTCCATTACCCTGCTGCTGGGCTTCGTGGTGGGCGGCCTGGCCGGTTACTATGGCGGCACGGTGGACTTCGCCGCGATGCGGCTGGTGGAGCTGCTGATGTCGGTCCCGGCGCTCTACCTGCTGCTGGCACTGCGCTCCGCGCTGATGGGCCCCGGGCTTTCGCCGACGCAAACCTACGTGGTCATCATCGTGATCCTCTCCGTGATCGGCTGGGCCGGCACCGCGCGGATTATCCGGGGCATGACGCTCTCCATCCGCAACCGGCCCTTCGTCTTGGCTGCTGAGAGTATGGGGCAGTCCGTGCCGCGTATTTTGATCAAACACATCCTGCCCAACCTCGCCAGCTACCTGCTGGTGGCCGCCACACTCGCCATCCCCGGCTATATCCTGGCCGAAGCCGCGCTCAGCTTTCTGGGCCTCGGGATCAGCGAGCCTTCCACCAGCTGGGGCCTCATGCTCAAGCAGTCGCAGGGCAACATGATCGTCTTCTTTATGAACTTCTGGTGGATGCTCACCCCCGGCTTCGCAATATTTATCACCGTGATTGCCTTCAACGTGCTCGGCGATGTCCTGCGCGACATCGTGGACCCGAAAATGCAGACGCGCTGAATCTGTAGTGAACTTGAGTAGTGAACCTGAAAGAACCTGTAATAAATAATCCAGCCAGCCGGCTACTGTGTAACGATTCTGAATCAAACAAGTCTTGCTTGCAAATCCTGCGTGATTGAGAGAGTTGACATTACGTGTTCGAAATGGATGTTAATGCCAGCCATAACCTTAATTATATTATGTCGATCAAATCGCTTTATCCAAAGCCCCGTAAGCCTGAAAATTCTCGCAGCGGGTTCACTCTTATCGAGCTGCTGATGGTGTTTACCGTAATTGCGATATTGGCGGCGATCACATTCGGCATCTCAGGCGGGGTACGCAATGCCCAAAACCGGTCCAAGGTGAAAGTCGAACTGGCCGCCATCACCCAGGCACTGGAGGAATTCAAGGCTCGTTACGGGGATTATCCTTGGCACGATTCCAGTTCCGGCAGCTATCCCACTTCCCAGGTGGATCCGGATGGCTCCGAGGTGGAGGTGGATGCCACCAGCGTGATGATGCTCTATGCGCTCACCGGTCGGATGAAATTCGACCCGCAAGCCGCAGATCCGGTCTATATGGTGGACGATAGTCTCGAGGACGAAGAGGTCAAAAAAGCACCCAAGTTTCTGGAACTCTCCAAATTTACTTACACGGTGGACAGCAATGGCAACCCGGGGGCATTACTGGATCCTTGGGGCAATCCCTACATCTATCAATACAAGCAGGAAAATAAACCGGACAGTTGGGACTTTTTTGGCTACCATTTTTTATCGACAGGACCCGATTTAGAACAAGCAAAAGCAGCGATTCCAAATCTGTTTGATGCCGCAGATGGGCTATTGACCAGTGACTATCGCAGTGCAGCAGATGCTGCAGGTATTATTTTTGCGGGTGAATGAAGACAGCTGAAGGCGATGTCGCCGATGTTGGTGAACAAGTCTTCGTCATCCACGGCATAGCCGCCGAGATCGACCGTATTTGGCACCTGCGCAGTAGGCTTTTCCGGTGGCAGCGGGATGCTGAGGGCTGCCCCGATGTGTTGGCGCGGACGCTATTTATGTGGACGCGCTTGAGTATTACGCGTCTGCCGCCAGCACTCACGGTGTTTGCGGATCCAGTCGAGCAAGGCGCGCTCGAAACCGATGTCTTGACCGACTTTTTCTGACTCGAGCCACTTGTGCTTCAGGATTTCATCCCGCTCGGCCAGAAATTCCTGATACAGACTCGACCGCTTGGCAAAATCGTCGTCATCGCTCTGCTGCGGAGTTGCAGCGGCTGATTTGTCATCCTGACTCATAGCGAAAGATAGGGGGAGGTGATGGAATTTGGTCTCTTGCAAATGCGTGTTATTGATAGGCGGTAATTCGGCATTTGCTAGACTAAAGCGAAAATTTTATTTTTCAAAGCCGGGCTAAAATCCGGCGGGCAATTTCGATAAACACTTGAGCCGCATGCGAGTCGGGATCGCTGATCACGATGGGAATTCCGCGGTCGCTGCCTTCCCGGATCGCGGGATCAAGCGGGATTTGCCCGAACAGCTCGCATTCGAGGCTGCTGGCAATTGCGGCCCCCCCGCCTTCGCCGAAAATGGTCTGGCGCTGACCATCCGGGCCTTCGAGGTAGCTCATATTTTCGACCACGCCGAGGATCGGCACGTTGACTTTGTCAAACATGCGGGCACCGCGGCGGGCGACATTGTAGGCGGCCGGTTGCGGGGTGGTCACGATGACCGCACCTTCCAACGGGATGGTTTGCACCAGTGAGAGCTGGGCGTCACCGGTGCCGGGCGGCAGGTCGATCAGAAGAATCTCCAGTTCACCCCAATTCACGTTCTGGGCGAATTGCTGGATGGTCTTCATGATCATCGGGCCGCGCCAGACTACCGGGGTTTCGTCGTCGATCAGGAAGCCCATCGACATGACGCGCACGCCGAAGTTTTCGATCGGCACGATCATATCGTTTTCGATCTCGGGCCGTCCGGCTGCACCCAGCATCAGGGGCACCGACGGGCCATAAATATCGGAGTCCATCAAGCCCACGCCGGGCCGCCCGGCTTCCTCCAGCAGCCGCTGCAGCGCACAAGCGAGATTCACGCTGACGGTGGACTTGCCGACCCCGCCCTTGCCACTGGCCACCGCGATGGCATACTTCACTTTTTGCATGGAGCTGCCGTTCTGTGCTTTTCCGGCATTTGCGCCCGCGCCAGCTGGCGAAGGCTGTTGCTGCGGTTTGGAGATTTCCATCCGCACATTGACTTCGTTAATTCCATCCAGGGCACCGACGGCAGCCTTGACTTCAGCGGCGATTTGCTCGGGCACGTCTGCGTTGCCAGTGGTGACTGCAATACCGATCCGGGCGGTGCCGTTACTATCGACTTCAATTTCGCGCACCAGCCCGAAGGAAACAATGTCGCGGCTGAAGCCGGGGAATTTAACTTGCTTGAGAGCTTCTTGGATTGAGTTGCTGTCCACGTCTGATGAAAGTTTGCTTAAAAAATGCTGTAGTGTGCCCGCCTTCTCTGTGGACTCAACTGCGAAACTGAAATTTTTTCGTAGGCGCACAATTCTTCCGCAATTTCAGATTTGCGTTTGCGATTTCCGGGGCATGCCCGATAACACTTGGCCTATGCGTTTAACATATCTTTTTGTTCTTCCTTTTATATGCATCTGTGTGCTCGCTACCGGGCTGCACAGCCAGACGATTGATCTTGGCACGCTCGACCGATCCGGAGAGGGGAAAGTGGCCCTCGCGGTCGAGAGTGCCGATACTGCGGTCCGCACTTTGGCGCAGCGGGCGTTCAGCTTGCACGGCGGGATCACGCTGACAACTCCGGCCAGTGCGGCGTTTACGATACGTATTGAGCGGGCGGGGGAGAGCGGTGCTGTGACGCTGGTCATTGGCTCCGGCACTCCGTTTCAAGAGCAAGCCCGCCGCTCGGTGCCGGGGCGCGACTTGAATCATGCAGTCCTGCGCGCCTGCGACCTGGTGGTCGAGGCCACTTTGAACAGCAAAGGTTTCTTCGCCGGTAAGCTTGCCTTTGTCGGTAAGCGGGGCGGGTTCTCCGAAATCTATTCCAGCGACCTGCTGTTCAGCCAGGTGCGTCCGCTCACCCGTGACCGTGCCCTGGTGACCGGTCCACGCTGGTCGCCGGATGGGGGCCGCCTGCTCTTCACCACTTATTTCAAAAGCGGCTTCCCGGATATTTACGTCATCAATCTCGGGACCGGACGCAAGGAGCCTATTGCCACCTTTAAAGGCACCAACACCGGCGGTATTTTCAGCCCCGATGGTCGCCGGATCGCGATGGCCCTCACCGGAACGGGTAATTCAGAGATCCATATCGCGGACTCGCGTGGCAGAAATATGCGCCGCCTGACAACTAATAAAAGTAACGAAGCCAGCCCCACCTGGTCCCCTGACGGCAGTCGTCTGGCCTACACCTCCGACGCACCCGGTCGGCCGCAGCTCTACCAGATCTCGGTTAACGGCGGGGCCCCCCAGCGCATCCCGACCGACATCAGCGGCTATTGCACCGAGCCGGCCTGGAATCCGGTCGATCCCAATAAGATCGCCTTCACTGCCTCCATCGGTGGCGGCTTCCAGATTGCAGTTTACGATTTCAAAGCCCGCAGCAGCAAGCAGATCACCCAGGGTGCCAGCTCCGTCGAGCCCGCATGGCTAAATGATGGCCGCCACCTCGTCTTCACCCGGCGCGAGGGCGGCCGAACCCGCCTGATGATCGTTGATTCCGAGACCGGCAAGGTCAGCGCCCTGCATCTGCCCAGTTTCGGCGACGCCTCCTCGGCAAACTTTGTGTATTAGGCCCATTGTTCACCTTTTGAGGTCTTTTCCTAACTTATTTGATTCTTCAATCTGTTTGATCATCCCAAGAACTGGCTCACCTGACGGCACTTGGGTGTTTGCTGGCGCGGGAGGGCGGTAGCCACTTGACCTGTAAAAAACGTAAACCCTTGAAGTTCAATCGTTTCCACTGTATGAGGAGCTTAAAAGGTTTACCACGAAATCGATTTGCCGGAAGCTGGGGATCAACCTACCTGCCGGGTCTTGATAACCCTTTTATTGAATTCGTGAACCAATCCCGGAGGGTATAAATTACGGATGTCCTACTCACTCACTTCTCACTCAAGCGACTGTTGCCTGAAAGTGAGTTCCTTGGTCCGTGTTATGCTTATGGATCGATCCGGGAACTTACTGGCCGGCCTCTTCGCGGGCTGCTTTGCTCAGGCGGACGACATTGCGGACGGCATTTTTGGTGATGATATTGCCGCCGGAGCTGCGTCCGCGCACGGCGAGGTCTTTGAAGAAGACTTCCTCCTCGGTCTTGCGCAGTCTGGGGGCGGGCTTGAGATTGACTTTAACGGCGTCGATTTCGCCGCCTGCGGTCGGGTAGCAGGCAATGTAGAAGACGCGGGAGCCGGGCTTGCCTTTGGTGAGGTCGTATTCCTTGTCACGGGTCACGCCGCCGATGGTAAAGTGCTTGGCCAGGGTGGGGCCGGTCTTGCCGTCGCGGTAAACCATGCAGTAGGTGAGGGCGTTGGGTTCGGCGCGGTTGAAGACATCTAGGTGCAGGATATTTTTACCGAAAAAGGCTTTATCGCTGACCTTGCTGACGATGAGCTTGCCCTCCTGGTTGATGGCGATGACGTCATCGAGGCTGGAGCATTTGCAGACGGCTTCGTTCTTTTTCATGCCGGTGCCGGCAAAGCCTTCCTTGCGGTCCAAGTAGAGGGTCTCGTTGGCGATGACCACGTCCTGGGCCACCACTTTTTCGAAGGAGGCCAGCTCGGTCTTACGCTCCCGGCCTTTGCCATATTTTTGCTTCAGCCCGGTGAACCATTTGATGGCGTATTTGGTGAGCTGATTGAGATTTTTATGGGTTTCGGCGATCTCGTCCTCCAGTGCTTTGATTTGCTCCTCGGCTTTGAAGCTGTCGTATTTGGAGATGCGCTTGATCCTGATTTCGAGCAGGCGCAGGATGTCTTCGCGGGTGACGGCGCGCTTAAAGAATTTTTTGTAGGGTTCGAGTCCGGTATCCACAGTTTGGATGACGCCCTCCCAGGTCTCCTCTTCTTCGATGCGGCGGTAGATGCGCTTTTCGATAAAGATTTTTTCCAGCGAGCTGAAGTGCCACTTTTCTTCGAGTTCACCCAGTTGGATTTCCAGTTCGCGTTTGAGCAGCCCGCGGGTCTTTTCGGTGGCGAGGTAGAGCAGATCCTGCGCGGAGAAGAAGTGGGGCTTCTTGTTCTCGATGACGCAGATGTTGGTGGAGATGGAGTATTCGCAGTCGGTGAAGGCGTAGAGCGCCTGTTCGACGGTTTCCGGGTCGGCACCAGCGGGCAGATAAACCAGGATCTCAACGTGCTCGGCGGTGTTGTCCTCCACCCGGGCGATTTTGATCTTACCTTTATCGTTGGCGGCCAGGATGGAGTCGATCAATGAGGTAGTGGTCTTGCCGAACGGGAGCTCGGTGATGGCGAGCAGATTCTTTTTGCGGGCCTCGATGCGGGCGCGGACTTTGACCCGGCCGCCGCGCTTGCCGTTGTTGTATTCCGAGACATCGGCGATGCCGCCGGTGGGAAAGTCGGGCACGATCTCGGGCGTTTCTTTGCGCAGAAAGGCGATGCAGCCGTCCAGCAGTTCATTGAAGTTGTGCGGCAGGATTTTGCAGGAGAGGCCGACGGCGATACCTTCCGCGCCCTGGGCCAGCAGCAGCGGGAATTTGACCGGCAGGGTTTCCGGCTCCTGGTTGCGTCCATCGTAGGAGAGCAGCCAGTTGGTGGTCTTGGGGTTGAAGACCACTTCGAGCGCAAACTTGGAGAGGCGGGCTTCGATGTAGCGGGGGGCGGCGGCGGAGTCACCGGTAAAGGTGTTACCCCAGTTGCCCTGCATGTCGATCAGCAGTTCTTTTTGACCCAACTGCACCAGGGCGTCGCCGATGGAGGCATCCCCGTGCGGGTGGAACTTCATGGTATTTCCGATGACGTTGGCCACTTTGTTGTAGCGGCCGTCTTCCAGCTCGCGCATGGAGTGGAGGATGCGGCGGTGCACCGGCTTCAGGCCGTCGTCGGCGTGGGGGACCGCCCGCTCCAGGATGACATAGCTGGCGTAATCGAGAAACCAGTTGCTGAACATCTCGTCGATGTGCCCCGAGTCGGTGGCGAGATCAAAGACATCGATCCCGTCGCCGCCGGATGCGCCGTTGGCCAACTCGCTCATTTCCGGGCTGGGCTCATCGAATTGCAGTTCGAGGTTGTCTTTTTTGGGCGTCTTTTTCGGTGGCATGATTCCGTAGCGGGTATGTTTGGCTGGCAAACCGTTCAGAAAGTGACATTCCGGCAGGCGGATCAAGTTGTTTTCTGATGAATAATTTTGGATGGATGCGTATTTAGGCTTACCTTTTTCAGATTCAGCCTTAGTTTGGGCCTATGGTTAATGATAATACCCCCAAAACCCAACACAAGGCCCTGCTGAAATGGGTCGAAAAAATGGTCGAGCTGTGTGAGCCGGATGCGGTGCACTGGTGCGACGGTTCGCAACAAGAGGCCGATGAGTTGTTTGCCATGATGGTCGAACAGGGCAGCTGCGTGAAGCTGAACGAGCAGTTGCGGCCCAATAGTTATCTTTTCCGCTCGGATCCGCGGGATGTGGCGCGGGTGGAATCCAAGACGTATATTTGTTCACAGAACAAGCACGGCGCCGGTCCGACCAATAACTGGGAGGATCCGCGTGTGATGCGGCGCAAGATGAAGGGACTTTTCCGGGGCTGCATGCACGGGCGCACCATGTATGTGATCCCCTTCAGCATGGGGCCGGTGGGCGGGCCGATCTCGAAGATTGGCGTCGAGCTGACGGATTCGCCCTACGTGATGGTCAACATGCGGGTCATGGCACGGGTGGGCGACCCGGTGCTGGAGGTGCTGGGCAAGGACGGATTTTTCGTGCCCTGCCTGCACTCGGTGGGCTACCCGCTGGAGGCGGGCATGGAGGACGTGGTCTGGCCCTGTGACCCGGAGAACACCCACATTGTGCATTTCCCCGAGGAGCGGACGATTGTCTCGTACGGTTCCGGCTACGGCGGCAATGCGCTGTTGGGTAAAAAATGCCTGGCGCTGCGCATTGCCTCCACTATGGCGCGCGACGAGGGTTGGATGGCGGAGCACATGCTGATCCTCGGGCTGGAGGAACCGGACGGGGCCAAGCACTACGTGGCGGCCGCTTTCCCCAGTGCCTGTGGAAAAACGAATTTTGCCATGCTCACGCCGCCGGAGGGGATGGATGGCTACAAGGTGACCTGCGTGGGGGACGACATCGCGTGGATTAAACCGGGGCCGGATGGACGCCTCTACGCCATCAACCCCGAAGCCGGGTTCTTTGGCGTGGCTCCCGGCACATCCGAGCGGACCAATCCGAGTGCGATGGCCTCCTGCGCGCGCGACACGATCTTTACCAATGTGGCGTTGACGGATGCGGGGGATGTCTGGTGGGAGGACATGACCGAGGCAGCCCCGGCGCACCTGATCGACTGGCGTGGGAATGACTGGACCCCGCAGAGCGAGCACCCCGCGGCGCACCCGAACAGCCGCTTCACTGCCCCGGCGGCCAACTGCCCGGTGATCGACCCGGACTGGGAGAAGCCCGAGGGCGTGCGGATTCATGCGATCATTTTCGGCGGGCGCCGGATGAGTGATGTGCCGTTGGTCTCACAGGCCTTCAACTGGGGCCACGGAGTCTATCTCGGGGCGACGATTGGCTCGGAAATGACGGCTGCCGCCGAGGGCACCATTGGGAAAGTTCGCCGCGATCCGATGGCGATGCTGCCCTTTTGCGGCTACCACATGGGCGACTATTTCCGCCACTGGTTCCGCATGCAGCGAGATTTGACGGAGACCCCGCGTATTTTCAACGTGAACTGGTTCCGCAAAGACGAAGCGGGCAAGATGCTCTGGCCCGGCTTTAGCCAGAACCTGCGTCCGCTACGCTGGATCGTGGAACGCGCGACCGGTCGCGCCGGTGCCAAGGAAACGCCTATCGGCTGGATGCCGCGCTACGAGGATATGGACTGGCGCGGCATCGACTTCAGTGAAGACGAGTTTAACCAGTTGATGGGTTTCGACCGCGAGCGCCTACGGATGCAGACGCTGCCGCACGAGGAGCTTTTCCTCAAGCTGCACACACATTTGCCGAAAGAAATGATTTTTGAGCGGGAGTTGTTGATCTCGCGATTGTGATTCGTGGAGCTTCAAATCAACTTATTTGCGCGGACACTAGAAAAGCTTGGAAATAAGCGGCTCAGTTGTTGAGCATATACAATTATGCCCCGGATCTACCTTTCACCGCCCGAAATCACTGCGCAGGATCATGCCGGCGTGGAAGCGGTGTTGGCTTCAAACTGGGTGGCGCCGGTGGGGCCGCATCTGACGGAGTTTGAGGCGGCGGTGGCTGCAAGTGTCGGCGTGCCGCACGCGCTGGCGCTGAGCGCCGGCACGGCGGCGCTGCACCTGGCGCTGCAGGTGTTGGGCGTGGGGCCGGGCGATGAGGTGATTTGCCCCAGTATGACCTTTGTCGCCAGTGCCAATCCCATTTGCTACCTGGGGGCAGAGCCGGTCTTTATCGACAGCGAGCCGCGCAGCTGGAACATGGATCCGGACCTGCTGGAGCAGGCCTTGCGGGAGCGTCCGGCCATCAAGGCGGTGATCGTGGTGCACCTCTACGGGCAATGCGCCGAGATGGAGCGCATCATCGCGCTGTGCCGCAAGTTCGGCAAACCACTGGTCGAAGATGCGGCCGAAGCGCTTGGCGCGCGTGATCATGGGCGCCCCGCCGGCTCGATGGGGGATCTCGCATTTTTTTCGTTTAACGGAAACAAGATTATCACGACCTCCGGTGGCGGGATGTTGCTTTCCCATCGCGGCGATCTACTGGAACGCGCCCGTTACCTCTCGGCGCAGGCGCGCGAACCGGTGCGGCACTACGAGCATAAGGAAATCGGCTACAACTATCGTATGAGTAATGTGCTGGCCGGACTCGGGCTCAGTCAGTTCGCCGACCTTCAGCGCCGCATCCAAGCTAGACGGAGACATTTCGAGGGCTATGCCACTGCATTTGCCGGCTTGGAGGGGATTGCGATGATGCCACTGGTCCGGCCCGATGAGGCCAACTATTGGCTGAGCTGCGTCACCTTGAGCGCAGGCGCATCAATGCGTGACCGGGTAATTGCCGCGCTGGAAGCCGAGGACATTGAGGCCCGCCCGCTGTGGAAGCCGCTGCACCTGCAACCCGTTTTTCGTGACCGTGTTTGTTATGGGGGCGGGTTGGCCGAGACTTTATTTGAACAGGGGATTTGTCTGCCGAGCGGCTCGGGCATGTCGGAATCGGAGCGCGGTCGTGTGATCCATCTGGTCGCGGGGCTATTGAGCCAAGGGGGCAACTTATGATGCAGGCGGCGCTGGTGCGGTATTTGAATTTCAGGACTTTTGTGCTGCTGTTCTTTTATCTGCTGGTCTCGGCTGCCAGTTATTGGCTGGCCTATGACTTGCGCTTTGACTTCGGGATTGAGGCCTATCCGGGGCATGTCTTGGACCGGCTCAATACGCTTTGGTGGGTGGTCGGCCTGCAGCTGATCTTATTAACTGCCGGGGGGCAGTTGGATTCTATCCTATCTTTCTTTCGCCTGCCTGATGCGATGCGCTTGTTTGCGGCACTCTTTGCCAACTGCCTGATTCTGCTAACGGTGTGGTATCTTTATGCCGGGCGCAACGTTCCGCCGCGGGCGGTGATACTGACTCATTTTTTACTCAGCTTTCTCGTTATTGCCGGGTTTCGGGTATTGATGCGGGTGAAGTCGAGCCGGGGGATTGAGGACTGGTTTTCCCCGGATTCCTGCGAGAATGTCGTGATCATCGGTGCGGGCGAAGTTGGCGCCGGGCTTTGTGTCGATTTGCTGCATAAGGCGCGGCTCGGGATGCGGCCGGTGGCTTTTCTGGATGATGATCCCCGCAAGATCGGTCGTTTTGTGCATGGTATCCGGGTGGTCGATGCGGCGGATGCCGTGGCCAGGGTGGCGAAGTGCTATGCGGCGACTAAGGCAATCGTGGCCTTTCCCTCCGCTTCGGCCAAGCGGATGCGTGAGGTGACTGAACTGGCGCGTGCAGCCGGCCTGAAAGTGGATACCGTGCCGGCCTTAACCGACCTGGTGAGTGGGCGCGCCGAACTCTCGCAGCTGCGGCCGGTGCAACTTGAGGACCTGCTCGGACGCGAATCCATCGATTTGAATTCAGCGTGGATTCGCGCCATGCTGGAGGGGAAGCGGGTGCTGGTAACCGGTGCGGGCGGCAGTATCGGGAGTGAACTGGTGGCGCAGATTCTGACTTACGGGCCGCACAGCTTACTGTGTGTGGACCAGGCGGAAATGGCGGTTTTTGAACTGGAACAGGGTGTTTTGCGCACGGCGGATGGGGTCGATGTGCGCACCTGTGTTGCCGATGTATTGAATGCGGATGTGATGCAGCTGCATTTTGGCGACTTCCAACCCGAAGTGGTTTTTCATGCGGCGGCGCACAAGCACGTCAATCTGATGGAAATGCAGCCCGGTGAAGCGCTGCGGAATAATTTTTTCGCTACCGCGCAGCTGGCCCGACTGTCCAGCCAGTGTGCAGTGGAGCGCTTCATTTTGATTTCAACCGATAAGGCCATCAATCCGACCAGTGTGATGGGGGCCAGCAAGCGCCTGGCCGAGCTGGCCGTGACGGCGCAGCAAACGGCAGCGAATAACCGGACCCAATTCATGGCGGTCCGTTTTGGCAATGTGCTGGGCTCTTCCGGCAGTGTGGTGCCGATTTTTCGCCGACAGATTGCCGCCGGCGGGCCCGTGACGGTGACGGATCCGGCAGTCACCCGTTTTTTCATGACGGTGGAGGAGGCCGTCGGCCTGGTTTTGCAATCCGCAACCCAGGGTGAAGGAGGTGAGATTTTTGTGCTGGATATGGGTGAGCCGGTCAAAATCGATGATATGGCGCGGCAGATGATCCGCTTGAGTGGTGTCCGCGCGGAGCATGACATTGAAATCGTTTACACGGGTCTGCGACCGGGTGAAAAACTCTACGAGGAGGTGCAGCACATCAGCGAAGAGCTGCGCCCGACCGCGCATCCGAGAGTGCTGCGCTTCGTGGCGGATCGCAGCGCATTGGATTTGCAGCAGGTCGCGGTGGAGCTGGAACAGGTGATTTCCCGCCGCGATCCGGCTGCGGTCAAATCCGCCATCCGGAACTATGTGCCGGAATACACGCCAGCCGTCTGATGCAGGCTCACGCAGCATTGAATCGCTTCGTGTATCGTTTATGCCAGCAAAAGGATTTGTAAGATGACATGGGAGGAAGCACGTGAATGAACGTTAATTCTGAGGTTCTTCGCGATTTTTAGTGGTTCAAATTTAAAAAAGAGCGGCTAAATAATAGTCGTATGAATGTAGAATCATTGTTTCACGATTTGTTAGGATTGGGCACGGATTGGCGTGTGAAAGAGTT
>Ga0100393_10003435_pt1 | contig 14910 bp, 13 predicted proteins | sample CryGeymeta201517_FD_81546 | JGI IMG/M metagenome (GOLD analysis project Ga0100393, IMG submission 81546) | Groundwater microbial communities from Crystal Geyser aquifers in Utah, USA - Crystal Geyser metaG 2015-17 | ecosystem: Environmental > Aquatic > Deep subsurface > Groundwater | place... | reverse complement strand
TGTCCTTCCATAAACTCTTCAGCTGTTGTGAAGTCACACAAATCAAGAGTTGTTTTAAAATTAAAACCTTTAGGAAGTTTACCGGACTTTTGTAGGTCCTCACAAGAGCAGGCCAAAGTTTTCATAAACTCAAAGAATTTTTCACTCGTCTCAGGACTCATTAAGTGTTCCATCTGGCATGAATCTTTTTCGGCTAATTCTTCACTAACTCCGACAAAATCTCTCAAGAAATAATACAAGAGAGTTCGCGAAGATAGAATACGATGAACTTCATCGTGGCCTTCATTTGTTAGAAGTAAAAATTTTGTATCTTCTTCTTCTTTTACAAGATTCTTCTTTTTAAGGTTATTAAGTGCTGTAGAAACACTCCCCTTTGTGAGTCCTAAATCACGAGCAATATCAGTTACGCGAGCATAACCTCTTTCCTCTTTTAATTTATGGATCGTCAAAAGGTAGTGCACCATTGAGTGCGATAATTCGGCTTCTTTGTTTTTTCTATCTGTATTCATGGCGTAACTTTAGCAAGAGGAAGCACTATTTGCAATCTCTGACTGACAAACGTCAATTATTTGTGACACCCTAACGGCTATCATATTAATTCACTAAGTCTACTAACTATTTAAAATCACATAAGTAATTGAAGGTATATTTTGCTTATGACGCACTCCAGTTAAATAACATGTTAAAATATTGAAAACACTTTAGACGGATCAGAGACTATGCATAAACTAATACTAACATTTCTATTGGCGACATCACTTCTTGCAGATGGGACAGCTCCAAGTGCTCGAGATATCCGTACGGGAAATCTCACTGACCAACAAAAACAGACGATGGAGAACTACCAACACCAGGGCTATCTTCAAAGAGACTATAAAGAAAAGCTCGACGCTGAATGTGAGTCCAAGGGCTATAGTAAAGATGAGTGCCTGTCAGTCGTAAGTGGTGCCGATGCCACGACGAGTGGAAAATTTATGGGAATGTCGCCAACCATGATTAAAGGTGTTGCTCAAGCCTATACGATGATCATTGGAATGTCGGGAGTTGGTTCTACCCTTAAAAAGAATGAGGGTGGTGTATCAAACCTCTGTAACGCAAGTGATTCGATGTGTTCAGACAGTGGTGAAAAAACTAAGAAACTTATTGATAAGAGAGATGATGCGGCGGCAGCACTTGAAAAGCAGAAGGACGATGTCACAAAGAAAGCATCGACCGATGCTGAGGCAGAACTTGATGGAGATAAGACAAAGAACGGTCAAGATAAAGACGAAATGGAAGACTACTGTCGCTATATCCCAGTTGGAACAGAAGCAATTGCCCTTTTCCAGCAAAAAGCTGAACAAGATTTTATCAATAGCACTCCTTCACAAAATGCTGAAACTCAAGCAGATATTTTGTATAAGCAAGCTCGAAGTCATGAGGGCCGTGCAAAATCAGTAAAGACCCAGGTAATTGGATGGGGAGCAACGACAGGTTGTTACGTTGCAATGCTAGCGGGGCCTGCGAGTCCAAGTGCTTGGCAAAACTGGCTTAAGCTTGGTGCTTCAACTCTACTTTGGAGATATTACGATTGGGAAAAGAAAGAGCATGAGAAAGCTCAAAAAACAGTTGAAGGTCTGGCCTCGAAACTAAAAGGCGCTGGAGAATGTAACCCTATCTCAGAAAGGGATTGCTACTGTGCTCAAAAAGAAACGATGAATGATGTTACATACTGTATGCCAGAAATTAGACAGAGAATCGCAGGAGACACGACTTATCAGGTTTCATGTCTAAACGATCAACTTAAAACCGATGCGACATGCTCATGTGCCAAGACCAATACATGTCTTGATAAAACAATAAAAGGAAATCTCGATGGAATTCACATTCCACAACCTGCAGCGATGGCACTTTCTCCATTTCTCCAAATGACCAAAGGTACGATTAAACCAGGTCAAACGGCCTATGAAGTTAATAGTGATTCTGGAAAATTATTTGCATTGGCAAAGGGAATCCTTAAGGATAATGCCGATAAGATCGACCTTCAAAAAGGCAATTTAAATGAAGATCAAAAGAATACACTTTCAGAGTTTGAGGCCCTCGGTCTATCAAAAGAACTAGGGGCAGCAATCCTCACGTCTAAATCAACGCCAGAGTCTAAAAAGAATGAAGAGAAATTCAAAGCAAATGCAGGAAAAAGATTTGCTCTTTATAAGCCATATAGGTACGTTCCAAAAAGTTCAGGAACTTCAATGAAGTTTAAAGGTGGAGATGGAATCAATGGGTCGTCAAAAGGTGGAAAAAATAATAATGACTACGCCAGTATCCTAAACAAACTAAAGAAGAAGAAAGGCGCAAACAACGGTAGCAATTCTGGAATTATAAAGTTTGCAGAGTCGGCTTCGAGGTCAGCTGAAATCACAAGAGACAAGAATACAAGAATTTTTGATATCATCTCTCGTCGCTACCAAGTTAGTGCAAGAAAGAGACTAGAAATCGCAGAATAAACAATCAACTAAGGGGTTTTCATGGATGAGAAACCAAAATTACCAATTCTATTATTTGATTCTGAATGCTCGCTTTGTGTGAGATTTAAAGATTCGCTTCTAAAATTAAATAAAACAGATCATATTTCAATGGTACCAATTCAAGATGAATCGATCTATGAGTTATTTCCACTTCTTGATAAAGAAAAATGCTTTGATGAAATTCACCTTATAAAAGATGATCAAACAGTTATTTCTGGCCAGGAAGTCATTACATTTCTGATGCAACTAAATCCTCTTGTTAGTAAATTTTCTTGGCTAATTGAGAGTGATATGGGAAAAAAGGCTATAAATTATTTTCACCACATGACTAATCAGTATCGACAAAATATCAAGAGAAAATGTCCGTCATGTATGAGATAGGAGAAGCACTTGTTACCTTATAATAGAACTCTCATCATTATTCCTACCTATAATGAGATCGATAATATAGAAAGAATGATTAATACTGTTTTTGGTTTATACCCAGAAATTTCACTACTTATTATTGAAGATGGATCCCCGGATGGGACAGCAGAGGTTGTAAAAAAACTTCAGGGCTCTTTCCAAAATCTCAATATGATCGAACGTAGAGGTAAATTAGGGCTTGGCACGGCATATATAACAGGCTTTAGATGGGCCATCGAGAAAGAGTACGATTTTGTTTTTGAAATGGACTGCGACTTTTCTCACGATCCAAATCAAATACCTGATCTATTACAGGCAGCGCAAACAAATGATCTTGTTATTGGCTCACGATATATTGATGGTATCAGAATAATCAACTGGCCATTTAGAAGACTACTATTATCATACCTAGCTTCAATCTATACACGATTTGTTACAAATATCCCGGTACAGGATACGACTGGCGGATTTAAGTGCTTCACAAAGAAAGCGCTGACAAGTCTTAATCTCGATAAAATTATTTCAAATGGTTATATTTTTCAACTTGAGTTAAATTATAAAATTTGGGCAATGGGATTAAAAGTAAAAGAAGTTCCAATTATTTTCTACGAGAGAAGAGATGGACAATCGAAAATGGGTGGAGGGATTATCACCGAAGCCCTCTTTGCTGTATTAAAACTAAGAGTCTTAAAAGTTTTTGGAAAATTGATATAAAAAAAGCACTTTTAAAGTGCTTTTTTTTTATCTCTTAAATGATTTTCTTGAAAAGCGTTCTCTATTAAACGGTTCAAGTGTCATCATATAAAATATCCAACAACCACCAAATTCTAAAATTTCACCTTTCTTATGCCCAGGAATCAATTCAGCAAGACCTGCTAAAATTAAATAAGCAATAATATGAAATCCCTTAGGGATTGGTAGTGCAAATCGATCGACAAGACTTTTAACTTTTGGAAATTTTCGATAAAGGAAAGGAAGCACTAAGAAATAAAATGCAATACAAATTCCAAGAATTAATCCAAAGACTAGTTTGTTAAGCTTTGTCCCACCGAATGCGAGGTTATGAAGATTCGTCTCCCCTTGCGTATTGTACTGATGAAAAAATGCCGGTGAACCCCAATCAAAAATTCTTTGCCCCCAACTTATTTCCTCACCCGCTCCAAATAAAAAAATGAAGCCCATAACGATAAGACCAAGAATAAATGTTGCAGGCCTAAAAGTTACTAATATTTTTGCTCGATAAAAAGATGTCATCGCACCAAGAACAAGAGCTATAACAGTTAACCATTCAATAAATCCATCTTCACGAGTGAGAATTGCTTGGTAATAATGCAAGTCAGTTCTTGCGATCGTTACCGATCCTACGACAATAACAAAAATGAGAAAGAATCCAATTTTCTCTGTCCATTTCAAATCTAATTTCATATTAATTCCGTTCCAAGATTAGCAAACATTTGCGTACGTACTTCATGTCGTCCACCTTCAAATTTAGTTTCTAAGAAAGTGGTTACCATCAACTTCATTTCTTCTACAGGAGACACTCTTCCACCAAAACAAATAACATTAGCGTTATTGTGTTCACGTGATAGTCTTGCATCCTCAACACTTCGACATAGTGCTGCAGTAATACCCTTATACTTATTCGCAACAACACTAACGCCAATGCCAGAACCGCATAGTAAAATGCCTAAGCACTTGCTTGCAATAACTTCTTTGGATAGCGATGTTGCATATTCAGGGTAGTGACAACTGTCTTGTGTGTGGGTACCGAGATCAATAACTTCATGACCATTAGTACTAAGATATTTTACGAGTTCGTTCTTCTGTTCTAGAGCACCGTGATCGGTAGCGATAAAAATCTTCATAAGACATCCATAAACCAAAGCAACCAAGGGAGCTGAACTCCCAAGGCGGCCTTGTGTTTTATTTATTAATATCTGTAATGATCTGGCTTGTATGGACCTTCAACAGGAACATTTAAATACTCAGATTGCTGAGAAGTAAGTGTATCAAGTTCAATTCCAATTTTTGCAAGGTGAGATCTTGCAACTTTTTCATCTAAGTGCTTTGGAAGCATATAAACTTTGTTGTCATACTTTGCAGAATTTTCCCAAAGCTCAAGTTGTGCCATAACTTGGTTACAAAATGAGTTAGACATAACAAATGAAGGGTGCCCAGTTGCACAACCAAGGTTAACAAGTCTACCTTGAGCAAGAAGGATAATTCTCTTTCCATCTTTTGCAGTATACATATCAACTTGTGGCTTAATATTATCTTCAGTGTAATTAGTGTGAAGGTGCTTAATGTTGATCTCTGAATCAAAGTGACCAATATTACAAACAATAGCTCCGTCTTTCATACTGTCTAAGTGCTTAGCATTGATAACATCAACACAACCTGTAGTTGTAACAAAAATGTCACCAACAGTTGCAGCCTTATCCATTTTCATTACTTCATAACCTTCCATTGCTGCTTGAAGTGCACAGATAGGATCAATCTCAGTAACGATTACACGTCCACCAAGACCTTTAAGTGAAGCGGCAGAACCTTTACCAACATCTCCGTAACCAACAACAACACAAGCTTTACCTGCGATCATAACGTCAGTTGCTCTCTTGATACCATCAACAAGTGATTCTCTACATCCGTAAAGGTTATCAAATTTTGACTTTGTAACAGAGTCGTTAACATTGATTGCTGGCATTTTAAGAGTACCTTTTTGAACTCTTTCGTATAGTCTGTGAACACCAGTAGTAGTTTCTTCCGACAGACCTCTGATCCCTTCGATCATTTCTGGGTACTTATCGTGAACCATATTTGTTAAATCCCCACCATCATCAAGAATCATGTTTAATGGTGAACCATCTAGCCACTTAAGAGTTTGCTCAATACACCAGTCAAACTCCTCTTCATTCATTCCCTTCCATGCAAAAACAGGAATTCCTGCAGCAGCGATCGCAGCCGCAGCTTGATCTTGAGTTGAATAAATATTACATGATGACCATCTTACCTCAGCACCAAGCTCGATAAGAGTTTCAATAAGTACAGCTGTTTGAATTGTCATGTGAAGACAACCTGCGATTCTTGCACCCTTAAGAGGTTTAGATGCACCAAACTCTTCTCTAAGCGCCATCAGACCTGGCATTTCAGATTCAGCGATTGTAATTTCTTTTCTTCCCCAGTCCGCTAGGGAAATGTCTTTTACTTTGTAGTCAGTAAAACTCATAAGTTCCTCTCTTTGTATAAAAAAATTATTGATCAAATCTCGAAAACTATAACATTAAAGACCTCAATGTGCCAAGAAACGTTGTATTTTCAGACAAATAACGCGCAGCAAACCATATAAGTTTAACTCTCTCATCTTGACACAATTAGACGTAAAATATACATCTGCGCTATGGGTGATTATACAAAACTTACTATCTCAGAAATTGCTGATATTTTTGAGCTTTATTCAACTGATTCGATTGAATCCTTTAGAGCATTATCGCTCGGAATTTCTAATTCAAATTACGAGATCATCACTCTAAAATCAAAGTACTTACTAAAAGTATCAAATGACAAAAATAAAGACCAAGTTCTTGATGAAATGAAAATCTTAGAAGAGCTTCGAAAAAACCATTACAAGTATTCAATTGTTCCAATTAAAACACTAACAGGTGAACTAGTTTACGAGAAAGCTGATCTCTACGGAGTACTCTTTCCGTTCATTGATGGAATACCTCCCGGACCAGGAGATACAACATGCTTTGAGATTGGAATGGCCCTGGCCATGCTCCACCAGACAAAAACAAATAATTCTGGTCTTCGCCCAAGTGAAGAGCTGAGTTACCCTGCATCGATAATTTCCGATTACTCATCTTCGCAGAGCTGCCCAGAAGATTTTAAAGATCTTTTAACTAACCTGCTTCAAGACAGGCTTGCAAAATATCTCCAGACTGATTTTCAAAAAGGTATTATTCATGGAGATCTCTATTACGATAATACTTTATTTCACAACGATCATATTGTAGCAGTACTAGATTTCGAGCAAAGTGGTGTTGGTGAGTTTATTTTAGACTTAGGAATATCGATATCGGGTAGCTGCCTTGAGAAAGGACGCATCAGCCTTCCTCTTATGGAATCTTATCTCACTGGTTATGAGTCAATCAGACCATTACCAACAATTGAAAAACAATTTTTAAACGATGCTGTTATACTAGGACTTTTCTCTATAGCTTTATGGAGGATTAAAAGATTCAAAGAAGGAACTCTTAATCCACTAATGGCCGATAGCTACAAGCAACTTCTATATCGCGCAGAAATATTTAAACAAACGGTAGAATCTAATGACTAATGAAAGCTTCTTTTTTGCTTCATGCCCAACAGGGTCTGAGGAATTATTATTAACAGAATTAAAATCTCATAAATTATTTGGGAAGATCTCACGTGGAGGAATCTCATTTAAAGCAGAAAACAAGCAAGCGATTAGCTTTGCTGTACAAACGAGAATTGCCAGTCGCGTTTATAAAGAAGTTCACTTCTTCTACATTCGTCACGAAAAAGATATTTACCCATGTGCAAAAAAAATAAAGTGGGAAGATTATATAAAGCCACAACACACTTTTAAAATTTCAACACTTCTTGACCGCGAGGCCAATCGAGTTTTTAGAAACTCAATTTTTCTCTCACAATTATTAAAAGACTCTCTTGTTGATCAACAAAGAGAACTTTTTGGAAAGAGATCTGACGTTGATACCAACAATGCTGACGTTTCATTTCTTCAACGTATTGAAGCAACGAAGCAAGACTTTCTTGCGAAGGTCTATGTTGATCTTACAGGTATTTCTCTTGATAAGAGAGGATATCGAGATTCAACACACCGTGCACCACTAAGAGAAAACCTTGCAGCAGCGCTTGTCAGCTCAACTTCTTGGAAACCAAAGAAAGACCTATTCTTCGACCCAATGGTTGGATCAGGAACTCTACTTATTGAAGCGATCCTTCTTAAGGCAGGTATTACGCCTTCATTTATCAACTTAAGAAATAGAATTAAATTCTCTTTCATGAAGCAAGACTGGTTCTTAAATTCTGACCTGAAGTCTTGGTACAATACTTTTAGCGAAAAGCTAGTTGAAGATGCAATGAGAGAAATCGAAAAATTTGAACAAGGAACATTCTTTGCAAATGATATCGATGCAGAAAATATAAAATTCACTATCTCACACTTAAGAAAAGTTTTTGGGCGAGCTGACTTCGTTACATTTTTTAACGAGGATTTTCTATCAATGGATAATCCATTACCGGGACCAGCAACAATTCTTTTCAACCCTCCATACGGAGAAAGAATTAATCCAAGCAGCGAGATCAATGAGTTCTATCATGATATCGGAGAAGTATTAAAAAATAAGTATCAAGGTTCGACAGCTTATATTTTCACACTTCATGGTGATCTTAGAAAAAACATACGTCTTAAAACGACTAAGAAACTTCCATTTTTCAATGGAGACCTCGACTGTCGCCTCCTCGAATATAAACTCGAATAGTTTATTCGGCCTCCATCACGGAGGCTTTTTTATTGCCAGACTTTATATATTTGTTAAAATTTACTCACATATTAATTGAGGAGAATAAACTTGAAGAAGATTTTATGTGGAACACTTGTTCTAATTTTAAGCTGTAATTCATTTGCCAGTAATATTAACCCAGAGGTAACACGAAACAAGAAGAGTCCATCGGATAGTGCTCTTGGACTTTCGTGGTCTAAACGAAATACTGCTGGTGTCTCATTTTTAACGAGCTCGACAGATACAGAAGTAAAAGAAGTAAAAACCAAGGAAGTTACACTCTCTGGCATAGCTCCTTACGTTTTCTATCACTATGACTTTTTTTCAACTGAGTTCTTTTACAACAAGAGCACGAGTGAGAGTAAGCCAGTAAACTCAACAAAGACAGAAAGTGATATCACACTCCCTAGTCTTAAAACGGCATTTAGAGTTAGTGATATGTTTGCAATTGTTGCTAGCTACGATAAAACTGACCTTGATATCAAAACAACGGCAGAGGCTACAGACAAGGGTTTCTCTCTTGGGGTTTCATTTAAACCAACAGCTAACCTCGTAACGGGTATTGAAATACAAAAACGTACTTATAAGGTAGAATACTATTCAAATTCTAAGACCTATGATGTTGATTATAATACCCTAAACCTTGGTCTAGGATATGAGAGCAAAGAAGGAGAGAATGTCTACTCTATCGAAGCCGCTCTAAAGATTACTCCAGAAAAGAAAGGTGATGTTAAATCAGGAGCTTTCGTTTACCAAGAAAAAGTTAATGAGCTTAATGTTCAAGGAACCATTATAAAGAATGAGTGGCAGTATGATGGAGAAGCATTCTTTAACAAAACTGAAGATAACTACGATACAACAAAATCTGAAACCAGTGTTTTTTCGATGTCACACTCTTTAGAATATTTAGTAACTCCAAACTTCTACCTTCTGCCAACACTAACTTCATCATATACGACGAAGACTATTTTTAGTGTAAGTTCAAGAGAAATCAAAACGAGAGAAACTAAATTGGATTTCGAAGCAGGATACCGAACTACTGCTCTTGACCTCTCTGCAGGTTTTGGCCTTGGTGGATCAACAGCAGAGGAAAACAATAAAGACGATACAGAAGGCTACTTAACAAGTTTCAATATCAATCTTGCATACTTCTTTTAAACAAAAGGCCTCTTTCGAGGCCTTTTTTATTTTTCAAAATTTTCAGTTAGTTTCATTGCAAAATTTGGTAATGAATACTTCATCAATGCATTTGAATTAACAACTTTATCTTTATGTTTGGCGGAGCGAGAAAAGAAGTAAGAATTAATCTCACTATCTTTTAAAAATACCGTATGACCTTTACTTGCAAATTTTCTTGAAACATATGTTGAGTCGAGAAAACAAACCTCACGAATCATAAAGTTCTTCGCCATATAAATGATAATCACGTAATCGCTTAGGTCGACGAGGGACTTTCTAAGCTTCACACCTTTTGGTGATGTTGCATCTCCCCACTGAACTTTAACTTCAACTCTCTTATCACCAAGAGTGAAATCAAAACCTCTTTGAGATGTTGACTTCTCTTGCATCAAACCAAAGATACACTTGGCGTACCACTCACCTAGTTGAACAGGAAGCTTCTTTCCATTAAAAAGAATTCTTTGATCTCTCAATGTTTCGTAACACTTATTAACTGTTTCGATAGCATCAAAGATTTTCTTATTATCAGGTAAGTGTAGAAAAAGAATTTTCTTTGCCTGACTTCTCTTTAATTTTCTTGAAAATTGCTTTTCATACCAATCTTGGAAATTATCTTGCCCAACTAACTCAAATGAATCATAGATGAAGCCAGTCTCAATTAAGAAATCAGCTTCAAAACCCTCAACTTTCTTTTTCAGAAACGTTAAGGGCGCATAGTTCTTTTCGTTAAGCATGATGAATACATCATCTTGATAGTAATCACTACTACCGTGAGTAGTCGCATTGAATGCATCTACCGCACTATTAAATTTATCCATATCCATGGAATACACTCTCTTTTATTAAACTGTTATTTTTGTTAAATCTTCATCAAAGTTCAAGATACTATTAGCAAGACCAATATTTCTTGTTAACTGGTACTGACAAAAAACTTTAAAATCATCAATCTTTGACTGATAGTATTTCTTGTCTTCATCACTTGATGCCGATTTTAATTCTTTGCTTGCAACAATTGCATGTTCAAGTAACAACCAAGAGAGAACTAAGTTTCCACAGTAATTTAAAAAGTCTGTAGCATGGGCAAGAATTCCATTTTCATTTTTCTCCATTGCCATCTTAGACATTTTAGCAAGAATCTTCTCACTCATTTCCATCGATTTTCCAATCATTGCAACTTCGTGTGACCAAGACTTTGCCTCTTCTGTTCCCATTGCGTGTTGGATCTTTTTCCCTACGGCAAAGAACGTCTGGGCCTTATCTTTTAATATTTTTCTAACAACAAAGTCGATCGCTTGAATACCATTTGTTCCTTCATAGATTGAAGCAATTTTAGTATCTCTTGCAAATTGCTCGACTCCATACTCTGTACAGAAACCATAACCACCATGTGTTTGAATAGCATCAATTGAAACATTGAAACCTTCGTCAGAACAGTATGACTTACAAATTGGAATGAATAGTGCAATTTCAGCAGCAGCGAGTTTATCGCCTTTCTCTGCCTTATCAAAGAGATTCCCAGTATAGATACAAAGTGCTCTTAAGCCCCTCGCTGTCGAACGCATTTTCAAAAGCATTCTTTTTACATCTGGGAAATTAATAATTTCGGCACCAAACTGACTTCTTTCTTTTGCGTATTGCTCAGTTAACATATAAGCAAGATTGGCCTGCGATTCACCTTGAAGTCCACAAAGTAACCTTGCTTCATTCATCATGATAAACATATTGGCCATACCTTCAAATTCATTACCAATTAACTCTCCAACACACTCACCATCTTGACCAAATGTTAGCTCACATGTTGCTTGCCCATGTAAGCCCATTTTATCTTCAAGCTTCGTACATCTTACGTTATTTGTATTTCCTGAATCGACATCAAATCTTGGTACGATGAAAAGAGATAAACCCTTTGTTCCCTCAGGAGCTCCTGGAGTTTTAGCAAGAACAAGGTGAATATTATTACTATAGAGATCACTCTCTCCTGAAGAGATGAAAATTTTAACTCCATTAATCGCATACTTTCCATTGGCAAGCGGCTTTGCAGTTGTCTTTGCAGCACCAACATCAGAGCCAGCACCTGGTTCAGTCAAGCACATTGTCCCACCCCAAGTTCCCTCCATCATTTTAGGAACAAAGAGGTCTTTTTGCTCTTGAGTACCAACTTTTAAAATTACGTTCATCGCTCCTTGAGTAAGTCCGTAATACATTGACCAAGATACGTTTGCTCCAATTGCCATTGAGTAGCAAGCAATTTTTAAAGCGTGCGGAGCTGGCATCCCACCAATATCTTCTGGATATCCAAGTGCATACCAACCATTTTCATAGAATTTTTGATTTAGTGGTCCGAAACATTCTGGAACTTTTACATTTCCATTTACCATCTTTACTCCTTCCTCATCACCAGGAATACGAGTTGGGTAAATTTCATTTTCTACAAATTTATCAAATTGCAGAAGGATATCTTTTAACTCCGCCTCACCATAACCAAATTCAGCGGCTTCTTTTCCGATATCACACATGTTAAAGAGATTAAAATTGACGTCTTTTAAATCTGTTTTGTACTTAGCCATAAAAAATCCTTCATTTTAAATAATAATTAATATCATTATATAGGATTTTTTGGATTGATGCATGGATAGTTGCAAAAATAAAAAACACGGCTCGATGGCCGTGCTTTTCAATCAAGTATTTCTTTATTTCTTAGTTAAATCTTGCAACGGGTTGTTTGATTAGTGAACTATTTAAGTCAATTCTTAGCCACTCACCATTTACTCTTACATCCCAAACTTTTGTAACTGCACTCTTAATTTGTGAACAATTATTCTCCCATGCCTCGCAAGTATAACCTGAAGGAACATTGTTATATGGATAATTATTGATAACTTTTCTAATCGTTGGGTTACTATTGTAATCATGAATTGCAATAGCAGAGTTTATCTTGCCAACCAATTCCTGTGCAAGTCCATTTAAAGTTGTACTCGTTAAAACATCATCATTGAAGTCAACAGGAATATAGCAATTTGGATAAGTACTTGGAGCGTTAAAGTTTCTTGATATTGTCATATCAGACCTCAAAGCTCTTGCTCCGTATTTGTCATTATAATTTCCACTGTATACGCCATTCTTACATGAGAAGCTTACTGAGCCACTTTCTTTTCTAAATTCGTAAATACCAGACACTGACCCAATAGAAAAAAGGCCGTTTGACACTGCATCTCGAAATTGCTCTACAGTTGATAAAGAACCAGCATTCCCTGATGCATTGCTCGTGTTGAGATTTCCAGTAACTGTAGTACCACCATCTCCGCTAGATTTATTATCACTTCCACAAGATGAAATTGTCAGTGCCAATAGCACTGTCATAAATAATTTAAATGTCGATTTCGTTTTCATACATATCCCCTTGTCCTATTCAATATATAGACATATTTAGTTCTTTGGTTATGTTATATACAATTATCATGCCAAGAATTAGGAAGGTTTTGGTCGAATTTAACGTAGAATGTGTACAAACTTTTTACACCTTCAAAAAATTTACACAATTAAGAGAAAAGTGAGATAATCACACCTGTTCACGAATAAAGGAATAAATCATATGTCTTCAGTTAAAAATATCAGTGAAAAATCACTACTGATCATTCTCGATGGGTATGGAATCAGTAAGAACGAAAAAAATAATGCCGTTAGGGATGCTAAGACCCCAAATCTTGACTACTACTTTCAAAACTATCCATTCACAACAATAACGGCGGGAGGAGAACCTGTAGGACTCCCAAAAGGTGTCGCAGGCAACTCCGAAGTTGGTCACATGAACCTCGGTGCAGGAAGGCCAGTTAGGCAAGATCTTGTGCGAATTAATGAAGCGATAGAAAATAATTCTTTCACAAAAATGCCAAAGCTTCTTGAGCTTGTCGAAGTCGCGAAGAAAAATACCAAACGAATCCATGTCATGGGACTACTCTCAGATGGTGGTGTTCACTCACATATTGAGCATCTCAAAGTTATTTTAAACTCACTCTCTTCGCATCAGGACCTCGATATTTTCTTCCACGCAATGATGGACGGCCGTGACACTGCTCAAGATGTGGGAGCGAAGTATATTGAGGAACTCGATCGCGATGTTCATGGTTACACTTTCGCATCAATGCAAGGTCGTTCAATAGGAATGGATCGAGATCGTCGCTGGGAAAAAATTAAGCTCTCTTACGATATGATGCTTGGACGCGGACAAACTAAAGAAGTCAGTCCACTTTCGTACTTACAATCAGAATATGAAGCAGGGAGACTTGATGAGTTCATCACTCCAAATCTCTTTTATAAGAACGCTGCCATCCAAGAAGGTGACTGTATTTTCTTTATTAACTTTAGGCCTGACCGCGCAATTCAATTGGCCCTGGCCTTTAATGAACCTGGCTTCAAAGAGTTTGAGAGACCTTTCATTCCTCCATACTATCTTTGCATGACACCTTATGTTCCAGATGAGGTGACTCTCCCAATTCTTTTTGATAAGGAAAAAGTATCAGGCGGAATGAGTGAGTTCTTATCAGGTTTTGGAAAGTCTCAACTTAAAATTGCTGAGACTGAAAAGTATGCCCACGTCACTTTCTTCTTTAATGGTGGCGAGAAGAAGCCATTTAAAGGAGAAGAGCATATTATTATTCCGTCTCCCAAAGAAGTTTCGACATATGACCAAAAGCCAGAAATGAGTGCTCCTTTAGTGACTGAGCGCCTACTTTCAGAACTTGAAAAAGGTGTCGACTTTTCATTAGTTAACTTTGCCAACTCCGACATGGTCGGTCACACAGGAAAATACTCCGCTGCAATCAAGGCCGTTGAAGCCCTTGATCAATGTGTTAAAAAACTTGTCGATAAGTGTATGCAACTAGGAATTACTGTCGCAATCACAGCAGATCATGGTAATAGTGATGAGATGACTTATCCTGATGGCTCACCTCATACATCACACACTGGAGCACCTGTTCCTTTTTGTGTTATCAATGAAAAGCTTAAGGGAGCTAACTTTAAAGTTACAAGTGGCGAGCACGCACTTAAAGACGTTTCCCCTACAATGCTATATATTATGGGAATTGAAAAACCAGAAACTTTCGTTGGCGTTAATATTTTTGAATAGGAAAACCTTATGAGTGAAAAGAAAATTAAATCAATTGCAGTTTTATGTAGTGGTGGAGATAGCCCGGGAATGAATTGTGCGATTCGCTCAGTTGTAAGAACTGCTATAGCAGAAGGTCTCGAGGCCTATGGTATTCAAAGGGGCT